>Ga0070737_10000287_pt1 | contig 120792 bp, 112 predicted proteins | sample Coa_R1_10_FD_66438 | JGI IMG/M metagenome (GOLD analysis project Ga0070737, IMG submission 66438) | Surface soil microbial communities from Centralia Pennsylvania, which are recovering from an underground coalmine fire - Coalmine... | ecosystem: Environmental > Terrestrial > Soil >...
GTGATCCTCGAGCGCATCAGCAACCCATCGGACCTGAGGGCCCTCTCCTACGAGGAGTGCTCCACCCTGGCCGAGGAGATCAGGGCCTTCATCGTGAAGGCGGTGTCGGCCACGGGGGGGCATCTGGGCTCCAACCTGGGGGCGGTGGAGCTCACCTTGGCCCTGCACCGGGTCTTCGACTCGCCCCGGGACCTCATCTTGTGGGACACCGGCCACCAGGCCTATGTGCACAAGCTGGTCACGGGCAGGATGGGGGCCTTTTCCACCCTGCGCCAGGAGGGGGGCCTTTCCGGCTACCCCAACCGGGCGGAGTCCCCCCACGACTGGGTGGAGAACTCCCATGCCTCCACCATCTTGTCCTACGCCCATGGCCTGGCCTCCTCGCTCCGCCTGGGGGCGGGGCCCGAGGTGGGGCGCTCGGGCTCCCGCAAGGTGGTGGCCGTGGTGGGCGACGGGGCCCTCACCGGGGGCCTGGCCTACGAGGCCCTGAACAACCTGGGCCACGGGGGGGCGAGGGTGGTGATCGTGCTCAACGACAACGGGCGCTCCTATGCCCCCACGGTCTCCAAGCTGTCGGAGTCCCTCACCAGGCTGCGCCTGCACCCCTCCTACCTCCAGGCCCGCTCCCGCATCAAGCAGGTCCTGGCCGAGCTGCCCGGGGGCTCCCTGGCCCAGGCCAGCCTGGCCGGGCTCACCACCGCCTTGAGGGAGGCCATCGAGCCTCATGTGTTCTTCGAGGCCCTGGGGGTGAGGTACACCGGGCCCATCGACGGCCACGACGTGGCCGGCATGGAGTCGGCCCTGGCCAACGCCGCCAGCTGGGATGGGCCCATCGTGGTCCATGTCCTCACCCACAAGGGCAAGGGGTACGCCCCCGCCGAGGAGGACCAGGTCCAGTGCCTGCACGACCTGAAGGTCCCCGCCCCCGGCGCCAGGGGCCCGGCCCCGGCCACCTACACCGACGCCTTCACCAGGGCCGTGGTGGAAGCGGCCAGGCGGGACCCCAAGGTGGTGGCCCTTACCGCCGCCATGCCCGGGCCCACGGGGCTTTTGCCCTTTGCCTCCATGTTCCCCGAGCGCTTCTTCGACGTGGGCATCGCCGAGGCCCATGCCACCACCGCCGCCGCCGGCATGGCCATGGGGGGCCTAAGGCCCGTGGTGGCCGTCTATGCCAGCTTCTTCTCCCGGGCCTTCGACCAGGCCAACCTGGACGTGGGCCTGCACGGCCTGCCGGTGGTCTTCGTGCTGGACCGGGCGGGCATCACCGGGGACGACGGCCCCTCCCACCACGGGGTGCTGGACATGGCCCAGTGCCTTTCCATACCGGGCATGACGGTCATGGCCCCCTCCTCCCCCCACGACGTGGGGCCCATGCTGGACACCGCCTTGTCCCTGGGGGGGCCCTGTTCCATCCGCTTCCCCAAGACCCCCTACCCCCCGGGGGCCCCCGTCCGCCAGGGGGAGGGGCTGGCCGCCCTCAAGGTGAGGGAGGCCGGGGAGGGCCCCTCGCCCCGGGTGTGCCTGCTCGGGGTGGGCAAGCTCACCTCGGCCTGCGAGGAGGCGGCCGCCATCTTGGCCTCCCAGGGCCTCGAGGCCTCGGTGTGGGACGTGAGGGTGGTGAGGCCCCCCGACCCCGCCATGGTCCTCGACGCCCGCCGCCACGACCTGGTGGTGGTGGCCGAGGACGGCATCAGGGTGGGGGGAGCGGGCTCGTTCCTCTCCGACGCCCTGGCCCAGGCCGACCCCACCCGGCGCTGCCCCCCGGTGCTCACCTTGGGCCTGCCCCACGCCTACATCCCCCAGGCCAAGCCCGACGCCATCCTGGCCCGCCTGGGCCTGGACGGCCCGGGCATCGCCGCCTCGGTGCTGGGCGCCCTGCGGGCCGAGGAGCCGGCGCTCAGCCCTGCCTATGCCGAGCCCCCTGCCCCCGAGGGCGGGGCACCCACCAACGGGAGGGCGCCCTCCAGCGGCTCGTCGCGGCCCAACGGCAAGGCCCCAGCCAATGGCACCAGCCGTCCCTCGCCAGCCAGCGCCTCGCACGGCCGGACGGGGGCCGCCCAGTGACGGCCGTGCTGAGCCGGCCCGGTGAGGGCCCTCGGGAGGCCGCCAGACAGGCCCCGCCTGTGGGGGTCCCGCCGGACGAGGCCGTGATGGCCCGGGCCGGCGGGGAGAACTTCCCGGTGGCCTCCCGGGTACTGCCCCGGTCGGTGCGGGAGGACCTGCTCGCCATATACGGGTTCGCCCGCCTCGTCGACCAGCTCGGCGACGACGCGCCCGGGGACCGCCTGGCCCACCTGGCCTGGCTGGAAGCCGAGCTGGACCGGGCCTACGAGGACCGGGCGACCCACCCCGTCATGGTCCGCCTCACTGCCACCCTCCAGCGCAGGGCCCTCCCGAGACAGCCCTTCGTCGACCTCATAGAGGCCAACCGGATGGACCAGAGGGTGAGCCGTTACCCGACCTTCGCCGACCTGCTTGGCTACTGCAGCCGCTCAGCCAACCCCGTGGGCCGCCTGGTCCTCGTGGTACTGGGAGCCTCCACCCCCCGGCGCGAGCAGCTCTCGGACCAGGTATGCACCGGGCTCCAGCTGGTCGAGCATGCCCAGGACGTGGGGGAGGACGCCCGCCGCGGCCGCATATACCTGCCCCAGGAAGACCTGAGGCGCTTCGGGTGCCCAGAGGGGGACCTGCTGGAGCCGGTAGCGAGCCCCGCCCTGCGCGCCGTGGTCGCCTTCCAGGCCGCCCGGGCCAGGACCTTCCTCGACGCAGGGGCCCTGCTGGCGGGGTCCCTGCCGGGGAGGGCCCGCCTGGCCGTGGCCGGCTTCGCCGGCGGTGGGCTGGCGGCGCTGGACGCCATGGAGCGGGCCGATTTCGACGTGCTCTCGACCCGCTGCCATCCCAGCCGGGCAGGAGTGGCCCGCCGCTTGACCGAGGTCCTGGCCGCGAGCAGGAGGGCCCGATGACCCTCGCCCCTGCTCCTCCGGCGGCGGCGAGCGTGGCCGAGGCCTACGCCTGCTGCGAGGCCATCACCTGGAACCAGGCCCGGAACTTCGCCTACGGCATCCGCCTCCTTCCCCCCCCGAGGCGCCGGGCCCTGGCGGCCGTCTACGCCATGGCCCGGCGGATCGACGACATAGGCGACGGGCCGCTGCCGGCGGCGGACAAGCTGGCCGCCCTGGCCTCGGCACGCGAGGACCTGGGCCGCCCGGTGCCCCGGGAGGCCGATCCCGTCCTCGTGGCCCTGGCCGATGCCGCCTCCCGGTACCCCATCCCCATGGAGGCCTTCGACGAGCTCATCGAGGGCTGCGAGATGGACGCCAGCGGCACCGCCTACGACACCTTCGACGACCTGGTGGGCTACTGCCGGCGAGTGGCCGGGTCCATCGGGCGCCTGTCGCTGGGCGTCTTTTGCACCAGTGACCGGGAGACGGCTGCTGGCCGGGCCGACGCCCTCGGCGTGGCCCTGCAGCTCACCAACATCCTGCGGGACCTGGTCGAGGACCGTGATGGCCTGGGCCGGGTGTACCTGCCCAGGCAGGACCGTGAACGCTTTGGCATCGGTCCCCGGTTGGAGGGGAGCCCCGAGGACCTCTCCGCCCTGGTCGTCTTCGAGGTGCGCCGTGCCCTCCCCTACTGGGACGAGGGCCTCCGCCTCCTGCCGCTCCTCGACCACCGCAGCCGAGCCTGCGTGGGGGCCATGGCCGGCATATACCGCCGTGTCCTGGCCCAGATCCAGCGTCGCCCCGCCACCGTGCTCACGTCCCGCTTGTCCCTGTCCGGCTGGGAGAAGGCCTGGGTGGCGGGGCGGTCCCTCCTGGGGAGGGCGCCATGACCGGCTCCGGGCGCCCCCGTGTGGTCGTGGTGGGCGGGGGCCTGGCCGGCCTTTCCGCCGGCCTGGCCTGTGCCGACCGAGGAGCGGCGGTTACCCTCCTCGAGTCCCGTCCCCGCCTGGGTGGGGCCACCTGGTCCTTCGAGCGCAACGGCCGGTGGTTCGACAACGGCCAGCACGTCTTCCTCAGGTGCTGCAGCGCCTACCGCGAGCTGCTCGAGCGCCTGGGAACCACTGCTGGCACCCGCCTGCAGGGCCGCCTGGCCATACCGGTCCTCTCCCCCGGCCGCCCCGTGGCCTGGATAGGCCGCAGCTCCCTGCCGGTGCCCTTGCACGTGGCCCCCTCCCTGGCCCGCTACCGCCACCTCAGCGTCAGGGACCGCCTCCGGCTGGCACCGGCCACCGTGGCCCTGGCCCGCCTGGACCTGGCCGACCCCTCCCTGGACCACGAGACCTTCGGCACCTGGTTGTCCCGGCACGGCCAGAGCGAGGAGGCAGTGGCCGGCCTGTGGGACCTCATCACCCGGCCCACCGTGAACCTGCCGGCATCCCGGGCCTCCCTCGCCATGGCGGCCAAGGTGTTCCAGACCGGGCTGCTGAGCGAGCCCGCTGCCGCCGACATCGGCTGGGCCCGCCTGCCCCTCTCCCGCCTCCACGGCGAGGCCGCCGCCCTGGCCCTGGCCGGGGCCGGAGCCGCGGTGCGGCTGCGGGCCAAGGTCAGCGCTGTCGAGGACCAGGGCGCTGAGCGGGTGGCGGTGGTGGCCGGCGGGGAGCGCATTGTGGCCGACGGGGTCGTGGTGGCCGTTCCCCATGACGCCGCCCGCCAGCTCCTCCCCCCTGGCGCCCTTCCCTGCCTCGAGGGTCTGGCCGATCTCGGGACCTCCCCCATAGTGGACGTCCACCTGGTGTTCGACCGCCGCGTCACCGACCTGGAGCTGGCTGCCGGCCTGGGGACCCCCGTGCAGTGGCTCTTCGACCGCACCGCCTCTGCTCATGGAGGCCAGGACGGCGGCTGGCGGGGAGAGCAGGTCATCGCCGTGTCCCTCTCGGCCGCCGACCAGTGGCTGGGGCGGCGCCCGGAGGAGCTCATCGAGCTCTTCCGGTCCGAGGTGGCCCGGCTCCTGCCCCGGGCCCGCTCGGCCCGCCTGGTCGACGCCGTCGTATCCCGCGAGCGGGCGGCGACCTTCGCCGCCGTGCCGGGAGCTGCCGCTCTGCGTCCCGGGCCCCGCACCGCCCTGCCTCGGGTCGCCCTGGCGGGGGCCTGGACGGCAACCGGCTGGCCGGCCACCATGGAGGGCGCCGTTCGCAGCGGCCTGGCTGCGGCACGCCAGGTGCTGGCCGAGCTGGACATCACCCGGTCGCTCCCGGTCGTCCCCGAGGACCGGCCCGCCTGGTCCCCCGGGCCCCGCCGGCCCTCCCCCCCGGCGGAGGTGGCAGCTTGAGCAGCACCCCGGCTCCCGTCTCCCGCCTGGCGCCGGCTGTCCTGGACCGGGCCCGGGACCTGGTGGCCCCGGTCCTGCGCAAGGCCGTGGCCCGTCTGCACCCGGAGGTCCGCCGGGTGGCTGAGTACCACATGGGGTGGCGGGAAGCGGACGGCTCCCCTGCCTCGGCCGACACCGGCAAGGGGGTGCGGCCCGCCTTGGCCCTCCTCTCGGCCGAGGCGGCCGGGGCGGGAGGGGCCGTGAGCCTGCCCGGCGGGGCGGCAGTGGAGCTGGTGCACAACTTCTCGCTGCTGCACGACGACGTCATGGACGGCGACCACCAGCGCCGGCACCGGGCGACGGCGTGGACCGTGTTCGGGGTGGGGGCAGCCATCATCGCCGGCGACGCCCTGCACACCCTGGCCCATCAGCTCCTGCTGGAAGTGCCTGGGAAAGAGGGCCGGAGGGCGGCAGCGGCCCTGGCCCAGGCCACCTCGGCCATGATCGCCGGTCAGGCCGACGACATGGCCTTCGAGGCCGAGGACGCCGCCGCCGTCGGCCTGGAGGGCTGCCTCGCCATGGAAGCGGCCAAGACCGGCGCCATCCTGGCCTGCGCCTCCTCGATAGGCGCCATCCTGGCCGGGGCGCCACCGGCCGCGGTGGAGGCCCTCCATGACTATGGCTTGCACCTGGGCCAGTCCTTCCAGGCCGTCGACGACCTGCTCGGCATCTGGGGGGACCCGGCCCGCACCGGCAAGCCGGTGGCGAGCGACCTGCGCCAGCACAAGAAGTCCCTGCCGGTGGTGGCGGCCCTGGCCACACCGGAGGGGCAGGCCAGCGAGCTTCCCCGGCTCCTCGCCGCCGACCACCTGGACGAGGAGGGCCTGGCCCGGGCCGCCGACCTTCTCGATTCCTGCGGAGGCCGCCAGCGCACCCTGGAGGAGGCCGGCCGCCATCTGGATGCCGCCCTGGCGGCTCTTGGCCGGGCCGACCTCGCCGAGGCGGCCGTAGTCGAGCTGACCACGCTGGCCCGCTTCGTGACGGACCGGGAGCGCTGAGGATGCTGGCCGAAGCGCTGACCACGCCCCAGCTCGACAAGGGCTCGCCTGTCGGCGCCGCCCTGGCCCGGGCCGTCGACCACCTCCTCCGGCTCCAGGACGAGGCCGGCTGGTGGAAGGGCGAGCTGGAGACCAACGTCACCATGGATGCCGAGGACCTCCTGCTGCGGGAGTTCCTCGGGATCCGCACCGAGGAGGGAACGGCCGAGACGGCGGAGTGGATCCGCTCCCAGCAGAGGCCGGACGGCACCTGGGCCACCTTCTACGGCGGGCCGGGTGAGATGTCGGCCACCGCCGAGGCCTATGTGGCCCTGCGCCTGGCCGGTGACCCTGCGGAAGCCAGGCACATGCAGGCGGCGGCGGCCTTCGTGCGCGACAGCGGGGGCCTGGAGAGGTGCCGGGTCTTCACCCGGCTGTGGCTGGCCCTGTTCGGCCTGTGGTCATGGGACGACCTGCCTGCCCTGCCCCCGGAGGTCATCCTCCTGCCCCCCTGGGTGCCCCTCAACATCTACGACTTCGGGTGCTGGGCCCGCCAGACCCTCGTGGCCCTGACCATAGTGGGCGCCCACCGCCCGGCACGGAGCCTCCCCTTCCGCCTGGACGAGCTGAGGACCGGCGTGCCCGGGCCGCCTGCCCCTCCCCTCACCACCCTGGCCGGGCGCCTGCACGCCCTGGACCGCCTGCTGCACCGCTACGAACGGCACCCGCTGCGGCCCCTCCGGACGGCTGCCCTCCGCCGGGCCGAGCGGTGGATCATCCAGCGCCAGGAGGCCGACGGGGGCTGGGGGGGGATCCAGCCCCCCTGGGTGTACTCCCTCATGGCCCTCCACCTCCAGGGCTACCCGCTCGAGCACCCGGTGATGGCAGCTGGGCTGCGGGGCCTGGACGGCTTCACCATCAGGGACGAGCGGGGCCGCCGCCTGGAGGCGTGCCAGTCCCCGGTGTGGGACACCGCCCTGGCGGTCATCGCCCTGGACGACGCCGGCCTGCCCCCCGACCATCCCGCCCAGCAGCGGGCCGGCCGCTGGCTGGTGGAGGAGGAGGTCAGGGTGAAGGGCGACTGGTCGGTGCGCCGACCGCGCCTGGCGCCGGGAGGCTGGGCCTTCGAGTTCGCCAACGACAACTACCCCGACGTGGACGACACGGCTGAGGTGGTGCTGGCCCTGCGCCGCCTGGTGCCTCCCGAGGGAGCCGCCTGGCCCTGGGCCGCCAGGGCTAGGGCCGCCATCGACCGGGCCGTGGCCTGGGTCGAGGGGATGCAGTCGGCCAACGGGGGGTGGGCCGCCTTCGATGCCGACAACACCCGGGCGCTGGTGGGTGCCCTGCCGTTCTGCGACTTCGGGGAGGTCATCGACCCCCCCAGCGCCGACGTGACCGCCCACACCATCGAGATGCTGGCCGCCGAGCCAGGCCACGACCCGGCCCGCCTGGCCCGGGGCCTGGCCTGGCTGTGCGCCGAGCAAGAGGCCGACGGGGCCTGGTTCGGCCGCTGGGGCGTGAACTACATCTACGGGACCGGCGCCGCTGTCCCCGCCCTCGTGGCGGCAGGGGTGGACCCTGCCGACCCCCGTATCCGCCGGGCCGTGGCCTGGCTCGAGCAGCACCAGCAGGCCGACGGGGGCTGGGGCGAGGACCTGCGCTCCTACCGGGACCCGGCCACCCGGGGGACGGGGGCGACTACCGCCTCCCAGACGGCCTGGGCCCTGCTGGCCCTGCTGGCGGCGGGCGAGACGGGCCCCGCCGTGGAAAGGGGCATCAACTGGCTGGTGGAGCACCAGCGCCCCGACGGAACCTGGGACGAGCCCTGGTACACGGGGACCGGGTTCCCGTGGGACTTCTCGATCAACTACCACCTGTACCGGCTGGTCTTCCCCATCATGGCCCTGGGCCGCTGGGCCCGGGGAAGCGGCCCTGGCACGGGGAGGAGGCCATGACCAACGTCCTTCCCACCGGCACCTTGCGGCCCCCGCGCCTGGTAACGAGGCACCGGCGCCCCCCTGCCTCCGCAGGGCCGCGCCTGGTGGTCCTCACCCCCCTCGGGATCGAGGCCACCGCCGTGCGCAGGAGCGCGCCCGGGGCCCGGGTGCTGGTGACGGGCATGGGCCCCCGCCGCGTGGGGGCCTGGCGGGGGTTGCACCCCCGGGGCCTTGGCGGGGCGGGGGCGGTGGCGGTGATGGGCTTTGGTGGGGCGGTCCAGGACGGACTCCGGCCCGGAGACCTGGTGGTGGCCACCGAGGTCCGGTGCCCTGACGGCACCGTCACTCCTCTCCCCTGCGCCCCCCTGGTGGCTGGCGCCCTGCGACGCGCCGGCCTGGTGGCCCATCTCGGGCCCATCGCCTCCCGCCGGCACCTGGTGCGGGGGGCCGAGCGCCGACGGCTGGCGGCCACCGGGGCGCTGGCTGTGGACATGGAGTCGGGGTGGCTGGTACCCGGGCTAACCAGCACCGGCCAGCCGCCGGGGGAGGGGACCGGCCATACCGGCCCAGGCGGAGCCGGTGAGCCTGATGGCGCCGCCGGGCTGCCCGGCGGGGCCGACCGGGCCCGGGGCCTCGGGCCCCTCCCGGTGGCGGTGGTCAGGGCCATCGTGGACACCCCTTCCACGGGCCTTTCCTCCCCCGCCACCCTGGTGGGGGGGCTGAGGGCCTATCGCTCGCTGGCCCGGGCCGCAGCCGCCCTGGGCCCGTGGGCGGAGGCCACCCTGGGCGAGGGTGAGGCCCGCCGGGTCCTGCTGGCCGGGCCCCGCTCGTTCTGCGCCGGGGTGGAGAGGGCCATCGAGATCGTGGAGCGCTGCCTGGAGTGCTTCGGGCCCCCTGTCTACGTGAGGCGCCAGATCGTCCACAACCGCCATGTGGTGGCCGCCCTGGAGGCCAAGGGGGCCATCTTCGTGGAGGAGCTGGACGAGGTCCCCGAGGGCGCCACCGTGGTGTTCTCGGCCCATGGCGTCTCCCCGGCGGTCCGCCAGGAGGCGGGGGCCAAGAACCTGCACGTCATCGACGCCACCTGCCCGCTCGTGGCCAAGGTGCACGCCGAGACCCGCCGCTTCTCCCGCAAGGGCTACCAGATCGTCCTCGTCGGCCACGCCGGCCACGAGGAGATCCAGGGCACCATGGGAGAGGCCCCCGAGGCCATCCACCTAGTCGAGGGGCCCGAGGACGTGGAGGGCCTGGACCTGGACGCTTCCCTCCAGGTCGCCTACCTGACCCAGACCACGCTGGCCACCGACGAGGTGGCCGGGGTGGTGGACCGGCTCCGGGACCGCTTCCCCAACCTGATAGGCCCGGCCGCTGACGACATCTGCTACGCCACCCAGAACCGCCAGGAGGCGGTACGCTCGCTGGCCGGGGCGTGCGACGTGCTGATCGTCGTGGGCTCGGCCAACTCGTCCAACTCCAACCGGCTGGTGGAGGTGGCCGAGCGGCTGGGATGCCCAGCCCACCTGATAGACGACGCCGAGGGCCTCGACCCCACCTGGTTGGTCGAGGCCAGGACTGTGGGTATCACAGCTGGTGCCTCGGCTCCCGAGTCCATGGTGCAAGGAGTGGTCTCGGCGCTGGCGTCCCTCGGCCCCGTCCAGGTCTCCGAGCACCCGGTGACCACAGAGTCCGTACAATTCCCCCTACCCACGGAGGTCCGCTAGTGGCGATCCCCCTTCGCCAGAACCTGACCGTCGCCCGCTACCTGGCCCGCCAGAGGCTGGCCGGCCGCAAGCAGTTCCCCCTGTTCGTGGAGATCGAGCCCCTGTTCAGCTGCAACCTGTCCTGCCCTGGCTGCGGCAAGATCCAGTACCCGACCGAGGTCCTGCGCCAGCGCCTCTCGGTCGATGACGTGGTGCGGGCCATGGAGGAGTGCGGCGCCCCTCTGTGCTCCATAGCCGGCGGGGAGCCGTTGCTGCACCCCGACATCGTGGAGATGGTGGAGGAGCTCATACGGCGCAAGAAGTTCGTCTACCTCTGCACCAACGCCGTGCTCATGCACCGCAAGCTGGACAAGTTCACGCCCAACCCCCGCTTCTCCTGGACCGTGCACATCGACGGCCTGCGGGAGCGCCACGACCAGGCGGTGGACCGGGAGGGGGTCTTCGACAAGGCCGTGGCCGCCATCCGGGAGGCCAAGGCCAGGGGCTTCCGGGTCACCACCAACTCCACCTTCTTCAGCACCGACTCGCCCAAGACGGTGCGGGACGTGCTGGACTTCCTCAACGACGAGCTCAAGGTCGACGCCATGATGCTGTCCCCTGCCTACGCCTACGAGAAGGCCCCCGACCAGGAGCACTTCCTCGGTGTCACCCAGACCCGCAAGCTGTTCAGCGAGGCCTTCGCCGACGGGAGGCGCAAGAAGTGGCGACTCAACCACAGCCCCCTCTTCCTCGACTTCCTGGAGGGGAAGGTCGACTACCAGTGCACCGCCTGGGGCATACCCAGCTACTCCGTCTTCGGCTGGCAGCGGCCCTGCTACCTGATGTCCGACGGTTACGCCAAGACCTATCAGGAGCTCCTCGAGACCACCGACTGGGACCGCTACGGGCGGGGCAAGGACCCCCGGTGCGCCAACTGCATGGCCCACTGCGGGTACGAGCCCACTGCGGTGCTGGCCACCATGGGCTCCCTGCGCCAGTCGATCCGGGCCGCGGTCGGCACCCATTGAACGGCGGCAGTGGCCAGGTCCGGTACGGGGTTAGGCTTCCCGACGATGGCTGACGAGCGGGTGACCTTCTACCGGGAGGCCGATGCCGATCCCAGCGCCCTGACCGGCCAGCGGGTGGCGGTCATCGGCTACGGCAACCTGGGTGCCTCCATGGCCCTCAACCTGAGGGACGCCGGCCTGGACGTGGTGGTAGGGAACAGGGACGACGACTACCGGGGACGGGCCTCCAGCGATGGCTTCAGCGTCCTCGACATTCCCGAGGCAACCGGCCGGGCCGACATCGTCTACCTGCTCATCCCCGACGAGGCCACACCAGAGTGCTTCTCGGAGTCGGTGGCCCCCTTCCTGCAGCCGGCCTCGGCGGTGTGCTTCGCCTCCGGCTACTGCCTGGCCTACGGGCTGGTCGAGGTGCCCGAGGAGGTGGACGTCCTGCTCCTCGCCCCCAGGATGCTCGGCGAGGAGGTGCGTCGCGCCGCTCTCGAGCAACGCGGCTTCGTCAGCTACGTGTCGGTGGAGCACGACGCCACCGGCAAGGCCCTTCCCCGCCTCTTGGCCCTGGCCGCCGCCAGCGGCTCCTTGCGGCGGGGGGCCCTGGCGCTGTCGGCTGCCCAGGAGGCCACCTTGGACCTCATGATCGAGCAGACCGTGGGCCCCTACGTCGGGCTGGCCATCCAGCATGCCTTCGCGCTGGGGGTGGAGGCTGGTCTGCCGCCCGAGGCGCTGGTCCTGGAGCTGTACATGTCCGGGGAGATGTCCCGGGTGTTCCGGGCCTTCGCAGCCGACGGGTTCTTCCGCTCCGTGGCCGGCCACGGCCTGGTTGCGGCCTACGGGGGCTTCCTGCGCACGCTGGCCATGGACGGGGCGAGCATGCGGCAGGCCTTCCAGGAGGTGCTGGAGGACATCCGCAGCGGCGGCTTCGCGGCCAAGCTCCAGGAGGAGAAGGAGCGGGGCTATCCGTCCCTCGCTGCCATCGACGCCATCACGGCCGGCACCGATCCCATGTCCGAAGCGGAGGCCAGGGTCCGGGCGGCGCTCGGATCCTGAGGGGCTGTTGAGCCAGAAGCCCCCCGGGCGGTCGGCCAGCTCGGCTGCTCCTCTGATGGAGCCACGCGCCGCCCGGCGCTCCTCCCTCCGGGCACAGCTGTTCCCGCCCCGGTCGGGGCCGCGCCCGCCCTTCGCCGGAGCGGCCGTCCTGGTGACGGGAGCCTCGGGGGGGATCGGGGCCGCCACTGCCCGTCGCCTGGCCGGGGCGGGAGCGCGCCTTGCCCTCCACGGCAGGGACCGCTCGGTCCTGGACGACCTGGCCGAAGAGACCGGCGGGATCGTGATGGTGGCGGACCTGACCGCCCCGGGGGCCGCCAGCCAGCTGGTGGCCGACACCGAGGAGCGGCTGGGGCCCCTGGACATCGTGGTGAGCAGCGCCGGGGTCGGCTGGGCCGGGGACTTCGTCACCATGGACCCCGGCACCGTGGACTGCCTCCTCACCCTCAACCTGAGCGCCCATGTCCACCTGGCCCGGGCCGTCCTGCCTGGCATGGTGAAGCGGGGCCGGGGCCACCTGGTCCTGGTGGGGTCCATCGCCGGCCACGTGGGGGTCCGCCAGGAGGCCGTGTACTCGGCCGCCAAGTCCGGCCTGGCCGGGCTGGCCACCGCCCTGCGCCACGAGCTGGCACCCACCGGGGTGGAGGTGAGCCTGGTCAGCCCGGCCGTGGTGGCCACCGCCTTCTTCGACCGGAGGGGCCGCCCCTACGACCGCTCCCGGCCCCGGCCCATACCGGCGGAGAGGGTGGCCGCCGCCGTCGAGGCGGCTGTCCGCCGGGGCCGGCCCCGCCTCATCGTGCCTCCCTGGATGGGGCTCCCCGTGGCGGTGGCCGCCGTCGCCCCGGGGCTCTACCACCGGCTGGCGGCCCGCTGGGGATAGGGGCCCTCGGGGCTACCACCCCTGCCCGTCGCCGGGCCGCCACCAGGCTGGCACCACCACATCCCCGGCCACCTTGTCCTGCCAGGTCTGGCGCTCCCTGTCCCACAGCATCCACAGGTAGGGGAGGATGAGCCACCCTAGGAAGGCCTGCACCACCCATCGGACAAAGCCGCGCCCGTAGCCGATGGGGCCTCCGGTGCGGGCATCCACGACCCTGATCCCTGCCGCCTTGGCGCCCAGCGTCTGGCCCGCCGGACCGCCCAGGCCCAGGGTGAAGTAGGCCGCATACACGGCGATGAGGACCACCTCGGCGCTGGTGTAGCCCAGGCTGGCCTGCAGGAAAAGGGCCACGATGAAGAGGATCACCTGGTCGATCAGGAAGGCCAGGACCCGGATCCAGAACCCGGCCCGGGGGCCCGGGATGGCCCAGCCGCCCGCCCGTCCGTCCTGGTACGAGGGCGCCGCACCCGGCCGATAGCCGGCGGTGCCCTGCCCCCTCGCGCTGCGGTCCTGCCACATGGCCAGCCCGAAGTCTAACCAGGACCTGGTGCGGGGCAATCGTCATGGACGCCACCGCCGCCCCCTGCCAGGCCATAGCCTGTCCGCATGAGGGCTTGGGTCGTTGAGCAGCCGGGGCCCATCGACCACCACCCACTGGCCCTGGTGGAACGGCCGGGGCCGGAGCCGGGGGCGGGAGAGGTCCTTGTCCGGGTGTCGGCCTGCGGGGTGTGCCGCACCGACCTCCACCTGGCCGAGGGTGACCTCCCCCCCAAGCGCCCCCGGGTGGTCCCCGGGCACGAGGTGGTCGGCCGGGTGGAGGCCCGGGGCGAGGGGGCCAACCGCTTCGAGGTGGGCCAGCGGGTGGGGGTGGCCTGGCTCCGCCGCACCTGCGGGACCTGCCGCTTCTGCCGGCGGGGGGAGGAGAACCTCTGCCTGTCGCCGGCCTTCACTGGCTGGGATGCCGACGGTGGCTACGCAGAGCAGGCCGTGGTCCCCGAGGCCTACGCCTATGCCCTGCCGGAGGGCTTCGGGGACGAGGAGGCCGCTCCCCTGCTGTGTGCCGGCATCATCGGCTACCGGGCCCTCCGCCGGTCCCGGCTACCACCGGCCGGCAAGCTGGGCATCTACGGCTTCGGGGCCTCGGCCCACCTGGCCGCCCAGGTGGCCCTCCACGAGGGGGCCACGGTGCACGTGATGACCCGCTCGGAGAACGCCCGCCGGCTGGCCCTGGATCTCGGGGCGGCCTCGGCGGGAGGCGCCGCCGACCCTCCGCCCGAGCCCTTGGACGCCGCCATCCTGTTCGCCCCGGTGGGTACCCTCGTACCGCCGGCCCTGGCCGCCCTGGACCGGGGCGGCACCCTGGCCGTGGCCGGCATCCACCTCACCGACATCCCCTCACTCAGCTACGAGCGCCATCTCTTCCAGGAGCGCACCCTGTGCAGCGTGACGGCCAACACCCGTCGGGACGGCGAGGAGTTCCTGGCCCTGGCCGCCCGCATACCCATCAAGGTGACCACTGACCCCCGTCCCTTCACCGCCGCCGACCAGGCTCTCTCCGACCTGGCCCATGACCGGGTCTCGGGCGCGGCCGTGCTCCGCCTGCCCACCCCCTCCTAGGCCAGCGGGCGACCGGGCGGGGGAGGGAACCTCGGTGGGAGCGCCCAGCCCTCCCGGGAGCGCCGGCGCACCCGGAGGGCCTGCCCATCCCCGCCGGCTGGTGCTGCACTTCGGGGGGCTGGCGGTGGAGCTGGAAGCCGGCGCCCTGTGGCCCCTGGTGGCCACGGCGCTGATCGTCGCCTGGCTGGCCTGGGCCCGCTCCTGGAGGGTGGCCCTGCCGGTGGGAGCGGCGGTGGCCGTCTCCTGGTACGCCTCGGTGGTGGCCCACGAGGTGGGCCACGCCCTGGTCCTGCGAGCCGTGGGCGGCCGGGCCGAGCGCATCTGCCTCGGGACGGTGGGGGCGGTGCATGCACCCTCCCCCCTGGAGCCGGGCAGGTCCCTCTGCGTGGCCCTGGCCGGCCCCGGGGCCAACCTCGTGCTGGGAGCACTGGGCTGGCCCCTGCTGGCCGTGAGCTCCCCCGTCCGCTGGTGGTGGGTCCTGGTGGGCATCTGGTCCCTGGTGAACACCGCCGTGGCCGTCCGCAACCTGGTCCCCTCCGACCGGACCGACGGTGCCCAGGCCCTCCAGGCCCTCCGGGAGCTGCGCTCCCCGGGGCGCCCCCCGCCTCCTGCCTGAGCGCACCTTGGAATCGGACCGAGGGCGCCCCGAGTGGCAAGGTAGGTATCCATGTGCTCCCGTGCCGGCATCGAGCTGGGCCCAAGCCCCCGCTCGGTCGCGGCCGCCCGGCGCTTCGTCGCCCGCACCTCCCGGAGATGGACCGGTGGCTGGCTGCCCCTCCACCGCCTCCAGCTCATCGCCTCCGAGCTGGTCACCAACGCCCTGGCCGTCAGCACCGACCCCATCGGGGTCGAGATGAGCGTGCACCACGGCCAGCTCGAGGTGGCGGTGGCTGACCACCATTCCGACCATCCCGCCGTGCGCCACGCCGGCCCGCTGGCCCCCGCCGGGCGGGGCCTGGTCGTGGTGAGCGCCCTCTCCGACGCCTGGGGGGTGCGGGCCCGGCCCGCCGGAAAGGTGGTCTGGGCCCGGGTCGAGCTTCCGCGCCACGGCCGGTGGCTCACCTGCCCGTGCACCGGCTGCAGCTGCGAGACCACCCCACCGGTCCCAGGCCAAAGGCCGCCCCTGCCCCCCGGCTCCTCTCACCCGCTCCCGCCGGCGTCTCCCCTCAGTGAGCCCGGAAGGCCTCCTCCAACCACTCCCCCACCACAGCGGGGTTCACCTTGGCGTCCACCACCAGCGGGCCGTCCCGCCGGCCCAGCCAGGCCTCCACCTCGCCCAGGTCCTCGACCCGCCTCACGGTGACGCCCTCCGCCCCGAGGGCCCTGGCCACGCCGGCCAGGTCCGTGGGCGGGAACACCGCCAGGTCAGTCGGCAGCCCCTTGGGGGCGAAGTGGTGCACCTCGGCTCCGTAGGCGGCGTCGTTGTAGACCACGACCATGACCGGCAGCCCGAGGCGCGCCAGGGTCTCGAGCTCGCCCAGGGCCATGAGGGCCCCGCCGTCCCCCACGCAAGCCAGGGTGAGCCGGTCGGGGCGGGCCAGCGCCGCCCCCGCCGCCCCCGCCAGGCCCAGCCCCACGGACTGGAAGGCCTGGGCGAAGACGAACCCGGCCTGGTCGGGGACTCGCAGGTACATGGCGGGCCAGCCCATGAAGTGCCCGGAGTCGACAACCACGGTCCGGGCCGATGGCACCAGCCGGTCCAGGGCCAGGGTGAGGGTACGGGGGTCGATCCATCTCGCCTCGGAGCGGTCCTCGTAGCTCTGGTCCGCCCATCCCGCCACGCGCTCCACCCGCCCGCCGGCCGAGGCAGGGTTCCCGGTGAGGGCAGCGGCCACCGCTCGGGCCGTCTCGGCGGCATCGCCCACCACGGCGAGGTCCACCGGACGGTGGGCCCCGAGAGCCGACGGCTCCACGTCCACCTGGGCCACCCGGCTGCGAGGCCCGATGAGGGCACCGTGGCGGGTCGTCCACATGTTGAGCGAGGCGCCGAAGGCCACAATGGCATCGGCCCCGGCCATCAGGCGGGCGGCAGGCGGGGAGGCGAAGCCGCCGGCGATCCCCAGGGAGCGGGGGTTGCCACGGAAGAGCCCGTGGGCCATGGCCGAGGTGGCCAGGTAGGCGCCGGCCACCTCGGCCAGCGACTCGAGGACGGGCCCCGCCCCAGCTAGCACCGCGCCCCGGCCGGCCAGGAGAAGGGGCCGGTCCGCCCCCGCCAGCAGGTCGGCCAAGGCCGACACCTCCTCCGGGGAGGGACAGGGGCCCGATGGCGCCCCGCCGGCTTCCTTCGGCCCGCCGGGCAGGACGGGGTCGGGGCACTCGGCCCCCTGGACATCGAGGGGAGCGAGCACCAGGACGGCCCGGCGCTCCGCCTGGGCCCGCTGCAGGGCGCCGGCCAGCACCGGCACCGCCGTGGCCGGGGAGTCCAGGCGCTCCGTGGCCGCCCCCAGGGCGGTGGCGAGCTGGGCGGCAGGGAGGCGGAAGTTGGAGTGGACGGCAGAGGCAGAGGTGTCCGCCGCCAGCAGCACCACCGGGGTGCGGCTCTTGGCCGCCTCGGTGAGGCCGGTGAGGGCGTTGGTGATGCCGGGGCCCTGGTGCACGGTGGCCACCCCGGGGCGGCCGGAGAGGCGGGCGTAGGCGTCCGCCATGGCCACGGCGGCGGTCTCCTGGCGGGCAGCCACGAAGCGGGCGCCCGCCGCCACCGCCGCCTGGGACAGCTCCAGGTTGCCGCTGCCCACCAGCCCGAACAGGTGGCGGGTGCCAAGGGCGGCCAGGGCCCGGCCCAGAGCCTCGGCGACCCTCACGCCGTCACCGCTCGACCAGGGCCAGCACGCGGGCCGGGCTGCCCGATCCCCCCTCGATGGGCAGGGGCGCCGCCACCACCACGGCCCCGGTGGGAGGAAGACGGGCCAGGTTGGCCAGCTGGGTGAGGCCGTACTTGCCGGCCCCCAGCAGGTGGGCATGGCAGGGGAAGGGCGGGTCGAAGGAGTGGGCGGCGCCGGCGTCGGTCCCGACCGTCTCCACCCCGAGGCCCAGGATCGGCGTCTCCTCCGCCAGCCACCGGGCGCACTCGGGGGATATCCCCGGCGTGTGGGGGCCCGACTCGTCGGCATTGAGGTAGGCGGCCTGGTCGGCCGCTCGGGCATCCCAGCCCGTCCGGTAGAGCAGCCAGCCTCCGGCGGGGAGGGGGCCGTGGCTGCCCTCCCAGGCCAGCACGTGGTCCACCTCGAGCAGGAAGTCCGGGTCGGCGGCACACTCGGCCGACTTGTCCAGCACGGCAGCCGGCCCGATCAGCCGCCGGGCGGGCACCCGCGCCGTGTCCTCCCCCTCCCGCCCGGTCACCCAGTGGACGGGGGCGTCGAAGTGGGTCCCTACGTGCTCGCCGGCATGGATGGTGTTCCAGTACCAGGCGGGCCCCCGTTCGTCGTAGCGGCTCAGCTCCTCCAGGGTGAACCCCGGTGTGTTCACGAAGGGCTCCGGGAGGCGGATGACGGGGGTGCGCTCTGACAGGGGCTGGGTGAGGTCGACCACCTCGACCCGGCCCTCCGCCAGCATCTGGATCAGCTCGGCCAGCACGGGCAGGGGAGCCTAGCCCACCGCCCGGCGACCGGTCAGCGCCGGCGCAAGGCCTCGGCGCTGACCCGGATCCGTCGGCCGCTCCCGAAGCCGGCCATCTCCACCAGGGCCTCCCCACCTGGCTCGAGGGCCCGGACCACACCGTCCCTGCCCGCCCACGGGCCCTCCTGCAGGACGACCCGGTCCCCCGGCCGCAGGGCGCCAGGTGGCGGACCGTCGCCCGCTGCCTCGAGCCCGACGCCGGCCCCGGGCGAGGCCTGCTCCCCGCCGGTGGCGGGCAGGAAGCCCAGGGTGGCGCCGCAGGTACCGCAGTACAGGGCCGCCACCGGCCTGGCCCCGGCGCCAGCCCCCGGGGAGGCTTCCACCACCACCGAGCGCAGCGCCCCGGACAGGGCGGCCCCGCACACCGAGCAGGCCGGCGCCGGCGTGGCGCCCGTCCCGGGGCCGGGCCGGGAACCGGCCCGCTGGCGCCTCATGTCCGCAGGTAGGAAGCGCCGTTCAGGTCCAGGATGGCCCCGCTGGCAAAGGCCGCCTCGGGTGAGGCCAGATAGACCACCGCGGCAGCCACCTCCTCGGGAGTGGCCACCCGGTTGAAGGGGCTCTGGGACCTGATCTCCTCACCCCGGGACGCCTTCAGGTGCTCGCTGGTCATGTCCGTCTCCACGTAGCCCGGCGCCACCGTGAGCACGGAGATCCCGTGGGGGGCCAGCTGACGGGCCAGTGACTGGCCGAAGGCGTTGAGCCCCGCCTTGCTGGCGCCGTAGGCGGGAGCTGTCGGCTCCCCCCGGAAGGCCCCCCGGGACGAGACGTTCACGATCCTGCCCCCACCCCCCTCCAGCATGTGGCGCACCGCGCACCAGGTCACGTTGGCCGCTCCCACCAGGTTCACCCCGAGGGTCTCCCTCCAGGCCTCCTGCCACTCGGCATAGGAGAGCTCGGTGATCGGGTGCTCGGCGTAGATCCCGGCGTTGTTCACCAGGACGTCCAGGCCACCGAGGGCGGCGGCCGCCTCGTCCACCATGGCCGCCACCTGGCCGGCGTGAGCCAGGTCCGCCTGGACCACGGCATGGCCCTCGCCGCCGAGCGAGCCCACCACCTGTCCGGCCAGCTCAGGCGACTCCCGGTGGTGCACCGCCACCCGGTCTCCCAGGGCGGCAAAGGCCCGGGCCACGGCCCGGCCGATCCCCCTGGAGGCCCCCGTCACGAGGACCGCCCGTCCCGACCCTTCCGGCACCGCTACGAGGGCGGCGTCGTTGCCTCGGCGGCCAGCTTGGCCCGCCTGCTGGCCTGCTCCCGGGCCTGGGCCGCCCGCTCGGCCCGCCAGCGCCGCCAGCCGGCGGCCAGGGCGGCCAGGATGCAAAGCACAGCGATCACGGCGATCACGTAGGTGGCGTCGTGGAAGCCGTGGGCGACAGTGGCCCAATGGGCGCCGATCTCGTACCCGGCCACCCCCAGGGCGGCGGTCCAGGGGATGGAGCCGGCCAGGGTGTAGGTGCCGAACCGCACCGGCTCCATGCGCGCCACCCCGGCCGGGAGCGATATGAAGGTGCGCACCACCGGCACCATGCGGCCCAGGAACACCGCCGGCGCCCCCCGCCGCTCGAACCAGCGCTCGGCCCGGTCCACGTCGGACTCCTTCAGCCATACGAAGCGCCCCCAGCGCCGGATGGCCGGCCGGCCTCCTGCCCGCCCCACTGCCCAGGCGATGAAGCTGCCCACCAGGTTGCCGAGGGCCCCCAGGATGATCACCGGCACCAGGCTCAGGTGACCGGTGGCCGCCAGAGCCCCTCCGAAGAGCATGATCACCTCGGACGGGATGGGGATGCATGCCGACTCGGCGATCATCAGCAGGAAGACGGCTGCGTAGCCGCCCGTCGTTATGAGGTGCTGCATGGGCTCCGTCCGGGTCCTCGGCCTTCTTGGGGGGCCGCCGCAGGCGGCTCGTTCCACGCTACCGGCAAATGGGCCGCGACCGGCGTCATGGACGCTGGCCCTGCCCCACCCCTTCCCTCACCTTTCCCACCAGCTCGGCGATGGCCCCCAGGGTCTCCTCGGGCCGCTCCACCTGGGGGGCGTGCCCGCAGCCGGGGAGAACCAGGGTCTCCACCGGGCCCCTGACCCCTTGCTCTATGGCCTCCACCTGGGCCAGGGTCCCGTAGGCGTCATCCGTTCCCTGCACCACCAGGACCGGGCAGGATATCCCCCCCAGGTAGTCCCTTATGTCCCAGCTCCTGAAGCCCGGGTCCAGCCAGGCACGGTTCCATCCCCAGAAGGTGGCATCGGGGTCCCGGTGGTGGCGGCCCAGGCGCTCCCGCAGGTCGGTGCCCAGGTACGCCTCCCGGGCGGCGGCGATGCCTGCCAGGGAGCGCTCCTCCACCATCACGTGGGGGGCGAGGAGAGCGAGACCGCCCACCGGCCAGCGCCTGGCGCCGGAGTGGATCACGGCGATGGAGGCCCCGTCGCTGTGGCCCACCAGCACCACAGGGGCCTCCTCCAGCCCCATGGCCTCCCGCAGCGCCGGCAGGGCCACCAGGGCCTCGTCGTGCATGTACCGGGGGCGCCGGGGGCCTTCCAGCACCTCCGAACGGCCGTAGCCGTACCGGGACCAGGTCACCACCCGGGACCCGGTGGCCAGGGCCAGGCGGGCGGGCAGGTCCCGCCAGAGGGAAAGGCTGCCCAGCCCCTCGTGGAGGAGCAGCAGGGGGGGGTCCCCTCCCTTACGGTCCTCCACCTCCAGCCAGCGGCCTGCCACCCGCACCATGTGCACGGCGACGCCGGCTCTCCCACCGGCGCTCACCGTGCCAGCCGGCCCCACCACTTCCAGGCCGCCGGCCGCCACTGTTCATGCAGCCGGTGGAAGCGGGCCAGGGCCTGGTCCCCTTCCCAGTCGTCGGGCAGCAGGGTCCTCGGCAGCTCGGGGTCGAGCAGGGGGAACTGGCGCCATTCGTGGACCAAGCGGGCCTGGGCGGCAAAGGACTCCTCGTCGCCCCGGGGGGCCAGGCTGTCGGCCCAGGCGCAAAAGGCGTGGTACCGCCGCCCCAGGGCGCCCAGGTTCCAGGCCTCGGCCACCAGCCGCCCCACGTCCCCGAGCTGGCCGAAGGAGCCCAGGAAGGAGGTCGCCCCCTCCAGCCCGAGGGACTTCACCACGCCCACCGCCATGCCCTCCCGCTCCACGTAAGGGCACAGCCACACCCCCTGGCCCAGGGCACCGAACCCGGCCCAGGTGAGCCGGGTCCGCAACCGGTAGCGCAGGGACCTGTGGCGCTCGGGCACGCTCACCACCAGCAAGAGCCAGCGCCCGTCCCAACCGGGCCGGCGCCGGCCGAACCCGTAGATCCTCTCGGTGCCCTCGGCCAGGAGGCGCCTGGCGTGCTCGGTGAGGTGCCAGCGGGTGCGGGCCCCCACCTTTTCCCGGACCAGCCAGCCCCGGGCGGCCGAGCGGGCCATGACCTGACGAGCGGTCCCCGGCTCCACCCCCAGGCTCCCCAGGGCGGCCACCAGGGCCGAGGACTGGGCAGCCCCGCCCGAGGGGAGCACGAACTCCCCCAGCACCGTGAGGAGCAGCCCCCTGGCCCCGCTCACCACGGGCAGCCCGGGACCCTCCCCGGCTCCCTCGAACTTCGTCATCCTGGCGCTCATAGGACAGGCCCTTGACGATGCACCACTCGATCGTACACACTGAGCCCCGAGCGAGGCGCCATGACCCCAGCCCCCCCAACTGCCCCAGAGCCCTTCAACTCGGCCACCTGGCTCCTCGACCGCCACCTCCGGGCCGGCCTGGGAGGGCGGGTGGCCATCCGCAGCGAGGGGCGCTCGGTCACCTACGAGGAGCTGGCCCGGCGGGTCGGGGCGGCTGCCGGCGGGCTGGCCGCCCTCGGCGTCCAGGCCGAGCAGAGGGTCATCATGGCCATGGCCGACACGCCCGAGTGGGTGGCCACCTTCCTGGGAGGCCTGCGCATCGGCGCCGTCCCCGTGCCCGTCTCCACCATGCTGCGAGGGCCCGAGCTGGGCAGGCTGGCGGCCGACGCCAGGGCCCGGGTGGTCGTGATGTCCGAGGCCTTCGCCGGGGCCGCCTCCGAGCTGTGCGCCGGGGCCCGGGAGGTGACCGACCTCGTGGTGACGGGACAGGCCCTCCCCGCCATCCCCGGGGTGCGCACCCACCGGTTCGCTGACACCCTGGGAGCGGCGGGCACCAAGGCCCCCCCGGCCTATGAGACCTGGGCCGACTCCCCGGCCTTCTGGCTCTACACGTCGGGGACCACCGGTGCCCCCAAGGCGGCCATGCACCGCCATGCCGACCTGCGCACGACCGTGGAGACCTACGCCCAGCAGGTCCTCGGGGTCGGACCGGGGGACGTGTGCTATTCGGTGGCCAAGCTGTTCTTCGCCTACGGGCTGGGCAACAGCCTCACCTTCCCCTTGGCGGCGGGGGCCACGACCGTGCTGGACCCGGCCCGGCCCACCCCCGAGGGGGTGGCGGCCACGGTCTCGTCGGAGCGCCCCACCCTGTTCTTCGCCGTCCCCACCTTCTACGCCGCCCTGCTCTCCTCCTCCATACCCGACGACACGTTCTCCTCTGTGCGCCAGGCGGTCTCGGCCGGCGAGCCTCTCCCCGCCGAGCTGTTCCACCGCTTCAAGGCCCGCTTCGGGGTGGAGATCCTGGACGGGCTGGGGTCCACGGAGCTGCTCCACATCTTCTGCTCCAACCGCCCTGGAGCGGTGCTGCCGGGTACCAGCGGGACCGCCGTTCCCGGCTACGAGCTGCGCCTGGAAGACGACGAGGGGAACCCGGTGGCCGGAGAGGGGGTCCCCGGCCACCTGGCCGTGAAGGGGGACTCGGCCGCTCTGGGCTACTGGTGCCGGGCCGAGGTGAGCCGGCGCACGTTCCGGGGAGAGTGGGCCCGGACCGGCGACGTCTATGCCCGCACCCCGGAGGGGGCCTATGCCTACCTGGGCCGGGCGGACGACATGGTGAAGGCCGGCGGAATGTGGGTCTCACCGGCCGAGGTGGAGGCGGCCCTCATCGAGCACCCCGGCGTGCTGGAGGCCGCCGTGGTGGCTCAGCCGGACGAGCACGGCTTGGACAAGCCGGTGGCCTTCTGCGTGGCCGCTCCCGGTTTCGAGCTCGACCCGGCCGACCTCGAACGCCACTGCCGGGAGCGGCTGGCGGCGTTCAAGCGCCCCAGGCGCTTCGTCTTCCTGGCCGAGCTGCCCAAGACCGCCACCGGCAAGATCCAGCGCTACCGCTTGCGCTCGCTCGCCCCCTAGGGCCGCTCTCCCGGCGGCCGGCGGGGAGCGGCCGTGGCCGGTGCCAGGCGCGGCCTGGCCTAAAGGCGAGAGACGGGGCGTAGGGCCTCGGCCACCTCCGCCACCAGGGGATGGGCCTTGATCTCCTCCAGGGTGGAGGGAAGAGCGAGGCTCCAGTTCGGCCGGTGGGCACCCGTGGTGGCGGGGATGTTGGGCCTGTCAGGCACCGCCAGGGCATCCTCCATGGTGGCCGCCACCAGGGCCGAAGGGGCCTTGGCCAGCAGGCGGTGCACGCCGGCCACCACCTCCTGCACGGGCGCCTCGGGGCCCACCTCCAGCCAGGCCGCCACCTTGTCCCGCATGGCGGCGGCCGCCCCCGGGTCCACGGGCAGGCCCAGGGCCCTCTGCTCCTCCAGGTCCTTGCCGGTCCACAGCCCGGCCACGGTAGGCAGGTCGTGGGTGGTGACGGCAGCAAGGGCCCGGGCGGGCCAGGTGGGGCCGGGGGGCTCGGGCTCGAACCACATGAGGCGGTAGGAGAGGACGCGCCGGCGGGCCAGCTCCTGGCGCACCGCCGGCTCCACCGTCCCCAGGTCCTCCCCGATCACGTAGGCACCCGCCCTCACGCTCTCCAGGGCCAGGATGTCGAGCAGCTCCCGGTGGGGGTAGCGCACGTAGGCGCCCTCAGCGGGGCCGGCCCCGGGAGGGATCCACCACAGCCGGAACAGCCCCATGACGTGGTCCACCCGCAGCCCCCCGGCGTGGGCCAGGCCGGCCCGCACCGTCTGGATGAACGGCTCGAACCTCTGCTGGCGCAGCTTCCAGGGGTTGAGGGGGGGGAGGCCCCAGTCCTGGCCCTCGACGTTGAAGTCGTCCGGCGGAGCTCCCACCCTCACGCCCAGGGCCAGGGCGTCCTGCCACACCCAGGCGTCGGCGCCCTCCGGGTCCACGCCGATGGCCAGGTCCGACACCAGCCCCACCTCCTCCCCCGCCCGGGCCAGCTGCCCGTCCAGGAGCCACTGGAGCCAGGCGTGGAACCCGACCTCCCGCTCCCTCCCGGCCAGGGCGGCCTCCACGCCCGGCCCGCCGGGGTGGCGCAGGGGCTCGGGCCAGCTGGGCCAGGGACCGGGACGGCTCTCGGCCAAGGCGGCGAAGCGGGCGTAACCGGACAGCGCCTCTCCCTGGGAGCAGCGCCATTTGGCGAAGTCATCGCTATCGCCGAAGCGCTCCCATGCCCACTCAAGCGCCTGGCGCTTGAGACTCCACACCGCGCCCCGGTCGATGCGCCGCTCGCCGTTGAGGGCCCGCCCGGCCCGGGCCAGCTCGGCCAGCCGGGGGTGGCCGGCCATGCCCGGGACCTCCTCCACCCGCAGGTAGAGCGGGTTGCGCCAGCACCGGCTGCTCGGGAAGTAGGGGCTGGGCTCCTCGGGCCGGGCGGCATGAAGGGGGTTCACGAGGAGCATGCCGGCACCGAGGCCGGCGGACCAGCGGCCCAGGTCGGCCAGGTCGGCCAGGTCCCCCATCCCCCAGCTGGCCCCGGAGCGCAGGGCGTACAGCTGCACGGCCCACCCCCAGGCCCGCATCCCCGGGGCCAGGTGGCACCGGCCGGGGCTCACGATGAGGCGCAGCGGCTCGGCCCGGCCCGGAACGTCCAGGTCGTGGTAGCCGAGGGGCAGGTCAGAGGGAAGGCGGCCCTCGCCCCGGAGGGTGGTTCCATCCTCCAAGGTGAGCTCGTAGGGGCCTCCCACCCCGGCCGGGTGGCCTGCCCGCACCACCCTCACGGGGCTGTCCCCCTGGCGGGGAGGCCGCCCCTCGGCCTCCATGGCAGTGGCCACGGCCCGCTGGATGGCGGGCGCGGTGTCGTGCCACTGGTGGCGCACGTCGGTGTAGCCAGGCTCGATGCCCCAGGCAGAGAGGTCGATGGCGAAAGGCTACCGTCGGGCCGGTGCGCCCCAGGGCAGGCCCGAGCGAGGTGGGCAGGGTCATCGAGGTGGTGGCGGACGACGGCGTCGAGGTGGCCGTCCACCACCTGGGCGGGGAGGGGCCTCCGGCCCTGGTTATGGCCCACGCCACGGGCTTCTGCGGGCCGGCGCTTTCGCCCCTGGCCCGGCACCTCGGGCCCACCCTCTCGTGCCTGGCCCTGGACGAGCGGGGCCACGGGCTGTCGGGATCACCGCCAGGCGGGGACTTCGCCTGGCAGGGCTTCGCGGCCGACGTCCTGGCCGTGGTGAGCGGCCTGGGGCTCGAGGTCCCGCTGGGGTTCGGGCACTCCTGCGGGGCCACCGCCCTGCTCCTGGCCGAGCAGGCCAGGCCGGGGACCTTCCAGGGTCTCTATTGCTTCGAGCCCGTCTTGTTCGGCCCCGAGGAGAGGGCGGAAGCGGCCGACCAGGCCGGCGAGCATCCCATGGTCGTGGCCGCCAGGCGCCGCCGGGAGGTCTTCGCCTCCCGGGAGGAGGCACGAGGCAACTTCCGCGCCAAGCCGCCCCTCGACACCTTGGACCCGGAGGCGCTCGAGGGCTACCTGGTGGGGGGGTTCGAGGACCTGGACGGTGGCGGGGTAAGGCTGCGGTGCCGGGCCGAGGACGAGGCGCGCATCTATGCCGCCGGACTGGCCCAGGACGCCTGGGACCACCTGGACCGGGTCCGCTGCCCGGTGGTGGTGGCCCGGGGCACTTGCTCCTCGGTCATGGGGGCAGCCAGGGCGGGGCGGGTGGCCGCCCGGCTACCCCTGGGCAGGGTCGAGGAGATCCCCGGGGTGGGCCACTTCGGCCCCATGGAGGACCCCGGTGCCGTGGCCCGTTCCCTGCTCGAGGCCCTGGTGGAGGGGCATCCCCGTAGTTGACAGGGGCCGGGCGTAGCGTGGGGCCGTGAGCCTGCCTCTTCCTCACAGCCTGTCCCCGTCCAAGGTCTCGGCCTTCAAGGACTGCGCCCTGGCCTTCCGCTTCTCGGCCATCGACCGCCTGCCCGAGCCGCCGTCGGTCCCGGCGGTCAGGGGGACGCTGGTGCACCGGGCCCTGGAGGGGCTGTTCTGGTCCGTCCCCCGGGGGCAGCGGACCGCCGAGGCGGCCCAGGCCCAGCTGGAGAGGGCCTGGGAGGAGATGCAGTCGGACCCTGAGTGGCTGGACCTCGCCCTTTCCCCCGAGGAGGCGGCGGGGATGCTGGCCGAGGCCCGGGTGCTGGTGGAGCGGTATTTCGGCCTGGAGGACCCCGACTCCGTCGTGGCCATCGGCACCGAGGTGGTGATGGAGGCCCGGCTGGGCTCCCTGCTGCTGCGGGGGATCATCGACCGCCTCGACCTCCTGCCCGACGGGAGCCTGGTCGTGACGGACTACAAGACGGGCAAGGTGCCAGGCGTGGCCCAGGAGCAGGCCCGCCTGGGCGGCGTCCACTTTTATGCCTTCTTGTGCCGGGAGGTGCTGGGCGTGCTGCCGGCCCGCGTCCAGCTGCTGTACCTGAAGGACCAGGTGGTGCTCTCCACGGAGCCGTCGGAGCAGTCCTGCTGGGGGCTCTGCCAGCGGGTGCGGGCCATCTGGGCAGCGGTCGAGCGCGCCTGTCGCCTGGAGGACTTTCGGCCCAAGCCGTCAGCCCTCTGCCAGTGGTGCTCCTACCGGGCCTGGTGCCCGGCGTGGGGCGGGGACCCCGCCCTGGCCCGGGTGGAGGCGCTACGGATGGCACCCGGTCGGGGCGGGGGCGGCCCGGTAGAGGGAATCGAGGGCGTGGTGCTGGCGGCCCCGGCGGCGTCCGCCGGCGTCGCCACCGGGGCGGGCGGGGACGGCCTGGGGGCCCCGGCGCCGGGCGGCCCGGGGGTCGGCTCCCAGCCGGCCCTGCCGCTGGACATGGTGGCCCCGGGCTGATCAGTTGTACGGCGGGGCCGGACGGGGCCGCTCCCGGGTGCCGGCCGGGTCGTCGCAGGAGCATGGGCCGCTGCGCTCCTTCGACGCCACCTGTGACCGGGCGTTCGACCGGCTGCGCGGCCTGCCCACCCTGCAGCACCTCTTCTACGGCGCCTCGGCCCTCGCCGACCACAGCGCGCTCTGGCTGGCCCTGGGGGCCCTGCAGGTGGCCCGCCGGCGACCCGCTGCCGGCACCTCGACCTCAGGGAGCGGGGTGCCAGGGCGCCGCTGGGCTCCCCTGGCTCGTCTGGCCGCCGGCCTGGCCGTGGAGTCGGCCCTGGTGAACGGGGCCATCAAGTCAGCTGTGGGCCGGCGCCGGCCCCCCGGGGGCCCCAGCCCCCTCTACCTGCGCACCCCCCGCACCAGCAGCTTCCCGAGCGGGCACGCCAGCGCCGCCGCCTGCGCCTTCGTGCTCCTGTCCGAGGGCGACCGGGCGTGGCCCGCATACCTGGCCCTGGCCGGGGCGGTGGCTGCCAGCCGGGTCTATGTGGGCCTGCACCACACCTCGGACGTGCTGGCCGGGCTGGCCATCGGGGCGGCCCTGGGCGTGGTCCTGCGGCGCCTCGCCCCCCTGGACGACCCTCGGGCGCCCCACCCCCCTGGCCTCCCACCCCGGGCCGGCCGCCCGGCGCCGGAATCCTCACCGCCGGCGCGGCGTTGAGCATGCCATGAGCCCTAGCACTTCGTTCGCCGTCAACTGGGACTATCGCTGCCCCTTCGCCCGCAACGCCCACGAGCACGTGACCACGGCCCTCCAGGCGGGAGCAGATTGGCAGGTGGAGTTCGTCCCCTTCTCCCTGAGCCAGGTCCACGTCGAGGAGGGCCAACCCGACGTGTGGGAGGATCCGTCCAAGGCACCGGACCTGCTGGCCCTGGAGGCCGGGGTGGTGGTCCGGGACCGTTATGCGGATCGGTTCCTCGACACCCATCTGGCCCTGTTCCGGGCCCGCCACGACGAGGGCAGGGACATCCGGGAGGAGGGCGTGGTGCGGGACGTCCTGGCGGGTCAGGGACTGGACCCGGACGCCGTGATGGCCGAGGTGGCCGCCGGCTGGCCCCGTGAGAGCGTGCGCAAGTCCCACGAGGGCTCGGTGGCGGATTACCAGGCGTTCGGAGTGCCGACGTTCATGGCCGGGGGGCGCGCCGTCTTCGTGCGCCTCATGACCCGCCCCGGCGGTGATGGAGAGCTGGCCCGGCGAACCATCGAGCGCGTCCTCGACCTCGTGACGGGGGTGCCCGAGCTCAACGAGTTCAAGCAGACGACCATCCCCCGCTGAGCGACCCCGGGGCGCGACCACCGGGCCGGGAGCCAGCGCCGTGGCCTTGCCTTCCTGCTCATCCCGCCCGGGCGTCCTCGGGGATGGCCGGCCGCCTGGCGGGCCGGGGGCTCTAGTTTGGGCACCGGACCAAACACCACCTCGGCCCGAGAGGAGGACCAATGCCCACCCGGGTAGCCAAGACGACCTGGTCAGGGGGCCTGCAGGATGGCTCGGGGACGACCGAGCTGGCCAGCTCCGGCGTCGGTTCCTACGAGGTCTCCTTCCCCAGGAGGGCGGCCGAGGAGGCCGGAGGGGTGACCAGCCCGGAGGAGCTGATCGCCGCCGCCCACTCGGCCTGCTACGCCATGCAGCTCTCGGCCCTCCTGGCCGAGGCGGGCGGGACCGCCCCGCAGCTGGAGGTGACAGCTGAGGTCTCCCTGGGGCCCGATCCCGCCGGGGGCTACCGGATCCCGGGCGTGACCCTCCGGGTGCGGGGATCGGCGGCCGGGATCGACGCCGCCGCCTTCACCAAGGCCGCCGAGGAGGCCAAGTCCGCCTGCCCGGTGAGCAAGGCCCTGGCCGGCACGGAGATCAGCCTCGACGCCAGCCTCAGCTGAGCTCCCCCGGTCAGCTGCCCAGCCGGGCTGCCTTCTCCGAGATCGCTTCGAGGAGGGTGGCCCAGTCGGCCTCGAAGGCCCGGGCCCCCTGGCGTTGGAGCGACTCTCCCAGGGCGTCCACGTCGATCCCCCGGGCCGCCACCTCGGCGACGCAGCGCTCGGCCGCCCCGTAGTCGGGGTTCATGAGCTCGACGGGCCCGCCGTGGTCGGCAAAGGCCAGCAGGGTCTGCTCGGGCACGGTGTCGATGGTGTCGGGGGCGGCCAGCTTTCCCAGGTAGTAGGTGTCGGGGAAATGGGGGTCCTTGGTGGAGGTGGAGGCCCACAGCACCCGCTGGGGCCGGGCGCCGGCGGCGGCCAGCCGGGACCAGCGCTCCCCGGCCAGGAGCGAGCGATAGGAGGCGTAGACCTTCTGGGTGACGGCCAGGCCCAGGCGTCCGTGCAGCTCCTGGGGCAGCAGCGGGTCCGCCGCCCGGTCCCAGCGCGACACGAAGACCGAGGCCACCGAAGGCACATCGAGGGGCAGCCCGGCGTCGGCCCTGCGCTCCAGGGCCCTCATGTAGGCATCGGCAGTCTGGAGGTAGTGGGTGTCGGAGAAGAGAAGGGTGACGTTTATGCCGATCCCCTCGGACACCAGCTGCTCCATCGCCGTGAGGCCCGGAGGGGTGCCCGGGACCTTGACGAGGAGGTTGGGCCGGTCCGCTCGGGCGTGCAGGTCCCGGGCCACCTCCACGCTCCGCTCGACGTCATAGGCCAGGCCCGGTGGCACCTCCACCGATACGTAGCCATCGGCTCCTCCCGTCTCCTCCCACACGGAGCGGAACAGGTCGGCCGCCTCGGTGATGTCCTCGAGGGCCACGGCGTACACGAGGTCCTGGGGGTCCTTCACGCCCGCATCCAGGTGCCGGCGGAGCGAGGAGTCGTAGTCCGAGCTGGCCGCCATGGCATGGCCGAGGATGGTGGGGTTCGAGGTGAGGCCGGTCACGGCCAGCTCCTCCCTGTAGCGGGCCAGGGTCCCGGTGGCGAGCAGCTTGCGGTTGATCGAGTCCAGCCAGAGGCTCTGGCCGGCCTGGTGGAGCTGCTGGGCAGGGTTCATGGCGACCTCCCGTCCTCCATCGTCAATGCCCTCGGGTCTCTCCTTGCCCGTCCTGCCAAGCATGGCCACGCGGCCGGTGCCAGACAAGCTGCGCCGGCGGCCACCGCCATCTCAGGGGCCCTCGCCGACAGGCCACGATGGTGCTCGGAGCCCGCAGCCCTGGCATGCGGGGCGGCTTGGCACGCCGCTCCCGAGCACCGAAGGAAGCAGTAGGTGGGACGATGTACGAGAAGCTCGTCGTGGCCATAGATCGCTCGGCACGGGCCCCCCGGGTCCTGATGGCGGCCAAGAGCTTCGCCGCCGCCTCCGGGGCCCAGGTGAGGATCGTCCATGTGCTCGAGTCCTCGGCCGGCATAGTGGGGTCCTTCGAGGTCGACGCCGAGGCGCGCGCCAGGCAGCTGGTTGAAGGCGCCATGGCTGACATGGAAGCCGCCGGGGTGCCTGCCGAGGGAGCGGTCCTCACCGTCATGGCCGGGCGAGCAGCGGCCGAGATCCTCGCCCAGGCCGAAGAGGTGGGGGCCTCCCTCATCGTCATCGGCACCAGGCAGCACTCGGACCTGGCCCGGCTGGTCTCGGGCAGTGTGAGCCAACAGGTCATCCACCGCTCCACCTGCCCCGTGCTGGTGGTGCCATAGCCCCCATTGCCTCCAGGCGGCCGGCCGAGCCCGGCCACGACCGAGGCCTTCTCCCCGCCCCGTCGCTGGGCATGGCCGCGGCCGCCACGGTCAGCCCGTATCCCCGTCCCCATGGACCTCGCCCATGGCGTGGAGAGCCAGGGTCGAGTGGGCATAGGCCCCCCCGGCCCGCATCTCGGCCGCTACCCAGATGGCCTCCATGACCTCCTCGGGGCTGTTGCCGGCCCGCCGGGCCAGGCGGCTATGGCCCCTGATGCAGTACGGGCACTGGGTGACATGGGCCACGGCCACCGCGATCAGCTGCTTGGTCTTCTCGGGCAGGGCTCCGTCAGCGAACACGGCGCTGCTGAAGGCCTCGAACGCATCGTTGACCCGGGGGGCCAGCTCCCTGCGCCTGGCCCCCACCGCCGGGGTGGCATGCGGGTACAAGGGTTGGGCCATCGATCCCTCCTTTCCTCGCTCTGCTTGCCTAGTACCTTCGCCCCCGTCCTGGCCATCTCGCCCGCTCGCCTTGACGGCCTTCCCTCCTCACTGTGGGGGAATCCCTCCCGACCCAAGAGCCGATTTCCCCCGCCCGCGACCCTCCATTTGGAGGGATAAAGGACGGAGATGCCCTTTCTAGTGGCATGGGGGCAATCTCCGCCTGGCCCGATGGCAACCGGGCTGGAGGCGTCCCGGCCTCCCGCTCACACCGTTGACTGCGCCAAATGCCGGTCATAATGTGGGTGCCCGAGCGGCTCGGGCCGTCCTCGGGCTGGCAAACCTGGGAAAGGGAGGTGCCGGTATGGGGGAAAGTACGAGCGTGCATCCCACCCAAAGAGCCTAGGTCCGGGCGAATCGACTCGGTCATGTCGGACCGGACGCTCAGCCGCCGGAGCTTCCTCGGAGGGGCGGCGGCTGCCGTGGCCCTGGCGGCCTGCGGCAAGGCATCGGCAAGCCGGGCCTCCCCGGTCACCCTGCGGGTCGCCATCGTCTCCAACTCCCAGATGGACGACGCCATCAGCCTGTCTCCCGTGTTCGAGCACCAACATCCCGGGATCCGGCTCAAGTTCGTCAACCTGCCCGAGAACGAGGCCAGGGCCAAGATCACGGCCGACGTCGCCACTCAGGGCGGCGAGTTCGACGTGGTCATGATCAGCAACTACGAGACCCCTCTGTGGGCGAAGAACGGCTGGATCGTGGACCTCCAGCCCTATATCGACCGCACGCCCGGCTATGACGCCGCCGACTTCGTCCCGCGCATCCGCAGCTCCCTCTCGTACAACGGTCACCTCTACTCGGTCCCCTTCTACGGCGAGTCCTCCTTCGTCATGTACCGCAAGGACCTCTTCGACCGGGCCGGGGTGGTGATGCCCACCCATCCCACCTGGCTGGACGTGGTCAGGCTGGCCAAGCGGTTCCACGACCCCCGCTCGGGGCACTACGGGATAGTCCTTCGAGGAGACCCTGGCTGGGGGGAGAACCTGGCCCCCATCGACACGGTCATCAATGCCTTCGGGGGCCGCTGGTACAACATGCGGTGGGAGGCCCAGCTGACGACACCACAGGTCAAGTCGGCGGTCGGAACCTACATCGAGACGGTGCGAGCCTACGGGGAGCCGGGAGCCTCGGCCGACGGGTTCACCGAGTGCGGGACCCTCTACTCGCAAGGGGACGCCGCCATGTGGTACGACGCCACCTCGGCAACCAGCGTCATCGAAGACCCGGCGAGCAGCAAGGTGGTGGGGAAGAACGGCTACGCCTGGGCGCCCACCCAGACCGGTAAGCCCTCCGGGTGGCTCTACACCTGGTCCCTATCCATGCCGACCACCTGCTCCCACCGGCAACAGGCATGGGAGTTCATGGCCTGGATGACATCGAAGTCCTACATAGAGCTGGTGGGGCACCGCCTCGGATGGTCCCACGTCCCCCCCGGCAGCCGGCTCTCGAGCTACCGCATCCCCCAGTACCGGGAGCTGTCGAGGCGCTACGGTCCCCTCACCCTCCAGTCCATCCAGGCCGCCGACCCCAAGCATCCCACTGTCCGGCCTGTGCCCTACACCGGCGTGCAGTTCCTGGACATCCCCGAGTTCCAGGACCTGGGCCAGCTGGTGAGCGAGCAGTTCAGCGCCGCAATCGCCGGGCAGACCTCCGTGGAGGCTGCCCTGGCCCAGTCGCAGGAGTACGCGCAGACGGTGGGCGCGACCTACCGCCACCGATAGGGAGGAGGAGACCATGACAGCGGTGACCGCGCCCAGCGCGGTTCCGGTGGGGACGATCCGGTCCCGGAGCACCAGGCAGGTCAGCTGGTCCCGGCGGGCGCCACTGCTCCCGGCCCTGGTCTTCGTGGTGGTGGTCACCCAGGTGCCGTTCGTGGTGACCATCTGGTATTCCCTCAACTCCTGGAACCTGGTCCGTCCGGGGTCACGCCAGTTCGTGGGCCTGGCCAACTACGTCCATGTAGCCACCGACGTCCAGTTCCGGACCGCGCTGGTCAACACGGTCGTGCTCACCGCCGGGACGGTCATCATCTCCATGGTCATCGGGGTCGCCCTGGCGGTGCTGCTGGACCGCAAGTTCCTGGGTCGCAGCGTCGTGCGCACCCTGCTCATCACGCCCTTCCTGGTCATGCCGGTGGCCGCTGCCCTCCTGTGGAAGACCGCCATGTTCGACCCCACGTTCGGGATCGTCGACTACGTGCTGGGCCCCCTGGTGGGCCACGTCGTCTGGCTGAGCCGCTTCCCGCTGGCCTCGGTGATGGTGGAGATGATCTGGCAGTGGACGCCTTTCATGATGCTCCTGGTGCTGGCGGGGCTCCAGAGCATGCCCACCGACGTGGTGGAAGCAGCCGGGGTGGACGGGGCCCGGCCCTTTGCCATCTTCCGGGAGCTCACCCTGCCCCATCTGCGGCGCTACATCGAGCTGGGGGTGGTCCTCGGAGCCATCTACGTGGTCAACGAGTTCGACTCCATTTACATGATGACCCAGGGGGGCCCCGGCGTCTCCAGCACCAACCTCCCCTACTACATCTACGAGCGGGCCTTCCTCGGCTTCGACGTCGGGCAGTCGGCAGCCATGGGGGTGGTGGTCCTGGCCGGCACCATCCTGGTGGCCACCATTGCCCTCAGGCTGATATTCACCTCGTTCACCGGTCGAGAGGAGGCTGCGTGATGGCCGCCACTGACACCCTGGCCGCCCCCCCCAGGGCCGCCACCCGACCGACCCCAGCCATCCGGCGCCGCCGGCGGCCCGGCATCGGCAACGTGGTCTGGGGCGTGGTGGCCTGGCTGGTCGGCATCCTCTTCTTCTTCCCCGTGCTCTGGATGGTCCTCAGCTCCTTCAAGACGGAGGCTGCGGCCTACACCAACGTCCCGCAGTTCGTCTTCTCGCCCACTCTGGCCGAGTACCGCCATGTCTTCTCCAGCGGGGTGGGCAGCTACTTCCTCAACTCGGCCATCGCCACCGTGGTGTCCGTGGTGGCCGTCCTCCTCCTCGGCACGCCGGCCGCCTTCGCCCTGTCGCTGCGGCCCATCAAGAAGACGAGCGATGCCCTCTTCTTCTTCCTCAGCACCAAGATGCTGCCGATCGTGGCGGCGATCATCCCCCTCTTCGTGGCAGCCGAGGCCGTGCACATGCTCGACAACGTGTGGACGCTGGTGATCCTGTACACGGCCATGAACCTTCCCATAGCCGTCTGGATGATGAGGTCGTTCCTCCTCGAGGTTCCAAGTGAGCTGCTGGAGGCGGCCGAGATGGACGGGGCCCGGCTGTGGCGCTCCCTCCGTGAGGTGATCCTTCCTGTGGTCTCTCCCGGCCTGGCCGCCACCGCCTTGATCTGCGCCATCTTCGCCTGGAACGAGTTCTTCTTCGCCGTCAACATCACGGCCGCCCGGGCCGCGACCGTGCCCGTCTTCTTGGTCGGCTTCATCAGCTCGCAGGGCCTGTACTGGGCCCAGCTGGCAGCGGCCGCCACCATCGCCACCTTGCCGGTGGTGCTGGCGGGCTGGGTGGCCCAGCGCCAGCTGGTGAGGGGCCTGTCCTTCGGAGCCATCAAGTGATCGGGAGGAGCTGTGGCTGACGTCTGCTACGACGAGGCGACCTGCATCTACGCCGGGGCCGACCGGCCGGCGGTGGACGCCTTGAACCTCGACATCAAGGACGGGGAGTTCGTGGTGCTGGTAGGCCCGTCGGGGTCCGGGAAGAGCACCGCCCTGCGGATGCTCGCCGGCCTGGAGGAGATCGATGCGGGCTCCATACGCATAGGCGGGCGGGACATGGTGGGCGTGCCCTCCCGGGACCGGGACATTGCCATGGTGTTCCAGAACTATGCCCTCTACCCCAACAAGACCGTGGCCGAGAACATGGGGTTCTCCCTCAAGATGCACGGGGTGAGCAAGGAGGAGCGCCAGCGGCGGGTCCGGGAGGCAGCCAGGCTGCTGGACCTGGAGCCCCTGCTGGGGCGCAAGCCGAAGCACCTCTCGGGCGGCCAACGTCAGCGGGTGGCCATGGGGCGGGCCATCGTGCGGGAACCCCAGGTATTTTGCATGGACGAGCCGCTCTCGAACCTGGACGCCAAGCTGCGCGTCCAGACCCGCACGCAGATCGCCGCCCTCCAGCGCCGCCTCGGCGTCACCACCGTGTACGTGACCCACGACCAGGTGGAGGCCATGACGATGGGCGACCGGGTGGCGGTGCTGCGCGACGGTCGTCTGCAGCAGTTCGCCACGCCGGGCGAGCTCTATGACCGGCCGGTCAACCTGTTCGTGGCCGGCTTCATCGGCTCGCCGGCGATGAACCAGCTCAACGTGGATGTCGACGCCGGTGCGCTGCGCGTGGGCGAGACCGTCGTGCCGCTGTCGGCTGCCCAGGCCACGGCCGTGGCCGGTCTGTCCCGGGTCACCCTGGGCGTGCGCCCCGAGCACCTCTCGGTCGGCGGAGGCGAGCTCAAGCTCCAGGTCGACCTGGTGGAGGAGCTGGGGAGCGACTCCTATGTCTACGGGCACCTGGTGGCCGAGCCGGATACGAGCCTGGTGGCCCGGGCGGGGCGGGGCCGATTCCGCATGGGCGAGACGGTGGGCATCGGCTTCGACCCCGGCCAGCTCCACCTGTTCCACCCTGACAGCGGCGAGCGGCTCGGACCGTGAGCCTGGTCGCCGGCATCGACTGCTCCACCCAGGCCACCAAGGTCCTCGTCGTCGACCAGGACGACGGCACCGTGGTGGCCCGCGGCGCCGCCTCCCATCAGGTGAGCGGCACGGGCGGCGTTCGCGAGACAGATCCCCAGGTATGGGAGGGCGCTCTCGCCGAGGCCCTGGCGGCAACGGGGCATGCCGGGGACCTGCGGGCGGTGGCGGTGGCGGCCCAGCAGCACGGCTTGGTGATCGTGGACCGCTCGGGCTGCCCCCTGCGCCCGGCCGTGCTGTGGAACGACACCCGCAGCGCCCCCCAGGCCCATAGCCTGGTGGAGGCCCTGGGAGGCCCGGCGGCCAGCGCCACGAAGGTGGGCTCCGTGCTGACCGCCGCCTTCACGGTGACCACCTGGGCCTGGCTGCGAGATACCGACCCCGGCCTGGTGGCGGCCACCAGGGGCGTACGGCTCCCCCACGACCACCTCACGGCGCTGCTCACCGGTGCGGCCGTCACCGACCGCAGTGACGCCTCGGGCACCGGCTGGTGGAGCCCCTCCGAGGAGCGTTACGCCACCGAGGTGCTGGAGCTGCCCGAGGTGCAGCTGGACCCGGCCCTGCTGCCCGAGGTGCTGGGGCCCCAACAGGCAGCCGGAGCCGTCACGGCCGAGGCCGCCAAGCGCTTCGGGCTCGAGGAGGGGGTCCTCGTCGCTGCCGGCGCCGGCGACAACGCCGCTGCCGCCTTGGCCCTCGGCCTGGCTCCCGGGGAGGTGGCCCTGTCCCTCGGCACGTCGGGCACCACCTTCGCTCCGGCTGACCGGCCCAGCGCAGATCCCACCGGTGTCGTGGCCGGGTTCGCCGGGGCAGATGGTCGCTACCTGCCGCTCACCTGCACCCTCAATGCCACCCTGGCCGTGGACCGGGTGGCGGGATGGCTGGGCATCGGGCGCGACGAGGTTGAGCCGGCTGGGGGGGTGGTCTGCCTGCCCTGGCTCGACGGGGAGCGGACCCCCAACCTGCCCGGGGCGAGCGGGACCTTCTGGGGCCTGCGGCACGACACCAGCCGGGGCGCCATCCTCCAGGCCGTCTATGACGGGGTGGTGGCCACCCTGCTCGCCGGCGCCGCCGAGCTGGCCCGCTGGACCCCCTGCCGGCGGATCGGGACCCTGGTGCTGATCGGCGGGGGCGCCCGGGGCCACAACTGGCGCCAGACCGTACGGAGGCTCTCCGGCCTACCCGTCCGGGTCCCCGAGTGTGCGGAGCCAGTCGCATACGGCGCAGCGGTGCAGGCGGCGGCGGTGGGATCGGGGCGTCCGCCTGCGGAGGTGGCCCGCGCCTGGAGGGCAGGTGACGGCCCGACCCTGGAGCCGGTCCCGCCGGACGAGGATGCCCTGCACCGCATCGCCGCCTGGCGCGAGATGGTGACGGCCCTCGAGCTCCGGCGCTCGCCGCTGCCCGGCTCGACCGCAACTTGAGCCAAGGAGGTGTTCGATGCAAGCGGTGGTGCTTGACAAGCCGGGGTCGATCCGGGTGGCCGAGGTCGACGACCCGGCCCCGGATCACGGCGAGCTGGTGGTGGAGGTGGGGGCATGCGGCATCTGCGGCACGGACCTGCACATAGCCGACGGCGAGTTCCCTCCCACGCCCTATCCGATCATCCCGGGCCACGAGTTCTCGGGAACGGTCGTGGCCCTGGGGCCCGGTGTCCCGGGGAAGGGATCCGGGCCGAGGGTGGCCATCGGGGACCGGGTGGCCGTAGACCCGTCACTGTTCTGCGGACGGTGCCCTCCGTGCCGGGCCGGCCGCGGGAACCTGTGCCAATACTGGAACGCCATCGGCGACACGGTGAACGGGGCCTTCGCCCAGTACGTAGCCGTCCCGGCCGCCAACGCCTACAGAATCCCCGACCACCTGAGCTACCAGCAGGGAGCCCTCATCGAGCCGCTGTCCTGCGCCGTCCACGGTCTGCGCCGCCTGGGCCCGGTGGTCGGCGAAGCCGTGCTGGTGGTGGGGGCAGGCACCATGGGCCTCCTCCTCCAGCAGCTCCTGGCCCGGGCCGGCGCCGCCTCGGTCACCGTGGTGGACCGCAAGGCCAGCCGCCTCGATACCGCCTCGCAGCTGGGGGCCACCGCAGTGGCCACCGACCTGTCCGAACTTGCCGGCGAGCGCTACGGGGTCGCCGTTGACGCCACGGGGTCCCCGACTGCCATCGAGGCCGCCTTCGCCGCCTTGGCCCGGGGCGGGCGGCTGATGGTGTTCGGCGTCTCCCCCCAGGAGGCCAGCGTGAGGCTGTCCCCCTTCCGCATCTACAACGACGAGATCACCATCGTCGGCTCGATGGCGGTCCTGCACAGCTTCGGGGAGGCGGTGAGCTTGATGGCGTCGGGAGCGGTGAGCACGGATCCCATACTCGGCCCGCCACTCCCCCTCGACCGCTGGCCCGAGGCCCTGGAGCGGGTGCGCCGGGGCGAGGGCACCAAGATCCAGGTCGTCCCGGCCGGTTCAACCGGAGGGCCCGGCCACTGAGCCCCCTCCCCCCTGGCTCCCAAACGGGCCCGAGCCGACCGCTCGCACCTGCACCACGCTCACGCGCCAACAGGATTCGGCTAACTCCTACTAGCTAGATGACCGGGCCGCCTCGCGAGGGGTGCCCCGGCCCTCGGGGCCCTGGGACAGCTGGCTCTGCATGGCTGAAAGCACGGCCCCAAGGTCCACCTCCGGCCTGGCAGCGAGCTCGGGGAGGATCAGGTCGTTCTCCTTGCCCGCATGGAGGGCGAAGACGGCGGCGAGGGCCCGTGCCTGGGACACCCCTCTCACCCCCACCTTCCCGACCAGAGCCGCCGTCTGGCCCCGCAGCCAGGCGTGCTCACCGACCATGGCCTGAACGAGGGGGTCGAGGCCGGCCCTTCGGGCCAGCCCGTAGAGGGAGGCCTCCTCGGCCGCAGCATGGGGGAGGACCTCCCGGTCCAGGTACGAGACGACCGCCTTCAGCTCCCCCCCGGCATCACTGCCCGATGCCACCTCCTCCTCTGCCCTCCCCACCAGCTCGTCCAGCCCGGCCACCAGGCCGGCGTGGTGGGCCACCATTGCCGCCCGGACCTCATCGTTGGCCTTGGTTGGCTCCCTCCCCCCATCGGGCTCGTCTACCGTGCTCATGACCTCTCCTTCCGGCTCCAGCCTAAATCTAGGCTAGACTAGATTTACTAGCGGGACAAGTGCCTCCCCCAGGCCCCGCGGCGGTCCCGTCATCCTCGGCTCAGCAAGGCCCGGCAGCGCTGGCGCAGCAGTTGCTCGGCCCCCTCGCCCAATCTGCGGACCACCTCGGCAGCCGGCCTGGACTCGCTCACCAGGCCCACGGCCTGGCCGGCGTAGATGTAGGCCACGTCGTAGTCGGCCTCCCTCTTCGCCTCCATGAGCTGGGCCCCGGCGTCCGAGTCGGCGGCCAGCTCCCGCTCGCGCCCATGCCATGCATCGGTGAAGCGGTTGCGAAGGGCGCGGCCCGGGAAGCCCGGTGGCCAGGGGATCCCCTGGGCCACATCGAACACCGAGGTGCGCACGGTGTCAGTCTCACGGGCGGAGATCACCCTCTGGCGGGCCTCGGGCCGGTTGGCCGCCTCCGGGCTGGCCAGCAGGCAGGTCCCCACCCAGGCGCCGGCAGCACCTGCGGCCAGCACCGCCGCCACCCCTCGGGGGCTGCCGATCCCCCCGGCAGCGAGGACCGGCAGCCGGAGGGACTCGACCAGCAGCTGGAGCAGGGGCAGGGTCCCCACTTCCCCGGCGTGCCCTCCGGCGTCGGCGCCCTGGGCCACGACCAGGTCCACGCCGGAACGCTCCGCCTCCTCGGCGCTGGCCAGGTCGGGGACCTGGGCCGCCGCCAGGATGCCTGCGTCATGGAGGGCGCCGACGTAGGGGCCCGGAGGCCCGAAGGACACGGACACCAGCCGGGGCCGGGAGGCGATGGTCGCCTGCAGGAGGTCCGGCCGATCCTCGAGGGCCCAGGCCATGAGGCCCACCCCGAACGGGAGCCGGCCGGCGTCGCTGGCGATGGCGCCCTCGCGCTCCACCATCTCGGCGGCGTCGGTGCTGCCCACCCCCACCATCCCCAGGCCACCGCCCTCGCTCACGGCCCTGGCCAGGGCTCCGTGGGCCACCCCGGCCATGGGGGCGCCCACGATGGGGTAGCGGATCCCCAGGCGCTCGGTCAGCTCGGTGGTAAGCATGGGATCACCTCGCTCGTAGGTGGACGTCCTGCCTCCATCCTGCCCCCGACGGGCCCCGTCCAGCGCCTGGCCCCGCCGCCCTCCTCAGGCCTGCCCGCCCTCAACCCCCCTTGGCCAGGAGGCGCGTGCCGTGGCGCCCCTCCAGGGCGGCGGTGACCTTGGCGGCGGAGGTGATGACCGCAACCTCCCCCCCATGGCGGAGGAAGCGGACGGCGGCAGACACCTTGGGACCCATGCTGCCGGAGCGGAACTGCCCCTCGGCCAGGTGCGCCTCCGCCTCCTCGGCGGTCATCTCCGCAACGGGCCGCTCCTCGGGGGTCCCGAAGCCCAGCGAGACCTGGTCCACGTCCGTGACCAGCACCAGCGCCACCGCCCCGAGCGAGGTGGCCAGCCGCTCGGCAGCCAGGTCCTTGTCGATGACGGCCTCGACCCCGCTCAGCCCCTGCCCCTCCCGCACCACCGGGACACCGCCCCCGCCCGCCGCCAGCACCAGGTAGCCGGCGCTCACCAGGAGCCCGATGGCCTCCGCCTCCACGATCTCGAGGGGATCGGGCGACACCACCACCCGGCGCCAACCCCCCGGGGGCAGGTGCTGGACCGTCCATCCCTTCTCGGCAGCCAGGCGGCGGGCCCGCTCGGGAGGAAAGTAGGGGCCGATGGGCTTGCTGGGTGAGGCAAAGGCGGCATCGGCGGGATCCACGACCACGTGGGTGACCACCGGGACGACCCGGCCCTGCAGGTCAGCTCCCACTTGCCACAGGGCCAGCTCGAGCAGGCTCCCCAGCTGGCCCTGGGTCATGGCCCCCAGGGCGAACAAGGGCTGGGGCGGCACCAGGCGGGCTCCTTCCTCCTGCTGGATGGCCAGGGACCCCACCTGGGGGCCGTTCCCGTGCACCACCGCCAGCCGGTAGCCGGCTGCGTCGAGGCCGGCCAGGGCCCGGGCCATCGGCAGGGCATTGGCCATCTGCTCCTCGAAGCGGCCCGCCTCCCCCGCCCGGGCCAGGGCGTTCCCGCCGATGGCCACGACCGCCGTGGGGCGGGGAACCCCGGTCCGCTCATCGTTGCCTACCGGGCCTTCCGCCATCCCTCGACCCCCTCCCTCATGGCCACCACCGCCACGACAAGGGCGGCGGTGGCGTCCGCCCACCACCATCCCACCACGAGGTCGAGCACCAGAGCCAGCAGCACGCCACCGGCCAGCGCCGCGTCCAGGAGGGTCATGGTGGCGTTGGCCAGCAAGGGGGGGCTCGGGAGGGCCAGCCCCACCCGGCGCTTGGCCCGGGCCAGGCAGGCCATGGCCACCACCGTCAGGGCCAGGACCGCGATACCGGCCGGCGAGCGGGCAGGGTGGGACCCCGTGACGATCCCCCGGCTGCCCGCAGCGGCCAGGTATAGGCCGAGCGCCCCAAAGGCCCCTGCCACCAGGCGCTCAGCCCTCCGGCTCCCACCCCCCGCCGGGCCGCCCAGGTGCCAGATGACCACCAGCGAGGCGAAGACCTCCACCAGCGAGTCCAGGCCAAAGGCCACCAGGGCCAGCGAGTTGGCCAGGAAGCCGAGGGACAGGGTCGCCACCACCTCCCCGGCGTTCCAGGCGGTGGTGACGAGCTCGAGGTGCCGGCCCCGCCGTCGCAACCGCCGCTGGTCAGGTGGGCGAGGAAGGGGGCACTGGGTTCGGGGCCGTTCGGCCTGGGCCGCCGCTGCTGCCGCCATCGACATCCTCCTCTCGCCGGTCCGGGCGCAGGGCCTCCGACCGGCACGAACTGCTTCGGTGCCATGTCGAAGGTCTCGCCCACCTGGCGGCGGCCAGGCCCAGCGACCGGGGACTGGCTCGGTCCCAGCATGTCGATCGGCTGGAGGGAGGGGCTACTCCCCTTCGTTGCCCATACTAGCCCCCGACGATCGGAGGGTGGTGCGGGGGCTCTCGGGGCGGAGCTCGATGTCGACGATGTTCACGGCCACCACGGAGGCCAGGCCGGCGTGGGACCGCACCTGGGCCCTCACCTCCTCCTGTACCGCCCTTCCCACCTCGAGGCACGGATAGCCGAGGCGGGTCACCACATCCAGCTCGATGCGGGCCACCTGCCCGTCCACCTCCACCCTCACTCCCTCGGCAGAGGCCTCCTTCGGCCGGTCCTGGAGCTGGTCCCTCACCCGGCCGGCCAACAGGGCCACCGCCTGGCTGAGGCGGGACCGCAAGGCCACCACCCCGGGCACCCGCCCCGCGTAGTGGGCGGCCACCTTGGCCACCACCTGGTCCGAGACCCTCACCCCCACCGGGGGGCCGGAAGGGGCCGGGGGACCGGGCTCGGTGTCCCTCACCGTACGACCCCCGAGGACAGCCTCAGAGCCGCCGCCGCCACCTGGCCTGCTCCTCCTCGAAGACGTCAACCACCTCCACGTCCACCGTCCTCACCTCCAGGCCCAGCAGCCTGGCCCCCCCCTCCACCACCACCTGCCTCACCGAGTCCGCCGTGGAGGGGATGTCCATGCCGACCGCTACGGCCACCGTGAGGGCGACCGTCACCGGGATCCGCCTCGCCGGCCCTCCTTCCGCCTCGTTCCCGAGCTCCCCGTGCCCCTCGACGGGGAGGATGCGGCAGCTGCGGGCCCGCAGCCCCGGGACCTGGTCCAGCAGCTGGCGGAGGGTGCCGGCTGCCGCCCCCCGCTCGAGGCGGATGGGACCCAGCGGGGACGGGAGCACCAGCCAGGCCCTGGGCCGCAGCTCCGCCCTCACCCTGGACATGATCCGCTCGGCCAGGTGGGCAGGTGGCTCGACCGGCTGGCGCAGGTAGCGTTCCACCGGGTCCTGGATGGAGCGGTACTCGCTCACCACCTTCTGGCAGTAGGGGCAGGCCTGCTCGTGGGGATCGAGGGTGCCAGCGGCGGCGTGGTCCCACACCTCGGAAGGATCGCGGCCGCAGATGAGCCGGGGCAGGTCCTCTGCGCTCATCGCCATGGCTGCATCACCTCCGCCAGCCGGCGTCTGGCCCGATGTATCCGGCCCCGCACGGCCGCGGGGCTCCCTCCCACTATGGCAGCAATCTCGGAGTAGCTGAGCCCCTCGCCCTCCCGGAGGAGCCAGCAGGCCCGCTGGTCGGGAGGCAAGCGGGCCAGGGCCAGGCGGAGGGCGCCCAGCTGCTCGTTGGCCTCCACCCCCCTCTCGGGACCCCTGGCCTCGGGGCCGGCTACCTCCTCGGCAGCGCCGTCAAGGGAGGTGGCGGGCCGGCGGGACCGGACCATGTTGAGGCAGCGGTTGGTGACTATGCGGTACATCCACGAGGAGAAGGCGGCCTCCCCCCGGTAGCCGCGCAGGCGCCGCCAGGCCGAGAGGAACGACTCCTGGGTGGCGTCCTCGGCCTCGCCCGGGTCGTCCAGGAGGCGCAGCGCCAAGCGGTACATGGCCGGCTGGTAGCGGACCACTAGCTCTCCGTAGGCGGCCGTGTCCCCCTCCTGGGCCCGCACCACCAAGGTGTCGTCGTCAAGGCGGTAAGGGTCGCTGATGGGGCCCAAGCTTTGCACCCCGGCACTGGCCTCGGCCCACTCGATCCAAGCGTGACGATCCGGGCCGGCCTGTGTCCCAACCATTGTCGGGCCAACCGGGTCTTCCCCAGAAGAAGGAGCACAAGTTGTCGCGTCGCCAGTACGCATTCATAGTCGGGTTCCTCTTCGTGTGGCTGGCCTACGTGTCCGGCCCCGTCGTCGTGGCCGCCCTGGCCGCCGGCGTCATCGCCTGGCTGGCCGTTCGGGCCCTCGAGGGCGACCTGGCGTTCGCGGAGTGGCTGGAGCGCTTCCGCGACGAAGGTGCCCCCTCGCGGCGGCAGGAGAGCCGGCGGTAGGGCCATGGGTGCCCCGGGGACCCAAAGAGACCAAGACGAGTTGACGAGATGAAACAGCACAAAGGAGAACCAAGACCATGAGCGACCCCGCCGTCCGCGCTTCGTCCGAGGCCGGGCCCGAGCAGGCTCCCCCGGTCCCCCAACCGTCCCGGCCCGGCCGGCCATCGGTCAGCCCCACCCGACCGGGCGAGGGCGGGGCCAGCCTCACCAGCGACCGGGGGATCACCAAGATATCCGACGTCGTGGTGGCCAAGATCGCAGCGCTGGCCACGCGCGAGATCGCCGGCGTCCAGGCCATGGGCACCGGCATGGCCAGGACCTTCGGGGCCATCCGGGCCCGCGTGCCGGGAGGCAGCGAGGGAAGCCTCACCCAGGGCGTTGCCGTGGAGGTGGGCGAGCGGCAGGCAGCCGTGGACATCGACATCGTCACCTACTACGGCCAGAGCATCGTCGAGGTCACCGAGGCGGTGCGCGCCAACGTCATCTCCCGCATAGAGAGCATGACCGGCCTCGAGGTGGTCGAGGTGAACATTGCCGTCGACGACCTCTACATAGAGGCCGAAGCGGCCCGCGAGCGTGAGGTCACCCGCGTCGAATGACCGGGAGGCAGGGCCTGACACCTCCCCGAGGGGGGGATCGGGCCGATCTCGCCCGGGCCGTGGCCCCCGCCCTGCAGGCAGTGCCCGGGGTGGCCCGCCTCATGGTGGGACGAGGGGTCGAGGTGGCAACCCACCACGCGGGAGGCAAGGTGGCAGGCGTCAGCCTGGTCGGTGACCGGGTGCTCGTCTGCCTGGTGGCGGACCGGGTGCCGGTCCACGAGGTGGCGGCCAGGGCCGCCGCGGCTGCCGAAGCCGTGCTGGCCCGCTTCGGCGACACCCGGGTGGTGGACGTGGTCGTGGACGACCTCGATCTGCCCGAGGACGTCAGCACCGCCGGGGGTTCCTCTTGAGGGCCTTCAACCGACTGCTCGGGATGGCCATGGGCCTGGCCCTGGTTGGTGCCGGAGGCTTCTGCGCCCTGGAGGTGGTGCTGGCGGCCTTCGGGCACGCCTTCTTGGTCCTGCCTGCCAGCGCCTACCTCCGCGCCCTGCGCACCACGCCCTGGTCGGCCACGCCCACCAGGGCGATAGTGGCAGCGGTGGCCGCAGCCGGGCTCCTTCTCTTCGTGGCAGAAGCCTGGCCCCGCCGCCCTCGCCTCGTCCGCATACCGGCCAGCGACGGCGCCGGACAATGGTGGTTGCGCAGGACCTCCATAGAGAGCCACCTTCGCCGCCACGTGGTGGGCGTCACGCCGGCCCAGCGAGCCCGGGTGCGCCTGGGTGTGCGCAAGCAGCGCTGGCAGGCCCGCATCAGGACGGTGGCCCCGCTCCACCTGCGGCCCGAGATCGAGGAGGTGGCGCGCCAGGGCCTGGTCCGCCTGGGAGCTCCCGAAGCCACCACGATCAGGGTCAGGGTCGCAAGGTCCCGGAGGGTGGCATGACCGACAGCGCCAACCGGGGGCTGTGGCTGGTGGTCGGCCTCATCCTCATGGCCATGGGGGGGGTTGGGCTGAGCTTCTCCTTCGGGGCCTGGGGCGAAGGCGCGGCCCATGCCACCATCATCACCCACACCGTCGTGCGGTGGTGGCGTGAGGGGTCCTGGAAGTCCTTCGCCGCAGCGGCCTTCATCGGCTTCGCCTTCCTGGTGCTCGGGCTCTTGCTCCTGTGGCGGGAGCTCGTCCCCCACCAGGGCCGTGCCCGCCTCGACGACTTCGTCCTGCCCCCGGCCGGGGGAGTCCCCTCCAGGGGGGAGACGGTGGTCAGGGCCGCCTCGCTGAGCCATGGCCTCGAGGGGGACCTGGAGAGCATCCCCGGGGTGGAACGGGCCCTGGTGGGGCTGTTCGGGACCACCGAGCACCTCGCCGTCCGGGCCCGGCTGCGGGTCCTGGACACAGCCGACCTCGAGGAGGTCTCCCGGCGGGCGGCCGAGGCCATGGCGAGGATGGCGAGGACGGCGTCCCTGCGCACCGAAGATGCCGAGGTGACGGTGTCCCTGGTCGCCTCCGGGACCCGGGTGGGGTGAGCGGCGGCCCAGGCTCCTGAGGGCCGGCCCCGCCGGGTGGAAGAGCGCCTTTGGTCGGTCACCGGGAGCTGCTTCGCTTATCGTTTGCGTACGGTCCCGTACCGTACATAAGGTGTCGGTCGATGCCACCGGCCGTCGAGTCCCCACCCAGCCGGGGCCGGCTCCGCGACCCGGGCCGCGACGAGGGCATACGCCGGGTGGTCCAGGAGCTGCTGGCCGAGGTGGGCTACGACCGGCTCACGGTGGACGCCGTGGCGGCCCGGGCCCATGCCAGCAAGGCGACCATCTACCGCCGCTGGCCGTCCAAGGCCGAGCTGGTGATCGACGCCGTGGGCTGCATGGAGCCCCTGCCCGTCCCCCCCGACACCGGCTCGGTGGAGGAGGACCTGCGCCAGGCCTTCGCTCACAAGGGGGTCACCAAGGAGTTCCACCTCGACCTCGTGAGCGGCCTGCTGACCGCCCTCCCCCGCAACCCTGACCTGGCCCAGGTGTTCCGGGACAGGTTCATCGACCCCCGGGCCCGGGCCATGCGGGTGATATTCGAGCGGGCCGTGGCCCGGGGCGAGATCCCCCCCGAGCGGGACCTGGACCTGCTCACCTCCGTGTTCCCGGCCATGGTGGCCCACCGGTCCCTGGTGGCCGGCCGGCCCGTCACCGTGGCGTACCTGCGTGCCGTGCTGGAGCAGGTGGTGCTGCCCCTGGCCGGGAGGCAGTCCCCGCGGAGCCCGGGATGACCGCCGCCCCCCCGGCCCGCACCAGGCCCCGCCGCCTCGGCCTGGCCCTGCTCGTCATCTCCACCGCTCAGCTCATGGTCGTCCTCGACGCCACGATCGTGAACATCGCCCTTCCCTCCATGCGCCGCGACCTGCACTTCTCCCTGCCGAACCTGGAGTGGGTGATCACTGCCTATGCCCTCACCTTCGGGGGCTTGCTGGTGTTCGGCGGCAGGACGGGAGACCTGTTCGGCCGACGGCGGATGTTCATGGTCGGCATTGGCCTCTTCGCCGCCTCCTCCCTGCTGGGGGGCCTCGCCACCACTCAGGCCTGGCTGATAGCCAGCCGGGCGGCTCAGGGGATCGGGGCAGCCATCGCCTCCCCCACCGCCCTCTCCCTCGTGGCCACCACCTTCCCCGAGGGCCCGCCGCGCAACCGGGCCATGGGCGTGTATGCGGCCATGTCGGGGGCCGGCAGCGCCGTGGGGCTCCTGCTCGGAGGGATCCTCGTGGACGTGGCCTCCTGGCGCTGGGTCCTGTTCGTGAACGTCCCCATAGGCGCCCTGGTGCTGGTCCTGTCGCCCTGGGTCCTGGCCGAGTCCGAGACCCGGGCCGGCCGCCTCGACCTGCCCGGTGCCATCACCGTGACCGGAGGCATGGGCCTCTTGGTCTACGGCCTCACCAATGCCGCCACCCACGGCTGGGCGAGCACGGGAACCGTGGCCCCCCTGGTGGTGGCGGGCGTCCTCCTCCTCGGGTTCGTGGCCATCGAGACGAGGAGCCCCCAGCCGCTCATGCCCCTGCGGATCTTCGCCAACCGCGACCGGTCGGGCGCCTACGCCATCATGCTCGCCGTGGGGGCGTCCCTCCTCGCCATGTTCTTCTTCTTGACCCAGTACATCCAGAACATCCTGGGGTTCAGCCCGCTGGAGGCCGGCGTCGCCTTCCTGCCCCTATCGTTCCTCATCGCCGGCACGGCCGTGGGCGTGTCCCGCCTCGTGAGCCGCATCGGCCCTCGGGTCCCCATGACCGTGGGGCCGTTCCTGGCCGCCGGGGGGATGTTCTGGCTCTCCCGCATCACCGCCAGCAGCGGCTACCTCGACGTGCTCGGCCCCATGCTGGTGCTGGCCGTCGGGATGGGGCTGGCCTTCGTGCCCCTCACCCTGGTAGCCGTGGCCGGCGTGCGCCCGGGCGAGACGGGCCTGGCATCGGCCCTCCTCAACACCGGCCAGCAGATCGGCGGGGCGGTGGGGATCGCCGTGCTCGGCACCATAGCCACCACCACCATCAAGTCCCAGGCCCGCCGGCTCGTGATCGCCCACCACGGCCTGCTGACCCGCCACCTCATCGCCGTGGCCACCACCAGGGGCTACACGCACGCCTTCTTCGTCTCCACGCTCATCGCTCTGGGGGCCTTCGCGATAGCGGCGCTGGTGATACGGACCAGGGCCGCCTCCCCCAGGGCGCCGGCACCGTTGCCCCGTGAGGTGGACACTGCCTAGGTTTACGCCATGAGCGACCGGCCCCTCCCGTCCCCCTCCAAGCGAGCTCGTGGCCCGTTGGTCCTGGGCCTGGTCCTGGCGCTGGGGTTGCTGGCGGCGGCCTGTGGCGGCCAGGCAGGTTCCTCCGGCCAGCCCGCCAGCTCTTCCAGCCAGGCATCCAGCGGGAGCAGCACGCCCGTCAAGGGAGGAACGGCCACCTTCGCCCTTCCTCCCTCGGTGCATCCCACCTACATCCTGCCCCTCATGCCCAACGCCTACTACAGCAATGTGAACCTGTTCCAGTTCCAACAGCTGCTGTACAGACCGCTGTACTGGTTTGGCAAGGGCGCCCAACCGGTGCTCAACGAGCAGCTGAGCTTGGCCCTGCCGCCTCGGTACTCTGACCACGACCGCCGGGTCACGATCACCCTCAAGCCCTTCCGTTGGGCCGACGGCAAGCCCGTGACCTCCAGGGACGTGACCTTCTGGATGAACCTCTTGAAGGCAGAGAAGGCGATCTGGCCCGTGTACGTCCCGGGCGGGTTCCCCGACGACGTCACCCGCATGGTCACACGGAGCCCGCGCACCCTCGTCTTCTACCTGTCGGGCCCGTTCTCCCCCCGCTGGTTCACCTACAACGAGCTGTCCCAGATCACGCCCCTCCCCCAGCACGCCTGGGATAAGACCAGTGCCTCCGGCCCGGTCGGAAACTACGACGAGACCACCGCCGGTGCTCGGGCCGTATACAAGTTCCTGTCGGCCCAGGCCCGCGAGACCACCACCTACGCCGCCAACCCGCTGTGGAAGGTGGTGGATGGCCCATGGCTCCTGTCCCAGTACCAGAACACCGGCTACACGGTGCTCGTGCCCAACCAGCACTACTCCGGAACCAAGCCGCACCTGGCCAAGCTCATCGAGGAGCCCTTCACCACGGACTCGGCTGAGTACAGCGCTCTCCGGGCGGGGCAGGTCACCTACGGCTACATCCCGTATGCCGACGCCAGCCAGAGGCCCTTGCTGGCCAGCAAGGGCTACCGGTTCTCCCCCTGGGTCACCTGGGGCATCAACTACTTCCCGGAGAACTACAACAACCCCGTCGTCGGCCCTATCTTCCGGCAGCTGTACGTACGACAAGCGATGCAGATGCTCATCGACCAGCCTGGAGACATCAGGGCCGCCCTGCACGGCTACGGGGTGCCCACCTACGGGCCTGTCCCCATCAAGCCATCCAATTCCTTGGCCTCCGCCTTCGAGAAGCGCAACCCGTACCCCTACGATCCGCGGAAGGCGGCTTCCCTCCTCGCCTCCCACGGCTGGGCCGTGCACCCGGGCGGTGTGAGCACCTGCACCCACCCCGGTGACGGGGCCCACCAGTGCGGGCCCGGGGTCAAGCAGGGGGCCCGGATGTCCTTCAACCTCCAGTATGTGAGCGGAAGCCTGTTCGTCAACCAGGACATGCAGGCCCTCAAGTCCAGCTTCTCCACCGCCGGTATCGACATCCACCTGTCCCAGGCCCCGTTCCAGTCGGTCATCGCCACTGCTGCCCCTTGCAAGCCGTCGCAGTCCTCCTGCTCCTGGCAGATGGAGAACTGGGGCCAGGGCTGGAGCTATGGGCCGGACTTCTACCCCACCGGCGAGGAGATCTTCGCCTGCGGGGCAGGTATCAACGAGGGCAGCTACTGCGACAAGACGGCCGACCGGTATATCAACGCCACCACTCGCCCCGGCAACGCCCATGCCACCATGGTCCGCTACGAGGACTACCTCACCCGTCAGCTCCCGGTGATCTGGCAGCCCGAGCCCGACTTCCAGCTCTCCGAGATCCGCTCCACTCTCCACGGGGTCCTCCCGCAGAGCTCGGTCCTCAACTTCACTCCGGCCGCCTGGTACTTCACGAGATGAGCGCTTCCCCCGCAGTAGAGCGGCGCGTCGTCCCCCTGAGCGGGGGGACTCCATCCGGGTCCGAGCTGGTCATCACCGAAGCCAGAGGCGCCACGCCCGGGCCCCGGGTGGCCCTGATGGCCGGGGTCCACGGGTGCGAGTACTCCTCCATGGCTGCCCTCACCCGGTTCCTGCGAGACCTGGACCCCGAGGGCCTGGCCGGTTCCCTCATCTGCTGCCCCATCGTCAACCAGGTGTCCTTCCGCACCAGGACGCCGTTCGTGGTCCCCGGGGACGGCAAGAACCTCAACCGCTGCTTCCCGGGGGACCCCAACGGCTCGCCCACCGAGGTGCTGGCCCACGAGATCTTCGACCACCTGGTCCGGGGGGCCGACTACCTGATCGACATGCACGCCGGAGACATGGTGGAGGCCCTGGCGCCCTTCGCCCTCTACGAGGAGGCCCCGGTGGAGGACTCGTCCCGCCAGATGGCGGAGGCCTTCGGCCTTCCTTACGTGGTGCGCACCGGCCGCTCCGACGCCCCCATCGGGGGCACAGCCAGCGGGGCGGCGGCCTCGAGCGGCATACCGGCCATCACCGCCGAGGCGGGGGGGCGGGGCCTGCTGGAGGAGGACGCAGTGTCCCTTCACCTGGCCGGGCTCAGGTCCGTGCTCTCCCATCTTGGGGTGCTGGCCGGCCCCCGTCCCACTCCAGCTGGAGGTCGCTGGACGGTGGGGCGTTTCGTCTGGCTGCGGTCAGCGGTCGCCGGTTGGTGGGAGGCCAGGGTGACCACCGGCCAACGGGTGGGAGAAGGGGACCTGCTCGGGGTCGTGCTCGACGCCTTCGGCCACGAGGTGGAGCGGATCCTCTCGCCCGAGGACGGGGTGCCCCTGTTCATCACCACCAGCCCGGCTGTCACCGCCGATGGCCTGCTCCTCGGCCTGGGGGCAGACATGCGCCCTCTCGCCTGATCCGATCAGGCTTCCAGCGCCGTGGCCTAGCCCTTCAGGTGGGAGTCGAAGAACGAAATGATGCGCCGGCGGGCATCCCGAGCCGACTCTTCGTGGTAGCCGGGGCCCGGCATGAGCTTGCCCATGACCCTGAACAGCAGCGGGTTCTCATCACCGGCGCCCTCGTGGTCGTTCAGGAACCCGTGCCCGGCGTCGGGATACTCCTTGATGTCATGCTCCACCCCCACCGCAGTGAGGGCCTGCTCCAGGCGCTCGGCCGCTCCCCGCAGCGTGGGATCCTTGGCCCCGTAGCTGGCCACGATGGGGCAGGCGCCCCGGAGGAACTCAGGTGTGTAGGCGTCCTTGGGGGCCGTGCCGTAGTTGACGCTGGAGGCAGAGAAGCCCCGGCCCGGGGCGAGCAGGAGGGCCAAGCCACCTCCCATGCAGTAGCCGATGACTCCCACCTTGCCGGTGCTGTCCTCCCGGGCGCCCAACCAGGCCCGGGCGGCTTCGATGTCCTGGAAGGACCGCCCCTTGCGCGCCCGGGCCTCCCGCATGATCGACACCATGCAGGCCATCCTGTTCCGCCCGTGGAACAGGTCGGGTGCCACCGCCAGGTATCCCTCGCTGGCCAGCCAGTCCCCCTGGTTGCGCAGGTCCTGGCTCATGCCGAGGGCATCGTGGATCACCACCACCCCGGGCCATGGTCCCTGGCCGACGGGTACCGACAGGTGGGCGGGGAGATCACCTGAGGGGGCGCTGATGGAAACTGAGGCCATGGCTGCCATTATCGCCGGGGTTGGCGGGGCTGACGCCTTCTGACCCCGTCGCTCGTCTCAGGCGCCGGCCCTGACCCGGCCGGCTCGCTGGCGGTGCCTGCACCCAGGCCAGCAGCAGGGCCGGCGCTGGCCCTCCTCCAGCTCCTCCTGGGTCCGTCGAATGCGGCGCTCTCGAGTCACCTCCTGCTTGGCATCCTCGACCCAGCAGATGAACTCGTTGCGGGCCAGGGGAGTGATGTCCCTCCAAGCAGCAAGCGCCTTGGCATTGGCCACCAAGGCCTTGTGCAGGTCCGGGGGCAGCCCATGGACCACCCCCCCGGGGACAACCTGGTCGCTCACGGGACCACAGTATCCCCACGGCAACCACAGGAAGGGCGGGAGACCCTGTAGCGGCCGGACCCACCAGCGACCGGGGCCCCATGGCGCCTGCCGCCTCGCCGGACCGCCGTCAGTCCAGGCCGAGCGTGAAGGTGGGGCGGGGCGAGGAAGGCGCCTGGCCGGCCTCCTCCAGGGGGCGGATGGCCGTGCCCGTGGCCAGGAACTCCGTGGCGTGCTCACCCCACACATGGTTGTGCACGGCCACGCTCACCCCCACGATGCCTCCAGCTCGGGCCTCCGTGGCCTCGGCCTGCATCCGGGACAGGGCCAGCTCGCGGGCCTCGTATATGCCCTGGGTGAACTGGGCCATCTCCTGGTTCTGGCCCACCTGGCGGAGCGACTGGAGGGCCGTCTGGTGAGCGATGTGGTAGACGCAGGTCCCGAGCACGAAGGCCACGGGCACTGCCCCTCCTGCCAACAGGCGAAAGAAGTCTTGCGCCGACAGGTCCGAGGTGAAGGGACGCCCTGCCGGCGTACGGTGACTGCCATTCCCCCCCTTTGCTCGCACTGCCGTGCCCGTGGCCAGGAACTCCAAGACCTCCTGACCCCAGACGTAGGCCTGCAGGCGCAGCTGCACTCCCACGATGCCGTCGGCTCCCAGCTGCTCGGCCTCGGCCTCCATGCGGGTCATGGCCAGCTCCCGGGCGTCGTACATGGCCTGGGTGAGCGTTCTCAGCTCCTGGTTCTGCCCCCACCGCGAAACCTGCAAGCCGATGTGGTAGATGGACGAGCCGACCACGAACCCGAGGGGCTCGAAGCCCGCCTCACCGAGCAGCACGTACTCCGACACCGAGAGGTCCGAGGTGAACACCCCGGCCGGGTCCGCCCCGGCGGTCTGGGCCAGCCGGCCCCCGGCAGCCTCGGGTTCCCATCCCTCTCCGGCCGCCGGTGCCGCCCCCTTTCCGAACAGTGGCATGCTGGGCCCTCCCTCAGGTTGTTGCCTCTCTCACGCCCTCGCCTGGCACCATAGGCCAGACGAGGCCACCCATGCCCGGGCATCCCGCCCCGACTTCAGCTGGTCACCATGGGATTTTGGACCACCTGCCCCTCGGCCATCACGCTCAGTCCGCCGCCAAGCCTGCCCTCTTGACCGGCACCGAGCCCGGGGTCCGGGCCCCGGGCCTGGCCCCGCGCCAGCGGGTGATGGTGTCGGCGGCATCCTCGTCCCTCACCGTGAGGGCGGACCCCGCCCCCATGAGGGCCACCGCCGCCGCCACCAGGAAGGCCCCCCGGTAGGCGCCCAGGTGGGCCGCCGGGTGGCCGGCCACATGAGTGCTGAACTGCCCGACGGCTGCCACCACCGAGGTGAGCACCGCCACTCCCATGGCCCCTCCCAGCTGGCGCTCGGCGTTGAACAGTGTGGACGCCGGCCCCATCCGCTCGGGCGGGATGGTGGCGAAGGCCGCCGTCTGGACCGGGATGAACACCCCGGACATCCCGAGACCCATGACGAACATGAGGAGCCGAGCCCACCAGAGGCTGGTGTCCGGGCCGATCAGGACCATGGCCGCCATGGCGAAGGCCACGACGACCAAGCCACCAGCGATGACCCGACGCGGCCCCAGCACCGGGTACAGCCGGCGCGTGGTGACCTGGGCCCCGGCCATCACCCCGAGGGCCTCAGGGAAGGTGCTCAACCCCGACTGCAGGGCGGAGAGGCCCAACCCGTCCTGGTAGAAGAGGGCGACCAGGTAAAGCACGCCGAGGAAGGCCGTGGAGGCCAGGAACATCACCAGGTTGCTGGAGCGGAACAGGCGGTCGCCGAGCAGGCGCAGATCGACCAGGGGATCCCGCCGGCGGAGCTCCATGATCCCGAGGGCGGCGATCAGCGCCGCCCCCAGCGCCACGGCCACCAGCACATCGGGGGAGCCCCAGCCCTTGACCGGGCCCTCCGACAGCCCGTACATGAACAGGCCTAACCCCCCGCTAGCCAGGAGGAACCCCACCAGGTCGAACGCCCCCGGGCGCTCCAACCGCTGGTCGGCCACGAAGACCACCCCGAACAGGAAGGCGGCCAAGCCGATGGGCACGTTGACGTAAAACACCCACCGCCACGACAGATCGGTCACGAAGAACCCACCGAGCACCGGACCGAGAGCTGGGGCGAACGCCGTGGGTACGACCAGGATGCCCGAGATCCGCACCCGCTCGGCAGGGGGAAAGCACCGCCAGAGCATGGCCATCCCCACCGGGGTCATCAGCCCTCCGGCCCCGCCCTGCAGGACCCTGAACACCACGAGCTCAGGAAGGCTGGCCGCCACCCCACAGAGGGCCGAGGCGCCGGTGAAGACGAGGATGGCCCCGAGCAGGACCTTCCTGCCTCCCAACCGGTCGCCGAGCCAGCCCGAGACCGGGATGCACACTGCCAGGCTCACCAGGAACCCGATGGCGATCCCGTCCACTGCCGCCGGCCGGGTGTGGAACTCCCGGCCTATCGTGGGCAGGGCCACATTCACGATGGTGGCGTCCATGATGGCCATGAACATGGCGGCCACGTAGACAGCGCTCACCGCCACCTTCTGGCTGATGGGCCTGCTCACGCCCCATCCTCCCACCGCGCACCCACGAGGGGGTCAACCGGGTGGGCCGCCGGCTTCTTCCCTCTCGGGGTCCCCGCTGCGCCTTGCGCTCGGCCGACGACAGCGGCCGGAGATGCCGTCCAGAGAGGCGCTTGCAACCCACATGTCCCGGTCATGGCCGAGCCGCTGCTCAGTGTCCCGGCGGCGCTCGGAGCGGGAACGGCAAGGGGCAGTCATGCCCGCCTCAGCGGTCCTCGAGAAGGCCGAGGACGTTGCCATCGGGGTCGGTCACGGTGGCCACCCGGCGCCCCCAGCCCACCTTGCGCACGGGCTCCTTCACGGTAGCGCCGGCCGCCGTCACCTCGGCCAGCTTGGCCTCGATGTCCTCCACGTGCCAGTAGGCGACCGGGGCGTCCATGCCCTGGGGCCCACCTCCGGGCACGAGCCCGATGTGCTGGCCGGCGGCGTCGAAGCCCACGTACTCCGACGAGTCGGCTTGGGGCTCGGTCCCGAGCAGGGCGGCATACACCTTCTTGGCCCTGTCCAGGTCGGACACCGGGTGCAGCACGGTCTTGATCCCTTTGGTGGACGATCCGGGCACGATCCCTCCTTGCTCGCTCATCGGTGATCTTGGCTTGACAACCCCATGACGTGCCAGATCCCCGGACGCGGCTCCAAGTCAGTTCCACCGGCGGAGCCCGCTCGGGACCAGAGGCTGGACACCGCTCGAAGGTTCAGCACTGGCGTCCTTGCTAGAGGCCATCGCTCACCCCCGGGGCCAGGTGCGATACACGATCCTCGGAGGCGTTGGACCCATCCGGGGTCGAACTGGCCTGCGCAGCTCGGATAGCGAGCAGGCCGATCAGCTCGTAGACGACATGGCTGGCTGCGATGGCGGTGATCTCGGCGTGGTCGTAAGCGGGAGCCACCTCGACGACGTCCGCTCCCACCAGGCGAAGCCCGACCAGCCGGCGCAGGACACCGAGCAGCTCCCGGCTGGAGAGCCCCCCGGCCTCGGGGGTGCCGGTGCCGGGGGCATGGGCGGGATCGAGCACATCGATGTCGACGGACAGATAGAGGGGGGCGTCCCCGACCCGCTCCCGGATCCGGGTAGCCACGCCCGCCGGCCCCAGCTCGTCCATCTGCGCCGAAGTGACGACCCGGAAGCCCATGCCGGCATCATTGGTGAGGTCCGTCGCCCCGTACAGAGGTCCCCTGGTGCCCACGTGGAGGCAGTGGTCCTCTGCCAGGAGTCCCTCCTCGAACGCCCTTCGGAAGGGGGTTCCGTGGGTGTAGGGCGCCCCGAAGTAGGTGTCCCAGGTGTCCAGGTGAGCATCGAAGTGGACCAGGGCCAGCGGTCCCTCGTTGCGGGCATGGGCTCGGAGAAGAGGCAGCGAGATGGTGTGGTCACCACCCACGGCCACGAGGCGCCGGCCCCCCTCGATGAGAGCCATGGCGCCGGCACCCACCTGGCCGATGGCCTCCTCGATATCGAAGGGGGTGGCCACGATGTCCCCGGCGTCGACGACCTGCACCACGGCGAAGGGCTCGACGTCGAGGCCGGGATGATAGGGGCGGAGCAGCCGTGAGGCCTCCCTCACCGCTGCCGGGCCGAAGCGGGCCCCGGGCCGGTAGCTGACCCCGCTGTCGAAGGGCACCCCGGCCACCGCCACCGTCCATCCCGGCACCTCGTCGGCCCGGGGCAGCCGGGCAAAGGTGGCGGGGCCGGCGAACCTGGGCACCTGGGAGGCATCGATCGGCCCCACCGTACGACGGCCGGCGAGGCCCTCCCTCTCGATCCTGGGCGCTGGGCGGTCCATGCCGGCAGTGTCGCACCCACCAGGGAAACCGGCAATGACCCGGCCAGGCAGGAGGAGCCCGACCAGCACTCGCCGAGGAGCACCGGGCGCCCTTGGGACCAGCGTGGGTCCCGGTCACCAGGCTCTTCCCGGCCCCAAGGTGCCGACCCGGCGGAGGCGGTCCTGGCTAGCCTGCGCCTGTTGCGTACCTCTACTGCCACCTCCCTCAAGCGCCCAGGCGCGGGGCCCGGTGGCAATGGGCCGCTTACCCTCCTCGTGGCCGGGGTGCTGTGGCGGGCCGGCTCCTCCCTCGTGCTCGTGGTGGTGGCCGTCGTGGCGGTGGCGGCGGCCGCGGTGGGACCCGTCTACCTGAACGCCAGCGGCCAGTCGGTCCTGCAGTCCACCCTGCGGGCCGCACCAGTCCCCAATCGGGGGCTCACCCTGGTGGCGAACGCCAACGGGCAGCTCCCCGTTCCCCGTATCGAGGCCGTCCGGGCCCCGGTCCCGGCCAGCGGCCCGCCCTGGTTCGGGCCCAAGGTGGTGACGGTGGATGTGGGGGTGGGCCTCGTGGCCCCCAATGGACAGGCTTACAGGGGTGACCTGCTGGCCAGGGACGGGGACTGTTCGCACTTGGCCTTCGTTGCCGGTACGTGCCCCCGGGCCAGGGGGGAGGTGGCCCTCTCGGTGCGCAGTGCCCGGGCTCTCCGGGCCCGGGTCGGCTCTACGGTCACCCCCTCCCCTGCCAACGCGCCCCGGCCCGCCAAGGACCGCCTCAAGGTGGTCGGCCTCTACCGGATCCCCGACACGAACACCACCTACTGGTGGGAGGACCACAGCGACTTCACCTTCGGCCTCGGAACCAACCCCAGCCAGCCCCTTCCCCTGGACGCCTTGTTCGTCACCCGGTCCACCTTGGCTCCCCTGATGCGCGACAACCCCACGGTCACTGCCCAGGTGCCCCTGCGGGTAGGAGCGGTCACCACCGCCAACTCCTCGACCCTGGTGGGAGACCTGTCGGGGCTGACCCAGTCCGCCATCGCCAAGCAGGACGTGACCGTTGGCACCGAGCTCGCCTCCCTGGTGGCGTCGGCCGATCATCAGGTCTCGCTCATGGCCACCATCGTGGCCGTCGTGACCATGGAGCTGGTGCTCCTCACCCTCCTGCTGCTGTTCGGCCTTCTGGCCCGAAGCGCCGAAGCCAGGGAGGGGGAGGTGGCTCTGGCCAAGCTGCGGGGCTTCGGGGTCCTCCGGGTCCTGTCCGTGGGCCTGGCCCAGCCGGCCGCCCTCATTCTCCTGGCCTACCCGCTGGGTCTGGCCCTGGCCTGGGGGGTGGTGGCCGTGGAGGCCGGCTCCCTGCTGGTGCCCGGCACGCCGGTGGCCCTACCCCCGCTATCCCTTGGCACCGGGGCCCTGGCGGTGGCGGGAGGCCTCCTGGCCGGCCTCCTGGCGAGCAGGCGGATCCTCACCGCCCCCCTCGCCGAGCAGCTGAAGTCGGCCCGTCGCCCCGAGCCCTCTCGGCGCGCTGCCCTGGCCCTGGATGTGGCCGCTCTGGCCCTGGCCGCCGCCGGCATCGTGGAGCTGGCCTTCACCGGCGTCCTGCAGGGGAGCCATCCCAATCCCCTGGCCCTGTTCGCTCCCGCCCTCGTGGCCCTTGGCGCCGGGGTCGTGGGGGCCCGCTCACTGCCACAGCTCTGCCGGCTGGGGATCCGCCCCACGCGGGCCTCGCCGGCGGTAGGGGCCTTTCTGGCCGTGCGCCAGGTCGTGCGCCGACCGACCCTGGCCCGTCAGGTGGTCCTGCTGGCCGTGGCCCTGGGGCTCACCACCTTTGCCCTTTTGAGCTGGGCCGTGGCCCGCCACAACCGGGCTGTGCGAGCCGGCGTCGATGTGGGGGCGGCCCAGGTCCTCACGGTGGGAGTTCCCACCCTGGTGAACCTGGAGCAGGCCGTGCGCCGGGCCGACCCCTCCGGTCACCTGGCCATGGCTGCGGTGGTGGTCAACACCTCGAGCACCACCCTCCTCGCCGTGGACTCCACCCGCCTGGCCCGAGTGGCGTCCTGGCCCCGGGGCCTGTCGTCCGAGCCGGTGGCCGCCATCGCCCACTACCTGCGCCCCCGCACCGCCCCCCCTGTGACCCTGGTCGGCCGGGAGCTGGCCCTCTCGATTGACCTTCCCCACCCGGTCCCCCCCTCGCTGGCCCTGTCGCTCGTCGTGGCGGGCAGCAACGGCCAGGCACCCGGCATCACCATCGGCCCCATCCGGGCCGGCACCCATCGCTACACGGTTCGCCTACCTGGCATGTGCCGCCGGGGCTGCCACCTCGTGACCCTGCAGCCGGTATGGCAGCCCAACAGCTTCTATGGCGGGGTCGTCAACTTCTCCCTCGTCCTGCGCTCGCTCGCCGCGAGGCCCGATCATGGCTCGTGGCGGCCGGTCCACGCCGGGCTCACCGATCCCAACCGCTGGGCCGTGGCCAACACCTCTCCCCAGTTCGGAGTGCAGGCCGCCCTTGGCGAGGCCCCGGCTCGAGGGGGCCTCGTAGCGTCGTTCAACCTGGAGGGGGACCAGGGCATCCCCACCATCGGCCCCGCCACCACTCCCCAGGCGCTGCCGGCGGTCATCACGCCCCCTGTGGCCAGCGTCAACAGCGACAACCTGTCGTCGATCCCCTCCCAGGGGCTCGACGGCTACGGCGTCAACCTGAACGGGCAGGTCGAGGTCCCGACCCTACCCGAGATCGAGGCCCAAGGATCGCTGGTGGACCTCACCCTGGCCCAGAGGGCCGCCACTGGCCCGGAACTGGCCACCGCCACTGACCAGGTCTGGCTCTCTCCCCAGGCGGGGCAGGGAGTCATCCGCCGGCTGAAGGCGCAAGGGCTCACCGTCCTGTCGGTGAGGCGGACCTCGACCCGGCTGGCCCAGCTTGACCACGGCGGCCTGGCTCTGGCCGACTACCTCTTCCTGGTGGGGGCGGCAGCCGCTGCCATCTTGGCCCTCGGCACCGTGATCTTCTCCCTGGCCGTCTCGGCCGAGCGGCGGGCTACCGAGCTCACCGCCCTGCGGGCCATGGGCGTGAGGAGAAGAGCCCTGCTCTACTCGCTCCTCGGCGAGCAGCTGGTGCTGCTGGGCGGGGGAGGCGCCCTCGGCGTGGCGGCCGGGCTGGGCGCCTTGACCCTGGCCCTGCCAGCGGTGCCGGAGGTGGCCGACGCCTCCTCCGGGCCACCTCTCCAGCTCGGATGGCCGGCGATGGTGCTGGGGCCTTTCGTTGCCGTCCTGGCGCTCCTCCTCGTCGTGGGGGCGCTGGTCTCGGCCCTCGGTGTGCTGAGGCGGGTGGCACCATCCCGGCTGCGGGTGGAGGCCGAATGAGAGGGCCAGCGTTGCTGTCCCGGCAAGGAGGCGAGGACGGCGCCGGCGTCGGGCTCTGCTGCGAGGGCGTGGTGCACATCTATCCCAGCCCGGAAGGCGACGTGGTGGCCCTCCGGGGGGTCGACCTCGAGGTCGATCCCTGCGAGCTGGTGGCCGTGCTGGGCCCGTCGGGCTCGGGCAAGTCGACTCTGCTCGGGCTGGTCGCCGGCCTCTTCCGGGCCTCGGCAGGCCGGGTCCGGGTCGGCGGGGCGGACCTGGCCCGGTTGGGGCCCCGCCAGCTTCTCCGGTTGCGGGCCACCCAGGTGGGCCTGGTCCTCCAGGGGGCGGGACGCAACCTCCTGCCCTACGCCGATGCCGTGGGAAACATTCGCTTCGCCCAGCGGGGAAGGGCCCGTGGGTCCAGCCGGGCCCATGTGGGCCGCCCCGGCGAGCTCCTGGACCGTCTGGGGCTCAACGCCGTGAGCCACCAGGCGGTGGGCACCCTGTCGGGCGGTGAGCGCCAGCGGGTGGCCCTGGCGGTGGGAGCGGCGACGGGAGTGGGGTTGCTGCTGGTGGACGAACCCACCGGCAACCTGGACCGGGCCGCCCGGGACCAGGTGGTGGAGCTCCTGCACCGTCTCAACGCTGACCTCGGCATCACCATCCTCGTGGTCACCCACGATCCGGCGGTGGCGGCCGCCGTGCCCCGCACCGTGACCATCCGCGATGGCCGGATCGGGTCCGAGGGCCGCCGGGGGCGGGAGTACGCCGTGGTGGGCCAGGATGGCAGCATCCAGCTCCCCCCCGACCTGCGAAGCGCCTTCCCGGCCGGCAGCCTCGTACGGGTGCGCCGCCAAGGCGACCGGGTGGAACTGGTCCGAGAGGAGGGGGAGAGGCCGTGAGTCCGGCGGGCCCCGTCCGGGAGCTGCGAGCCGAACATCTCCGTTACGAGGCCGGGGGGCGCCTGATCCTGGAGGACGTGAGCCTGACAGCGCCCGCCGGCCGGGCCCTGGCCGTCTCGGGCCCATCGGGGTCGGGCAAGACCACCCTCCTCCTGCTGCTGGCCGGGCTGGACCGGCCAGCCGGCGGACGGGTCCTCCTGGACGGGACGGCCATGGAGGACGGCACGGCCCGGCATGCTTGCGCCATGATGCTCCAGAGTCTGGGCCTGGTCCCCATCTTGACCGCCGTGGAGAACCTGGCCGTCCCCCTCCAGGCCCGCCGCCTGGCCCGGGCCGACATCGAGGAGCGGTGTGCCCGGTGGCTGGAGGCCCTGGGCCTGGGCTCTCTGGGCGAGAAGATGACCCAGGAGCTGTCCGGCGGCCAGCGCCAGCGCCTGGCACTGGCCCGGGCCCTCGCCCTGGACGCTCCCGTGCTGCTGGCCGACGAGCCGACAGCAGAGCTGGACGCCGCCAGCCGATCCCTGGTGGTGGACCTGCTCGTGAGAGAGGCCAGGCGGGGGCGGATCGTGGTGGTGGCCACCCACGACGAGGAGGTCGGGGCCGCCTGCGACGACCACCTCCGGCTGGTAGAAGGCCGTATGGGGCGCTGAGGGATCGCCGGTGGGTGCCGGTCCGTTCGTGGACACACCCGGCCGCCTGGGCACCGCCGCCTTCTGCTGGCCGAAGCGATCCCCCAGGGAACCGGAGGATGCAGGCCACCGGGACATCGACCCCCCGAGCCAGGGGACCCGACGCCAGCGGTGATGTAGAGGGGCCACTCCCCTTCGCCCGGGACCGGGGCAATGACATAAGCCCGGGGCGCGGGAACGGTCACGGTTGCTCATGGCTCCATCCCGGCCTCAGGCTCGCCGCCCTCACCGCTCCGGGTCCGCCTGCGCCTGCGAACCCGGCGAGCGGCCAGCCAGGCTGCAACCAGCGCAGCCACGATGCCGAGGGAACCCCATCCCATGAAATGAGCCACCGCATCGTAGGACTCCCCGGCCAGGTATCCGACCCCAACGACCAAAGGGGCCCAGACCAGGGCACCGAGGACGTTCCAGGTCAGGAAGGCGCCATACGGCATCCCCGCGTCGCCTGCGGCGGCCGGCACGACCGCCCGCAAGAGGCCCACGAACCGTCCGATCAGCACGGCCTGAGGGCCTCTTTGGCGAATCTGCACCCTGGCCCGCTCCCAGCGGCGGGTCCCGACCCTTCGGCCCACCCAGCTGTGCTCCAGCCGAGGACCATAGTGGCGCCCGAGCTCGTAGCCAGCAGAGTCTCCCACCACGGCGCCAACGACAGCCAGCACCATGAGTGGCCAGAGGGTCAATCGGCCCTGGAAGGCGAGGAAGCCCGCCAACAACAAGACCGTCTCGCCCGGTATCACCAGGCCCACCAAGGCGGAGGCCTCGAGAGCGGTGGCGACGAAGACGACCGGGTAGGCCCAGGGGTCGACGGCATCCCCCATGAGGCGGAGCAGGTGCTCGACCACAACCGAGGTTACCCACGGCTGCCCCGGCGATAGCCCAGGAAGTGGTGGTCGGCTTGGAGCACCGGATCGAGGAGGAAGTGTCAGGACCGGTGGGGCACTCCAGCGCCGGCAGGCCAGGCCGATCGCCCCCTTCATTGCGGGCCCAGCCCCGGTGCGCTGAACTGCTTCTGGTGTTGGTCCTGCAGAGGGAACAGGTTCTCCGCCACAGGCGAGCGGTCGCCCCGCTCGATCGGCGCCTGCCCCCGGGCCCGGACAGCCTCCGCAGAGCGGCGTGGGTCGGCCTGCAGGACAGCATGCCCCGTGCGGCGCTGCTGTCCCTCCATGCCCGGGTCGATGGCACCACCCCGCAGAGCTGGGAGGATCCGGGGCTGGTCCAGGTGTGGGGGCCGCGCTTCAGCGTGTTCGTGGCCGCGGGCGTGGACCTGGCCCTATTCACGTTGGCACTGCTCCCCGACGATCCCCGGGGGCGGGAGCGGGCCAAGCGTCTCGCCGCGCAGCTGCACGACCTGCTGGCCAATGGCGTCGACTCGCTGGAGGAGGCTGGTCGTAGGGTCGGGGTCCACCCCAACGCCTTCCGCTACGCGGCAGCTACAGGCACGGTGCTCATCCGTTGGGACGGTGCCCGGCGACCCAGGGTCTCCCCCTGTCCCCCTCCCGACGTGGACCCGGGCGAGGCCCGCTTGGAGCTGGCCCGCCGCTACCTGCACGTGTTCGGCCCGACGACCGCCGCCTCTTTCGCCAGTTGGTCGGGCCTGTCGGCCAGCAGCAGCGAGGCGGTGTTCTCGAGGCTGCGGCCCTCACTGGTTCCTGTCCGCACACCCATCGGCCCCGCCTGGGTCCTGGCCTCCGACGAAGCCTCGTTCCGCTCCCGGGCCCGGCCCGAAGCGGCGGTTCGGCTCTTGCCGAGCGGGGACCCCTACTTCCTGCTGCAGGGCCCGGACCGCGAGCTGCTCGTCGCCAACCCGGACCAGAGGGCGCAGCTGTGGACCCCGAGGGTCTGGCCGGGGGCTCTCCTCTTGGACGGGGAGGTCGCCGGGACCTGGCGGCGCTCCGGCCGGCGGGTTCGCATAGAGGCGTGGCGGGACCTCTCGGGCGCCGAGCGGGACCGCATCGCAGCGGAAGTGACGTCGTTGCCGCTGCCGGAGCCGAGCCCGGCGACCGTAGAGATCACTCCCTGAGCCACGAGCCGCCCGCACCGGGAGCCGCCGGCGATGGCAGCCGCATGGGAAGAGGTGGGCGGTGCCGGCGCCCATGGTGCCGACGGCCAGCACCGATCGGCGGCAGACCTCCATGCGTTAGTGAGCAGGGAAGTAAGGGGGGGCCACCCCCTGGCAGTGATGAGGGTTCCCGGGTGCGAGGAACAGGGTGATTGCCGCCTCGGCGGCGTGGTGATGAATCATCGGGGTGGCTCCATCGGACTGGCGACATGTGGCCGCCAGCACGGAGATCCAGATGACCCTTGAGGCGGCGATCAGCTACCGACTGCACTCAGCCATCGTCGACGGTCGCGTACGGAGCGAGGCGCTCGTCGTAGCTCAGCAGTTGCCCGCCCAGCTCACGAGCGGTAGCCAGAACAATCGCGTCAGGCAAGCGCAAACGGTCGTGTCGAGCGCGGAGCTCGGCGGCACACTCGGCCGTCCTCGCGTCAAGGGGTGACAGGCGAATGCCCATAGCGGCGATGGCCTCTCGAGCTTCACCGATGCGGCCTACCCGTGCGAAGGCCACCATCGCCTCGCTGTAGGCGCTCGCCGGAGCGACGAGATCTGTGGACGCCTCGTCAGCGGCCTCGACGTCGTCGACAGCGCGCCGATGATGGTCGTCTGCAGCATCGAGCAACCCGATGAGGACGCTGGCGTCAAGGATCAGCGTTCCCACTCGTCCCGGAGCTGGTCGAGTTCCGCTGGCCGATAGATCCCAGTTGCGATGCCAGCGTGGCGACGTACCCGGGAGGTCCGAGCTGCTATGACGATCTCGCCGGGGCCAGCGGGTCGCACCGTTACCTCGTCGCCTGGCCGGAGCCCTGCGGCCCGCATGGCCTTCAGGGGTAGGGTCACCTGGTTCTTGGAGGACACCCTCGGCGTACCTTTACTATAGCACCGCAAGAGTAAAGGTATATCGCAACCGCCGATCGCCCGGGGCGTGACGCTGCCATCCCAGCCGACCCACGTCGGTAGGTCAACTTGGCAGGCGGTCTGGCTTGCAGGTGGTGCAACCGCCTTACGGCAGGCGGCTCGGAGCCGACACGGGCGGCTACGGCCTGGCTGTTGGATCACGCCTGAGAGCTTGAAGGCTCCTTGGTTCGCGTCTGGGTGATCCTCGGACCCGGGGCTTCCCGCTGAGATCCGAGCCGACCTTGCGTGGAGGCGGCGCCCGGAATTGAACCGGGGTACAGGGCTTTGCAGGCCCTTGCCTAAACCACTCGGCCACGCCGCCAGCACCCGCCACCTTAGCCCCCCCCGCCCCCACCCCGGCTAGGGCGGGCCGACCGCCGCCAGTAGCCTTTCCCGTGTCATGAGCACCACGGCCCGCCGGTCCGCCGGGGCACGAATGCGCCTGGCACGCAACATCTCCATAACCATCTGCGCCATCGTGCTGGTAGTGTTCGTGTCCTACCTGGCCGGCTCGGCCTCCACCCATCCCAGCTCCAGGCCCTCCTACGGCTCGGTCAACCTCCCGACCCGTGGCGTCGGGGCCGCCTTCGCCCCTCTCGACCGCAGCCATCAGATACCTGCGGACGTGCTCGGCGCCGTCGTGGTGCCGGCCCACTCGACGGTCGTGGGCAGGACCAACCACGACCGGGGCGTCGACACCTATGACCGCAGCGTCTCCTACGTGTCGCCCTACCCCGTGGCCACGGTCAGGCACTTCTTCCCCGCCGCCCTCGCCCACCGCCGCTGGGACGTGGTGAACAACACCCCGGGCCTGATCCTGGCCCGCCATGCCAGCGACTACGGGGACTACTGGGAGGTGGGCGTCTCCGTCTCACCCCGCCCCGGCCATGCCGGCAGCCGCTTCACCGTCACCCTCATGCTGTTCCAGGCCGAGGCCTAGGGCCACGCCCGGGTGAGGGCCAGGGCGACGGCCAGGGCCACCACCGCCCCGCACAGCGCCTTCAGGGCGCCCTCCAGCGGTCCGAGCAGGAGCTCCCGGTCTATGGCCTCTCTCCGGCCGTCCCGCCCCACCAGCTCCCCCGAGACGCTCACCGTCCTCCGCCGCAGGCGCCTGGCCGGCGCCGACAGCTGGCGCTGGGCCCATGAGAGGCCGAAGGCCCCAGCGGCACCAGCCAGGGCGGCCGGAGCCAGCGAGCCGGTCTGGGCGAAGTAGGCGGTGAGCACCGGGAAGGCGCCCCAGGCGGCGGCGAAGCCGGTGTCGTTGTGCAGCATCCCTCCCGCCAGCTCCAGGTCGTAGGTGACCACCAGGAGGGCCCCCACGGCGATGAAGGGGATGAGCAGGGGTCCGAGGCGCACCACCCCGAGCACCCCGATGCCGCAGGCGAGAGCCAGGCTCACACCCGCTGCCGTCGCCAGGTGGGAAGCCGGGATGGCCGTCCGCAGGGGCCTGCCCCTCAGCTCGTCCAGGGCATGGGCGGCCACTCCCACCGCCAGGAAGAAGGCCCCGAGGGTCGCCAGGAGCGGGGCCACCCGCAGCTTGGGGGCCAGCGCCGCCCCGATGACCACATAGGAGAGGTGCCAGGCCGTGTAGGGAGGGTGGAGGACGGTCCACCACTCACCCAGTGCACCTCGCCCGGCGGCATAGAACGCCGGTGGCGCCAGCCCGGCGCCCTCCTCCGCCCCCTGAAGAGGCTCCCTGACCGGCTCCGGGCCAGGGAGGCCGGGCTCAGCCATGCGGCCCGGGACCCGGCGCCTTCCTGCCCCACATGACCAATCCTCCCCCCAGGCTCATGGGCCTGGCCCCGACCTCCGTGATCCCCGCCCGGCGCCAGGCTTCCTGCATCCAGCCCAACGGGTACCTGCGGTCGTGCTCGGTGATGCTCGGGCCGAGGAAGCGGCCCACCTCGTACCAGGCCCTCCCCCCGAGGATCCCGCCCGCCACGGGGAGCACCGCCCGCGTGTACACCCACCAGAGGGCCCACCACAGGGGGCAGGCCGGGCGGAGGAACTCCAGGGAGGAGATGGTCCCCCCCGCTCGTACCACCCGGGCCAGCTCGGCCAAGGTGGCCTCCGGGTCGGCAACGTAACGCAGGAGATAGCTGAAGGTGAGGGCATCGAAGGTCCCGTCGGCGAACGGGAGCTGCTCGCCCCGGCCCACCAGGAGCTGGACCCGGTCCGAGCCGCCCCGGCGGGCCACGTTGAACCTTCCCTGGCGCACCATGCCCTCGGTGACGTCCACCCCCACGACCCGGGCGCCCGTCGTCCCCGCCACCGCCAGGGCCACCCCGGCCGGACCGGTGGCGACGTCCAGCACCAGCGACTCCGGGCCGGCCTCCACCCGGTCCACGGCTGCCCCCCGCCAGCGCCGGTCCTGGCCGAAGGAGAGGACCAGGGACAACAGGTCGTACCGGGAGGGCAGCCGGCCGAAGAGCTCGGGGGCGAAGCGCCGCGGCTGGGACCGGGACCGGGCCACCATCTCTTCGGGCCAGCGCAGCCCGGGGACCAACCGCTCCACCCGGCCAGCGTAGGCAGATGCACGGCGCTAGTTCCCGCCCGGGTACAACGGGTCGGTGCCCCCGGCCCGCTTCGACGTGGTGGTCGTCGGAGCGGGGCCGGCGGGCTCGGCAGCGGCCCTGGTCCTGGCCCGGGGCGGCGCCCGGGTGGCCCTGGTGGACAAGGCCTCCTTCCCCCGGGACAAGGCCTGCGGGGACCTCATAGGACCCCGCGCTGCCCGCCTCCTCGGGGACCTGGGCCTGGAGCTCCCCGGGCCCCTGCCCGTGGGCGACCTCGTCGTCATCGGCCCCAGCGGGGGTCGGGCCCTGCTCAGGGCCCGCAGCGGTCTCTCCTACCCCGGGCACGGCTGGGCCCTCAGGCGCCGCGAGCTCGATCGCTGGCTGCGCCAGGCCGCCCTGGAGGCCGGTGCCCAGGAGGTCCAGGCCCGGGTGGACGGGGTGGAGGCCGGCGGGCGGCCTGCCACGGTGCACCTCGACGGCCGGGGAGCCCTCACCGCCGACGTGGTGATCGGGGCCGACGGGTCCACCAGCACCGTTGCCGCCACCTGCGGGCTGGTCGACCCCGGGAGCATCCTCTGGGGCTTCGCCGTGCGCACCTACGTCCCGAAGGAGGTGGAGCTGCCGGTGGTCGCCTTCTGGGACCCCGAGCCGGGCCGGGCCTTCCCCGGCTACGGCTGGCTCTTCCCCGGGCCGGGAGGCTGGGCCAACGCCGGCCTGGGGACCGGCGTGGGTCACGACCGGCGCAAGGGGATGGCCGCCACCAGGGGCCTGGAGGGGTTCCTCGCCCACCTGCACCACCTCGGCCTGCTCGGGCCCGAGCCCTGCTCGGCGCGCCTGGGCGGCTGGGTGAAGATGGGGATGGTGGGAACCGTCCCCGCCGGGGACGGCGTGCTCCTGGTGGGCGATGCCGCCGGCATGGTGAACCCCCTCCAGGGGGAGGGGATCTCCCAGGCCCTCGACACCGGGGCGGCGGCGGCCCGGGCCATCCTGGCCGGCCCGGGGAGGGCCTCCCTCGCCTACACCGCCCACCTGCGGTCCAGGCACCTGGGCTTCCAGTCGTCCACAGCGGCCATCCACGCCGCCCTGGTCCATCGGCCTCGCCTGGTCTCGGCGCTGGGCCGAGCCCTCACCACCGACCGGGTGTCCAGGGCCCTCGGGCCGGGATGGGCCCTCTACTGGAACGACCTCACCGACGGGGCCGCTCCCGGGCCCGGCCGGCGGATGGCGTCAACGGCAGACCGTCTGGCCCGGTGGGCCACCTCGCGCAGCCGCCCCAGCCGGTGGCTGTCCTCCGCACTGGGCCCCGTGCCGGGCCGCCCCCAGCCCTAATCGAGGGGGCCGGTCACCTCCTCCACCGCCGCCAGCACCTCGCCGGAGGCGACCAGCTCGGTGGCCGAGGCCAGGTCGGGGGCGAGGAAGCGGTCCACGTCCATCCTCGGCACCCGCCGGCGCAGGGCATCGATGGCCGCCTGGGTGGCCTCCCCGGGACGGAGCCGGCCGTCATGGCCGTCAGGGGGACGGTGGGCCCGCAACTCGAGGGCCTCGGCGGCGCAGACCGTCTCCAGGGCCACCACGCGGGTGACGTCGGCCACGGCCAGGCGCAGGGAGCGGCAGGCGTTCCAGCCCATGGAGACGTGGTCCTCCTGACCTCCGCTGGTGGAGATGGAGTCGGTGGAGGCGGGCGCAGCGTGGCCCCTGAGCCGGTTGACCAGGGCCGCCGCCGTGTAGTGGGCCAGCATGAACCCCGAGTTCACCCCGGCCTCGACGGCGAGGAACGGAGGCAGGCCCTGGGACCGGGCGGGGTCCATCAGCCGGTCGATGCGCCGCTCGGCTATGGCACCCAGGCCGGCCAGGGCCAGGGCCAAGAAGTCGGCCGCATGGGCCAGGGGCTGGCCGTGGAAGTTCCCCCCCGACGCCACGGCGCCCTGGTCCGGGAACACCAGGGGATTGTCCGTGACGCTGGCTAGCTCGACCTCTACTACACGTCGAGCATGGGCCAGGGCCTCCCGGGTGGCACCGTGGACCTGCGGGGCGCACCGCAGGGAGTAGGCGTCCTGGACGGCATGGGTCGACTCCCGGTGGGAGGCCACCACGGGGGAGCCGGCCAGGAGCCGGCGCAGGTTGGCGGCGCTGGCCCTCTGCCCCGGGTAGGGCCGCAGGTCCTGGATCCTCTCGGCGTAGGCGGCGTCGGTGCCGAGGAGGGCTTCCACGCTCATGGCGCAGGCCACGTCGGCGGTGGCCAGGGCGACCCGAAGGTCGGCCAGGGCCAGGCACAGATGGGCCAGCATCCCCTCGGTGCCGTTGAGGAGGGCCAGGCCCTCCTTGGCCTGGAGGCGCACGGGGGGCACACCGGCCCGGGCCAGCACCGGGCCGGCGGGGACGGGGGCCCCGGCCCCCTCGTCCGGCCGGCGCCACCAGCCCCCGCCCTGGGGGGCGTCCAGCACCCATCCTCCTCCCGTCAGCACGATGGCGGCGTGGGCCAGGGGGGCCAGGTCCCCAGAGGCGCCCAGCGACCCCACCTCGGGGACGGCCGGCACGATGCCGGCGTTGAGCAGGTCCACGATGGCCCGCACCAGCAAGGGGCGAGCCCCGGAGTGCCCGGCCGCCAGGGTCCGGGCCCGCAGCAGCTGCATGGCCCGCACCACCTCGGGCTCCACCAGCCTGCCCATGCCGGCACTGTGGCTCTGCACCAGGGCCTGCTGGACCGCCTCTGCCTCCTCGGGTGCCACCCGGGTGTGGGCCAGCGCCCCGAAGCCGGTGGTGACCCCGTACACGGTGCGGGCCTCGGCCACCGCCCGCTCCACCACCTCCAGGGCGGGGGCCATGGTGTCCTCCAGGTCGGCGGCGACCTCTACCCGGGCCCCGTGGCGGGCCACGCTCACCACCTCGTCAATGCTCAAGGGAGCCGCCCCCAAGGTGACCGGGCCGCCGACGGTGGCAGGGGTCATTGGCGGTCCACCAGGAGCGACTGGAGGGAGCGGCCCAGCGCCCCGCGCCCGTCCCAGAGCCGGCTCTGGGCCAGCCCGATCCCCTCCCCGTCCACCTGCATCCCGGCCTCCAGGCCCACCCACTCCCCGGCCGGCTCCCGCAGCAGGTGGATGCTCAGGTCGGGGTTGATGAAGACATAGCCGTCGAAGGGGAGGGGGGAGCCGACCCCGTTCCCGAAGTCGGCCGCTCCCGCCACCCGCTGCAGGGGGGTGGGATCCTCCCCCGCCACCACGGGGAAGGCCAGGCGGATCCAGACCATGGAGGGCCCGGGCTCAGTGAAGGACCCCTCCACGAAGCGCAGTTCGGCACCCGTGGTGTGGAAACCGGGGCCCCCGGAGCGGGGGGCCGAGGCCCGCCGGCCCCGCTCCGGCCCGGGGGGCGGGGCCGGGCCCTTGGAGGCCACCTCCTCGGGCAGGGGGACGGGCTTGGTGCGGATCCGCAGGGCCCGGGCCCGGGCCACCACCCGTCCCCCCTGGGTCGCCTCCGCCTCCACCAGCTGGACCCTGCCCCCGGGGCGGGCCAGGGCGGCCTTGACGTCCAGGTGGGCCAGCAGCACGGGGCGGAGCAGCTCGACCGTGAGGCGGGCCACCCGGAAGGGACCGGCCCCCGCCGTCGTGGTGGTCTCGACCTCCCGGGCCAGCAGGGCGGCCACCGGCCCTCCGTGCAGGTGCTCGGGGTTCCAGGGCCCCCGGGCATGAGGGGTGGGGAACCAGCCCGTGCCGTCCCGCTGGAACAAGGCGTCTACCACGGAGAGCCTCTCTAGGACAGCCGGTATGGGCTGTGCAACCCGGCCGGCGGGATCAGGACGCCGCCCCGGGCAGGACCCGGTAGGCGTCGTAGACGCTGTCGAGAGCCTTGATGGAGGAAAGGACCGAGTCCAGGTGCCCCGGGTCGGCCAGCTCGAACTCGAACCGCATGCGCGACACCCGGTCCGCACCGGTATGGCTCGAGCTGGACAGGATGTTGAGGTGGTGCTCGGCCAGCACCCGGGTGACGTCGGCAAGGAGCCGGGACCGGTCGAGGGCCTTCACCTCCACCGAGGCGGTGAACACTCCGGTCGTGTCCCGGTCCCACTCCACGTCTATGACCCGCTCCCTGGTGCCCGTGGTGAGCGAGATGGCGTTGGCGCAGTCGGCCCGGTGTATGGACACCCCCCGCCCCCTGGTTATGAAGCCCACGATCGAGTCCCCGGGGACCGGGGTGCAGCACCGGGACAGCCGGATCATCACGTCGTCCAGGCCCTCCACGTACACCCCCACCGCCCGGCGCCGGCTGGGCCGGCGGGGCGCCCTGGCCGTGGTCGGCAGCTGCTCCTCGTGGTCCCCGCCCCTCAGCTCCCTCGCCAACCGCTGGGCCACGCTCCTGCCCGAGACGTGGCCGTCTCCGATGGCGGCGTGCAGGGCGTCGAGGTCCTGGTAGTTGAGGGCCTCGATGACGCTGGCCAGGGCCTTGGTCCCGCCTATGCGCTGCACGGGCAAGCCCTCCCTGCGCAGGGCCTTGGTGAGCTCCTCCCGGCCGCTCTCGATGGCGTCCTCCCGGCGCTCCCGGCTGAACCACTGCCGGATCTTGTTGCGGGCCTTGGGGGTGGCCACGATCTTGAGCCAGTCCCGCGACGGGCCGGCCGTGGGCGACTTGGAGGTGACGATCTCGATGGTGTCCCCCGAGTGCACGCGGGAGTCGAGGGGCACCAGCCGGCCGTTCACCTTGGCCCCTATGCAGCGGTGGCCCACCTCGGTGTGGATGGCGTAGGCGAAGTCGATGGGGGTGGCGGCAGCGGGGAGGGTGACCACCTGGCCCTTCGGGGTGAAGACGTAGACCTCGTCCAGCTCCAGGTCCAGCTTCAGGGTCTCGAGGAACTCGATGGGGTCGGGCGTGTCGGCCTGCCAGTCCACGATGCGCTGGAGCCAGGCCATCTCGGCCGGGGTGGACCGCTCCTTGTACCCCCAGTGGGCCGCGATGCCGTACTCGGCCCGGCGGTGCATCTCCCTCGTCCTTATCTGCACCTCCAGGGTCTTTCCCCGGGGAGCGATCACCGTGGTGTGAAGGCTCTGGTAGAGGTTGAACTTGGGGGTGTTGACATAGTCCTTGAAGCGGCCCTGCACCGGGCTCCACAGGGAGTGGATAGACCCGAGGGCAGCCCAGCAGTCCTTCTCCGTGTCGACCAGGACCCTGATCCCCATGAGGTCGTAGATCTCGTCGAACTCCTTGCCCCGCACCACCATCTTCTCGTAGATGCTCCACAGGTGCTTGGGCCTCCCCGTCACCTCGGCCTCGATCCCCAGCTCGGCCAGGCGGCCCCGGACCGTCTCCAGCACCTGGGCCAGGTAGATCTCTCGCTCCGGGGAGCGGGTGGCCACCATCTGCTCGATCTCGGCGTAGCGCTTGGGGTGCAAGGTGGCGAAGGCCAGGTCCTCCAGCTGCCAGCGGATCTCCTGGATGCCCAGGCGGTGCGCCAGGGGGGCGTAGATGTCGAGAGTCTCCTGGGCCGTGCGGCGCTGCTTCCACTCGGGCAGCACGGCGATGGTGCGCATGTTGTGCAGGCGGTCGGCCAGCTTGATGACGAGCACCCGCCAGTCCCTGGCCATGGCCAGCAGCATCTTGCGCATGGTGGCGGCCTGCTGGGCCTCCTTGGACTCGAAGCGCAGCCGGTCCAGCTTGGTCACCCCGTCCACGATGGCCGCCACCGCCGGCCCGAACTCCGCCTCCAGATGCTCGAGCGTCATCCCCGTGTCCTCCACGGCGTCGTGGAGGAGGGCGGCAGCCACGCTCACGTGGTCCAGGCCCAGCTCGGCCACCACCGTGGCCACCGCCAGGGGGTGGGATATGTAGGGCTCCCCGGACTGGCGGAACTGCCCCTCGTGCGCCTGCTCGGCGGCCTGGTAGGCCCGCCTCACCAGCTCCAGGTCGCCCCGGGAGGTGCGCTCCCGGAGGGCGGCCAGCACCGGCTCCAAGGGGCCCGAGCCAGCGGCCTGGCGCCTCCAGGGAAGGACCCGGTCGACCGTGGCCATGCCCTGCCCCTACTCGTAGTCCACCAGGGTTAGCACCTGATGGCCGCCCAGCCGGGAGCGGCCGCCCAGGAACCCCAGCTCCACGAAGAAGGCCAGCCCGACCACCGCCCCCCCCAACCTCTCCACCAGTTGGGTGGTGGCCCGTGCCGTTCCTCCGGTGGCCAGCACGTCGTCCACTATGAGCACTTTGTCCCCCGGGCCCACCCCGTCCCGGTGGACCTCGAGACGGCCGTCCCCGTACTCCAACTCGTACTCCTGGGCCTCCACGTGCCAGGGCAGCTTGCCGGCCTTTCGCACCGGGACGAAGCCGGCGCCGAGCCGGCAGGCCACGGGGGCGGCGGCGATGAAGCCCCGGGCCTCGATGCCGATCACCTTGGTCACCGAGGCGCCCCTGAAGGGGCTCGACACCTCCCCCACGGCCCAGTGGAAGGCCTCGGCATCGGCAAGGAGCGGGGTTATGTCCTTGAACACCACTCCCGGCCGGGGGAAATCGGGGACGTCCCGGATCAACTCCTTCAGCCGTCCGGTGTCCACGGTCACCCCTTCACGCTACCGGGAGGCGGCGACCCCCTGCATTGATTCCGCCCCCGCCCAGGGCTACCGTTCCCGGTGGTCGACCTAACACCAATAGTGAGGGGAGATGCCATGAGACACCGGACCCCGCTGCTCGTTGCTCTGGCCGCCCTGCCGTTGGCTCTGGCCGCCTGCTCCTCGGGCCATGGCAAGTCCACCACGGCGTCGAGCACCTCCGCCTCCAGCACCTCCGCCGCCCCGGCCAAGAAGGGGGGGACCGCCACCTTTGCCCTGCCCCCCGGCACCTACGCCAACTGGATCTTCCCCCTGATCGACAGCGGGCACAGCTCGGTTGATGTCCGCAACCAGTTCCAGTACCTCATGTACCGACCCCTCTACTGGTTCGGCCTCGACGGCCGGCCGGTGCTGAACCCCCAGCTCAGCCTGGCCGAGCCCCCCGTCTACTCGGGCAACGGGCGCACCGTGACCATCAAGACGAAGGACTACCGCTGGTCCAACGGGGAGCGGGTCGACGCCCAGGACGTGGTGTTCTGGCTCAACATGCTGGCCGCCGAGAAGAAGAACTGGGCCTACTACGTCCCTGGCGGCCTGCCCGACAACCTGGTCTCCTGGAAGGCCTCCGGCCCCACCACCGTGACCCTCACCCTCAAGTCCGCCTACAACCCCAAGTTCTTCACCTACAACGAGCTCTCCCAGATCACTCCCCTCCCCTTGGCCTGGGACAAGACCTCGTCCAGCACCAAGGGGTCCTGCGCCACCAAGGTCTCCGCCTGCCCGGCGGTATGGCGCTACCTCTACGCCCAGTCCAAGGACATCTCCACCTACACCACCTCGCCCATATGGCAGGTGGTGGACGGCCCCTGGCGCCTGGCCGGCTACCAGACGACGGGCTACTCGGTGTTCGTCCCCAACCCCAAGTACTCGGGACCGGTGAAGCCCAAGCTGGCCAAGTTCATTGAGGAGCCCTTCACCACCGACTCCGCCGAGCTGAACGTGCTTCGCAGCGGCAAGGTCACCTACGGCTACCTCCCGCTCACCGACGTGGGGGAGAAGGCCCTCCTGGCTCGGTCGGGCTACCGCCTGGAGCCCTGGCTGGACTCCGGCGTGAACTACTTCCCGGAGAACTTCAACAACCCCACGGTGGGGCCCATCTTCCGCCAGCTCTACGTGCGCCAGGCCTTCCAGCACCTGGTCGACCAGACCAAGTACATAAAGACCATCTTCCACGGCTTCGCCTCCCCGGACTACGGGCCGGTGGCGGTGGCGCCTCCCAACCCCTTCGTGGACAGCTACGAGAAGTCCAACCCCTACCCCTTCAGCGTGAGCGCCGCCCGGCACCTGCTCGCCAGCCACGGCTGGACGGTCCGCCCCGGCGGGGTGGACACCTGCCACCGGCCGGGCACCGGCCCCAACGACTGCGGCAAGGGGGTGCCCTCGGGGGCGTCCATGTCCTTCACCCTCACCTACGCCAGCGGCGACCCCACCCTCTCGGCCGAGATGCAGGACCTCAAGTCCACCTTCTCGGAGGCCGGGATCCAGCTCAGCCTGAGCGAGGGGCCCTTCGACAGCGTGATCGCCCAGGCCGTCCCCTGCACCCCCTCCCAGGCCTCGTGCAAGTGGCAGATGGTCAACTGGGGTGGAGGCTGGAGCTACAGCATGGACCACTACCCCATTGGCGCCCTGATCTTCGGCACCGGCGCCGGCGACAACGTGGGCAACTACAGCGACCCCCGAGCCGACCACCTCATGGCCGAGGCCGAGTCCCGGGGAGGCAGCCTCGATCCCATCGAGAACTACCTCGCCAAGCAGCTGCCGGCCATCTTCATGCCCAAGGCCGACTATCAGCTGTCAGAGATCAGCAACAAGCTGCACGGTGTGGGAGCCCAGGAGCCCACCTTCGTCCTGACCCCCGAGAACTGGTACTTCTCCCGGTAGGTACGCCCTAGCGCCGCTTGCCCTTCTTGGGTGGGCGCCCTGGCCCCCCGGCTGGCCCCTTGCCGTCCCCGCCGGCCGGCCGCTGAGCCCTGCCCTGGCCCGGCCGCAGCAGGGGCGGCTTGCCCCCCGGGGCGGCCCCACCCGGCGACGGGGGCCGCTCGGGAGGGGGGGAGGAGGGCGACGGCGCCCCCCCGGGGGCCGGCGGCGGGGAGGCCTGCGGGGTCACCAAGGGAGGGGGCCCACCCGGTGGTTGCGAGGCCGGGTGCCTCGCCGGCCCCGCCTCGCCTCTCGCCGGGCCCGTGGGAGGCGATCCGTTGCCGGCCCGGGACCGGGGCACCAGGCGGGGAGGGGCACCGGCCCTGGCCCCCTTGGGCGGGCGGGGGCCGCCCGGGTAGGAGCCGGGCCGCAGGACGGCGGGCCGGCTGCTGCCCCCGCCGCTGGTCATGGCGGCCACGGCGGCCGGGGTGAGCAGGAGGGAGGCCTCTCCCCTGGCTTCCAGCTTGCGCCGGATGGCCCGGTAGCGGGGCTCCCTCTCCTTGATGAGGGCGAGAAGAGGCGAGGCCACGAAGATGGACGAGTACGCACCGCTGGTGAGCCCGATCACCAGGGCCAGGCCGAACTCCTGCAGGGTGGTGGCCCCCAGGATCTCGGCTCCGAGGACGAGGATGGACAGGATGGGCAGGATGGCCACTATCGAGGTGTTGAGCGAGCGCATCAGCACCTGGTTCATGGACAGGTTGACGATGTCGGAGTAGGTCAGCCTGCCCGTGCCGCCCAGGCCCTGGGCGTTCTCCTTGACCCGGTCGAACACCACGATGGTGTCGTAGAGGGAGTAACCGAGGATGGTGAGCACAGCCACGACCGTGGCCGGGGTGACCGGGAAGCCGACCAGGGCGTAGATCCCCACCGTCACCACCAGGTCGTGGAACACCGCCACCAGGGCAGCGGCTGCCATCTTCCACTCGAAGCGGAAGGTGATGTAGAGCCCGATGCAGATGAAGAAGATGATGAGCGCCTTGATGGCGGCGTCAGTGATCTGGCCCCCCCAGGTGGGGCCGACCTGGGTGATGCTCACCACGTTCGGGCTCACATGGGCCAGGTGGGCCAGGGTCCTGGTCACCGAGGAGCTGGTCGCCGCCTGCTGGGCGGCCGTCCCGTGCAGCTGGGCCTCCACCTGGAGGGTGCGGGTGTGGCCCGTACCGATGGTCTCGATGACGGCGTTGCGCCCGATGGCGCCCAGGGCGTCCTTGGCCTGCACCACCGAGACCGACCGGGTGGGCACCTGCCACGACGTGCCGCCCTTGAACTCGATGCCGAAGTTGAGGCCCCGGAAGCCCAGGGCCGCCATGCCCACGATGATGACCAGGGCCGAGAACCCGAACCACCGTCGCCAGTGGCCGACGAAGTCGAAGGAGGTCTCGCCCCGGAAGAGCCGGGACCAGATGCTGCGGCGCTCCGGACGGGCTCCCTCCACCCCGGTGGGGGCCTCGGTGAGGGCGCTCACGATCGGCTCCCTGCCGTGGCGGACCGGCTCCCACCGGCCGCCCCGGGCCGGAGGCGGGTGTGCTCAGGCTGGGGAAGGGGCGAGGTGGCCAGCCCCCTCGCCACCCCGATGAAGCGGGCCTCGGTGAAGGCCCGGTTGCGCCCCAGGAGTATCACGAAGGGCCGGGTGAAGGTCCAGGCGGTGATCATGTCCAGCAGGGTGGAGAGGCCGAGGTAGAAGGCGAAACCCTTCACATCGCCGATGCTGAAGAAGTAGAGGACGGCGGCACCGATGAGCGACACCAGGTCGGCGGCGATGATGGTACGGAAGGCGGCGGCGAAGCCCCGGTCCACCGAGGCCCGCACGCTCTTGCCCGCCCGGACCTCGTCCTTCAACCGCTCGAAGAAGACGATGTACGAATCGGCCACCACGCCCACCGACACGATGAGGCCGGTGATCCCCGACAGGTCCAGGGCCAGGGACACGGAGTGGCCGAGGTAGGAGATGATGGCCCACAGCAGCAAGGCGGTGGTCCCCAGGCCCACGAAGACCACCAGCCCGAGGGCCCGGTAGTAGAGGACGGTGTAGAGGAACACCAGCACCAGGCCCACGGCGGCGGCCAGCAGGCCCGCCTCCAGCGAGGCCTTCCCGAGCGTGGGGGAGACGTTCTGCACCGTCTGGCGGACGAGCTGCACGGGCAGGGCCCCGTAGCGCAGCTCGAGGGCCAGGGCCTGGGCCTGGGACTGGGTGAAGTTGCCCGTGATCTGGCCCTTGCCCCCGAAGCTGCGGGCCTGGAAGACGGGGGCGGACTCGATCACCCCGTCCAGCACGATGGCCACCTGCTTCTGGTAGTTGTTGCGGGCGATGCTGTCCAGCACCGGGGCTCCCTTGGCCGTGGTCGTGAAGGCCACCAGCCACTGGCCCGTCTGCTGGTCCAGCTCGGCGTTGGCGGTCTTGATGATGCTGCCGGTGGCCAGCACCTTGCCCAGCTCGTAGCGGCCCGGCTGGGAGCTGGCGCTGGCGCTGTTCCCGCTGGAGGACTGGCTGCTGCCCGCCCGGAGGGGGAGCAGCACATCGGCGTTCTTGGTGTCCAGGCTGCGGGGAGTGTTGGGCACCTTCACGAAGTTGGTGGTCCCGCACTTGGGAGGGGGCCCGCGGAGGGTCCGGCCCTTCTTGCCCTGGTAGGCGGGGAGCGGCGAGGTACCGGTGCCCGTCCCGGTCTGGGGGGGGCAGATGACGGGGCGGAACTGCAGCTGGGCCGTCTGCCCGATCACGGCCAGGGCATGGGCCCGGTCGTGGACCCCGGGGAGCTGCACGCTGATGTTGTCCCCCGAGCTGGAGATGTTGGGCTGGGCCACACCGAGGGCGTCCACCCGGTTGCGGATGATCGAGATGGTCTCGTCCAGGATGTCGGGCTTCACATGGTGCGCCGGCTTGTAGACGACCGAGATCCCCCCCTGCAGGTCCAGCCCCAGGAGGGGCTTCCAGTTGAGGGCCATCACGGCGACGAAGGCAGCCACGGAGACGGCGATCGTCCCCACCAGCCAGCGCCACAGGTTCTTCTGCCTCATGGGCGTCGACCCCCAGCCCGGGCCTGGCTACCCGCCGGAGCTCCGAGCGTCACTCGCCACGGCGCTTGGTCGCCGCCACCTCAGCGGGCGGGCCCTCCTCCCCGGCCTGGTCCCCCTCTCCCCCGGCCTGGGCGCCCACGCCGAAGACCCGGCCCAGGTTGGCAGGCTGGCCGGCGGAAGCCACCGGGGCGCCGGGGACGGGCTGGGCCGCCCCTTCCCCCTCCTCGTCGGGACCCTCGGCCTCGTCGTCCTCCCCCTCGGCGGCCTCTGGGTGGTAGCCGTGCCAGCCCCGGTCCTCGTCCTCCTCGGCCTCGTCCTCCTCGGCCTCGGGCTCCTCCTCATCGGCGACAGGGACGGGGTCGACCCGGTTGCGGATGGCCTGGCGCAGGAACTCCATCCGGGTGCCGTCGGCCACCTCGAGCACGGCTCGCTCCTTGGTGAGGGACACCACCCGGCCCAGGATGCCCCCGATGGTGGCCACGGTGTCACCTTCCTCTATGGCCGACTGGGCCTGGCGCTGGGCTTGCTGGCGCCTCTTCTGGGGACGGAAGAACAAGAAATACGCTATGACGAGCGCGATGATGATGAAGATGAAGAAGCTGGATCCGGAGCCGGCGGTGGCATGGTGGCTCTTGGACGAGGTCGCCGCCAGCAGGTGGAGCAGGAAGATCGGGTGCATGTCAAAGCCTCGACTACGACTAGGGGGGCACGCGCGACGTTAGCCGCCCGAGCGGTCCAGGCGAGTTCAGGACCCGGGCTCCGAGGCTAGCTCACCTGGGCCCCGGGCCCAAGCACCTGCCACCTCCTGCCGCAGCTCCCCTAGGCGCCCGGCGGCCACCGCCTCCCTGATCCTGGACACGAGGCCCAGGGTCCAGGCCAGGTTGTGCCAGGTGAGCAGGCGAAGGGCCGCCGGCTCGCCCACCGAGAGCAGGTGGCGCAGGTAGGCCCTCGACCACCGGACGCAGACCGCGCAGGCACAGGACGGATCGATGGGCCGGGGGTCGGTGGCGAAGGCTGCCTGGCGCAGGGAGAGTGGACCCCGGGAGGTGAGCAGCCGCCCGTGCCTGGCCAGCCGGGTGGGGGCCACGCAGTCGAAGAGGTCGACCCCGCGGGCCACGGCCTCGACCATCCCCACCGGGTCACCCACCCCCATCAGGTAGCGGGGCCGGTGAGCGGGCAGCTGGCCCAGGGCCGCCTCCAGGGCAGCGAGGGTCTCCTCCCGGGGCTCCCCCACCGACAACCCCCCGATGCCGAAGCCGGCAAAGCCCAGCTCTGCGGTTCGGCGCCCCGACCAGGCTCGCAGGGACTCGTCGGTCCCACCCTGGACGATGCCGAAGAGAGCCTGGTCCTCCCGGGTGTGGGCTGTCCGGGCCCGCTCCGCCCACCGAAGGGTGCGCTCGGCGGCGCCGCGCACCTCGGAGGCGGGGGCCGGAAGGGCCGGGCAGACGTCCAGGGCCATCTGGATGTCGGCGCCCAGCTGCTCCTGGACCCGTACCGCCGCCTCGGGGGTGAGGAGGTGCCTGCTCCCGTCGTAGACCGAGCGGAAGTGGGCCCCTTCCTCCTCCACCCTGGCCCCGAGCGACATGACCTGGAAGCCGCCCGAGTCGGTGAGCATGTGCCCGCTCCAACCGCTGAAGCGATGGAGCCCCCCCAGGGCCGCCACCACCTCGGGCCCCGGCCGCAGCATGAGGTGGTAGGTGTTGGCCAGCACCACCGGAGCCCCGAGCTCCTCCAGGTCGGCGCTGGAGAGCGCCCGGACGCTCCCCCTCGTCCCCACCGGCATGAAGCAGGGGGTGGGGAAGGAGCCGCGGGGCGTCTCGATCCTGCCCGTGCGGGCCGGTCCGTCGGTGGCCTCGGCCACGAACCGCAGGCTCACCGGCGGCGAGCCACCAGCATGGCGTCCCCGAAGGACAGGAAGCGGTAGCCCTCCTCCAGGGCCAGGGAGTAGAGCTGGCGCCAGCGGGGCCCGCAGAACGCCTCCACCAGGAGGAGGAGGGAGGACCGGGGCAGGTGGAAGTTGGTGAGAAGCACGTCGACCGCCGAGAAGGGGTACGCCCCCTGGATGTAGAGCGAGGTCCGCCCGGCCAGCGGGCCGCCGGCGGCCACCGTCTCGAGGGCCCGGACCGTCGTCGTCCCTATGGCCACCACCCGGCGCGCCTCCCGGCAGGCAGCCCAGGTCTCTTCGGGCACCCGGTAGGCCTCGGTGTGGATCACGTGGTCCTCGGGGCGTTCGGCCGTGACGGGGCGGAAGGTGTCGAGGCCCACGACCAGCTCGAGGCGGGCCACGCCGACCCCCGCCTCCTCCAGGCCATCGAGCACGTCCTGGTCGAGGTGCAGGCCGGCCGTGGGGGCGGCCGCCGAGGCCGGCCGGCGGGCGTACACCGTCTGGTAGCGCGACGGGTCCGCCAACGGCCGGCGGATGTAGGGCGGGAGCGGCATCTCCCCCACCTGCTCCGCCAGCCCGGGGTCCAGCAGCCGTACCGCCCGGCGCCCCTCCCCCAGTCTCTCGCCCACCTCCACCACGGGGCACCCGGCAGCGAAGAGCTGGTCGCCGTCGTGCACCCGGCGGGAGCGGGACAGGAGCGCTTGCCAGGCATCAGGGGGACCCTCGCTCATGGGCTCGAGGAGGAGCACCTCCACCCGCCCGCCCGTGGCCCGGCGCAAATGGAGGCGGGCCGGCAGGACCCTGGTGTCGTTGACCACCACCAGGTCCCCCGGCGCCAGCAGCTCCGGGAGGTCGGCCACCCGTCGGTGCTCGATGGCGCCGCTGGGATCGAGGGCCACGAGCAGGCGGGCCGAGCTCCGGGGCTCCACCGGCTCCTGGGCGATGGCGGCCTCGGGCAGGGCGTAGTCGTAGGCGCGCATGGACCCCGACACGTGCCCCGAGCCTAGGGTCTGGGCATGGGACCGAGACCAGGAAGGAGCCGCCTGTGAGTGACCCCACCCATTGGGAGCCCCACCGCCACGAGGCGATCACCCACAGCCACCGCCACCCCCACGTGACCCACAACCTGAACCCGTGGAGCGGTGGGTTCGAGCACCACAGTGCCGAGCACGACCACGAGCACGACCACGAGGCCGTCGACCACACCCATCACCCCCACGAGGACTTCGAGAGGGAGCACCTGGGGGAGGCCCACGACCACGCCCACGGGCCAGTGCCGGCCCGGGGGCGGGCGACGGTGGCCAGGGGCCCGTCAGCGACTAAGAAGTCGGCGGGGGCCAAGAAGGCGCCGGGAGCCAAGAAGGCCGCACCGGGCAACACTGGGTAAGGAGCAACCATGCTTGAGGCGCTTCGCTCGCTGCTGGGTGGTGGAGGGGGGCGGGGAGAGCCGGCAGCGACCACGCTGGAGAAGGTGTCCGGGGTGCCCGTGCTGTTCCAGTACGGGGCCCCGGTCCCCTCCTTCGACACCTGGCACGACCGCCAGGAGCCCCGCCAGTACCTGGACCTGGACGGAACGTGGGCCTTCTGCTTCGATCCCCGGGACGAGGGTGAGCGGGACGCCTGGATGGACCCCGGCTACGACGACTCGGGATGGTCGGCGGTGGAGGTACCGCTGCCCTGGGACCTCTACGAGACCCCGGGTTTCGGCAGCTATGACGGCAGCCGCTGGGGCGAGGGCAGCGCCTTTCGCGACGGGGTGGCGTGGTTCCGCCGGACCTTCGACGTGCCCGGCAGCTGGGAGGGCCGGCACGTCCGCTGCTGCCTGCTCGGGGTGGGGTATGCCGTGACCGTCTACCTGAACGGGACGGTCCTCGGACGCCACGAGGGGGGGAACACGCCCTTCGCCCTCGACGCCGGCCCCGGGCTGCGCCCGGGGGGCCAGAACCTCCTCGCCCTGCGCGTCTACCGGCGCCCCTGGTACGACTCGTACACGGCGGCCAAGCCCACGCCCATTACCGCCGACCACGAGATACCGGCCCGCCCCGTCGACTACTGGCCCTACGCCGGGGTCACGCGCAGCGTCTACCTCGAGTGCACCTCCCTGCTGAGCGTGGCCAAGGTGCTGGTGGCCCCGGGGGGCAGGGCCACGGACCAAGGGCCTGGCTCCCTCCTGGCCCGGGTGGTGGTCTCGAACCACGGTGACCAGCCCGCCCGGTGCACCTGCGTGCTCCATCCCGGCGAGGGGACCGGGGGGGAGCCGGCCCGCGCCCCGGTGGACGTCCCCGCCGGCGATGTCCGGGTGGTCGAGATGGAGGTGGGGGTGCCCGGGGCCCGCTGGTGGTCACCGGAGGACCCCGCCTGCTACCGGGCGGTGGCCGAGCTGCGAGCCCCGGGCCCGGGCGCCGAGGAGGCGGTGCAGGACAGCCTGGGGGTCCCCTACGGGCTGCGGACGGTGGCCGTGGGCCGGGAGCGGCTGCTCATCAACGGGGAGCCGGTCTTCCTGAAGGGCGCCAACTGGCACGAGGAGACAGCCGAGCGGGGCCGCGCCCTGCGCCCCGAGGATTATGCCGAGGTCATCCGCCAGGCCCGGGGCGTGGGGGCCAACGCCCTGCGCAACAGCCACTACAACCGCCACCCCAGCTTCTACGAGCAGGCCGACCGCCAGGGGCTGCTCGTCCTGGACGAAGCGGACAACTACGGGCTGAACCCCACCCAGCAGCAGCTGCAGCGGACCCGCTACGGGCTGTCCCGGGCCCTGGTCCAGGCCATGGTGTGGAACCAGGCCAACCACCCCTCGGTGATCGCCTGGAGTGTGCACAACGAGTCCTCGGCGAACGACAAGCAGGTCTATCGGGCCTGGGTCTCCGACCTGGTCCAGGCGGCCAAGGCCCTGGACCTGCAGGGACGCCCGGTCACCTGGGCCTCCTGGACCAGCTGGGACCCCGCCTTCGACCTGGCCGACGTGGTGGCCTTCAACGAGTACTTCGGGATCCAGTACGGCCAGGACTCCGACTTGGGCCGCACCCTCGATACGGTGCACCGCACCTACCCCGCAAAGCCCATCATCCTCACCGAGAACGGCACCTGGGCGTCCCTGGGCTGGCACGGGGATGCCAACCGGCGGGGGACCGAGGAGTGGCAGGAGTCCAAGCTGGTGGCCCACTGGGCCCAGATCCGGGAGCGCCCCTATGTGGGCGGTTACTTCCACTGGCTGCTTCGTGATTACAAGGAGCGCAAGAACTACAACCAGCAGCACAATGGGATCTCGATGATGGGCCTCTTGACCCTGGACGGTCGCCCCAAGAAGGCGGCCGACACCTTCCGCCAGGCGGCCGTGTAGGGGCCGGGCCCAACCTCACCCGAACAGGGAAGGCGGCACCTCCGGCCCGGTGGGAGCCTCCAGGCCCAGATGGGCCCAGGCCGCGGGCGTGGCCACCCTCCCCCGGGCCGTGCGCTGGAGGAGGCCCCGCTGGAGGAGGAAGGGCTCATAGGCGTCCTCCACCGTGTCGGGCTCCTCCCCCACGGCCACGGCCAGGGTGGACAGCCCCACGGGACGCCCTCCGAAGCGCCGGCACAGGGCATCGAGGATGGCACGGTCCACCTTGTCCAGGCCGATCCGGTCCACACCGAACAGGTCCAGCCCGGCGGAGGCCGCCTCCCTGGTCACGGCCCCTTCCCCCCTCACCTCCACGAAGTCACGGACCCGGCGCAGCAGGCGGTTGGCGATGCGGGGCGTCCCCCGGGAGCGGCTGGCGATCTCCGCCGCCCCACCTTGGTCGATGGGCACGGAGAAGATCCGGGCGGCACGGTGCACGATGGTCTCCAGCTCGTCCTCGGCGTAGTAGTCGAGGCGGGCCACCAGCCCGAACCGGTCACGCAGGGGCCCCGTCACCAGGCCCGTCCTCGTGGTCGCCCCCACCAGGGTGAACCGGGGCAGATCGAGGCGCAGGGTCCGGGCCGTGGGGCCCTTCCCGATGACGATGTCGAGCTGGAAGTCCTCCATGGCCGGGTAGAGGATCTCCTCCACGGCCCGGTTCAGCCGGTGGATCTCGTCAATGAACAGCACGTCGCCGGGACGGAGGTCGTTCAGGATGGCGGCCAGGTCCCCTCCCCTCACCAGGGCGGGCCCGGAGGTGATGCGGATGCTCACGCCCATCTCGCCGGCCACTATCCCGGCCATGGTGGTCTTGCCCAGCCCCGGTGGTCCGGCGAACAACAGGTGGTCGACTGCCTGCCCCCGGCGGCGGGCGGCCTCCAGCACGATGCCCAGGTGCTCCTTGATCTGGCCCTGGCCCACGAAGTCCTTCAGCCTCCGGGGCCGCAACCGAGCCTCCTCGGCAGCCTCGACGGGATCGGCCACGGGGTCCACGGGGCGGTGGCGGTCGGAGCCCGGAAGAGGAGCCGGGGAGGCGGCACTACCCCGCCGGACCGCCCGGCGGCCGTCGGGCAACCCGCCGCCGGCAGGGCGGCCCCCCTGCCGGCCGGCGCCGACGGAGGGATTCTCCTCTGGTCCCAGGCTCTCGTGCCGGGGGCTCACCGGGCTCCCGCCAGCTCACGCAGGGCAGCCCGCACGAGGTCCTCGACCGTTCCGTCCGCCGGCAGGGCCCGCAACGCCGCCCGGACCTCGTCGGGGCCATAGCCGAGGCCCGCCAGGGCGGCACGCACCTCCGGAAGAGGTCCCCCGCCGGCTCCGGGAGGCACCGCGGCCAGGTTCCCTTCCTGCTCACCAGCCTCGGGCCCGCCGAGGCGCGCCTCCAGCTCCATCAGGAGGCGAGAGGCCGTCTTGCGCCCCACCCCGGGCACCAGGGTGAGAGCCTCGACGTCGCCGCCCATGACGGCCCGGCGCAAGGCCGCCGGCGAGTGGACCGAGAGGATGGCCAGGGCCAGACCCGGCCCTATCCCGTGGGTGCCGAGCAGCACCTCGAAGCACCCCCTGGTCTCCCGGTCGGGGAAGCCGTAGAGCACGATGGCGTCGTCCCGCACATGGGTGTGGACGTGCAGGAAGATGGGTCCCCCGAGGCTGACCGAGGGCAGGACCGTGGCCGGCACGCTGACCCGGTAACCCACCCCGCCCACCTCCACCAGCAGCACCGGCCCCTCCAGGACCTCGAGCACCACCCCCCGCAGGGACCCGATCACCGCCCCACCTCCTCCAGGGGCAGGAACCGGTCGTCCGGGGGGGACGGCTCCTCCCGCTGGCGGGCCTGGCGGGCGAGGGCCGCCGCCACCCGCCGGCGGCCCGGGGTCAGGCTCAGATGGCAGATGGCCAGGGCCAGGGCGTCGGCGGCATCCGGTGGGCGGGGGTGGGCCGACAAGCCGCACAGGGCGGCCACCATGCGCTGCACCTGCTCCTTGCCCGCGGCGCCGTAGCCGGTCACAGCCTGCTTCACCTCGTTGGCCGTGTACTGGGCCACCTCGCAGCCAGCCTGGGCTGCGGCCACCAGAGCCAGGCCGCTGGCCTGGCCCACGGACATGGCGGTGCGGGCGTTGGCCTGGAAGAACACCCGCTCCACCACGACCACGTCGGGGGAGACCTCCCTCACCAGGTCCCCCAGCTCCCGGGCTAGCTCGGCCAGGCGCTCAGGCAGGGGGTCGGCCGGCGCCGTGGTGATGACGCCGGCGCACAGGGCGCGGAAGGCCGGGTCGCTACCGGGGTCCCGCCTCACGCATCCGTACCCGCACCGGGAGACGCCTGGGTCGATTCCGAGCACGAACACTCGTTCGAGTTTAGCTCAGAGCAGGGCGCAGAGGGTGGATGGGAGCTCCACCGCCATCACCCGGCGCTGCCGGGCACCCCTCCGGCCGCCCCGCCCTTGGCGACGGCCTGGGCCGCCCTCACCTCCCGCACCAGCTCGGTGGTGGGACGGAAGGTCAGCCCGGCCAGGGACCGGTGCGCGTAGCGGATCACGCCCGAGGCGTCGACCACGAAGACCGAGCGCCGGTAGAAGCCCATGGGCCCGAGCACCCCGTAGGCCCGCCCCACCGCCTGGTCCCTGTCGGACAGGAGGGCCATGGCCAGTCCCCGGTTGGCCTTGAAGCTCTCATGGCTCTCGACGTCCTGGGGGCTTATGGCGAGCACCGTGGCCCCCACCTCCTCGAACTGGCCGATGTCGGCCGAGTAGTTCCGCAGCTGCTGGGTGCACACGGGGGTCTCGTCGCCAGGGTAGAAGACCAGCACCACCGCCCCGCCCCGGTAGTCGGCCAACGAGTAGCTGCGCCCTCCGGTCCCCGGCAGGCTGAAGCCGGGAGCGAGGTCCCCCACTCCCGGCCGCCCCATCAGGCCTCCACCGCCTCGAGGATGGCATCGGGGATGTCGAAGTTGGACCACACCTGCTGGACGTCGTCGTGGTCCTCCAGGGCCTCGATGACCCGCAGCACCTTGCGCGCCGTCTCCAGGTCCTCAAGGGGCACCGAGGTGGTGGGGACCATGGCCAGGTCGGCGGACTGGATGGGCAGGTCGGCGCCCTCGAGGACGGCCCGGACGCGGGCCAGGTCGGTGGGGGCGCACGTGACTCGCCAGCTGTCCCCGTCGTCGGCCAGGTCCTCGGCCCCGGCATCGGCTACGAGCAGCATGAGCTGGTCCTCGTCGACGCTGCGAGGGAGCAGGACGAGGCCCTTGCGCTCGAACTGCCAGGACACCGAGCCGGGCTCGGCCATCGAGCCACCCCCGCGGGTGAAGATGGTGCGCACGTCGGCACCGGTCCGGTTGCGGTTGTCGGTGAGGCACTCCACGATGACCGCCACCCCTGCCGGGGCGTAGCCCTCGTAGGTGGCGGCCTCGTAGCGCACCCCTTCCAGCTCGCCCGTGCCCCGCTTGATGGCCCGCTCGATGGTGTCGGAGGGCACGGAGGCGTCCCTGGCCTTGGCGTACATGGTCCGCAAGGTGGCGTTGGAGTTGAGGTCCCCGCCCCCTTCCCGGGCGGCCACCTCCACCTGGCGGATGAGCTTGGCAAAGAGCTTGCCTCTGGCCTTGTCCGTGGCGGCCTTCTTGTGCTTGGTGGTTGCCCACTTGGAGTGCCCTGACATGGGGAGCCCGACGACCTCCGGCTAGAGCTTGGACAGGAACAGCTGGTGCAGGCGGGGATCGCCGGCCAGCTCGGGATGGAAGGCGGCGACCAGCACCGGCCCGCTCCGGCAGACGACCGGCCGCTCCACCTCGCCCACGGCAGTGGAGGCCAGCACCTCCACCCCCTCCCCCACCCGCTCCACGACCGGAGCCCGGATGAACACCGCCCGCATGGGGCCCCCCTCCAGCCCGGCCACGTCCAGGTCCGCCTCGAAGGACTGGAGCTGGCGACCGAACGCATTGCGCCTGACCGACACGTCTATGGCCCCGAAGCAGCGCTGGTCCCGTCGCCCGTCGAGCACCTCGGAGCCGAGAAGGATCATGCCGGCGCACGTCCCGAAGGCCGGCATGCCCTCGTCGAGGCGGGCGGCCACGGCCGAGTGGAGGCCTGACGACTCGAGCAGCAGCGACATCGTGGTGGACTCGCCTCCCGGCAGGACCAGGGCATCGACGCCGGCCAGGTCGGCCGGGTCCCGGACCTCGACAGGATGGGCGCCCAGGCCGGCCAGGACCGTGGCGTGCTCGGTCACATCCCCCTGCAGGGCCAGGACGCCTACCTTCATGCCAGCCCGCTCAGCGCCGGCCCAGGGCCGCCACGGCTCCCCGGCCTGCCACGGCCACCCCCGCCACGGCTACCAACCCCGCCCGGCCAGCCGGTCCTCGGCGGCCATCTGCCCCACCTGGATGCCCACCATGGGCTCACCCAGGTTACGGCTCACCTTGGCCACGATCTGGGGGTCCCGGTAGTGCGTGGTGGCCTCGACGATGGCCCGGGCCCGCCGCGAGGGGTCGCCGCTCTTGAAGATCCCGGATCCGACGAAGACCGCCTCGGCGCCGAGCTGCATGACGAGGGCGGCATCGGCCGGCGTGGCGATCCCCCCGGCGCAGAAGAGCGGCACCGGCAGCCGCCCCGTCTCGGCCACCTCCCGCACCAGCTCGACGGGAGCGGACAGCGACTTGGCCCATCCGTAGACCTCGGCTCCGTCCGCCTGGGTCAACCTGCGGATGTCGCCCACGATGGAGCGCAGGTGGGTGACGGCCTGGCTCACGTCCCCCGTACCCGCCTCACCCTTGGAGCGGATCATGGCCGCTCCTTCCGATATGCGCCGCAGGGCCTCGCCCAGGTTGGTGGCCCCGCACACGAAGGGGACGGAGAAGGCCCACTTGTCGATGTGGTGCTGGAAATCGGCCGGGGTCAGCACCTCGCTCTCGTCCACGTAGTCGACGCCCAGGGCCTCCAGGACCTGAGCCTCGGCGAAGTGCCCTATGCGGGCCTTGGCCATGACCGGGACGGTCACCGCCTCCTGGATGGCCTCGATGAGGGCGGGGTCGCTCATCCGGGCCACGCCCCCCTCGGCCCGGATGTCGGCCGGCACCCGCTCCAGGGCCATGACCGCCACCGCCCCGGCATCCTCGGCCACCTTGGCCTGCTCGGCGGTGACGACGTCCATGATGACCCCGCCCCGCAGCATCTCCGCCAGGCCCCGCTTCACCCGGGGCGTCGCTGTCTCGTGAGTAATAGTGGCCACGGCCCCAAGTCTACCGGGGCGCCGATGGCGCAACGGCGCCTCCCCGGCCCCTCCCCGGGTCCGCTTACCGGCCGCCCCCGCCCCTCACAGGTCCTCCAGTATCTCCACCCGGGCCGCCAGCTCTCGCCCCGGCCAGGCCAGCCACAGGTGGCCCGTGAGACGCCCCCGCACGCCGGGCAGGAGGGGCTGGCTACCGGCGCCGGCCTCCAGCTTGGCCAAGCCCTCCGCCAGCCCGGGGGGGTAGCGGGTGACGCTCACCGCGGCCAGGTCCGCCATCCCCTCCCGCTCCCGGCCCCGGGCCCTCTCCAACCATCGCGCCGTTGCCGGCACGAGGGCGGCGATCGGCCCCAAGCCGGTCACGGCCGCCGTGGCGGGGATGACATCGCCCGACCTCACGTGGCTGAGCTCGTGGGCGAAGACACCCTCCAGCTCCAGCCGGTTGAGGCCGGAGAGCAGCCCCGTGGTGAGGACCAGGCAGGCCCGCCTCGGGTCCACTCCCACCGTCATCACGTTCGGACGCGGGTCCTCCAGCACGAAGAGCCGGGGCTTCACGAGGCCCATGGCCATGCACAGGCCCTCGAGCAGGTTGTGGGCTCGTGGTTGGTCCCCAGGTCCTGCCTCGGCGGCGCCGGTGAGGGCCAGCGCCACGGCCGGAGCCAGGCGCCAGGCCAAGGCCCAGCAGGCCAAGGCAGCCACCACCCCCACGACCACGGCCAGGGACAGGAACGACGTGGCCCAGGTCACGAAGAAGCCCACCAGGAGGGCGGCCACGGCCGGCGGGGCGCTGAACGCCAGCCCCCGCCGGGCCCGGACCCCCTGCACCACCTCCTGCCTGTCGCTCAACCTGGAGGCCACCCGGCAAGGATACGGGCCGGCTTGAGCCGGCTGATCTGGGGCGGGCGGCCGGCCCCGGCGGAGAGGAGCTCCTCGTAGAGGGACAGGTAGCGCCGGGCGACCGAGGCCATGGAGAACTGCGCCGCCCTGGCCCGGCCCGCCTCGGCCAGGGTCGCGGCCAATGCCTGGTCCCCCAGCACCTGCTCCAGGGACAGGGCCAGCGCCGCCGGGTCCCCCGAAGGGACGAGGAGGGCATCCAGGCCGGCCCGGGCCACCAGCCGGTAGGCGTACAGGTCGCTCGCCACCACCGGGGTGCCGGCGGCCATGGCTTCCAGCAGCACCACCCCAAAGGACTCCCCGTGCAGGGAGGGGGCGGCGTAGACGTGGGCGCCGAGCAGGCGCGACACCTTCTCCTCCTCCCCGATGCGCCCCAGCCACTCCACGCCCCCCTGAGCGGCGAACCGCCTCCGCAGGGACCTGGTCTCCGGCCCCTGGCCGGCCACCCACAGCCGGCTTTCCTTCGGGAGCCGGGCGAAGGCTTCCAGGAGCACCGCAAGGCCCTTGCGGGGCTCGTGGCGGCCGAGGAAGAGGATCGTCGGGCCCTCGGTGGGCCACGGCGAGGCGCGGGTGAAGCGGTCCAGCTCCACGCCGTTGGGCACGACCGTGTACTCGCCTCCCAGGGCGGCGCGGGCGGTGGCCAGGGCGTCGACCGAGACGGCGCAGCGCAGGTCGAGGCGGCCCGCGGCCCAACGGGCCCAGGGCCTGAGGGCGGTGTAGATCCGGCTCGGCCCGTGCCGGTGGAAGGTCCCCACGATGGGGCGCTCGCTCGTGAGCAGGGCCGCCAGGGTGGGCCCGGGGACCAGGGGCTCGTGCAGGTGCACCACGTCCGGCCCCAGGGCGGGGAGGGCCCGCAGCGTCCGGGCCACGCAGGCGGCGTCGGGGGCCACGGGGGCCACGGAGCCGTTGGAGGAGAAGGGTATGGACCGCCCGAGTGGGATCACCCCGGCGTCGGGCGGTGCCCCATCGCAGGGCCCGAGGACCCAGGCGTCGCACCCCAGGGCCCGGAGAGCCCGGGCCAGGCCCAGCACCTGGGTCTGCACGCCGCCTGGGATGGTCAGGCTGTATGGGCACACCAGGGCGACCCGCACGGGCCAACCGTAGCTATGGGGGAGCCTCCGGCAGGCGACCCCTATCGCCCGGCTGACTCCCGCAGGGCATAGCGCATGATCTTCCCGGTAGGGGTGAGAGGCAAAGCGTCGACCAGCTCCAGGCGCTCGGGCCACTTGTACTTGGCCAGGCCCGCCCTCTCCAGGTGGGCCTGGATGTCCTCCAGCTTCAAGGTGGCCCCGGGGGCGGGCACCACGAAGGCGCAGCCCCGCTGGCCGAGGCGGGGGTCGTCGACCCCCACCACGGCCGCCCCCGCCACCTCGGGAAGCTGGTAGAGGAGCTCCTCCACCTCCCGCGGGTCCAGCTTCTGGCCTCCTCGGTTTATGACGTCGTCGGCCCGGGACACGAAGGTGTAGGTGCCATCGGCATTGAGCGTGACGATGTCGCCGGACATGAACCAACCGTCCGGGTGGTAGCGCTCGGCCATGAACTGGGGCTGTCGGTAGTAGCCGGGCGAGAGGTTGGGCCCCCGCCCCCAGAACTCGCCCTGCTGGCCCGCCTCCACGTCCCTGCCCCCCTCGCCCACCACCCGCCACTCCCAGCCCTCCCCGGTGCGGCCGATGGTGACGCTCGTCACCTCGAGCGGGTCGCTGGGCAAGGTGTAGGTGTGGGCCAGTCCTTCGGTCCAGCCGTAGAAGACGGCCAGCCCGCAGCCCAGGGCTTCGTGGAGGCGCCTCAGGATCTCGATCGGGCAAGGGGCGCCGGCGTACATCATGAAGCGCAGCGAGCTCAGGTCCCGGCGGCCGAGGTCCGGGCTCCTGGCGATGTCTATGAGCATGGGGGGTGCCCCCACCAGGTGGGTGACACGGTGGCGTTCGGCCAGCTCGAGGGCCTGGGTGGCGTCCCAGGACTCCTGCAGGACCACGGCCGCTCCCCCGGCCAGGCCCCCCGCCAGCAGCACGATGCCGAAGGCGGTGAGATGGGTGAGCGGGGTGACGATGAGCCAGCGGTCAGAGGGGCCCAGCCCGTAGGCCTCCACGTACTTGCGGCAGGCGTTGAGCAGGTTGGCATGGAGGTGGACGACGCCTTTGGGCCGGTTCGTCGTGCCGGAGGTGAACATGAGCACGAAGACGTCGGTGGACACGGGGGGCTCACCGGTGTCAGGTTCGGTCTCGCCCTGGACCAGCTCGGAGAAGGGGATGACGTCGTCGCCCCCCTGGCCCGGCTCCGGGCGCACCACGATCAGGTCCTCCAGCCCCGGCAGGCGGGAGCGCAGGCCCCGGGCCAGCTCCACGTGGTCGGTGCCCCGGTAATGGCCGGGGACGACCAGGCCGCGGGCCTCGGTGAGCCCGAGTATGTAGCTCATCTCGAAGGCCCGGTAGGGGGTGTGGATGAGCACCGGGCGGACCCCGATGCGAGCTGCCCCGAAGACGCACACGCAGAACTCGGACCAGTTGGGAAGCTGCACCCCCAGGGTGTCCCCCCGCTGGTAGCCCCGGCCGGCCAGGGAGGCGGCGAAGCGCCGGCTGGCGGCGGCCAGCTCCGACCACGACAGGGTGGCACCGCCCGCCTCGATGACAGCGGGGTCCGAGGGGCGGGCCGCAGCGTGGCCGTCCAGCAGGTCGACGAAGGTGTCGAGGGACCAGTCCCCCGAGGCGAGGAAGCGCTGCACCCTCTCCTCGGTTAGGTAGGAGTCGTCCCGACCCACCAACTCTCTCGCCCTGGCGGTGGCGGCGGCGAGGCGGTCGGTACCCATCACGACCCCGAGGGGAAGCGGGCCGGGCGCTTCTCCCGCACGGCAGCCACCCCCTCGGCGGCGTCCTCGCCGAGGAACCCGAGCATCTCGAGGGCCAAGGAGTGCTCGAAGGCGGGACCGGCCATCCGCAGCCAGTGGTTGAGGGACCGCTTGGTCCAGCGGATGGCGGTCTGGCTCCCCTGGCCGAGGCGATCAGCGATGTCCAGGGCGGTTCCCAGGACCTCGTCGTCAGGCACGCAGCGGCTCACCAGCCCGATCCGCTCCGCCTCCCGGCCGTCGATGAAGTCTGCCGTCAACAGGTAGTACTTGGCCTTGGCCATGCCGCACAGCAGGGGCCACAGGATCACGGAGTGATCGCCGGCGGCCACGCCCAGGCGGACATGGCCGTCGGTGAGGCGGGCCGTCTCGGCCATGATGCTTATGTCCGAGAGAAGGGCCACGGCCAGGCCCGCCCCCACAGCCACGCCGTTGATGGCCGACACCACTGGCTTTTCCACCTCGACCAGGGCGTGCACCAGGGCGGCGGCGTCCCGGAGCTGGGTGAGCACCGCCTCCCGGCTCACGGTCATCTCCTCGATCATGGCCAGGTCCCCCCCGGCGGAGAAGGCCTTGCCCGCCCCGGTCACGACCACCACCCTGGTCTGGTCGTCCTCGTCGACCTCGGGCCAGACCCGGGACAGGTCCCGGTGCAGGCGCAGGTCTGCGGCGTTCATGAACTCGGGACGGTCGATGGTCATGAGGAGGACCCCGTGATCGCGGCGCTCGAACCGCAGATTCGCAAAGTCTGAGTACGGCATCGCCGCCGAGGGTAGTGGCAGTCGGTGCTGACATACCTGTTTGCGGCCTTGGCGGCGTGCGCCAATGCCACCGCCTCGGTCCTGCAACGCAGGGCGGACGCCAAGGAGCCGGATGAGCTCAACCTGAGCTTCCGGTTGATACTGGACCTGCTCCGCAGGCCCATGTGGTTCCTCGGGGTCCTGGCCGTGATCGCCGGCTTCCTCCTCCAGGCCCTGGCTCTCTCCCAAGGCGCCCTGGCCGTGGTGGAGCCGGTCCTCGTCTTCGAGCTGCCGGTCACCTTGGTGCTGGCGGCCCGGATATTCCACCGGCGCCTGCACAAGAGGGAATGGTCGGCGGCCCTGGCCATCACCATCGGCCTGGCCGGCCTCCTCTACTTCCTCGCCCCCTCCGGAGGAACGAGCAAGGGGGTCCCCGCCATGGTGTGGGTGGTGGGCATAGTCGCCAACCTGGTCCTGGTGGGGGGCCTGGTGCTGTGGGCCCGGCGCTCCGGCTCCGGCAGCGGCCAGCGGGCCGCCCTACTGGGGGTGGCCACGGGGGCCAGCTTCGGCCTGACCGCCGCCCTCATGAAGGCCATGACCCAGGCCTACGCCCAGGGCTTCGCCCACATCTTCGTGACCTGGCAGACGTGGGCCATGATCGCCGCAGGCATCCTCGCCATGTTCCTCCTCCAGAGCTCGCTCAACGCCGGCCCCCTGGTGGCGGCCCAGCCGGGCATCACCGCCGCCGATCCGGTGGTCTCCATCGTGTGGGGGGTGACGGCCTTCGGTGAGCAGGTGCGCGGGGGCCTGTGGCTGCTGCTGGTGGTGGCCTCAGCCGCCGTGGCCGCCTGGGGCGTGGTCATGCTCTCCCGGTCCGAGCTCATCTCGGGCCAGAATGCCGACCAGGCGAGTGGCTCTCAGGAGGAGGACCGCCCGGGCTCGTCGTCCCGGGACACGTGTCGTGTCCCCCCCGGGCCGTGACCTCCGGCCTCGACCCGGTAGGCACCGTTGTCCCGGCCCGCCCCTGACCCCACCGGGTCCGGCCTGCCGTCCTGGGGCTGGGCCCTCATGCTGGGCGCCAGCCTGGGAGGGCGGCCCAGCACGGCGTAGACCTCGGACCCGTCCACGGTCTCGTGCTCCAGCAGGAGGTCGACCAGCCGCTCCAGCGCGTCCCGGTGGTCCGAGAGCAGCTCCAGGGCCCGATGCTCGGCCTCCTTCACCAGCCGGGACACCTCCTCGTCGATGGCCCGCTGGGTGGCCTCGGCGTAGGGGCGGTCCAGTCGCTGGTTCCCCAGGTAGTTCGGCCCCTGCTGGGAATAGCCGACCGGGCCCAGATGCGGGCTCATCCCGAACTCCCGCACCATGCGGGTGGCCAGGTCCGTGGCCGAGGCCAGGTCGTTGGCGGCTCCGGTCGAGGCCTCACCGATCACCAGCAGCTCGGCCGCCCTCCCCCCCAAGCGCACGTTCAGGGAGTCGTAAAGGTAGCTCTCGGGGTACAGGTGGCGCTCGTCGACGGGGAGCTGCTCGGTGACCCCGAGGGCCTGGCCGGCGGGCAGGATCGTCACCTTGGCCACGGGGTCGGCCTGGAGGGAGAGCGCAGCCACCAGGGCATGTCCCGACTCGTGCACCGCCACCGACCTCTTCTCCTCGGGGAGGAGGGCGTTGGTGGCCTCGCGCCGCCCGATTATCACCCGGTCCCTGGCCTGGTCGAAGTCGTCGGCCGACACCACCTCCCGCCCGTCCCGCACGGCTGAGATGGCCGCCTCGTTGATGAGGTTGGCCAGGTCGGCTCCCGAGAACCCCGGTGTCCCCCGGGCCACCACCTGGAGGTCCACGTCGGGGCCGAGGCGCTTGTCCCTGGCGTGCACGGCCAGGATGAGGGCCCGCTCCCGTTGGTTGGGGAGGGGCACCGTGACCTGGCGGTCGAAGCGGCCCGGGCGCAGGAGGGCAGGGTCCAGGCTCTCGGGACGGTTGGTGGCGGCCAGTACCACCACGCCGGTGGCGGGGTCGAAGCCGTCCATCTCCGCCAGCAGCTGGTTGAGCGTCTGCTCCCTCTCGTCGTTGGAGGTGATGCTGGCGCCGCGCTTGCCCCCGATGGCGTCGATCTCGTCTATGAACACGATGGCGGGGGCCCGCTTGCGAGCCTGGGAGAACAGGTCGCGCACCCGCTTGGCGCCCACGCCCACGAACATCTCCACGAAGCTGGAGCCGGTGATGGCGAAGAAGGGCACCCGGGCCTCGCCGGCCACGGCCCGGGCCAGCAGGGTCTTGCCGGTGCCGGGCGGACCGGTCATGAGCACGCCCCGCGGGCCCACCGCGCCGGCCCGGGCGAAGCGGTCCGGCCGGCGCAGGAACTCCACCACCTCGCTTATCTCCTGCTTGGCCCCGTCGTAGCCGGCCACGTCGGCAAAGCGGGTGTGGGGTCGCTCGGCGTCGTAGACCTTGGCCTTGGAGGCTCCGATCCCCCCCAGCATCCCGCCCATGCCCCCTCCGCCCCCCAGGCCGCTCATGGCCTTCTTCCCGGCCCGGCCCAGCCATATGAACAAGGCGATGAAGAAGACAAAGGGGAGGAAGCTGAGCAGTATCGACCAGGCCGGAGTCTGCGGACCGGTGCCGGCGATCTGAACGTGGTGCTTGACGAGGGCTTGGGAGAGCGTGTTGTCGTGCAGGGCCAGGGGGATCTGGGACACGTAGGCCTGGCCGCCCTTCAGCTTGCCCCGCACCTGCCCCTTGGGGCTTATGAGGGCCGTGGAGACGTGGTTGGCCCTGACCTGGGACAAGAGCTGGGAATAGGTGTAGTCGTGGACCTGGCGGGCGGCGGGGTGGCTGCTTATGGCCCACAGGATGACGACGGTCAGGGCCGCCCCTACGAGGAGAAGCCAGGGCCGCCACCGCGGCGGAGGAGGGGGGGCCGGTGGCTTGGGGGGCTCACCCCGATCGGGCCCTCCCCGGGCGGGGTTGGACGGGTGGAGCCGCCTCTGGACCCCGGCGAGGGGCGCGCTCACTCGGCAGCCGCCATGGCGGGGGAAAAGGCAGCAGGGCTCATTCGCTGCTCTTCTACCCCAGGAGGCCCGAAGGGGCATCCACCTCCCCCTGCCCCTGGGCCCGGTAGAGGCCCAGCCCCACCAGGGCAAGAGCCGTGGCCACGCCGGCGTCGGCCAGCCCCGCCCGACGCCGCTGCCGGTCCACCAGGGCCAGCCCCACCATGGAGGCGGCATGGGTGAGGTCCACCGCCGCTCCCGCCGCCAGCGCCCGTCGTCCGGGCCGGGCGGTCAGGGCGGCCTGGACCACCTGGCGGGCGCCCAGCACCCGGAGCACGCCGACGCTCAGGCGATCCGGGGGCCGGCCGGCATACAGGCGCCCGACGGCTCCGGGGGCCAGGAGCAGGAGGGTGCCCCAGGTCCCCCGGGCCAGGGCCAGGCCCTCCCCAGCGCTGTGCCCCCCTCTCACCGCCCGTCGTTCCGGCTGGCCAGGACCTTGGCCACCAGGCCGGCGCCACCCACCATGGCCGCCACCATCGAAGCCATGCGGGCGTGGTGGGACACAACCAGCTCCATGCTGCGGGAATGGGAGCGCTGGTCGAAGACCCCGTGGGCGCCGTAGTCCCTGCCCCCCTCGCCGTCGAGAGGCTCCCACAGGTTGTGGGGCCGGTCGGGCCCCACCGGCTCCGACGTCTGCTGGGACTTGTAGCCGGTGCGGCCCAGGTAACGGTCCAGCACCCCCGGGGCGATCTTGTTGCCGAGAATGGTGGCTGCCGTCGACCCCCCCACCCAGTACTGCTTGCGCTGGGGATGATCGGCGGCGAAGACGATGGCCTGGCCGGCCACCTCGGGCTGGTAGATGGGCGGGACCGGCTGGGGGTGACGGGGGAGGCGGGACAGCACCCAGGAGAACTGAGGGGTGTTCACCGCCGGCATCTGCACCACGGTGATACGCACGTGGCTCCGGTCGTGCATGAGCTCGGTGCGCACTGACTCGGTGAAGCCGTTGATGGCGTGCTTGGCACCGCAGTAGGCGGACTGGAGGGGGATGCTCCGGAAGCCGAGGGCCGATCCCACCTGGACGATCGTCCCCCGGTCCCGGGGCTTCATGCGGTCCAGGGCCACCCGGGTGCCATGCACGAACCCGAGGTAGCTGACCTCGGTCACCCGGCGGAACTCGGCCGGCTCGATCTCCGTGAAGGGGGCGAAGACCGACGTGAAGGCCACGTTTACCCATACGTCGATGGGCCCGAGGGCGTTCTCCACCCGCTCGGCAGCCGCCTCCACCTGGGAGAAGTCGGCCACGTCAGTGGGGATGGGGAGGGCCCGGCCCCCGGCCGACTCCACCTCGCCGGCCGCCGCCTCGAGGCCCACCTGGCCCCGGGCCAGCAGCGCCACACCAGCCCCTCTCGCTCCGAACAGCCGGGCGGCCGCCCGGCCGATGCCGGCGCTGGCCCCGGTTATGACAACGGTCTCGCTCATGTCGCCCAGTTGTCCCCACATTCGGGCAGGGCGAACCCCCGCCGGGGTGAGCTCCCCGGGCCGGTACGTTCCGACCCGATGGCAACCGGGCAGTCGCTGGCTCCGTTCCTGCGCCTGGGGGACAGCCGCCTCTACTGCGGGACGTGCTCGTGGACCGATCCCACCCTGGTGAAGGAGACCGACTGGTACCCCCGCCGGTCGATGTCAGCAGCCGAGCGGCTGGCCTTCTACGCCAGCGTCTTCCCGGTGGTGGAGGCGGACAGCACCTACTACTGGCCACCCGGCCCCGAGCTGGCCCGGAGCTGGGTCGAGCGCACCCCGGAGGGCTTCCGCCTCGACGTCAAGTGCTGGTCCCTCCTCACCCACCATCCCACCCGCACCGAGTCGGTGTGGGAGGACCTGCGCCGGGAGCTGGCCCCCGAGGCCAGGGACAAGCCCCGTGTCTACGCCCACCACCTCGAGCCGGACGCCCTGGAGGAGGCCTGGGCTCGGTTCACCACGGCGCTGGCCCCCCTCCAGCGCTCCGGGCGGCTGGGGGCCGTGCTGGTCCAGTACCCGCCGTGGTTCACGCCCAAGCGGGCCAACCGGGACGAGCTGGCCCGGCTCCCTGAGCGCCTGGACGGCCTGCCAGCCTCGGTGGAGTTCCGCTCCCCCCGGTGGCTGTCGCCCGAGGAGAGGGAGCGCACCACGGCGCTCCTCTCGGAGCTCGGCCTCACCCTGGTGGCCGTGGACGCCCCGCCCGCCTCCGGCCTGACCCCCGTGGTGGCGGTGACCAACCCCCGCCTGGCCGTGGCCCGCTTCCATGGCCGGGCCGACGACACCTGGAGCGGCCGCTCGCGGACGGCCGCCGAGCGCTTCCGGTACCTGTACGGCGAGGAGGAGCTGTCCTCCTGGGTCCCCCGGGCCCGGCAGCTGGCCGATGCCGAGGAGGTCCACCTCCTCATGAACAACTGCTACCGGGACTACGGCGTGCGCAACGCCGCCGACCTGGGACGGCTCCTGGTGGAGGCCGGCGCCCGGCCCGAGCCGGCCGGCTAGGTCCCCGGGGGGCCGGAAGTGGTGGCGGACGCCCGCCACTCGGGCCAGGACCGGGGCGGCTGGCCATCCAGCTGGGAGGTGAACTGGTCGAGGAACCACTCGCCGAACAGGCGGATCTCCTCGGGGCGGGCCACGGTCAGCAGCTCGTTCCCGGACCGGCAGTACTCGTCGGCCTCGGCCATGGTGCGGCGCAGCTCGGCAGCCGCCTGGCCGGCCCCGGGGGGGACCCGGTAGGTGAGGTCCACCACCTCCCGGCCCTCGGCCAGGGCCCGGTCCCTCGCCTCGTCCCCCTCACTGGCCATCCGGGAGTAGGTGGCCTCCAGCCGCTCCACCAGGTCCAGCAACCGCCCCGGCACTTGCCCCGGTACGGCGGTGTCCATGCGCAGGAGGGCGAACTCCCGCATCAGCCCGTCCCAGTGCTCCATGGAGCGCTCGTAGAGGCGGAGGGGGAAGCTGATCAACTTCACCTCCACCAGGCCCCCTTCCCCGCTCACCCCGTCCTCCTCTGCCCAGCCCGCCGGCCCCCACCCTATTCCAACCAGGGGCCCACGTGGGTTGCGGGGACCGGTTGGGTAAAGAAGCGACCCACATGGCTTCCCCCTCCCCCTCACCCGACCGGCCCCGCCGCCGGGCCGGCATCGGTCGCTACGCGCGCGTCACGGTGGCGCTGCGCTTCGCCATCGTCCCGGCCTGGATCCTCATCGCCCTCTGGGCCTTCTACCGCCTTCCCCCCCTCAGCCCCACGACCACCCGGACGGGCTTCGCCTCCGTGGTGTCCACCCGGGCCGCCCCCATAAGGACCGAGATAAGGGCGGTGCACGAGTTCGGTGTCCCCCTCCTGGCCCAGACCGTCCTGGTCCAGCACCGGGCAGCCGGCCTGCCCACCTCGGTCCAGGACCGGACGGTCACCGCCGCCATCAACCTGGACCGCCACGGGCTCCCCGGCCTGCACGCCATCGCCGCCGCCGTACCCATAACCAACGCCCTGGGGGCCTTCCCGACCTCCAGGCAAAAGGGGACCACCGCCCTCACCTACCTGTTCTTCCGGCCCGGTGCCACCAACGTCGCCGCCGCCACCAGCACCTACGCCAAGCGCTACCTGAGCGGGCCCCGGTCCGGCTATGCCGGGGTCACCGGGCCCCTGGTGGCCGAGAACCAGCAGGGCATCCAGATCTCCAAGTCGCTTCCCATCGTGGAGATAGCGGCCATCGTCATCGTCGTTGTCCTGGTGGGCCTGGCCTTCCGGTCGCTGCTGGCCCCCGCCATCACCATCGTCTCTGCCGGTATCGCCTATTTCATATCCGAGCGGGTGCTGGAGCAGGCCGTCCTGCACCTCCACATCGCCGTGCCCGGGGAGCTGGACCCGGTGATCGTGGTGCTCCTGCTCGGGATCATGACCGACTACGCCGTGTTCTTCCTGGCCGGGTTCCGTGACGAGCTGAAGGCGGGGTCCTCGTCCCGGGAAGGGGTGCTGCGGTCGGTTACGGGGGTGTGGACCATAGTGGTCACGGCCGGCTTCACCGTGGCTGCCGGCGTTGCCGTCATCCAGACGGCCGGCCTGCCGCTGTTCTCCCAGCTGGGCCCGGGGCTGGCCATAACCGTCGCCATCAGCGTCCTCGTGTCGGTCACCTTCGTGCCCGCCTGCCTCGGCATCTTCGGCCGGGCCACCTACTGGCCGGCCCGCCCCGCCCCCAAGGAGGGAACGCCCCCCGGTCGGCGCCGGGTCGCGGCCCTGGCGGCGGCTACTGGCCTCAGGGGGGCCATAACCCGCACCGTGGTGCGCCGGCCCGTGGCGGTGCTGGCCCTGGGCCTGGGCGTGGCCGGCCTGCTGGCGGGGGCCAGCCAGCTGAGCAACGCCAACATCGGGGTGAACGTGGTGGCCGACCTACCCTCCTCCACCCCCCCGGCCCGGGCCCAGGCCGCCGCCAGCAAGGGCTTCGCCCCCGGCATCCTGGCCCCCACGGAGGTGGTCCTGGACGCCCCCGGGGTGGCCCGCCGGGAGGGCGCCCTCACCCATCTCCAGGACCTCATGAGCAAGCAGCCCGGGGTGGCGGGGGTGCTGGGCCCCGCCACCCGCCTCGAGGGGAAGGGCCAGGGGCTGTTCGTGGCTCCCAACGGCAACGCCGTCCGTTACCTGGCCATCTTCTCCCATGATCCCACCGGGGCCCAGGCGGTCCAGGAGTTCGACTCCTTGCGGACCGCCATGCCCGGGCTCCTCCGCCGCGCCGGACTCCCCCGGGCCAGGGTGGGCTACGCCGGCGACACCCCCCTTTCCTCCCTGGTGGTCAACGGGTCGAGGACCGCCCTCGTGCAGGTCGGGCTCCTCACCCTGGCCATCGACTTCGCCATCCTGGCCCTCTTCCTCCGCTCCCTGGTGGCCCCCCTGGTCCTGGTCGCCGCCTCGGCCCTGGTGGTGGCGGCCTCCCTCGGCATCACGACCTGGGTCTTCGTGGACGTCCTGCACACGGTGGGCTTCACCTTCTACGTCCCCTTCGCCGCCGAGGTCCTCCTCATCTCGTTCGGCTCCGACTACAACCTGTTCCTGGTGGGCCGCATCTGGGAGGAGGTGGCCGAGCTCCCCCTGCGCCAGGCCATATCGGCGGCCACCGCCGAGGCCAGCTTCGCCATCAACACCGCCGGCACCGCCCTGGCCGGCACCTTCGCCATGCTGGCCCTGGTGACCCTGGGCTCCTTCCGCCAGTTCGCCCTGGCCATGTTCGCCGGCCTGCTGATCGACACCTTCGTCGTCCGGACCGTCCTGGTCCCTTCCTCCCTCACCCTGCTGGGACGGCTGGCAGGGTGGCCGAGCCGGAGGTTGGCCCGGGCCCAGCCCAGCCCGGCCCGCCCCTAGCCGGGGTCCGAGCGGGCCCGGGGCCAGCGCCCAGGCCGCCCCGAGGGGCCCCGCACCCGGGGGACGACCGCCCGGGGGGTGGTGTCTGCTATCCATGACGGGTGCCCCCTCGCCGTGGCTTCCGCCCTGACGTGGAGGGCCTCCGGGCCGTAGCCATCCTGGGCGTGGTCCTCTACCACGCCCGGGTCAGCGCCCTGAGCGGCGGCTACACGGGGGTCGACGTCTTCTTCGTCCTCTCCGGGTTCCTCATCACCAGGCTGCTGTGGCGGGAGCTGGGTGAGCGGCGCCGCATCTCCTTCGCCAACTTCTACGGCCGGCGCGCTCGGCGCCTCCTGCCCGCCTCGGCCCTGGTGCTGGTCTCGACCGTGGTGGCCTCCGCCTACCTGCTCCCGCCCCTCGAGGTGGCCGGGGTAGCCAGGGACGGCCTGGCCAGCGCCCTGTACGTGGCCAACTACCGCTTCGCGGCCCAGAGCACCAACTACCTGGCCTCCACGGGGCCCCCCTCCCCCTTCCTGCACTACTGGTCCCTCGGGGTGGAGGAGCAGTTCTACCTCCTGTGGCCCGCCCTCCTCCTCGCCGCCTCGCTCGTGTGGCAGAGGCGGGGAGCCGGCGGAGGGGAGCGCCGTCGCCCTCCCTCGTGGGGAGGTGCCGTGGCCGCCCTGTCCGTGCTGGCCGTCGTGTCCTTCGGCCTGTCGGTCTACCTCACGAGGGTGGCCGAACCCTGGGCCTTCTACTCGCTTCCCACCCGGGCCTGGCAGTTGGCCGCCGGGGGCCTGGTGGCCCTCCTGGCTCCCCACATCCGTCGTCACCTGCCCCGGGGCGGGGCCACCCTGCTCGGGTGGGCCGGGGCCGCCGGCATCGCCTGGTCCTTCGCCGAGCTGGGCCCCTCCACCCCCTACCCCGGCTTCGCCGCCCTGGCCCCCATCGGGTCGGCGGTGGCCCTGGTGGCCGCCGGCAGTGCCTCCCCCCGCCTGGGCCCAGAGCTGGTGCTGGACCTCAAGCCCTTCCAGTTCATAGGCCGGATCTCCTACGCCTGGTACCTCTGGCACTGGCCGGCCCTGGTGCTGGCCCCCCACGTCGTCGGACATCCCCTGGGCCTCGGGGCCCGGCTGGCGGTGGCCGCCCTGAGCGGGGTGATGGCTTGGGGCACCACCGTCCTCGTGGAGGCGCCGGTGCGCTTCTCGCCCTGGTTGGCCGGCCGGGCCCGGCGCAGCCTCACCCTCGGTGCCCTGCTCACCTCGGCAGGCCTGGCCGCCTCGGCGCTCTCCCCCTCCGCCCTGCCGGCGCTGGCCGGCGGGGGGGCGGTGTCGGCCGTCCCGTTGACCGGAAGGCCCCACGACCGCCCCCGTGCCCGGGCGGCGCCCCCGCCCCGGCACCGACCCGCCACCACCGTGCCCAGCACCACGACCACCACCCTCAGCCCGGCCGTGAAGCACCTCCAGGCCCTCTCGGGCGAGGTCCGGGCGGCCGTGGCCCGCTCCGTCAGCATGCAGGACGTTCCCGCCAACCTCGACCCGCCCCTGGCCACCGCCGCCACCAGCGAGGCTCCGCCCTTCTTCGACGGCTGCTTCGGCAGCTTCACCGCCACCTCACCCCCACCCTGCATCTATGGGGACCCCCACGGGAGAAGGACCGTGGTCCTCTTCGGCGACTCCCACGCCACCATGTGGTTCCCGGCGGTGGACGCCATCGCCAAGCAGCGGGGCTCGCGGCTGGTGTCGCTGGGCAAGGCCACCTGCCCGCCCCAGGAGATCTCCATGTTCAGCCCGGACCTGGGGCATCAGTACTGGGAGTGCCAGGACTGGCGGGCCGCCGCTCTGGTCCGTATCCGCCGGATGCACCCGGCGCTGGTGATCGTGGGCGTCGACCGGCACTACCTCCAGTCGGTCGACCACATCACCCCCTTCAGCCCCGCCTGGATGCACGGCTGGACCCTCACCATCAAGGCCTTGAGGCGAAGCGGGGCCCAGGTGGTGGTCATGGGCCCGGCGCCCAAGCCACCCTTCGACGTCCCCGACTGCCTGTCGGCCCACCTCACCAACGCCGTGGCGTGCACCCAGTCAGTGGCCGAGACCTATGACCTCAAGGGGGACGCCGCCGAACGCCGGGTCATCGAGAGGGCCGGGGCCAGCTACATAGACGTCCGCCCCTGGTTCTGCACCGCGACCCGGTGCGCGGCCATGGTGGGCAACCTTCTCGTGTACCGGGACGACAACCACATAACCGTGCCCTTCGCCACCTGGCTGGCCCCCGTCCTCGGCGCCAAGCTGATGGTCGTCACCCACGGGCTGTTCTGAGGCGGCCAGCCGGCCAGCCCCTGGGGGCGCCTACCTGGTGTAGTACCACATCCAGGGTGTGATGCTGTACACCGAGCTCAGGGGCAGGATCCCGTGCAGGTTCTTGGACCACGCCACGATGCCGGCCGTGCTCGGGATCCACAGCACCGGCACCTGCCTGGCCAGGTCGTTCTCGTACCTGTAGAACACGGCCAGGCTGGAGCTGCGGTGGGTGGCGGTGATCTCGGCGTTGATCCTGGGGTTCGAGTACTGGCCCTCGTTGGAGGTCCCGCCCTTGGCGAACAGCTCCCCGCCGGTGGGGAGGTAGTCGTCGGAGTAGAACCACGAGATGCCCCCGGCGGCGTCGTCGGCCATCTGCCAGGAGCAGGCCGAGGAGGACGGGGCCTGGCCCAGGCAGCCGGTGGCGGTGGAGAAGACCGTGTTGCTCGGGGCCTCCGAGATCGTGACGTCGATGCCGGCGCTCGACCAGGAGGAGCGCATGGCCTGGGCCACGGCGTCACCGGAGGCCGACCCCGCCGCCACCAGCATCTTGAAGCTCATCCTGGCCCCGGCCGGCACGCCCGGCCCACAGTCACCATTCGCCCGGCCGGGCCGGACGCACACGTCCGTCCCCCCGGGGTGGATGGCCCAGCCGTGGCCACGGAGGAGGGCGACCGCCTTCTTGGGGTTGTAGGGGAATGGGTTGGTCTTCTCCACCGAGCTGATGTAGCGGGTGGGCGGCTCGGTCGGCACCGGCCCGTAGGTGGGCCAGCCGGCCCCGTGCATGAGGCGCTTTATGTAGTCGGGCTGGTTTATGAGGTACTGGAGGGCCTGGCGCACGTAGAGCTGGTCGAAGATGGGCCCGGCGGTGGGGTTGCGGAAGTTGAGGGGGATGAAGCTGATCGACCACGTCTCCTGCTTGGCCATGTCGTAGCCGGAGCTGGTCAGCCGGCTGGCGGCCGAGAGGTCCTCGGGAGGGAGGTAGCCCACGTTGGGCCCGTGGCCGGAGAGGAGGGAGTTGAACTCGGAGGCGTTGGAGGTGTAGGGGAGCTCGACAAGCTTGGAGATGATGGCGTGCTTGCCGGAGTAGGCGGGGTTGGGGACCAGGGTGGCTTGGCCGGTGCTGGAGAACGATGCCAGCTTGAAGGGCCCGTCAACGACCTTCCACAACGGGTTGGTGGTGTAGGAGGAAAGGTCCTTGGACTGGGCGTTGAGGAAGTTGTAGACGGCCTTGGCCCCCTTGGTGGTGGCGGCATAGTTGCCCACCGGGCCGTGGAGCGAGGTCCGGTCCCATACATGCTGGGGTATGGCCACCAGCTGGGACAGCTCGTTGTAGGTGAACCACAGGCTCGAGTAGGAGTTGTTGAGGTGGAACACGATCGTCCGGGGCCCGGTGACCTGGGTGGAGACCACGTTGTCCGGGAAGCCGCCCGGCACGTAGGCGCCCCAGTTGGCCCTCTCGGCCTTGAGCAGCTGCATCCAGAAGAGCACGTCCTTGGCCGTGACCGGCTTGCCGTCTGACCACTTGTAGGGCTTGAGGCGGACGGTGGCGACCCGCCCGTGGTCGGAGTAGGTCGGCAGGTAGGCCAGGCTGAGGGACTTGTTGATGACGGGCTGGGTGCCCTGCCCGAACCAGTAGACGGGCAGCCAGAAGAGGTACGAGAAGTCCTCGCTGTTGGCCCCTGTGTAGTAGGCGGAGGACTCGAGGGGGAAGATGTAGTCGGGCTTATTGCCCGGTGTCTCGGCGAAGGTGACCGTGCCCCCGGCCCGGTGTGCGGCCGGTGCGGACGACGATGACGACTTGGACGTGGCAGCCTTCCCGCCGCCACAGGCCGAGAGCAGTAGCGCCGCCGCCGCTACCACGAGAGCCATCCTTCCGAGAGGGGTGTGCCGGGTCCGCATGGGTTCGACTCCGTTTAAGTGCTGATGGGCTCGCTCGGGGGAGTTTGGCACAGGCGAGGACGGCGATGGTGGCAAGGGCGGTGCCGCCCCGGCAGGTCAGCGCCTGGTGACGAGCCTCGTCACCGCCTGGGAAGCCCCCACCGTGAGGGCCGTCACGGCGGCCACCGCCGGCCAGGCGCCGATCCTCTTGGCCAGCGGGTGCGAGCCACCCATTGCCGCCGCGTAGAGGGTGCCAAGCCCCAGGGCGGCGGCGGGCCCCGAGGACCTGTGCCACTGGCGGGCCGACCAGGCGCCCGCAGCGGCGAACAGGGCTCCCCCCACCTCCCGCCGTCCCGTGCTGCGGGCCAGGGCGAACCCGCCCACCAGGCCCAGGGCGGCCACGAGGGAGGAGGTGAGCCCGCGCACGATGACAGGGTAGCCAACCCGGGCCGCCCGGGCCCACCCGGGCCCTATCCGCCCCCCGTCCACTGGGCGTGGCAGCACCCCGCCACCTCCCGGATGGCCGTCCGGGCCGCCTCCCGGTCCCCGAATCCCTCCGTGCACACGGCGAGGCAGTACGGTTCGCCTCCCGGGGGCCAAACCAGGGCGGCGTCGTGCAGGATGCCCGTGACCCAGCCGTTCTTGCTTGCCGTGCGCACCCCCGGCGGCAAGCCGGCCGGGATCTCGTCCCGGTATTGCTGTCGGCCCAGCACCGCCACCATCTCCCGACAGGCGTCCGGGCTGGCCGCCCGCCCCAGGGCTATGGCCGCCAGCAGGCGAGCCAGGCCGGCCGGCGTCACGAGGTTGGTGATGCCCGCCGCCCGGGCCGCTCGGTCGCCTATGGGCCGGGCCACGACCGTCCCCTCCGCCCTCAGGTCGGACAGCACCGATGCCACCTCCCTCAGCCCGACCCGCTCCAGGACCAGGTTGGTGGCCTCGTTGGACGAGACCGTGATCATCCGCTCCACCAGCTCACCCAGCGCCAGGTTCTCGCCCTGACGAGCGGCCAGGTCGGCGTCCACCTCCTCGGGGTCCATGACATAGGGGCTGCCGTCCACCAACGAGGCGAACTCGGTGCGCACCAGCACCGGCTCGGCCAGGTCGAGCTCTCCCCTGTCCTGCCGGCGGTAAGTGGCGATCAGCACGGCCACCTTCATCGTGCTGGCGGCATAGAACTGCCGGCGGGGTTCACGCCCCCAGCGGTAGTGCCCTCCCCAGACCTCCTCCAGGCCCCCGCCCGCCAGGGCCACCACGGCCCCAGCCCCTCCCCCGGGCCCCGACCCGGGCCCCGGGCGGGACGCCCCCTGCCGGGACCCGGAACGAGCTCCCTCCCCATGCCACTCCGAGCCATTCCCCGGGCCGGGCGTTGTCACTTTGTTACCATAAGCCGACGACTATCGGTTAACAAGTGCTAGGAGCGGGCATGCTGGACGTGGTGGTGCGTGGCGGGACCGTGTACGACGGGACCGGGGCTCCTCCCCGCCAAGCCGATGTGGGCATAGCCGGCGACCGCATCGTGACCCTGGGCCAGCTCGACGGGACCGAGGCGGGGGCAACCATCGACGCCTCGGGCCTGGCCGTGAGCCCCGGTTTCGTCAACATCCTCAGCCATTCCTACCTGAGCATCCTCCACGATCCCCGGTCCCTCGGGGAGCTGACCCAGGGCGTGACCACCGAGATCTTCGGCGAGGGCATGTCCATGGGGCCGCTCACCCCCGAGCTCAAGCAGACCCTCGAGGAGGACAGGGGGGGCCTCGAGTACGAGATCACCTGGTGGCGGCTGTCGGAGTACCTCCACCACGTCGAGAGCCGGGGAGTGAGCCAGAACGTGGGCTCCTTCATAGGGACGGGGACGTTGCGGGCCCACGTGGTCGGCTACGAGGACCGCCCCGCCACTCCCACCGAGCTGGACCGCATGGAGGGCCTGGTGCGGGAGGAGATGGCTGAGGGTGCCCTCGGCCTCGGCTCGGCCCTCATCTACCCGCCCGGCAGCTACGCCCCCACCGCGGAGCTGGAGTCCCTCTGCCGGGTGGCGGCCGACCACGGCGGCCTCTACGCCTCCCATCTGCGCAGCGAGGGGGGCCAGTTCCTGGAAGCGGTCGACGAGTTCATCACCATCTGCGAGCGGGCCGAGATCAGGGGGGAGGTCTTTCACCTGAAGGCGGCCGGCCGCCCCCACTGGCCCCTCATGGCCCCCGCCATCGACCGGCTGGAGAAGGCCCGCTCCTCGGGCATGCCGGTCACCGCCGACGTCTACCCGTACACGGCAAGCTCCACGGGCCTCACCAGCGTGATCCCCCCCCAGTACCACGAGGGAGGGCGGCACGAGCTCTACCGCCGCCTCTCTGACCCGGCCACCCGGGCCCAGATCCGCCGGGAGCTGGAGGCCCAGGGTCGCTGGGCCGACGTCTCAGGGGCCGGGGAGGTCCTGATCCTCGGGGTCCGGGAGGAGGCCAACCGGTGCTACCAGGGCCACACGCTGGCCGAGGTGGCCGAGATGATGGGCACCGATCCCATCGAGGCCACCTTCAACCTCATCGCCAGCGACCGCTCCCGCATCAGCACGGCCTTCTTCTCCATGTCGGAGGACAACCTCCGCATGGCCCTGCGCCGGCCGTGGGTGGCGATCAGCTCGGACGGTGCGTCGATGGCCCCGGAGGGGGCCTTCCTCCGCTCCCCGACCCACCCCCGGGCCTACGGCAGCTTCGCCCGCGTCCTCGGGCACTACGTGAGGGACGAAGGCCTGCTCACCCTGGAGGACGCCGTGTGGCGCATGTCCGGGCTGCCCGCATCCACCCTGGGCCTGCAGGACCGGGGGGTCCTGCGGGAGGGGGCCTTCGCCGACCTGGTGGTCTTCGACCCGGCCACCATCTCGGACCGGGCCACCTTCTCCGATCCCCATCAGCTCTCGGTCGGCGTGAGCCATGTGCTCGTCAACGGGCAGCCCACCTGGCGGGACGGCCAGTGGACCGGGACCCTGGCCGGCCGGGCCCTGGCCGGGGCCGGCCGGCGGCCCTGAGCCGAGACGCCCGGGGAGGGGCATGCTCGCCTGAGAAGCAACAGGGCCCAGGGCCTGCCGCCCGGGGTGGCGTCGCCCTCTACCGGTGGCGCAGCCTCACGTCGAGGGAGTCCCGCAGGGCGTCGCCGATGAAGTTGAACGCCACCACCGTCACCACCAGAGTGGCGCCCACCGGGTAGACGAGCCACCAGTAACCGTCGTACAGGTAGTTGAGGCCGTCGGTGAGCATGCCCCCCCAGCTGGCGGCGGGGGGCGGCAGGCCCAGGCCGAGGAAGCTCAGGGTGGCAATGACCAGGATGGCGTCGGCCACCGTGAAGCTGGCGTTCACCACCACCACGCCGATGGCGTTGGGGACTATGTGCCGCAGGACCGCCCGCCTCCGGTTGCCGCCCACCAGCTTGACGGCCTGGACGTACTCCCTCACCCGCAGGGACAGCGTCTCCCCCCGCACCAGGCGGGCCACGCCCAGCCAGGACAGAAGGGAGACCACCACGATGAGCAGGCCCAGGGTGGGCTTGAACACGTTGACCAGGATCAGGAGCAGCACGAGGGTCGGGATGGCGAGGAGGGCGTCCACGATCCTCATCATGAGGCCGTCCACGACCCCTCCCACGTAGCCGGACACCGCCCCGTACATGGTGCCGATGAAGGTCGACACGATGGCCACGGCGAACCCCATCTCCAGGGAGTTCTGCCCCCCGACCATGAGCCGCCCGAGGACGTCGTAGCCCGCCCCCGTGGTCCCCAGCGGGTGGGCCAGGCTCGGGGGGAGGTCGCCGGCCAGGAGGTTGGTCGTGACCTGGTTGGTCCGGTAGACGAGGGGTCCCACGTAGCAGAACAGGACCATGAACACCACGATCCCGAGGCCGGCGATGGCCAGGCGGTTCTCGGCAAAGGTCCTGACGCTGGCCCGCCAGATGCTGCCTGCCTCGCCGGAGGCTCCCAGGGGGCCGGGTTCAGGGACGGCAGCCGGCTCGGTCGCCGGCAAGGCCGCCGGCGACTGTCCCGGTACCACCGTGGGGGCGTCGGGCGGCCTAGTCGTAGCGGATCCTCGGGTCCAAGGCGGCGTACACCACGTCGGCCAGGAGGTTGCCCACGACGGTGGCCACGCCCACGAAGAGGGCGAAGCCCATGAGCACGGGGTAGTCCTGCTTCAGGGCCGCGTCGAAGAACAGCAACCCCATCCCCGGGTAGTTGAAGACCTCCTCCACCACGATGGCCCCGGCCACGATGGCCGGCAGGGACAGGCCGAGAAGGGTGACGATGGGGATGAGCGAGTTGCGCAGCAGATGGCGCACCAGCACCGTCCATTCCGACAGTCCCTTGGCCCGGGCCGTGCGGATGTAGTCCTGGACCAGGTTGTCCATGGCCGAGGAGCGCATGTAGCGGCTGAAGGCGGCGAAGCTCACCAGGGCCAGGCTTACCACGGGTAACACCAGGCCAGCCGGATGGCTGAGGATCCCCACCACCCCAATGGCCTGTGGCGCCTCAGGAGGAAGGATGTGGAACTGCACGGCGAAGGCGGCCAGCAGCAGGAAGGCCAGAAAGAAGGTGGGCATGGAGTAGAGGATGAAGGCCACCCCGGTGAGGGTGTAGTCACCGAGGCTGTTGCGCTTGACGGCCTGGTAGATGCCGAGCGGCACCCCCAGGGCCAGGGCCAGGGCCGTCGAGAACACGATCAGGACCAGGTCCTTGGGCAGGCGGTTGGCGATGAGGGAGGCCACCGTCTGGTCATTGGTGTAGGAGTAGCCCAGGTTCCCGTGGGCCACCCGGTTGACGTAGTCCAGGAACTGCTCGGGCAGCGGCAGGTTGAACCCGTTCACCTGGTTGAAATGGGCGATGGCGGCCGGCGTGGCCTGCGGCCCCAGGGCAGCTCGGGCCGGACTGCCGGGGAGGAGGTGGATGAGGATGAACGTGATGATGAGCACCCCCACCACCACCACCGCCGACTGCACGATGCGACGGATGAGGAACGGGATCACGGTCGAAGGGGCGGATAGGGGCTCTTCTGCTGGCTAGCCCTTGGTGAGGTACCAGTCCTCCGGGTTCACGGTCCCGAACGGGTTGACCGGAGCCACCCCGTGCACGGTCGACTTGTAGACGACGAGGCTGGCACCGCTCGGAGTCCACAGCAAGGGCAGCTGCTTGGCGATGTAGTCCTCGTAGGCGAAGACCGCCTTGGGGTTGCCCGAGTGCAGGGCCGCCCGGATGAGGCTGTTGGCCTTGGCGCTCACATAGCCCCCGGTGTTGGGTGGCGTGGAGGCGAACAGGAGGGGCTCCACGGGGTCCATGCCGAACACCCATCCACCCCAGTCCACCATCTGCCACTTGCAGTTCTGGGAGCTGGGCTGCTTGGGGTTGCAGGGCCCGCTGGCCTGGGAGACCACGGTGTTGAAGGGCTCGCCCTTCAGGTTGATCTTGATCCCGTCCTGGGCCATGGCCGACTGGACGGCCTGGAACTCCAGGTCGGCGCTGGCCCCGCCCGAGGCGTAGAGAAGGGTGAACTCGAGCTTCTCGCCCTTGGTGATCCCCTTGCCGCACTGGCCGGCGCCCGTCCCGGGCTTGGCGCAGGTGTCCACTCCCTGGGGGCTCACCGTCCAGCCGTGGCTGGTGAGCAGGGCCTTGGCCTTGGACGGGCTGTACGGGTAGGGACCGCCGCTCTTCTCCAGGGGTGAGATGTAGGGGTTGGGCGGCTCCAGGGGCACGGGCCCGGCGCCTATGACGGCATAGCCGCCGTAGGCCTTCTTGACTATGACCTGCTGGGGGATCAGCTCCTGCATGGCTTGGCGGATGTAGAGCTGGGAGAGCATCGGCCCCACCTGCACGTTGGGAAGGTTGGGCACGATGAAGTCGATGTGGAGCGGGTAGCTGCTCACCACCTTGTACCCCTGGCTGCGCAGGGCAGGGAGCTGCTTGAGGTCGTTGGAGGGCACGTAACCCACGTCAACCTGGCCCGCCTTCAGCACGTTGAACTCGGCGGTGTCGGTGGTGAACGGCAGCATCTGGAACTGGGAGATGACCGGCTTGTCGGGGCCCGAGTACGCCTTGTTGGGAACGAACACGGCATGGCCGTTGGCCTGGAAGGACTGCAGCTTCCAGGGCCCGTCCACCACCTTCCAGAGGGGGTTGCTGTCAAAGGTGGACAGCTGACCACCCTCCTTGGACAGGAAGGCCCACACCTTTTTGGCCCCGGCAGTGGTCATGTCGTAGTTGCCGACCTTGCCGCTGGCCGAGGTCTTGTCCCAGACCTTCTGGGGCAGGGGGATGATGGTGGCCAGCTGGTTCCCCGTGTAGTAGCTGGGGTTGTAGGGCTGGGTCAGCTGCAGCACGAAGGTGTGCTCGTTCTTGATGGTGAAGCTCTTCACGTTGTCGGGGAACAAGCCGCTGCTGTACTGGCTCCAAGAGGACTTGTTGGCCTTCACCAGGTTGAAGAAGAACTGGACGTCGCGGGTGGTGATGGGGTCCCCATTGGACCACTTCCAGTCCTTGAGGGTGATCGTCACCGTCTTGTCGCCGTTGGAGTAGACGATCGACTGGTAGAGGCTCTTGCGCTTGTCGATCAGGTCACGACCCTTGTAGCCACCGTAGATCAGGCCCCGGTACATGAGCCCGGTGAACTGGGAGTTCACCACGAGGTTGGTGGCGCCCGTGGTGAGAGGGAAGATGTAGTTGGGGGTGGTGCCCGAGGACTCGGCCCAGGTCACTGTGCCCCCCTTGACCTTGGGCCCGGCCGAGGACGTTGACGAGCTGGCCGACGACCCGCCCCCGCCGCAGGCGGCCAGGAGCAAGGCGGCAGCCCCAACGGTGCACAGCCCTCCCAGAGCCCGGCGTACCAGTCCTCTCCCCACTGCCTTCATGAGCCGCGCCTCCTCGGAGCGGTCTGTTGCTGGTTGACCGCTGCCGGCGCAGCATAGTGCAAAGCAACAAGGGGGGGAAGGTCATCCGCCGGCCGGCGGCTGCTCGGCCCGGTAGCCCTCGCCGCCCAGGGGCAGCCTCACCCAGAACGCCGCCCCCCCTCCCGGTCTCGAGCCCGCGCCCACCGAGCCCCCGTGGGCGGACACGATGCCCGCCACGATGGCCAGCCCGAGGCCGGCTCCGCCGTGCCGGCGGGCGCGGGACTGGTCCGGCCGGTAGAAGCGCTCGAAGACCCGGCCGGCCTGGCCCGGGGGGAGGCCAGGGCCGTCGTCCGAGACGGTGACCACGGCCTGCCCCTCCTCCTGGCTCACCCGTACCCAGGCCCTGGTGCCCGGCGGGGTGTGCGCCCTCACGTTGGCGAGCAGGTTGTCGAGCACCTGGCGCAGCCTGGCCCTGTCGCCCATCACCTCCACCGGCTGGGTCGCCTCCAAGGTGACGGGCCAGGCCGGCCCGACGGTGCGGGCAGCCTCAGCCGCGGCGGCAGACAGGCTCACCAGCTCCACCGGCTCCCTCTCCAGCGGCCTCCCCTCGTCGAGGCGGGCCAGGAGCAGCAGGTCCTCGACCAGGCCCGTCATGCGGCCGGCCTCGGACCGGATCCCGGCCATGGCCCGGCCCAGGTCCTCGGGACGTCGGTCCGCGCCCCGGTGGAACAGCTCGGCATAGGCGGAGACCGCCGCCAGGGGGGTGCGCAGCTCATGGGAGGCGTCCGCCACGAAGCGTCGCAGGCGCTCCTCGGAGGACCTGAGGGCGGCCTCGGTGGCATCCCGTTGGGCGAAGGCCTCCTCGATGCGGTCCAGCATGGTGTTGAAGGCGCGGGCCAGGCTCCCCACCTCGGTCCGGGCCTCGCTGCCGGGCACCCTGGGCTGCAGGTCACCGCCGGCGATGACCCCGGCCGTGGCCTCCACCTCCCGGAGGGGACGGAGCCCCCTGCGCACCAGCACCCAGCCGAGGGCCAGGGCCACGCCCAGGGCGAAGGCCGCCACGACCCCTTCGACGATGGCCAGCCGGTGCAGGGTCGTCTCCTCCTCCCCCAGGGGGAGGGCCAGGACGAGCAGGTCCCCCTGCCCCAGGTCCGAGGCGCGCACCCGGAAGGCGGGGCCGCCGGGCGTGGCCGAGGAGGTGGTGAAGAAGACGTGGGGTTCGCCCACCCCGGGGCTCCGGGATGGGATGGAGATGCGGGCCGGCAGGGCTGGCTGCCAGGCCCTGCCGGCCACGATGGCGGGCATGGGCCCACCCACGACCTGCCCCCCGGTGGTGCGGACCTCGGCAAAGGCACCGGGGGCAACCTGCTCCACGGTCCTGAACCCAACCGGCTGCCCGCTCCTCAGGGCGGCCTCGAGGGGGACGTGGTCGTTCTCGAGGGTCTGGTCCACCTGGGCGTTGAGGTAGGAGCGCAGGGAGGAGTAGGTGGCCACGCCCGCCAGCACCAGGGCCACCAGGGCTGCCGCCCCCACGGCAAGGAGCAGGCGGGTCCTGAGCGACACCTAGGCCTTGGGCTCCCTCAGGCTGTAGCCCACCAGCCGGATGGTGTGGATGAGCGGAGGACCGAGGCGGTCGAGCTTGCGCCGCAGGTAGCTCACGTAGGTCTCCACCACGTTCGAGTCCCCCCCGAAGTCGTAGTGCCACACGTGATCGAGGATCTGTGACTTGGAGAGGACCCGCCTGGGGTTGAGGAGGAAGAAGCGCAGCAGTGAGAACTCCGTCGCCGTCAGCTCCACGGGCTGGCCGGCCCGCCACACCTCATGGCTGTCCTCGTCCATCTCGAGGTCGGCGAAATGCAGCCTGGCACCCCTGCCCTCCCCGTCCCCCTGGGTCCGCCGCAGTATGGCCCGGGCCCTGGCGACCACCTCGGCCAGGGAGAAGGGCTTGGTCACATAGTCGTCCCCTCCCACCGTGAGGCCGGCCACCTTGTCCTCCACGGCGTCCTTGGCCGTGAGGAAGAGCACGGGGGCCTTGATCCCGTCGGCCCGGAGGCGCCTGGTCACTTCCAGGCCGTCCAGGTCGGGCAGCATGATGTCGAGCACGATCAGGTCAGGGGGGGCCTCCTGCGCCGACGACAGGGCGGAGCGGCCCGTGGTCGCCTCGCGGACCTCGAACCCCTCGTAGCGGAACGTGGTCGCCACGGCGTCCACGATCGCCGGTTCGTCGTCCACCACCAGGACCTGCAAGCGAGCCGCCTCCGACACGGCCACCACCTCCTGCCTGCACAGCTTGGCAGCCCGGGATGGGCTGCGGCTGGGGAAGGGCTGTGAGCGGGCTGTGAAGCCCACCCAGGTCGGGTCAGGGCCCCAGCACCCAGAGGAGGCGGTAGTACCTGGTCCGGTCGGGGTCAGGATCGATGCCGTAGGCGTCCAGGAGGAGACCCTCCCACCCGGGCCCGTAGTTCCACTCCGTGCTCCACGTAGCCACGGCCAGGTCGGCCCAGCGGTCGCCCACCCCCAGGTCCCCCAGGTCCACGTGGCCCGTCCAGCGCCCGTCGTCACCGAGGAGGGTGTTGGGGGCACAACTGTCCCCGTGACAGACCACCAGCCGGTCCACGGGAGGAGGCTCGGCCACCAGGGCCAGCGCCTCCTCGACCCCCAGGTCGAAGTGGTGGCGCCAGCTACCCGGGTCGATCAGGCCCCGCTCGGCTCGCCGCTGGGCATCGGCCACCCGGTCCTGCGCCGTCCACGAGAAGGGGCACCGCTCGACGGGGAGGGCCTCGTGCAGCGCCCGCAGCCCCTCCCCGATGGCCCTCACCGCCACGGCCGGCTCCGCCTTCCAGCGGCTCGCCACCGCGCTCTGGCCGGGGAGGGCGGTGGTGGCCATCCATGACCCCGTCTCGTCCCTGCCTAGGCCGATGGGCAAGGGGACGGCCGTGAACGGAGCCGCCCACACCATCCGCCGGGCCTCGGCCTCGAGGTCGATCCCACTGCTCCGGGGGCCCCACTTGACGAAGCAGCGGCCCGGCCCGGCGCCCACCTCGAAGGTGAGCCCGCCCACCTCGTTCTCCCAGGCCAGCCGGACCGGCCGCTCGCCGGCGAAGGCGGCTACGGCCGGCGGGACCACCACCCAGCGCAGGCTACGGGGACCGGCCTTCCCGTCGGCGCCGGTGACTACCGCCCCGAGCCGTGACCTGTCGCCAGGGGTGGAGGTGATCGCGCTACTCGCGAAACACGACCTGCATCCACACCTTCAAGCTGCTCTCAACGGGCGCGGCGACGACCAGGCTCAATCCCAACCCGCACGATCTATCCAGCGGCAACGCCGTCTGTCGCAAGATCAGACGCTCACACTTGCCAAGCATTACGAGGCTGGATCGACTGTGCGCGACCTCGCCCAGACGTTCGGAGCACACCGCACGACGGTTCTCGCCCACCTTGAACGGCAGGGCATCGACCGTAGGAGGTGTGTCCGGCGACTCACCGATGCGGAGATCGAGACAGCAGCCAGCTTCTACAGGGATGCCCACTCGCTGAAAACCACCGCTATCCAATTTGCCGTCGATGCCGAAACTCTTCGTCGGGAGTTCAGGAAAGCTGGCGTGGATGTTCGTCCTCGCAGAGGATGGGACAAGCGTTAAGAAACTAGTAAACCTTTATCGTGGCGGTCTTGGATCGTCGTAATCGAGCAAACATACTAGCGGCCGCAGAAGACCTCACTAGTGAGTTCGTTTTACTTTGCCTAACCGGCATTCCATACATATCAATTCCAGACTTTAACTATTCAAGCTAAAGCAGGACACGATCTATAGTTCCCGCCCCGAAGTTGCACACTAGCGCCAACTTGGAGTCAGCGACCGAGACACCGGTCGGGTTAACGAAACCACTAGCAATAGGCTTCACTATCCCGCCGACAAGCTTGCTGAGTGTACCTTCATGGAAGTCCGTAACTAGCAACTCGCCATTCAGGGAGGTGCACGCCGAGAATCGATTGGCCGCGCCGGGGACACTTCGAACAACAAATGTTCCCGTGCTACGGTCGACCTCAAACAGAGCATTGCGGTTATCGAATACGAACAGAGATGCTCCAATCACCGCTGCGTGAGTGAGAGTATAACTACCATCCTCTTTGTCAGTGACTCTACAAAGTTCCTCTAGGGCGCCATATTGGTATATCCATACCGATCCGTGAGAGTCAGTGATGTATAGGATGGAGTCGATGGCAGTAATGCCGACAGGAGAGCGATCACCAGGGAGTCTTACCTCAGTGTACTTGGCGCTGTCCGATGGTCGGAAGTGAAGTACTGCTCGATTCCCGACATGCCTAACATAGAGGTCGCCTGTACTACTACACGCAATTCCGTCAATGCCAGCCACACCAGGACTCATGCTTGCGATCTTCGTGAACACGCTCAGGCCACCGGACTTGCTCCCGAAGTAGACAGTATCGCTCTGGTTGGTAATGAACACTCCCCCTCGACGGATGGCCGCACCGCTTACGCGAGGTAAACCCCCCAGAAAGTACCGGACATCGCCAGTCTTTCCGGCAACGACGCTAAGAGTAGTCTGACGAAACATCCCATCAAACCGAGTACTAACGACTGCATTCCCAAACGCTTTCGCGTGCAACACATTGCGGTTGTCAACAAACGCCGTCGACGGGACATCGACTTCGAGAGACTCCGGCTTCACGGGGGTCTCCCAAGCTCCGACCCCATCAGTGTAGAGCCCCACAACTCGCGCCAAGGCCCAGTCGCCCGGAGAAAGGATAGTCTCATTCTCAGGGAACATTCTGACCGAGTCGAGGCTAACAGGGCGAGGTGGAGTCGACGGTGTGCCGGCGAATAGCGCAGAACCAGACCACGCTGGTACCCGCTTACTGGAGCCAGGAGTTGCAATCCATCCCGCTCCGACGACCGTACCCATCTCCCAGGACCAGGTGACGTAGTCACCAACTTTGTAGGTCGTGGCAGTGGGAAAATATCGCTCAATCAGTCTGCCAGCCTCGTTACTTTCAAGCTGGATTGCAGTCACGCCGAGAATCTGAGTTGGGCCTGTCTCTGCAGCGAAGATTGGAATCCCTGCTCGCTTGACCCGGTGCCACCCGAGTTCCTTTGGGCCGCGGCGCAGAGTGAACGGCCATTCGTCGCTCGCATGTCGATCGTCGCTAAGTGCTAGTCGGTGGACACCATCCTCTACACCATTTAAATGAACGATTACTGTCGAATTACTCCGCGCTACGATAGCAATCGGTTCACTATCTATTGAGCAACTAGTTGACGCGGAGAGATTCGCCGCCAAAATCTCCAGGGAATCATCCGCAGGTTTGATGGCTATTATTCGTGGCCGAACCTGCTCGTCCTCATCAAGTAGATCTAAAATCGCACTAGCGATATTAAGAACTCGTAGGCACTTCGTTGCGGTTACAACAGACACGGGGGGAGTCGCCCCGTGAGCGCGAGGTCCTCGAAAGAAACCAATAGATCCATATATAAATCCTACGAGTGAATCCGAATCGAGCTTCGAGCCGCGAATTCGAATTCGCCCATTAAAAGCGGCCTCGACCAGGGGCCGTCCGATGTTTGCAAGTCCGCTTTGCTGCTGAATTGCCCACTCGACGTGCTTGAATGATGCAAAGATCGCCTTGTCGGAGTCGCCTGCCTGAAAATCTTTTTTCGCAGCAGCCCAGATCTCAGGGCGAAGGCACTGACACTCCATTGGAGTAGCGATCTTCGGGGTGCTCTCGTCGCCGTCGAAGGCTCGTGGCAATGTTGTCATGGTCGTTCCCAGACCTCGTGCCCGAGCGGTGCCTGATTAAGCCGGTCTCTGCGCTCCTTCCAGTCCGGCAGGTGCTTATCCATCAGCTTCGAGAAGCGTTCGCCGTGGCCTCGCTCGAGCAAGTGAGTCATTTCGTGAACCGCGAGGTACTCAAGGCAGTCAGGGTGTTTCTTGGCCAATCTTCGACAAGGCCCAGGTAGCATTGTCTTTTTCCTGGCCGTATATCGTGATTCCGTGTGGGGCTTCGTCGGCGACTTTGAGCAGTAGCGATCCGGAGCCGCAGGTCGGGTCGTAGACTGTCTGGTCCTGCTTCGTCGTCCGACCGATGCCGACGACCTTGGCCAGTATCCGGGATACTTCAGCAGGCGTGTAGAACTGGCCCTTACTCTTGCCGGACTCGGTAGCGAAGTGCCGCATCAGGTACTCGTAAGCGTCACCAAGCAGGTCGTCACCTTCAGCGCGGCTGCCCTTGAAGTCAAGGTCAGCGAAGATCGAGACCAGCTTGGTCAACCGGTCCTGCATCTCCTTGCCGCGACCGAGCTTCTCTTCGTCATTGAAGTCGGCTTGGTCGATGACCTTCTGCAGGTCGTTCGCCTCGGCGAGCCGGGCGATAATCTTGTTGATCTTGTCGCCGATCTCTTTGTCGCCCTTGAGGGCGATCATGTCGTCGAAGGATCCGCCGGCTGGGACGTCGATCAGGCTGCTGCGATCGGTCTTGGCTTTATCCGAGACGTATTTCACGAAGAGTAGTGTCAGGATGTAGTCCTTGTACTGCGAGGCGTCCATGCCGCCGCGCAGTTCGTCGCAGCTCTTCCAAAGCGAGCCGTATAAATCGGACTTGCGCAGCGTCATACCGCCAGCCTCCTGGCTGCATGTTTCGCAACGCTTCTTGTCCTATATATATGTCTCATGTTAGCGTAGCTCATTATACAATGATCGGCTTTCTTTGGCCATCTGTGGTCCGCTCTCGTTTGCATTATGTGGACGGGGTCTTGTCGTGGAGTAGCTTCAAAAAGTCGGTTCGGTTTTCAGTGCCTGAGCGCGCCAAGACGTAGCGGAGTCGCTTGGCGTCGTCACCGCCGAGACCGCCATGCCAACCAGCCAGGGCAACCAACCCTTCGACGTTGAAGGGAGTGTCGCCGTGCAGGATCTGGTCGCCGTAACGGTCGAGGTAGTCCGAGACGGAGCTGAGGAGGCGAGCCAGCTGCCAGGTCCCGGTGTCGAGGTGCTCCTTGAGGTCGGCGTCGGGCTCGCGTTCCTCGTTTCTGGCCTCCCGGAGGCGGCGCTCAGTGGCGATCAGCTCAGCCCGGTAGCCGTAGACAGCACTCCAGACCCGGCAGAGCAGCTCCTCCTGCTCGGTGTAGGAGTCCTCGGTGACCACCGGCGTGTCCTCGTGGGCGGCGATGGTTGGTCGGCCGTGTTCGGCAACCGGCTTGTAGCGCAGGTTCTCCTGGTGGAAGGCGAAGGCCAGTTCGTCGAGCAGCTTCGGCTCGATGTGCTTGCGGACGTGATCCTCGTGGCGTTCCAGGATCTGCGCCGCCTCTAAGCGGCGGGCAGTGAGCGTTGTCCCGCGCATGCCGCGAGCAGTGCCGAACAGCCTGCGTGCAGCTTCTCCCCGAGCGGAGGGACCCAGGTCGCCCAGGAGCTGCCGGATGACCCGGTCGAGGGCGCTGATCCGGCTGGCCCGCTCATCGGGGTGTTGGGCGTGAGCGATGACCACCCGCTGCTCGGTCAGCACATCACCGGCGGTCGCGTCCGTGAGCGGGAAACCGGCCCTGAGCAGCAGCTTTAGCTCGCGGCGCAGCTCCTCAGGTGGCGAGGAGAGCACAGCTGCCCCGGGCATACCCACAAATTACCCAGTCGGCACCCTACGCGGTGGACTTCTCGCTCTTCACACTCAGGATCGGCGGTCGACGATCGGCGTCGATCCCGGATGAAGAAGGAGACCGTGGATGTCCAACCTGGTACCCAAGTCCTCGACCACGGAGGTGGTGCCGAGTGTCGGCGTGGGGCTGTCGGCCCTCGCTGGAACGGATCGTCGCACCAGCCGGGCGCTCAGCACCGTCCAGCGCAACACTCTGGTGCGGACGGCATCGGTGCAGGCCCCTGTCTGTCAGGCTGACGTGAGACACCTGCAGTAGCCCACCATCCCACCAGGGCGAGTCAGGAACACGTAGACCAAATGACCATGACAACTGCAACCTTGACCGCGCGCGCCCAGAATGGCGGGGTGCGTGACGGCGACCCCGCGGCC
>Ga0070737_10000288_pt1 | contig 120782 bp, 104 predicted proteins | sample Coa_R1_10_FD_66438 | JGI IMG/M metagenome (GOLD analysis project Ga0070737, IMG submission 66438) | Surface soil microbial communities from Centralia Pennsylvania, which are recovering from an underground coalmine fire - Coalmine... | ecosystem: Environmental > Terrestrial > Soil >...
TCGTCGTTGTACTTGCTCCAATTCCTGTCGTCTGACATGCCGTGAGATTGGGCGCCTCAGTACAAGCACACTTGAGACAAAATTAGTAGACTACGTGCTTGAATCGTGCAACACAGCACACAAAAGCTCAAACCTAAATAGCACTTGCCGAGAAGCTTGAGAGCAAAGATAGAAAGAAAGAAAAAGAAAGAGAGCGAGCGTGGAATCATCGAAATTTGGTTCAGAGAGCGACACCCATCAAAGAAAGAGGTGTTTTTGACAAGTGCAGCAATTGCGGATCAAACGTGCTTTACTATAGCGACCATTCCGTTCGTTGCGAAGGATGCTCCAAGTTGTACGGTTCGTGGATTGCTGATAGGAACTATATCCCGAAGAAGAGCGTCGTCCCCGAAAAGGAGAGAAAGAAGGAGGGCGAGGACGAGTCCCGCCCTGGACGAATATGATGCCTTCAGCGTTACCCCTTGGCAATTATATGGCGGAACTACTTCCGCAATAGCGCTTTTTCCGAGATTATTTTTCAGTTCCTGGCCCGAAGCAGGGCTGAGTACTCCGTTTTGTAATTCTCAATGCCGTCCGCGGCTATGATCGCGATTGACGACCTCTCGCCCATGGCTTCTCGTAATGATCTGGCCGCCTCAATTGCCACGGCAGTACTCGGTCCAACATTCAATCCGCTTTCAACGAAATATCTCAGGGCGCGATCTACCGCTGCGTTGTCCACCTCGATGATTCCCCCGTACTCCTCCGGCTTGAAAAATTCCAATCCCTCAGCTCCACGGAGTGTCCTAATTCCCTCCACCGGCCTTACTGGGAACGCAGTATAGACCTTCACGCCGGTCTTTGCGAAGTAACTTGCGAGCCCAGTCGCAGTTCCGCCCGTTCCGAAGGTACACACGACTGCGCCGAGGTCCGGTATCTGCCGTTCAATCTCTGGGCCTGTAGTCAGGAGGTGTGCGTTAACATTCTCGACGTTTTCGTACTGCATGAACGTAAAGTACTCCTCTGGATTCTCAGACACCAACCTGTTAACAAAGTCGATGCTGCTGCTCGAAATCGAAGAGCCCGGCAGAGGACAAAACTCCGTCGTGCTCTCGCCACTCCCAAGAGTTCCTGCACTGCCATCTTTTCCGAGAGAATTTTTCAATTCGTCAACTCCGCCGTTGATACTGCACACATTTTCAAATCCGAGCTGGCTGAATAGAGTGTTGACAGCCATGGAAGTGTTACCCTGTGGGCAGAGGAAGCCGACAACGTAAGATGAGTCATTCAGTTCAGGTATTTCGTGAGCAGCTTCCCTCTTCAACTCGGAAAATTCTCCCTTCTGTATTCTAGCTACGAGTGGCGAGCGAAGCGCCTCGGCTGCAGGAGTTAGGACGTTCTGCACAAAGAAATCGGGATTGATATTCTTGACTGTTGGTTCCTGACTATGCTGGCCGTCCCTCGAACTAGTTCCTTCAATCTCTCGAACCCTCTCGAGGCTCTTTGCAAAGATTGACTCAGATTCCTTGCTTATTTCGCCCGGCATTGCCCAGTAGTAGCAGACGGTCTTGCCATTCTTCTTCGCGAGTCCTTCCAGATCTTGAAGTGAGTACTCGCTCCCGATCGTAATCATTTTCGCGCCGAATCTGACCAGTACTCGCTTTATATCCTCTGAGACGTCGAGTCGGGAGAACACCGCGATGAATTCCACATCCAACAGTTCTGCAATCTCTGCGAGCCCCTTTCCAGTGTTGCCCGAAGTCGGCTCGATCCACATCTTCTTTTCTCCCGTTGGTTTGTAGATTTCTCCCCTGCGGATGCCGTTGAGCACCATCGAAGCAACAGCGCGCCCCTTCACGGAGTTTGTCAGGGGGTTTCTGTATTCTTCCTTCAGAAAGAATCTTGTCTTGTGGGCGATCCCTCCCTTCTGAGAGTACTCGGAGACCTGATTTGTGATTTCGAGAACAGGAGTTCCGTTTACAGGCATTTGACGTTCGTAATCATAGAATGGTGCGCCGATGTTTTCAAGGAAAGTCTTCACTGTCATATAGTCCGCATTTGATGCCTGTTTCACTGGATCAGAATCGCTGGGTTCCGTTTTCTGCAATCTGTACGCTCGCGCACCTTCTACTACTCGATGAGTCTGCTTATCTGTCGTTCAGCAAGGTAGATACTTGACATGGGCTCTTTACTTCCATTATAAGCTACAACTTTGAGGGAAATGTATTGGTACCGCATTTGATACTATCATCCGCCTTGCCCCGTAATTGATTCAGGCGGACAATCTTTCTCTACTGACTACAGATATATATGAAAAACCCATGCGTGGGGGAAGCGAAAACTCTGAATTGGAATTACACCCTGTGCCTTTCCACGCGAGCGTGCGAACGCTCGGTTTGAAGGCGATTGTGGATGCGGAACGGCTAGCCGAGGCTTGACGGCGAAAGTGGAGCTCGTCTGGAATCTGCCACATTTTTAGATCGCGCTCTGACAAGGATCGGGGTAGTAACCTGGTACAAGTTTTCTCTTTCTTTTACTTCTTACATATTCGGAGAAGAAGTTGTTAGCCCTAAATCGGACTTTCGCCTGGGGTCCCAATACTCTGGTTGATCCCCGGCAGCGCCTTCCGTCTGCGTTCCAAAGCACCAATCCCTTTGTTCGCCCTAGCTAAGTATCTGTTGCTTATGATTATGGCAGACGCTGCCACTGCACCTCCGCCGATAAGATCGATCAAGTAGTGCTGTCCCAGGTAAAGCGTGGAGAATAGTATACCGATCGTTACGGGGATCGCAACAAGGCCGTAGACGTACCTCAATCTAGTTGCATAGTACCCAAAGAGTAGGGCGTAGGCTGCATGCAGGCTCGGAAAAGCCGCGAACTTGTCCGACTCGATCGACTTTGTAAGATTATCAATGGCGGAGAAGAACGGAACAAGGCTCGCGGTCGAGCTCGATGGTTTTGCAATGATGTCCGAAGCCACTCCGACGTACCACGGAGGAGCGGTGGGCATTGCCAAGAAAACTAGGAGGGAAAAGTAGGATGAGATTAAGAGAGCGTATACGTAACCACGAAAGTGCGACCTGTTTGAGTACCACAGTAGCGTAGCCAGGATTGCCACCAGCGGGAAATGAAGACTGTAGAGTGTGGTAGCTATATCGGTGAGCGCTTCGGAGTAAAATGCAAGCTGTATCTGTCCCGTTAGGTTCATCCCCCAGAGCATCTTGTCGTATGGATACACAGACAAGATCCCCCTCGAACTTGCCAGCGAACCAGCGATTCCCTGCAGTGCCTCATAGGATAAGAGGAGAGCCAGGAAGGGGGACCAGTCTCTGAGGAATTCCTTTGCGCGCCCTAATACGATCGTAACAGGCAGGAGTGCTAGAGAAATCACTCCAAGAGCAGACTGGAGTAATACGCCAAAGTAAACATAGGTCAGCAGGACGATGACACAGTAACCGCCGATGAGGGGTACGTAAAGGTTGGACCTCAACCAATTCAATTTTTCGAGTTGCATGGTCTAGACCACTTCGCCAACGTAGAGCTGCTGTTCCCGCTACTGCTTTCTTCTCTTGCTGCAATTTCGCGCAGATATCACGCACGTTATCACACCTTTGTTACGAAAATGGTGCCACTCCATCGGTACGTAACTACTGGCATTGATCCCGGGGCAGGTATCCCTTAGCAGGAACATGTGCTTGAATCACTTGGATATATTCATCCCGTATTTCAAAAATACGCCCTGCCCTTGAAAAATGGCGATTCCATAGGCGCGCAGAGCAGAAGGAAAGGCTCTGTGACGCCGAAAAGAGATTTACTACCAACCGTCTCTGTCTCACTATCACTCAATAAGGCGCCTCAAGAAAGCCGAAGCGAGTGCGATCATTATCACGGTAGAAATGGACAGGGCGATCAGATCGACCGGAAGATTGGAGTAGTTGCCAGTTAGCATGACTGAGCGCATCGCGTCAACGACGTAACTCAGCGGGTTGACGATTGCAATGACCTGGAGCCATTGCGGCATGAGGCTCAGCGGATAGATCGCGTTGCTCGCGAAGAAGAGGGGCATGGTTATCGCCTGACCGATTCCCATCATCCTGTCGCGAGTCTTGAGCAAGGCCGCTAAGAACATGGAGAGGCCGGCAAAACACATAGAGAACAGGACTATTATCGCGAACATGGCCAAAACATCTAGGACGTCAAATCTGAGGTTGACTCCAATGATTAGTGCAAGGGCAAAAACGACTATGCCCATGAACACTCCTCTCACCCCTGCGGCGAGGGTCTTTCCGACGACAATCGAAGAGCGCGGCGAGGGCGTCGAAAGAAGCTTCGTCAGAAGACCAAAGTCCCTTTCCCACACAATCAGAATTCCGTAAAAGATTGCAACGAAAAGGACCGATTGAGCCAGCACGCCAGGCGTTATGAATTCTATGTAGGGCATACCATTTGGAGCAAGCCCCCTGATGGTGTTAAAGACCTCTCCAAACACAAGGAGCCAGAGAGCGGGTTGGACTGATCTCATCCATAGTTCAGTAGAGTCATGCCTAATCTTTCTCGCCTCCATCTCCGCGATAGTCACAACGCTGGTCGCGAATTTCTTCAGGTATTCCGCAGGAGGTAATCCCAAGTTTGAAGCAGCCAGACTCTTTTACACTCTCCTCTGAACTCTATACCCTTCCTTTTGTCTTGACTCTCTTACCCGGATCGCCTCGCGATGTTCCGGCGCGCAGTACGTGCTTCACGAAACGTCCGCGAAGGTGCGCCGTCGTCAGCGAGCTTTACGTTTGCGTACTTCATGAATACGTCGTCGAGAGTGGGCTTGCTCAGGGATATCGATTCCACCACGAGACCTTCAGTCTCGAAGTACTCGAACAGGCGAGGTACGGCCTTCTCACCGTTCTCTACCATGATCTTCAGCGTCGCGCCGTCATTTGCAATCACTCTTGCTTTGTTCACAGGAAGAATGATATCCGGTGCCCAGACAGCTGAAGCATTGCTCGCGGAGTCTACGCCATTTGATGATTGTGAAAATTGAGTTTCCGGATTTTCGCGAGTGATGTTCTGCTGCTTTGAAAAGGTCACAGTAATTATATCGCCGCCGACGGAGCGCTTGAGGTCTTTTGGATTTCCAATCACCGCTATCTTGCCGTTATTCATTATCGCGACGCGTTCGCAGAGCTCGTCGGCCTCCACCATGTCGTGAGTCGTTATGAGGACGGTCGTGTGAAAATCTCTGTTGAGCTTCTTTATGTAGTCCCACATTGCGCGCTTTGACGCGGGGTCGAGTCCTATGCTCGGCTCGTCAAGGATCAAGATTCTGGGCCTGTTGACCAGCGCCTGCGCGATTTCCAGACGACGCATCATCCCGCCCGAAAAATGCTTTACCAAATCATCGGCCCTTTCAATCAGCCCCATATACTCGAGCGCAGACTTGATCCTCGCCTCACGATCTTTCTTGCTCACGTAGAACAGTTTGGAGAAGATGAGAAGGTTTTCCAGAGCAGTAAGATCTCCATCGACTGAAATGGCCTGTGGTACATACCCTATCATCTGCCTGACGGCTCTGGGGTTTTGCAGCACGTCTACACCCGCTATTTTTGCGGTGCCAGAGGATGGCCTTATCATTGTTGTGATAATCTTAATCGTTGTTGTCTTGCCCGCGCCGTTGGGGCCTAGCAATCCGAATATCTCTCCGTCTTTCACCGAAAAACTCACGGCATCCAGCGCTTTGGCACCGTCGCCATAGACCTTTGACAGGTCCAGCACGGAAATTGCGACGGAAGAATCTGCAGGAGGCGGAGAGGAGAAAGGAATAGAGTAAGAGGGAGAAGTCAAAGAAGTTGACGATGATTGCGGCCACAACCCACGCAAAGCGGCGACGCCTCCAGTGCCATTCGTCCGTCTAACTAGCCCCGTTCGGAAGTTCTCACCGGTTCTTTGCTTAGCATACAAAAAAAGCGTCGTGTTCGAATGATTGATAATATTTGCGATGGATTTATTCTTAACTAAGGATCTCCTTTCGATCTATTTCCGCAACTACGCAATCACTTCAAACTTAAATGATTAGAACCTGAAGTAGTTTGCGCCATCGAAATTCTGTCGCAATTCTCTGAAAGCGAAGGGATGAGAGGAGACAAGGCAAGCAACAACCGTTAAAAAGCGTCGGAGTATCAGAGATAGGGATGTAACTAGGCAGAGGGAGACTAGGATGCGAAACTACCTATTCTTCCCCCTCCCTAGAATGCGCCTTCCGTATTGCGGGAGTAGTAATACTTCGCGAATCACAAAACGTAGATCACCAGTACTTTCTCTCCTCAAGCGCTACAGAAGAATTGGAGCAGGGTCTCTCCCGAAGAAACCGTAGAAAGAAAACTTGGTCAAGAAGGAGGAGATGTAATTAAATGGAATACAAATGGGTGGCGCTTTCAAACACGACCGTTGGCGTGTTGATGGCATCTCTCGACGGCACCATCGTCCTGATTTCGCTCCCCGCCATATTCCGAGGAATACAGATCAATCCCTTAGACTCATTCCAGTACCTCCTCTGGATTCTTTTCGGCTACAGCGTAGTCACCTCAACACTCCTAGTCACCTTCGGACGAATCTCCGATATGTTCGGTAGGGTGAGGCTGTATAATCTGGGGTTCCTGATCTTCACCGTGGGCTCACTCCTCTGTTACATTACGCCGAGCACGGGCGACCTGGGGGCAATTGAACTGATCTCTTTCAGGCTGGTTCAGGGAGTCGGGGCGGCCTTCCTCTTCTCTAACAGTGCGGCAATCATCACTGACGCATTCCCGGAGAATGAACGAGGGCAGGCGCTTGGAATCAACATGGTGGCCGTCCTCGCAGGATCAGTAATCGGGCTAGTAGGTGGTGGAGTCCTTGCAACGTTTGATTGGAGGTATGTTTTCCTCGTGAGCGTGCCCGTGGGAGTATTCGGGACCGTGTGGTCTTACAGTCGGCTCAAAGAAGTAGGAACAATAAGAAAAAACCAGTCGATAGACCTCTGGGGGAACCTCACCTTTGGGGTGGGCCTCACTCTCGTACTCGTGGGTGTCACTTACGGCCTGATGCCCTACGGAAGCCTTCCGATGGGTTGGAGCGATCCTTGGGTGCTCGCATCACTCGGTTTAGGCGGTGCCCTGCTTGTCGCCTTCCCATTCGTGGAAGCGCGAGTCAAGGATCCGATGTTCCGACTTGAGCTTTTCAAGAACCGCGTGTTCAGCGCGGGCAACTTTGCGGGTTGGCTCGCCTCTATCGGGAGGGGAGGGGTGCAGCTTATGCTCATCATCCTCCTTCAAGGTATATGGCTCCCGCTTCACGGATACAGTTACGAATCAACTCCTTTCTGGTCCGGGATTTACATCGTGCCAATGCTCATCGGATTCGTGATCATGGGACCGCTCAGCGGCAGATTCTCCGATAGGCACGGCGCAAGGTTGCTTGCGACCCTCGGAATGGTGATCACAGTGGCGATGTTCATCGCGCTCTCCCTGCTCCCCTACAATTTCAGTTTCTTGCCCTTTGCTGCGATACTCTTCGTAATGGGGCTCGCCGGGGGTATGTTTGCCTCCCCGAATACCGCGTCGATCATGAACTCGGCCCCGCCGCAGCACAGAGGGGTGGCGTCTGGGATGAGGGCGACGCTGCAAAATATAGGTCAGACAATAAGTCTTGCGATATTCTTCACGATCGTACTCGTGGCGCTCTCAAGCAGCCTACCCGGCGCTCTTTCCTCAGCGGTAACTCAGGCGGGCGCACCACAGCTTGCCCCGGTTTTCAAGCAGATACCGCCAACCGGAGCTCTCTTTGCCGCCTTCCTCGGATACAATCCGGTGGGCTCGATTCTAGCTTCCCTTCCCGCGCCGCTGGTCAATACTATCCCCCAGTCAACGCAGGCCTACTTGACGAGCAACACTTTCTTCCCCAACGCGATAGCGCCGGCTTTCATGTCAGCACTTCAGGAAGCATTCGTCATAGGTGCGGTGCTGGCAGCAATAGCTGCGGTTGCCTCTGCGCTAAGAGGAAAGGAGGGGAATAGACCGATTAGGGAGAGCGAGACAGAGGAAATTCGCGAAGCGAAGCCAAGCCAGAAAGCTGCATAGGTTTCTTTGGACGCAGCAGAATCTAGACTACCGCAGGCATGCTCACACGAGTATGGCTGAGAATTCACATCACACTGATTCTGTATCTTCGGAACGCTATGCAATACCTTTAGAACTATTTGAATCGACTGCTTCGCCGCCGAGCAGACCATCGCTCAATCACGCGTGGAGAATAAAACACAGTTTGATCTCAACTTCTTCGAGAGGCGCGAAGGATCGTCTTCGACTTCACTTCTCGCTCCCGCGGAACGCTTGGATTCTAACCTCCACCTCTGCCGTGTGGTCGATCGGAGCAGCTGCCGCAAATCCATATCAGACTCTCTATTTTGCTGCGCTCGGCGCCTCTGCTCTTGAGATCGGGTTCTATGTAGCCTACGGCACCGCAGTCACAGTGCTTGCCCTGCTCGTCGGAGGATACGTCGCGGACACCTGGGGGAGAAGAAATGTAATCATAGTTTTCAGCTGGGTGTCGGTCGCCGCCGCGATGATCTATGCCGTGATAGACTCGTCTTTTCTAATCGCTATCCCACTGACTCTTGGATCAGTAGCGAGCGTGTATACTCCGGCTTTCAACTCTGTTATGATGGATTCGATCGAGCCACGGGACAGGATAAGAGGCTTCTCAGTATTCAACGCCATAAACACGATACCGTCCGTCTTTTCACCTACGATTGGCGGAGTCCTGATGGCTTCATTTGGGATTCTGAATGGAATAAGATTCGCGTACGTCGCGAGCACAGTATTCGGAGTCGTCGGCGTTTCACTGCGGATGCTGAAACTCGGAGAATCCTACGGGGGCAAGCCAGCAGACAGGAAATCTATTCTCTACTACATCAAGAGCTCGTTCACAGACGGAATGAGGGCAACAAGATCCTCCAGCGGCGCCGTGAAAAAACTCTTGCTCTACGTGAGCCTCGCGGGCGTGGGCACCGGGCTCACTGCGCCGTACGTTTCCATATACGTCGTCGATTATCTCAGAATAAACCCAATTCAGTACAGTATTGTGGTGGATCTTGCGGGACTGACCACGGTGATACTTCTTCTCGGAATCATCTTCCTGATACAGAGGTTGGGGGCTCGAAGGAGCGTCATGGTCGCGTCCGTCGCTTCTCCTCTCAGCAATGTGATGTTTACGCAGGCAAAGACAATGGACGAACTGTTGGAGTGGGGAGTAACTGGTGCTGTGGCAACCGCACTTCAAACTCCGTCGCTTGCAACGGTGCAGGCGGAGGCGATACCTCCCGAGGACAGGGGAAAGCTACTTGCGATGTTCAGCATATTGCCGGCAATAGTCTCTCTCCCCTCTCAGATGCTCGCAGGATTGCTCTATACTTCGATCTCGCCAGTCGCCCCATTCATTCTTTCGCTGTTTCCCTTCGGAGTGGGCGCCCTTACTCTATACTCTATGAGAGAATGAGATATTCTAAGCGTACTAGAAAGGGGACTCTCTGATTCAAAATATCGTGCAATATCCAGAGAAAAACCGCAGCATGAATGGCAAGGTCTAGATATAGTATTATCAGTGCTCCTGCAGCATCTGTTCAATTCTAGGATAAATTTCTCTGCACTGCATTCTCGATACGTTCTTTGGGCTTTCCCATTTTCTTACCAGGATGAAACAGTAATCCGACTGCAAGTGGCGAGAAGAGATAAGTAAGTAACACGAAGGGCCACAGGTAACCGGCAGAAACGTTCCATCCTATCAGAATCTCGGAAACGGGTCGGCCGAGTGCAAAGCTTCCTACACACTCGAAGAGTAGTTCCAGTCCCAGCCACATCACACCGACATGAATCAAATCCTTCGTTGAGTAGGTTTTGACGTAGCGAAGCAGAAGATAGGCGAAAACGCAAATGTAAGCAATTCTCGTGCTCATTCCGATTTGGGCGGCAACATGTGGCCCCCATCTGGGTTCATAGGTCAGGCCCATGAGGACAAAGAAATTGAATCCCGAGACCAGAGTTTCAACAAGCCATACGCGTATGGCAGTCTTGAGCAGAGGAGTATTCATTTTGTTTCAACTACGACAGGGTAGGCTTCAGCTTGCCTTTGCTTCAGTCATCTTAGCACTCGCGTTCAGAATTTGGGAAGCGGTGCAATTAAGATCAAATGACGATTATCAAATGTGATAATACCTAACTGCAAGCGCCTCGAACCAATCACTTTGGTCGGCCGTATCTCTCCCTGTCTTTTCGGATCCTCCGCAGAATCTCTGCGTCGTAACCTGTTTCATCGAGCGCTGAGCCCTGCTTCCTAGAACTTTTTCCCACCCGCGGGCTTGCAATCGCAGGAGCGGAGAAAATAGGAATCAGGGACAGCCCGACGCCAACCAAAGCGAGTGTGAGTAAGTATCTCAGGGGAAAAGCTGACAGCAGGGCATACGCGGCCCCGAGGTCGGCCCTGATCGAAGCTATGGTATTCGGTGGCCAGTGGGAAGTATCAAGGTAGACTGTGGAGTTAGAGAGCATGTGGCGAATCAGCACTTCATTATTTGCGTACTTCCAAACTCCATTCGTAAGAAAATACGAGTCGGAGATAACAACGACCGACCCGCTCCCAACCGACTCCTCGACAACGACGGGGAAGGGCCCCCTTGCCACCTGAGCGCCAGTGTGACCGTTGCTCCATTCAAGTGCCACGCTAACTGGACTGGTGAATGCCACCACACTCGCTCCTGAGCCAGGATTGACCAGGAGAGGACTAGGATTATCTAGGGCAATTCCACGCGTCCCACTGAATAGCGAAGGACTGATTGAGCCTGGGGAAGTTAGAGCGATTGGAAAAGAAGATGCCTTCCAGTTGTAGGTGTCATCCCTGATGGTAAGGTTTTGTTCGATACTGACCCCGAGCCCCAATCGATGCAAGAGCAAGTTGCTCACTCCAGAGCTGTCCGAGACTACGAGTATCCCTCCGTGTTCTGCAAAGCTCAAGATTGCTTCCGCATCATTGTTATCAAACGCCAAGATGGGTTGAAGGATGAGAAGGACAGTTCTATTTTGCGGGGAGACCTTTGCTAGAGCAGGAGAGTCCACAAACGTGATCGGGAAGCTTGAGGCAACTTGCTGGATCCCATTCCAACCATAATTGTTTGGGCTGAAAGGCACAGCGTCCGGAGCTGCGCCGATGAGAAGTAGGAAGATCAGGATGCCTGCTATTACAGAGGCCAGTAAAGATCCTGACATTGAACCTAGTCTCATTCGTTGTACACACTCAAATTCTCCGCGAAGGAGAGGCGCAATTGTTCGATCTCCATTTGTCTCTGCCCCAAAGTTTTCCTTCTTCTCGCCTGATGCCCTAATTTCCCCAGAGTGTCCTGAGGTCTGCTAGCATTCTCGCCGCTCTCTCCGCTCTCTTCTCCTCAAAACTCTTTGAGAATAGATAATCCTCCATTGTGAAGCAGAGATCTGAAAACATACGCACACTGTATTCTTCTCCATTTTTCATCTTTGAGAGCCTAGATGAAACTTGTGCAATGATTTCTCTTATTGTCATGCTCTCTCGGAATTCAATGTCAAACTTCCTCCTAGCCAAGAGCAACACCTCATTGAAGATGACGGTCATTGCCGACGTGGATTGAAGAGACATTGAAATTCCCTGCCGCTCGCCAGACATTTGGGAAGTCAAAGCGTTTGATTTTCTTGCATCAACTGCATCCTTAGATGCTCCCGCGTCTCGACGAGGACCTCTATTTTGACCTAGGTTTATTGATGGTAAAAGACCTAGTAGATTTAGCTCGTACGCAACCGCCCCAATTACCACAGAGGGAATCGCGGCCCAAAGTATGTTGAAGAGCGCGAGTTTCTCGGTAACCACGTCATTGGATAAGTAAGGCTCGGGCGGGAGGGCTGATATGCTCACGTCCCGGTTGAAAGCGAATTCGAGCAGCGGGATTTCAACGTTAATCTTGTATCGACCAGCGTTATCCGTCCGCGTGTGGTATTCCGCCCAGGGCGTCTGTAGTGTTATTGAAACATTTGACAGCAAAGTGCCGTTTGCTTCAGCGCTGCCGAAAACAGAGCTCGAAAAACCCGGAAGCGATATCCACGGACGATTCACCGTCACATTCATCGGCTCATGGGCCACTTGAATCGTGGTAAAGTTGAATGAGGGCCCGTAGACGCCGTGCGGCGCGAAAGCTGCGTAGACATAGTATGTTCCATCGCCTGCGTCCGCGGGTACCTGAAGGATACTGGTGAATATCCCCGCCTCATTCGTGCTTGTCAGAACGGTCTCGTTCATGAACGTAATTCGCACAGGGGCGCTTGGTAGAGGGACCCCAGAGCTTGTATTCAGACTCCCTTGGACAGTGAAGTTGAAAGTGGGGAGGTACGGAGGAGGATCCTTCACGATAATCTTCGTGGAGTTGAACAGGATTGAAAAGTACAGGTGATTTGAAATTGCGCCAGCAAAACTAATCGAAGAGTTGCTTTGTGCGGACGCCCAGATGTCACCCGTTGAGGAGTACACGAACGGAATTGTAAGCGTCACATTGAGGAACCCGGCGGCAGCGGTTTGGGATGAGCCGATATAGCTTCCATTAAAGTAGAACGAGACCGACTGATCCGAGACTCCAGACGTATCATTGGAGGATAATAACAACCTTCCAGTAATCTTGACCGTCCCTCCAGTCTCTATGGATTTTTGGGACGAGGAGATTGTCAGTATTCCTCCCGTGGTGTTGTTGTTGCTACTTTCGCTTGCGGGGTACAGTGTTTCAATCATCGGCTTCAATTTCTGGCACTCGGATGAGAGTGAGTGTATCTTTGCGTCCACCAGATCCATTCCAATTGAGTACATTCCAGTTGGTACACTGAGCTTGGATAGACGCGGGGTAGTCGAATTTGCAAATTGTGTATAGTTTGCCTCCGCATATTGTGCTTCCATGCACGCATAGTTAATTAGGGCGCTCGCATTCGAGTAGTTCTTTTCGGCAATTTCTTGCTGGGTGAGAGCAAAATAGTTCGTCGCCAGGGGGATAGAGACGTTGATTAATGCGAGCTCGGTATTTGCCTCATCGCTCTGGGGAAGGAGATTCTGCGCTACGTTCACGAAGGAAAAAGTCTCAATCAGGAACGATGCATTGGTAAAGTGGCCCGTCGCGATCTCGCTCAGAGTCAAATTATAGTAAAGCGCAAGCGGTCTAAGGTCTTGCGTCGAGGTTACACTAGCCGAATCCGACCCAAGGCTCCACTGCCAGGGAACGTTCCGGCTTAGCGAGGCTCCGCCTGAGACAATGAGGAGGAATACCAGGCCGATGATAGCTAACTCGATGATGAGTTGTCTGTCTCTCCATCTTCTTGCCAATTTTCTTTCGTCCCCCGCCTCAGAAATTTGTGTTCTTCCTTCTGCCTTCAAAAAAACTCGAGTGTTGTTTCTTCAAATTGCTCTAATATGGTAGAAATTCATGCGCGATTCCAAAAGAGCTTGGAAAAAAGAGTTCTGATTTCTTTTTGACTTCAATCCTCTCTCTTTCCCTTTCCGCCGCTTGCGGGGTGGGAGATTTTGTCAATCATGTCTTTCTTTGCGAGTGTTTCCTTTGCGAGCCTATAGTGCACTGCGTCGACCAACTCCATGTTGAGACTTAATGCTCCTAGCTTCTTTCCCTGGGCGTCTTCGTACGCCCTGATAACCTCGGCCGCCCTCCTGACCTCTTCTGCACTCGGAGAGTAAATCTCGTTCGCTATGGGTATCTGGCCTGGGTGTATGACCTGCTTCCCGACGAATCCCAAGTCCCTTGACATCGAGGCCTCGTTCCTGAACCCTTCCACGTCGCTGAACTTGAAGTAAACATTATCCAGTGGATCAACGCCAGCAGATTTCGCGGAAACCACAATCTTTGTCTTCACATACAGATTCCCCATATATGCTTCAACTCTGCCCCCAACAGAATTTGCAAAATCTGCCGCTCCGTACGCCACTGCAACAACTCCTTCGCAACTCACAACTTCGTCGATGCGCAATAGACCGCGCGCCGTCTCGATCAGAGGAAGTAGTTTTTTCTCCCCCAGTAGCTTGTGTAGCTCAGAGACCGCGCTCGCTTCCGCCTTCGGGACGACAACACAAGTAACCATCTCCAACGTTCTCAACAAATCCACGTCGTCCCTGAAGTATCGAGACTCGATGGAATTGATCCTGATGCACAACTCCCTGCGCCTGTCTTTCTCGAGCAGGTCAGTTTTGCTCAGTGTGCCTTTGATTGTGGCTCTAGCGCTCGCCTTCTCAGCAGGCGGGACGGCGTCTTCGAGATCAAAGACGATAGAGTCGCACTCGGGGAGGCTTTCCAGTGCCTTGCGAATCTTCCTTTCGTCGTTGCCCGGGACGAAAAGCTGACTTCTTCGTAGCTGCAATAGACCTTTGCAAAACATGCGGAGGAAAGTGTAGGCTAATAAAATTGTCATCAGTGTAAAACGGTATAGCGTTGTTGAGCGAGGAGAAGAAGAGGGAGGAAGCAAAGAAACGCAAAGGGAGCTATCGATCAGGGCTCATGGCTCCTTTACACTTTTTTTTGTGAGTCCAGTACTCAGTCAAGAAGTAGAAGATTCCGCCGCACTTTCTGCATTTGAATACGCTCATCTTGCTCGAGCCCCTGTTGTCCTCATCGCACCACCCATCCACCCGCTCCCGAGTCTTCTTGTCGGTCTGTGGCTACACGATAGTGCATCTGAGCGTCTCTACATTTTCAATGGTTTTTCATCTGCACAGTCGATTTCTCTTCCACAAATGGTTCAAATCGATCAACCGGAAAATCCGCGCTGTGTATCCTCCAACACCTCATCTTCCTGGGCATCCTCTCCATCTTGCGAACTTGGAAGTGGCTCTTGGCGGGACGAACCCTTAGAGTGTAGCTTACGGTAAAAAAGGGGTATAGCCGGCGGTGTAAATGAAAGGTCTAATGGGGTGCGAAAGAGGTATATTCTCGTTCGGGAGCGTCATACCCTTTTCATTACTGTTGCTCAGAGTTGGAGCACAGGAAGAGCTTTCCCCGTTCGTTGAAAATGAAGGCAATCTCCTTCGTCGTTCTTCCACCCGAGATGCAGTCGGCTCGATCCTTCTTTACCATCCTGAGTATGTCAATCATGTTGAGTTTGATGTGAGTGTGGAAACGGTCTGCTTCGCGCAGAACTAGCATGGGTGTTTCCTGAAGGCGGGAACCCTTCGGGACTACCACTTTGTGATGAGACCTGATTTGATTGAAGGCCGCGATCGTCGCCTGAGCCCTAACTACTTTCCTTCTTGCGCGTCCTTCGATCATCGACACGCTCGCTCTGGACAGCCCAAGTTCGGACGCCGTCTCTGCCTGCGAGTATCCTTTCGCTCGGATCCTCAATACCTCAAATTGCTTTCTTGTTAGAAAGCCGAGAGATTTTGGGTTACCTTTCTTCTCCTCTGCTTCCTGTTGATGATATAGAAGATGCTCGGCTCTTCTTAGGTAATCGTCGTCAGTAGCAGAAGCTCTGATTGTGCCCTGCCTTGAAAGAGCGGCGTCGGTCATTTGCCTTACTCCAAATGTGTAAGACTCACTATATGTGTTTGTTTCAGTGTTCACCGCGACTGCTTGGCCAGGTTGCTTCAAAAAGTCGGAGAAAGTATGAGGTTGATGCCTTGAGAAAACAAAGGTTCGAAATTCTCCTCGCCGCAACCAGATAACGTCGTTCATGAGCCTGTTCATTCTCTGGGAGGCGGGGCCAAGCGCCAAAACTGAATGCGCCTTCCCTCATGCAATTGGCAAATTTTCAAGAAAAATCCAACCAATTATTGAACCCTATCTTGCGGCTAGTTTTGTTATCGAGCAGCAAATTAAGCTTGGATTCTATCTCTTTCCTTTCAAGCGCGGCACTTCGGCTTTGGGGATCTCTCGCAATCTACTGGTCTACCTGGGCGTAGCTCTCATCGCCTCCATCTCGATCCTCGTGGCCCTTAAACTGAACGTCGTCCCCGAGCACGACGAGCAGGCCTACGTCACCAACGCAATGATATACAGCGGTGTGTCGCCGCATGCCGGGAATCCGTCCTACTCTGAAAGACCTCCACTCTTCTGGTGGCTGCTCACTGCGCTTCTCTCACTCGGGGCCGACCCTCGCGTCGTTCTGGCGGTGTCTCCGACTTTTGCCGTGATGCTGGCCCTTCTGATCGTGAAATTCTCGATTGATATCACCGGAGAGACAAAGGTCGGACTATTTGCGGGCCTTGCCTGTGCGTTCTCCGCTTTCTTCGCAAGCATGAGTTCGAGAGTTCTCACGGACGCTATGGGAAGTTTCTTTGCGCTCTTGAGCATGTATGCGTTCTACAAGTACTTCATCAAAAAGCAAAACAGGATTATCTACGCGCCGATCTTCGGCGCCTCTCTGGCCCTGTCTTTGATTGCGAGGGACGAGAATATGATAATGCTGCCCCTGTTCGTAATCCTCTGGATCTTCTTCGCGTTGAAGGCGACTGTCCGTAGAAAGATCCTGTATGTGGCATTGACCGGCCTGATTTTGGGAGTGCCCACGGCCGCGCTGGGGATGGTTAACACGCTTCAGCTCGCGTCCAACCTGGTGACACCAATCGTCCTAAACTTCTGGCCATACGCGCTGCTTCTGATCGCGGTATTCACCTACTTTATGTTCCGGCTGAAAAAGATATTCCTGCGGGATGCGGGCATCGGTCTCTTCCTTTTCTTGGTCTTCGAGCTCCCCTTCTGGTATGACAACTATGTGCTCGGGAACATCTTGTACTACATCGCCGGCAAGGGGATCCTCGCAAGGCCAATCTCCCACCTGATGATGATACCGCAGACCGGCGGCGTCGGTGCCCAGCTTCCCATGGTGGCTCGAGCTTCCGATTGGATCAAGAGCTTGCCGAGTCTTCTCTCGATTGCCTTAGTGGCTGCCGCCCTAATTGGAATCTACGCAGTCTACAGGTTCAGCTCAAGGGATTTCGCCTTCCTCGGCATTTGGCTCGTGACCACATTGGGATACGTCGTCTTCGGGACTCACCTTGAGGATCGATTTCTGATGATTGCATTCGCGCCGATAATGATCTTCGCAGGCATAGGTCTTGGATTCATCTGGGGCAAGAACAGATGGCTCGGGGTGGGTAGCCTGCTGCTCGCTTTGATATCAGCAAATATCATTCCGCGCACATCTCTCTCGCCATCGAACGTAATGCTCTATTCCGCAGTATTCGGTGCCGACAAAAGTCAGCAGAACTGGCTATTCTCATTCCTCCCTACGGTGCCTCTCTTTCAGCCGAACTTGCAAATCTCGCCGATTTACTTGATTGAGGGCGTCGCCTCGCTAGCCATTGCGGTGTCGTCAGTGCTCTTCGTGCTCGGGGCATTCAAATCGATCGAGCAAAGAACCATGGTGGAGGTCGAGCCGCCCCATCCCTGGCAGCTGCCTGACAATGAAAATTATGAGGATGACTTCACCACTGTATCGGAAGGCCAGAGCGGGGAAAAAGTGTCTCCGGAGGACGAAAGCGAATTGACAATAGAAGAAGAAGAGGAAGAAGTGCAGGAGCAACAAGAGCACGCAGTGCACGAATTTACCAGCGAAGGTTCCACAGAAGCCCCTCGCTAGAAACTGTCTAAAACTTTGTTCGCTAGTCCTTATGTGAGCCAAACTTAAAGTTACGTTTCATTGCTCTAAAACTGAAAGCTCGACTCGCAAAGAATTTCCAATGTGAAGGAGACTAGCACGAATTCTCTCCCTATGACGCATCCATTCCGAATCAGTGAGAAACCGTGACGACAAGAAGGCTATTGCACATGACTGGAGACTTGAAACTGCGGCCGTCGGTTGTCAGTACCATTGTGTTGGCAGCATTTCTTCTCAGCCCGATTGTCGGACAGGCCGCGCTACCGACAAATTCTCAAAACTCCACTACCAATCTCAACTCATCCTGGCAGTACGTAGGCGCAACCCAGCAGAATGTCTGGTACAGCAGCCAGACCATGGTCAACCCTGACAACGTGGCCGGACTCAAGCTGGCGTGGAGAGCCTACGTCCCCGAGGTCTCGGGAACTCCCGTCGTCAACGACGGCATGGTCTACGTCGCGAGCGGTGCATACAACCCTGGCTACGTCTACGCATTGAATGAGAGCACTGGCGCCCTGGTGTGGGCCGCTGGTCCGGGTAAGGAGACTGGGCTCAACTTTTCGACAGCGGCCGGCGTCACGGTGGACAAGGGGAGTGTGTTTGCAGGAACCGAGGACAGCTATCTCGTCTCTCTGGATGCAAAGACGGGCTATTTGAACTGGAAAGCCCCAATAACGCAGGGGATCGTGGGCAATCCGACGGGATACTACAACGGGCCACAAGCGATTCCACTAGTCCACAACGACGAGGTGATCATCTCTGATACCGAGGGTGACGTCGGCTCGAGAGGCTTCGTGAGATCTTTCAACGAGACCACTGGCGCCCTAATCTGGACCTTCTACACCGTGCCCCCCTCTCCGATGAACAACACTGACCAGCAGGAGTATCACAATACCTGGGGAAACTGCGTCGAGTGCGGGGGTGGAGCTGTGTGGAACGTCCCAGCACTTGATCCAAAGAACGGGATAATCTACTTTGGCGTCGGGAATCCCGCCCCATCCTACAACTCCTCCCAGAGGGCCCCCTACCCGAACGACACAAATCTTTTCACCGATTGCATTGTCGCGCTGAACGTAACTACTGGAAAGCTTCTTTGGTACTATCAAGAAATCCCGGCGGACCCGCACGACTGGGACCAGGGCATGCCCGTCGCAGTATTCCATACGCTAATTAACGGAAAGATGACAGAGGTCGTCGGAGCGGGATCCAAAGGAGGATATTACTACGAGCTCAACGCGACCGATGGCGCCCTAATTCACAAGGTAGCACTTGGAATCCACCTCAACGGCGATGCCAAGCCCACGCCGCAGGGTGTCGTTGTTTATCCTGGCTCATTCGGCGGCGTCAACACCTATTCTAGTTTCGATCCTCTCACCAACTTGATCTACGCCATGGCCTACAACCAGCCGTCGAACTACACCGTCGGGCCGGTCGATTTCAGTAGTTCGAACAAGAGCTTGCAGGGAAGTGTGGATAACCCTGTCCCGGAAGTCCAAAGCAACACCACACTGTATGCGATAGATGCCTCGAGCGGGAACGTCGCGTGGAGCAGGAACATGTGGGGGCTAGGTGGAGGCGTATCTAGCACCAACGATCTGGTATTCACTCAAGACGGTTCCCAAAACTACTACTCACTGGACGCGCGAACGGGAAAGGTGCTTTGGAGCTACGCGCCGACAAACAGCGACTCCTATCTGGGCCTTTGGAACTGGGGGCCGCCATCAATAGTTGACGGGATGGTTTTCGAAACCTTGTTTGGCCCAACAGGCGGAGGCGTCCTTGCCTTCACCACCGATACCTCGATAGTTGACACTTCCCTGCTTCAGGACATGACAAACACGACCGCCTCGTCGAGTCCCTCCGCGCTTTCCTCAGTTCAAAGCAGGCTCTCGACAGCCTATCTCACGCAAACAAATGACGGCGGCATTACCCTAGTCAGCGGTGCGAATGCAACCCAAACCTCCTCCCGTAACGCTATCTCTTCTAGCACAACGGTGGTGGATTCGCCAACATCAAGTTCTACGCAAACGAAGCAGATAACCGTAGTCACATCACCTGAAGGAGGCACTTCATCGCCCACGCTTCTCAATGAGAGTTGGGCAAGCCTCCTGACATCTATGGGCATCTTCTTTATCGCCCTGACATTAATCGCCTCCATATTCTTGATTGCCGGATCGAGGAGAAAAAAGGATAACCTAGAGGGAGAAGTAGCAGAAAAGGTCTCTCAGACTGTTGACGGATGATTTAGTGGAAGCGTGTCCTTTCTTCTTTTGGAAGTCCCCAGAACCCAAGTGGCGCAGCCCATAAATCTGAGCTTGCAAGAGGAATAGTCCGTAGGTCGTGATGGCATCTTCTGAGCAGAAGAACACATCTGATATCTTGTGTCCATGCTGCGGTTCGAAAATGTCCGAGCTCTCTAGGACATCAAGAAGCATCTCATACAAGTGCGACAGTTGCGGCCTCTCGGACACAAAACTCGTGGCGACCGATTTTAGAGGTTAAAGGTCTTTTCTTTCTCATCTCGCCACTTTTCCCTAGGAAGAATCAAACCAACGCTCTAAATTTGGCGAGGGCGCTTCTGAGCCCGAATTCTCGCCCGAAACCACAATATCAGAAACTCTGACTCCTATGAGCCTTACCTTCCTACTGTCCTTTTCGAACTCCTTGAAGAGGTTCCTTGCTTCCTGGAGAAGCAAGCTCTTCTCATTCGTGTGTAATGCAACAGTACTCTCTCGGGTGAATGTCTGAAAGTGGGAAAATCTGATCTTTATCCCGACGACCCTGAACTTGTATTTAGCCGAGACTAGCCTCCCGTGCAGCCGCTCTGCGAGCTCTCCTAGCTTCTCCATGACAAGCGCCTTGTCCTCGACGTCCCGGTCGAATGTATGCTCTGCGCTGAGGGACTTCATCCCCTCCCTCCCTCGAACGGGTATCCTCTCTAGCCCATTAGCAACGCCCCAAAGCCACACGCCTGTCTTCCCAAAATGCTTCACGAGTTCCTCTCCTTGCATTGCCTGCAGGTCCGCGATCGTCCTGACTCCGATGGAATCCAGGAAGGCCTCGGTCTTGTTCCCAATTCCCGTAATCGCGGAGACTGGCAGAGGAGCGAGAAACTTCTTCAGTGCCTGGGGCAAAACGACCGTGAGGCCGTCCGGCTTGCCGAAATCGGCCGCGATTTTTGCGGAAGACTTGTTCGGCGCTATGCCTATCGAGCAGGTCAGAGCGCCCCGCTCTTTCTCCTTCAGCTCGCTCTTGATAAGCCGTGCAATCTTCTCGGCGCCCTCGTAGGTCCCTGCGGTTCTTGACACGTCGAGGAAGGCCTCGTCGATGCTTACCTGCTCGAACACGTCGGCAAAGCCTCGTAACATCGCCAGCACCCTTCGGGAGACCTCAGAATAAAGTGGAAAATTCGGCTTGAGATAGATTGCTTCCGGGAACTTTTTGTATACTATGGAGATGGGCTGCCCAGCGCGAATTCCTAGCTTCCTTGCCTCGTAGGAGCAGGACATCACCACTCCTCTCCCGCTGCCTCCCTTTGGATCAGACCCCACCACGATTGGAAGACCGCGCAGTTCCGGGTGCTCCCTTACTTCCACAGACGGATAGAATGAGTCGAGGTCGACATGGAGAATTATCGGAAAGACTTCAGGTGATGGCAAGAGCTACAGAGGAATCCCCCAAGTCTCCTAGAACGGTGAGTCTAATTTATGCAAAAAGAAATCCTATAGAATTCAAAAGTCGGCCAGAGTCTTTTGGTCCATCGAAGAGCCCGCAGCGTCTTCAGACCCAGGCAATCCTCGACCCTCTCCGGGTCGGTGCTTGGGGAACTCTAGTTCCATCAGTCCCACGAGACGCCTAAATTCGTTGACTGACTCTGGCCCAAAGCCGGCAAAGTGGTTATTGAAGAATATGAACGCGTCGTCCGCCGACCCCATCGAAGCCGAGACAGCGTCGGACGTCTCCTTCATCAGCGTCGACACGTCCCTCTGCGTCCCGGAAAAATTTGTTATCTCCCGGTCTTCTCCCACCATGCGCGCGTAGATGAAATTTGATGTCAGTCGATTAGGTGAGCGCACGTATTGGTTGATCGACCAACAGAGAGAAATGTTGGACCCCTCGAGCAGTTTGTATACATCATCACGAAACCAGGACTCGTGCCTAAACTCAATAGCGTAGCGAAATCCTGTCTTGAGTTCGCCGATAAAGCTCTCGAGTACCTTCATCCCCTTTCCGTAGCGAAAAGACGGTGGAAGCTGTACTACCATGGGCCCCAGTTTAGATCCAAGTCCAGCCAGCGTCTTTGAAAAGAAGCCAAGCGTGTCCGAGACGTTCTGCAGTTTTTGCTCGTGTGTAATCTTCCTAGGAAACTTGGGGCAGAATAGGAACCCGTCCGGAGTGTTCTTCTTCCAGAGCGAGATCATGTATTGGTTTGGTATCCTGTAGAATGAGGAGTCTATCTCTGCCGATGAGAAGACGGAGGAGTAGAGCCCGAGATAGTCCTTTGGCTTTGTGCCAGCGGGGTAGAAGGGGCCAACCCAGTCCTCGTAAGACCACCCGCTGCACCCGACGTGGATTTTTCTCTTGGCGTCGCTACGGTCTGAGGATGTCACGCTGGCGCTCTAACCTACTATATGGGTCTTCTATCTTGCTTTGAAGAAAAGTAAGCTAGTTGTCCTTTCGCCGTCAATGCGAAGAAGTAAAAAGCTTCTTTCCTTCATCTTCGGTTTCTGTACCCAAACGGGAGCGGCTTTCTTACTATGAGTATTTTGCAGAGGAGTGCTACTTACGGCCCCTCGTGGTTCGTCCCCGTTTTTGCTTCGAGCCGCGCCTTGCCTTGCTCCTTGAGGGGCGACTCCTGGATCTCGCACGGCGACCGGTGGATGCAGGCGCATTCTGAGGTTGGGTTGTTTGAAAGAGACCAATCATGTTACCTTCTGGATCAGTGCCGATTACAGTATAGCCTACACCGGGAACCTCCTGCTTTTCTATTACAACTTGCCCTCCTGCCTGCTTGAATCTCTCTGTGTGCGAGTCAATGTCGTCAACGCTCACGTAAAAGCGTGGTTTGTCCATCTCACCCGACCGCACGTACATCCCCCCGTTCAGATCGTTTTGCGAGCCTGTGGTCACGATCATCCAGTAGTCCATGCCGGGCATGCTCTGCTTGTCGAATTTCCAGCCGAACAGCTCCGAGTAGAACTTGCTCATTTTCTCCGTGTCTGAAACGGGTATCTCAAAGTGAATAATCTTGTGACTCATGGTGCCGCCTTCTCTTAGCCGGCCCATGCTCGGAGGCTCCTATATTAGCAAAACTGTCAGTCTTAAGAGCCTGCGATGAATGTTGCAAATTGATCGGTTTGGGCTGATATTCCTTGAAAATTTTGTGATAAGATGTACGAGGGGTTCGCAATTGAGAGGATTTACTCGCAGATTCGTCCTTTCGCTCTACTCAACTGGCAAAGATAAAACATTGAGGTGGTAGGTCGATTCCAGCTTCTGGAAAGAGGCAAGGTCGATTTGGGGCATCGGCGGGCTGACGAAGTGTCTCCCGAGGGCCCTCTGGGCACCGTAGAACATGAAGTAGTACACGACCTGGCTCAGGTATGGATCAGAAAGCCCGGCAAGCGAAATATGCAGCTCCCTCATCTTTTGGAACATTCTCGGAAACATCCCGGGGTAACTCTTGTACAACCTTTCAAACATCAAGACGAGCGGATCCCCATAGTTTCCCCACATCCTGTAAAACCTGGGGGCTAGTTGCCTAATCACCTCGTTTGCGATCATAGTGGGGAAAGGCGAGCGATGGTTCGCCCACCAGGCCGTCGGCCAGCCGGCTGTGATGCACTCCCCAGTGAAGAGGTTGCACAGTTCGTGAGTAATTATACCGTAGCAGAACTGGTTTGAGCCCCAGTCTCCCGCGCAGTAACTCAACTCTCCGCTACCTGTTGCACCCCCAATTCCCCCCTGGCATTGCGAACTAGCTCGGACAACAACCCGAACCGGGAGCCTTCTCAGGTCCCCGACTCCAAGCACGTTGTCTCTGTACACCTTGTAGGCCCTCTCCAGATACGGGACCGCGTTCTTTCTAATCCAGTCCGATCCGTTCACGCTGTCTATTCCGGACTCTGCGGTCCACTGAAAGTGCTCGGTCGATCCCAGGCTGTAGTTGTCGGCAATCCTAACCTGCTCGTCTCCCTTGTTGTTCTTCTTCTTTTTGCCGAATGGGAAGGAGATGAACGGAGGCACACCTTTTCTTCTCTCTACTTTTTCCTGCTAGTGTCAGGGAAATAAAGACAATCTGCAATCTTCTTCTTCGTAAATCAGCAGATCCGTGGCTGTGGCTTTGGGAAGGCAAGAGTAATGATTCAGCCTGAAGAACACAAAAAGCAGAGTAGGAAATGAGAAAGAAATATGTTGGCCGGTTGGAAATGAAGGGTGCATAACAGAGTTTCTTCTTCCTAGCCAAAAAAAGAAAAGCGGATTTTTGTGGGTTCATAGATGCGCAGGTATCTGGTTCGATTAGAAAATAGGTCGGGTTTCAACCCCAAGCAGACAGTGCAGGTTCTGATCGGATTGAGGAAGGACTCCGACGCCTTTGGAGCCGTAATAAAGAACCTCAGGGTAACCGACCTCGCATTAGAGTTCGACCTCTATGCCTCAGAGGGCGATTCTAAAGACAAGGCAATCAGTGCGCTATCAGAAAAGTACGGCAGGCTTTTGAACGAGCGGGACCTACAGCACCAGGACAGTGAACCTCCTTCTGCCTCCAACCAGCCGAGCCAGTACGAGAGCAGCAAGGAGGAGACCGTGAAGCTCTGCGTAAAGTTGTTCAACGAACAGCGGTTCTGGGAGTGCCACGAGACGCTAGAACAGATCTGGCGCAGACAGCGAAGCGGCGATGAAAAGGATGTGCAACAAGGTATCATTCTGGCCGCCTCTGCCCTAGTCCACTTTCAGAAGGGCGAGCCGGACGTATGCCTTGGAATGATCCCGAGAGCCCTTGCAAAACTGGACAGGTGGAAGGAGGATTCCTACTACTCGCTAGACTTGATGAAACTCAGAGAATCGCTACGAGAAATGCAGAGGACCGGAATAATAACAATTCCGAGGATTTAGGGCAGCAAACCCATGTAATACATGGGATGTTTAGAGGAAAAGGAATTGGCACGTATGTAGTACGCTAACGGTGAAATCCTTCCTAAAAGAAAAGGAGGAAGTGCTCCCCTGGGTGTGGTTCAAGACCACAGCTTTCCTTCCTAACGGATAGTACGGCTATCCCCAGAGGAACGGGTAGGCATTTCCGAACGGCCGTATTAATTCGCTTTGGTGAACTTTTCTTGCCTTTTGAGCGATTCAAGTTGAAAGAATGTCGTGCAAAAGAGAGAGGCTCTAATGCCAAAGGCTAATCTGGGGTTACAACTCCCCATCTCCTGTGCCTTGCTTTGCCTTTTCAGCATCAAGAGTTTTTTCTCTGGTCAAAGAGAGAGGGGGTGCGAGTCTTGCCTGAAGTGGAGAACCTTCCGCGATCTCTTTAAGATAAAGGAATGGAGGGAAAGCAATACCCATGCAAAGAAAGGAACTGGGCAAGACAGGCATTGACATACCCGAAATCGGGCTTGGCACGTGGCAGTACAAGGATGGGGAAGCACCACTCAGGCTCGGCATATCTCTCGGTGCTGCATTCATCGATACCGCGGAGATGTACGGGACAGAAGACATTGTTGGCAAATCAATCGCAGGCAAGAGGGACCAGGTGTTTGTTGCGACGAAAGTTTCTCCGCACCACCTGCACTTCGACGATGTGATAAGGGCCGCAAACGCGAGCTTGAAGCGTCTGAATATCAAAACCATAGACCTCTATCAGGTTCACTGGCCCAATCCCGAGATACCGATAAAGGAAACGATGAGGGCGATGGAGACCCTCGTGAAGGAGGGCAAGGTCAGATACATCGGGGTAAGCAACTTCTCCGTGGAAGAAATGAAGGAAGCGCAGTCCAACCTCTCTTCGCAGGAGATCGCGTCCAACCAAGCGAGATATAGCCTAGACGATAGAGAGATTGAAAGCGAAGTCTTGCCGTATTGCGAAGCTGAAAAAATTACTGTAATTGCATACAGCCCCCTCGCGAGAGGCAGGCTTCTTAGCTCGAGGGGACGGGCCGCCGATCTTCTCGACAAGATCGCCGGGAGACACGGAAAGACACGTTCGCAGGTCTCGCTTAATTGGTTGCTCGCAAAGGATAAGGTCGTGGTCATACCCAAATCTGACAGGTCAGAGCATGTTCGAGAGAATTGCGGGGCTTCGGATTGGAAGCTCTCTAAGGACGACATACGTCAAATTGACGAGGCTTTTCGGTAGAGGTTGCGGACCATTCTTTCACCTTAATTCAGGCTTATCAAGAAATCAACAAGTTTAATGCATGCGAAAGGCTTTCTCCACTTTACCTTGCCACTTTTTTTTGGCTCCGAATACCGGGATAATGATGAGATTTCCATATCGAAGACGGTTCTTCCCCGTCTGCCGGAAGGATACAAGGAAACACTCCTGGGTGATCGCAGGGGCGCAATTAGGCAGTTTAGGCACCCCTCGGGCTTACACGTTCGAGAGTACAGCGATAGGTTTGTTATACATAGAGATAGCTTCGACCCGAGGAGCCATCCTGTCCGTCACCTTATCCATGATTCGCCAGAAACAATCCTTGCCCTAGGCGCCTGCCTATACGGTGCTGGCAAGGCAGCTAATCGGATTTCCAAGAAAAGAGAGCAAGAACACGAAAGTAGTGATCATGGAGCAGGAAGAGAATTCATCGGGCCTTTCGGCTCGCTGGGTTCATTCATCCTTGCTTTCCTCTCGTTGAACAGCGTGTTCAGGTTCATTAAGCGCTTGATATTTTCCTGAACAAGCGCTGAGCGGCCGCGAGGAAGAATTACTGGCCCGGAAAAGGCGACTCTTCTCTCTCTACACTCTCAGTTAGTCATGGGATTACCATCTGTCGTAGACTGCAAGGCCTCCTTCTTGCCTCTCCAACCTGCGCTCTTGCCACACGTAAACTCTTTTGATGGTCTTCCAACCTGATCAACTTCAACTGACGAATTCATCGGTGCTTTTCCCTTGACTGCGAACAAGACAGAAAAGATGGGAAAAAATTACCCCAAACGAGTAGAAGAAGAATAATAACAATCGCGAGCTGTCACATCCCTCTTGCCACTCCTGAAACCTGAGACCAAAAGATTCTACGCGGTACTCTACAGGCTCGTACCCGTCGCCATCAGGTACAGAAGCGACAGAAATGAGATCAAGAAGGCGGAAGGGAAGATCCTATACCCAGAGAAATATCAAAAACACGCTGCCAGTGCGCTGAAAGCCTTCATCGACCTTGGGCCGGCCTTTATCAAACTCGGGCAGCTGCTCTCCGTCAGACCGGACGTCCTGCCCCAACCCTACATTGACGAATTCTCAAAGTTGCAGGACGAGGTCCCACCTGCCCCATTCAATGAAGTGAAGCAGGTCATCGAAAAAGACCTCGGACCAATTGATCAGGTATTCAATTCCTTCAGACCCGAGGCGGTCACGGGGGCAAGTCTAGGGCAGGTGTACAGGGCAACGTATCACGGAGAAGAGGTTGTCGTCAAGGTCAACCGGCCTGGGATCAAGGAAAGGATTGCAATTGATACGAAGGTGCTGAAGAGGCTTGTCCCGCTCGTGGGGCGATTCATCGATCCGGGATTGCGGTTCAGCGCCCAGTCCGTAGTGGATCAATTTTCGGACACGATAGACGAGGAGGTGGACTACAGAGTCGAGGCGGCCAATCTCCGGGAAATCAAAAATAATCTGAAATCGGACAAGACTGTGATCATACCGGAGATATTTCAGGAGGTCTCCGGGGAGCATGTGCTTGTGCTCCAATACATCGGGGGCATCAAGGTCAGCGACGTAAATGCTCTCGAGGCCGCGGGCCTGGACAGGTCAAAACTTGCAAGAAGAGTCGCGCGTCTTTTCTTCAAGATGCTCCTGAGTCAGGAGATTTTCCACGCAGACCCCCATCCCGGAAACATATCCATTGCAGACGACGGGAAGATCATTCTCTACGACTTTGGAATGGCGGAGCGCCTTGACCGAGAGACCAGATTGAAATTAGTAAAATTCTACGTCGCGCTGGTGGACAGTGACTCTGCCAAGATAGTGGACATCATGGTTGATCTCGGCATTCTTCAGCCTCTTACAAATCGCTACGTCATCCGCGCCGGGGTCGATCTTGCCATAGCAGACATGCGCGGGCGAAAGGTCGAGGAGACCGAAGTGAAGGCGCTGATGGAGATCGCGAACAGGACGATTTACCAGTTCCCATTCAAGCTTCCGAGAAACCTCGTGTTGTATATGCGAATGCTCTCAATACTCGAGGGCGTCTGCCTGACGCTTGATCCTAAATTCAGGTTCATCAAGATACTCGGCGGACTGCTCGAGCAGGAAGGGCTGGTCAGAGAAGCCTATGTCGCAGAGCTGAGAGAAACCCTGGATAAGATCGGAGACGCACTGGATGCAGCTGTTGAGACCGCGCCGCTGTTGAAAAAGTACCTGGAGAACCAGCAGATGGAAGGGCAACAGGGTTCCTACTATGGTCCCCGACGCGGCAGGCAAAGTAGTAGGGGAGGATTTGTCTCGGGAGCTATGGCTGGAGTCGGAGCTGCAGGCGTGACAGCTTCGCTCTTCTTTCTCGGTAGTGCGGAGGGAAAAGTCGGGCTGGGAATTTCACTTTTCTTGCTTGTGGCAGCCGTGGTCGCGGGCTCGCGCTCATAGCCCGTGTCTTAAATTCTATTTACTGGACTGTAATCCTGCCGACATCTTTCATTGGCAGTCTAACTGTTAGGACGCCGTTCTCGTACTTTGCGGTGACCTGTCCAGAAGCTTCTTCCTCTTCCTCCTCTTCACCGGCTCGAACCTTCACGGGCAGAGGTATTCTCTTGTGTATCGTAAGAGGCCGCTGTTCCCAGTATGTTACTCCGTCTCTCTCTGGTCTGTCTCTCTTTGCGCTCACCACGAGGGAATGCTCGTGCAGCCTTGTCTTTATCTTGCTCTTGTCAAAGCCAGGCATGTCGAGCATGATTACCAAGTCGGTCCCATCCTCAAACATATCCACGGGTGGAAGCATCATTTCGTAGACCTCCCTTGACCTGGTACTGATTTCCTTCATAAATTCCTTCGAGAGACCCCTCAGAAGCAGACTCATATGTTTTCAAGTGGCGCTCCGAACGATAAAAGGTTTATCGAGCACAGCTAGGAGAGGCAGGTCGCAACAATCATGGATTTTTTCCTTACTCACAAGGATGTATAATGGAGTGAGAAGGAAATTGTGATTTCTACTGCTTGACGATTTCGAGGTTGATGCGGCGTGGGGTGGCGATGTCTTTCTTAACCCGCTGCATCCACGGCAAAATCTTCCTGCTGGTAAATTGTACTCCTGGTCACGATGAGGTGGCCATCATGAAAGACAGAAAAGAAAGAGCGATCCAACTTCTTATCTATCTGTTTAGCCTATACAATCAAACAGTGGGAGAAGTAGCATCATAGTATGCCCGTTTCACTGAAAGCAAGAGACTTGATGGACACGAATATCTTGACGCTGGATGCTTCGACCAGCGTATCCGCCACCATAAGGAAGATGACCGAAAAGAATGTGTGGTCGGTGATTGTGGAAGAGCGCGGCCTTCCAGTAGGCGTGGTCACTGACCGCGATATCTTGAGACGCTGCCTTGCCAAGGGACTCGATGTGGATTCAGTAAATGTAGCTCAGATCATGAGCTCTCCGATCATCACTGCGGGCCCCGATTCTCACATCGGCGAAATCATGCAGCTGATGGTGGACAAGGCGATACGGAGAATCTTCATAGTCGATGGAGGCAAGGTCGTTGGCAGGGTTACGCAGACCAAGCTCTTTGAGGATTCGCTTAACGTGATGATGTCTCTGTCTTCTATGCGCTACCAGATGTAAATGTGACTGTGTTACTTCTATTCCCGGGATGCGGTGGGCATATTGCTCTAGCTGGCATCATGCGGTCAAGTCTGGAGTTGTGTTTCTTTTCTCTCCCAGACACCGACTTGTTCAAGTCGATTCGCGTCTCGAAGTTACAATAACAGATTTAAACGAAATATGGGCACTTCTCTTACTCGGTCGGGATGGCAAAGAAGTGGAAATACGATCTCATAAGATAGACGTGCCTGACGGTGTCAACGTCATCGTCGGACAGGCTCATTTCATCAAGACTGCGGAAGATATCTACGAGGCTCTAGTTAACTCTGTGCCAGGAATCAAATTTGGTTTTGCGTTCTGCGAGTCCTCCGGCCCGCGATTGGTAAGGCACGAGGGGACAGACGAGGAGCTACGCAAGCTCGCATCGAAGAACGCCTACTCAGTAGGAGCGGGTCACTCTTTCATAATTTACATCAGCGGTTCTTATCCGATCAACGTGTTGAATGCCATAAAGACTATCCCCGAAGTGTGCAACATATACTGCGCGTCGGCAAACCCGGTCGAGCTCATCGTGGCCCAGACGGATCAGGGCAGAGGGATAATCGGAGTCGTGGACGGCGGATCTCCCAATGGCATTGAGTCAGAGAAGGACGTTGCCGAAAGACGATCTTTCCTGAGAAAAATCGGATACAAGCTCGCCCCGTAGCGAGCACATTGTTCGCCTCGACATTCTCCTCTCTTTGATTCCATATCTCCTCATGAGAGTTGAAGAGGAAACGCATGCATTGTTTATTAGGAATCAGATGCGTATGTACACCATAACGACGTAAGCCTGTCTGACTAGCGAACCCAAACAGAGTGAAAACGATGCCAATCACAGTCGGCAAGATCTATGGCATACCCATACTCCTCGACTATTCTTGGTTCATAATTTTCATCCTGATCGCATACACGGTCGGGTTTGGGCTTATGCCATCGACCTATCCTGGTCTCGGATGGCCAGATTATGTTGCCATAGGCGTCCTCTCATCCGTCCTGCTCTTCGGATCAGTACTTGTGCACGAGCTTGCTCACTCGATCCTTGCAAAGAGGAATGGACTAAAAATCAAGCAGATATCGCTCTTCATCTTCGGAGGCGTGTCTGAGATAGAGGAGGAGGCAAGCAACCCTTCCGTTGAGCTCAAGGTTTCAGCTGCAGGGCCGATCACTTCCATCTTAATTGCGGCACTAGCCTACGGCGCATGGTACCTCTCTGTGATTTTGCATCTCACGCCACTCGTCCGCGCTCCCGTTGAGTACACCGCACTTGTCAATGAAATCGTAGCGGCTTTCAATCTGATCCCCGCCTTCCCGATGGATGGCGGCAGGATACTGCGCTCGCTCCTGTGGTACAGAAACAAGGACCTCCTGAAATCGACTCGCACGGCCTCGAGAGTGGGGAATGCAATCGCGTACATCATGATCTTTGGTGGAATCTTCTTCGTCTTCTTCGCCGACCCGATCACGGGGATATGGCTTGTTTTGATTGGGTGGTACATCTCGAGCGCGGCTAGGGGCGCGATGACGGCGACGGTGATACAGAAGGATCTTCAAATGATGAAGGCAAATCAAGTGATGACGCGTACCATTGACTCGGTCTCGCCAGACATCAGCCTAGAGGAGCTCTCTCAGGAAATCTTTAGGACAAAGCACAACGGCTTTCCAGTCCTGTCAGGGCAGGAGCTCGTGGGCTGCGTGACAAATGAGGACTTGAGGAAGGTAAAGCGCGAACAGTGGCCGACGACCAGGGTTGCTGATATCATGGTTCCAAGAGAAAAGCTCGTGACGATGCACTCGGACGAACTCTCAGATCGGGCGTTTACCCTCATGAACCAGAATAGGATAGGAAGGATTTTTGTGCTTGACAATTCGGGCAGGTTAGTCGGAATAATTACGAGGAGCGACATCATCAAGGTTGTGCAGATGCAGGAAAGCCTTCACGAGGTGAGGGGACGGGAGTCCAGCATTGGGGCGGACGGTAGCGTCGTCACCGTCCAGCAGGGAATGCTTTTCGTCCTTGAGCGGCCAGTCCAGGCCGGCAGCGAGTGGAAGGCGGTCTATGATCCGAGCGTCTTTAACTTAATTGGAAGGAGGATCGTCCAACCAACTCCGGAGAGCCAGGTGGAGCAGTTCACCTTCGAGGCAATGAAGAGGGGGTCCTACGCTATTGAATTTTCTGCCCAGCAAATGGGAGTTGGGACGACGCAGAAGAAAGGCGCTGCACTCCTTAACGTGATCAAATACAACATCATAGTAAACTAGAAGAGGCTGGAAAAAACTCCGGAGCAAAATCGACGAACTTGTGCTGCTATGTCTAACTGGTAAGTCGCACAATCAGCGGCTGATCCACTTCTCAAAGATGAAACCATGGTCAGCCCACGGATCCACATGGAAACCATGTTCTGTTTTGGCGACCCTAATCAGGTAGGGATCGAAGGGGAGAAAAGTCCCAATCGAGCGTAGACGCAGCGAGGAGGTGGCGACTTGCTTTACCGCTTTAACCGAGTCGCCAAAGGTGCCCGTGAGTACGGCGAACTCGCCGTGGAGATTTTCGACTTCTTCGGGCGGACTCCCTAAGATGAATATTGAACCCTGAGATCTGTACGCTTCTCCGCCTGAGATAATCATTTCAACAACAGATTTTTGCGCCCACTTTTCAACATGCCAGCCTCGACCAAAGAATCCATTCATCTTCCTGAGATAGCCCGACTTTGCGATCTTTGTATCCTCACTCTTGGAAAGTTCACTTAGCTGGACGCACGGCCTGCTCTGAAAGTTGATCTCGTCTCTTCTATCCCTTGAACCTCGACGAAGCGAACACGTAACGTGTGCAACCTCGGTTGCGGGTTTGAAACCTCCGCGCCTCGCCGAATTTATTGAAGGGGTGTTGCTTGAATTGATCAACATCCTGAGGACCTCCACTCCTCTCGAGCGGCCGTAGCGAGCAATGGCTTCCTGAAGCAGACCGGCAACCCGCTTTCCTCGATAGTCAGGGTCGGTTCTGGCCATACTCAACCATCCACTTCTATCGGCGAGCTCTTGGTAGTTTGCCATTCCAATCACTCTCTGTCCGTCGAGAGCAATGAACAAACCGCCGGCCTTGATGGTCTGCTTTAGGATCCCAAGAACGTAATCATTCGGGCCTACTGCTCGTCGGGAAAGATTTGCAATCGAGGAATAATCCAAGAGAGTGGCTTTTCTAGTACGGAATCTGTATTCCATCGAGAAACCCTTTCGCAACTTTAACTCGATATTCTCTGCCTTTTAGCTCTTTTCGCTGCCGTCTGAAACTTCCACAGATTCACAGGGGAATACGGGGTTGATTCTTCATCTTTTTGCGATGAACGTTAGATATATCTAATACGATATAGGAAACCATATATGTTGCAATATCTGATTAACTCTTCTAATGAGGCTTCCAACCAGCCGCAACCGAGCGCAGCGTTGCTCGGGAGAGGGACAAAGCTCTTCGCCGACTCGCCCTCAGGGCGCGCCGCGTGGTCTGCTCCTTTACTATATTCTCCACAGGATTTCTTCAAAGCCAGCCCACGGATACGAAATCCTGCAGGATATCGAGAGCAAGACCGAGGGAGGCTGGAGGCCTGGACCAGGTTCGGTGTACCCGATGCTCAAGAAACTTCTCTCGGACGGATTGATAAAGGCAGATCCTGGGAGAGGTACCGAGACATCTCAGCGAGTCTACCACATCACGGAGACGGGAGTAAAGCATCTGCAGGAAGCAAAGCAGATGTTTGCAGACGCGGCAAAGAAATGGAGCTCGATGCGAAGGATATTTGTCGAAATGGTCGACCCGAAGGACATCGGATCCCTCTTCATCGATGGGACGAGGATCCAGTTCGAGGTTGCTCGGGAGACACTGGAGTCAAAGTTGGGGAGCATTTCTCCGTCGGAAACACGCTTCCTGCTCAAGGAGTATGCCCTAAACCTGGAAAGGCAGATGGAGTGGTGTTCTGCGCTGCTCGGGAAACTGGAACAACAGCAACAACAGGAGCAAAAGAAACGAGAGATTCCAACGCAGAAAATCAAGGGAGCCGAATCCATGGACGATGGGATTAATCTCCCAGTGGCAAAGGTGACCGCTGCCAGTTCACACATGAAGCGGCGGTAGAACCTGGCCGGATTAAGATCAAACAGATACGGGAAAACTACAGAAAGTGTAATGGAGAGAGAAAAGAAAATTGAGTATAACGCAACAATCATTGGTTGAAACGGATCAAGGAAGACCAAAGATCATCAAAGTGGAGAGCCTTACAAAGGTCTACAACGGCAAGTTGAAGGCGGTCGATGGAGTTTCTTTTTACGTCAAGGAGGGCGAGATCTTCGGCTTTCTCGGCCCCAACGGCGCAGGAAAGAGTACGACGATCAACATGCTGACGACGCTAACACGGCCGACCTCCGGAAAGGCTGAGATTGCCGGGTATGACATTCACAAGCACCCAAACGAGGTGCGTAGAGAAGTCGGCGTCGTCCCGCAGGAATACACGGCCGACGAAGATCTGACGGGGCGAGAGAACATACTGCTTTGCGCGGACTTGTATGGCCTCCCGAGAAGCAATTCAAGCGGCCACGCCGATGAGCTCTTGAGGCTTGTCGAACTGCAGGATGCTGCGGACAGAAAAGTCAGCACATATTCCGGTGGCATGAGACGCAGGCTCGAACTCGCATGCGGCCTCATCAACTATCCGAAGCTTCTCTTTCTGGACGAGCCCACGCTCGGCCTCGATGTCCAGACGCGCGCGGCCGTGTGGAAGTACATCAAGATGCTCAAGGAAGAGTACCACATGACATTGTTTCTGACGACACATTATCTCGAGGAGGCAGACTCCCTCTGCGACCGCATAGCAATCATAGATCACGGTCACATCGTACAAATGGGAACGCCGGAGGAGTTGAAGGCCAGCATTGGCGGAGACGTCATCGTCGTGGGCGTAAAGGAGAAAGAGCCCGACATTTCAAGCGAGATAGCAAAGATCAAACGCGTGAAGGATGTGAAGAAGACCGACGCAGAGTACAGGATAAAGGCGGAGATGGGCGAGGAAGCCTCTCCCCAGATCATGGACCTCGTACGCTCGAAGGGGATGCACGTGACAAAGATATCTCTCACAAAGCCAACGCTTGACGAAGCCTACCTCGAATTTACGGGAAAGAGCCTGCGGGAAGAAGAGGGAGACAGGTGGTCCTCATTCAGCCAGCGCCTGACTATGAGCAGGGCGAGGTCGAGGTAGTGGGACTGCAAGAGAATTAGTCATTGAAAGAAAAGAGTTGAGGTGTAAGTAAATACAAAATTGGCAGACAAAATAGAAATTAGGTCAACGGCTACGGAACAGTCTGAAATGGCGCCCACTGCTCTAACCGAGTCGAAGCTGAGAGAGGAGGAGGCGAGGAGAGAAGAGGAGAAGAAGACTCTCGGGCGCGCGCCAAAGTTGAACAAGAGCCCGCTACACGGATTGTGGGCTCTGACAAACAGGGACCTGAAAAAGTGGTACAAGAATCCGATTCAGCTTTTCATCTCCCTGATACAGCCGGTCGTGTGGCTTGCGCTGTTCGGAAAAGCGATGAACTTTGGTTCCTTCATATCCCAGTCCGGGATCCCATCCTCAATCCAAAGCCAGATCATGCAGAGCACTTTCGGAACCAGCGACTACTTCTCGTTCCTTTCGGTCGGGATGCTCGCTTTCATCATTCTTTTCACAGCCGCATTCAGCGGTATGTCCGTTGTGTTTGATCGGAGGTTCGGGTTCCTCAACAAGGCACTCAGCACGCCGGTCGGCCGCGGAGCCATCGTCACGAGCAAGGTGATGCAGAGCGTGATCAGATCTCTCGTTCAGGCGGCCATAGTTCTCGTAATTGCGATACTGCTTGGAATGGATACCTCGGCTCTGAGCGTCGTAGGAGTGGCGGGCGCATTCACGATACTCTTTCTGATGTCGTTCGGGCTATCTTCGCTGTTCGTCATGCTTGCCTTGAGGTCGAGCGACTGGCAGACTCAGATGGCGATAATCAACCTGCTGAACCTGCCTTTGCTCTTCGCGAGCAACGCCATACTGCCAGTGAAACTGATGCCAGCTTGGCTTCAGACCGTCGTCAAGCTAAACCCAGTCAGCTACGCCAACGATGCGACAAGGCAGCTCTTGCTCGGCGCGACAGGTATGAGCAGCTTGGGCGTTGACTTTGCTGTACTCATAGGTTTCGCAGTGGTTCTGGCTTCGATGGGAATAGTGCTCTCCTGGAGACTGCTCTCGAAGTAGCGCAGTGGGGTTGTAAGCGGGCGCCTTGAAAGAGAGCGCCCGGCACCCTTCCCCTTCCTTTTTCTCCCGCATTTTTTTTCGTTTGCTTCGATCATTAGATTTGCTAATCCCACGCTCTTCCCATCTTTCCATCTAACAGGATGGGAAGACTCGAGTTCGGTCAAGAGCAATAGACAGAAAAGCTAGCCCATGCTTTCGCTCCGAGTAACCAGCAATGACGAGCGAAGTATACACTGTAGTGAAACTTGACGGATACTCGGAGGGCTACGTCAAGGCCCAAGGTCACTGGATTTTCTTCAAGAGTTTCGGAGAGCCAAAGAAGGGGACTATACTCTGTCTTCACGGCGGCCCAGGAGGGACTCACGATTCCGGGGTCCCGATGGCAAGGCTAACCAGCGACGGCTTCAGAGTGGTGTTTTACGACCAGCTCGGCTGCGGCAAATCCGACCAACCGCATAATCAAGTTCTCTATACGGTAGAAAGGTACGTCGAGGAAGTGGACGGAGTAAGGAGTGGCTTGGATTTGGGGAAGGTACACCTCTACGGTCACAGTTGGGGCGGTTTCCTCGGCGTTGCATACGCGACAAAGTACTCTTCCAATCTTGAGAGCCTACTAGTTTCGAGCGGCAGCTCGAGCACTCCGCTTTGCGTCGAAGAGATGTGGAGGCTGAGATCAGAACTGCCGGGTTCGCTTCGGGACACTCTTAACAAGTACGAGGCCGAAGGAGATTACCTCAACGATGAGTATCTTAGGGCATTGGACGAGGTGTACAAAAGGCACCTCTGCCGACTCGACCCATGGCCTCCTATGATTCATTCGATGGTCGAGGACAAGCGAAGGGGCGGGCCAGGGTTGGTTTACAAGCTCATGTGGGGACCAAACGAATTCTTTGCGGTGGGGACCCTGAGGTATTGGGACGTGACCGGTCTGCTCAACCGCATCACGGTGCCCACGCTGATCACCAATGGGAGGTACGACGAGGTCACCCCGAGGAACGGCGAGGTTCTGCACCAGGGAATCAAGGACTCCAAGTTCGTCATCTTCGAGAAGAGCTCGCACACAGCGAGGCTCGAGGAACCCGAAAAATACTTTGAAGTGTACGGAGGGTTTCTCCGCGCATTGCTCTAAGTAAACCTCTCTGTTCATAGGATTCGCCTTTTGCAAGTAACACCGACCGAAAGTGGTTCCTAAATTTGGTAGGTGCAGTTCGAGACGAACTGGGATTTCATACTCTTTTTGCTAAAGAGCCTTTGCCATGTTGTAAAGCATTGCCAGAGCATGGCGAATCTTCTACGCAAAAAGTTGTATGTTTACCCAGAATCTCTCCTCTTCACCCCACATAATAGCCACTACGCATAACTACGAAGGCTCGAAATCTGTAGTGCCCAAGATAAGACATGGCGGTCAGGAATATTCCTCTATCTCTGATTGATGAGAATCCCTTCAATCCGAGACTACAATATGACTCGGACGAGATAACGCGGCTCTCTACATCGATGTCACAATCCGGAATCCTCTCGCCAATCATGGTCAGAAAAAAATCGGGAAACAAGAGGTATGAGCTCGTCTTTGGGCACCGACGTGTCAAGGCAGCTCGCCTTTTAGGATGGGATTCCATTAGGGCGGAAATCAGAACTTTTTCGGATGAAGAGATGCTTCGATGCTCGATGTCGGAGAACCTTGCGAGAGACGACCTCTCAGATTATGAGAAAGCCAAGTGCTTTCAACGGTTCAAGATCCAATTCAACAGGACCAACGCAGAAATAGCCAGCATGATTGGCTACTCTGAGGCGCACGTCAACAACTATCTGCGAATGCTCCAATTGGTCGATGATCTAGAGATCGAAAAAGACATGTACTATTATCTGCACCGAATCTCAGAACACCACGCCCGTATCTTGCTGCGTATTCCTTCTCAAAAGGAGAGGGTCAGCGCATTGAAACTTGCCGTAATTCAGAAGATGTCGGTGAGAGATCTTCAAAGAATGGTTCGCGATCTTCACGGATGGTTTTCGGAAAATTCCGATGAATCACGCGAAGAGCAGATAGTTAAGAGGAGATCAACTGCTCAATACTTATTGGAGAGCAAAGAGGAAGAGCTTTCGCGCATTGAGAAGGCACTGAAGGCAGAATTCAGGTTTCCGCATATCGGGGATTTTGAAAAATTCATCCGGATGTGCGCCTTCGACATGGGGTTTTCGTACTTTAGCAGTTTTCCGCCTTTCGCGAGATACGACAACCGCGAAGCAATAGAAATGAAGAGGCATTGGTTTTTCAGAGAAGGGCCCCATACCTCAAACATCAAAGACATCCGAATTCAATTCTATGACAACACGGCCGTCGCCACCCTTATGATTGAGAGGAAAATCGAAGGGAAATATCGCAATCGTGCTGTTATTCCCGTCCGGGGAAGCGTCGTACTTATACGAAATAATGAAAAATGGAGAATAGTCCACGAGCATTGGTCGAGCCTCGATCAAGGAGAAGGGGGTATCGCCAACAGGGAGTTGGAAACATTGCCCGGGCAAGCTTTCAGCAAGCTTCGCTAGTCAGATTTCCTCTATTGATTAATTCCGAATACCTTGCAAGCGGTACCTGAGAGGATCTTACGTTCATCTGAGGGTTTCAGATTAAGGGAACGGATTTTCGCAAGTTCTACCGGGACGTTCAATGGAAGGTCGCTCCCGTACATTAGCTTATCAGCTCCAACTTTTTCGGCTGCCATCATGAGATAGCACACCGAAGAGAAGGACGTCTCGACGAAAACGTTAGGGTTTTCACTCGCAGTGAGCATCGCATCATAAGCACTCCCGCCCGTCGCTCCGCCGAAATGTGCGATGACAATATTTGTGTTAGGATGCGCTTTGGCGAGTGTTCCCACGAACCGTGGTGTATTCGCGTGAAGCTGGTGGATTCCACAATGAATTACAAGCGGCACCCCTAGATCTTCCGCTAACTTTGCAAGGTATTGACCTGGCGACGTGAGCGGACCAAATGACCAGTCGTCGTAGTGCATCTTGATGCCGACAAAGTGCAGCTCTTCAATGCACCGGGGTATCTCAGTTGCGGCGAGGTCCTTGAAGTACACTGGATTTACGGAAGCGATGCCAAATATTCGCCCTTTATTCCTCTCTGCAGCAGCTGCTATTGCATCATGGGCCTTCGTTTGATCGGGAGGCCTAGGAAGAGGAAAGCAGACTGCCGCATCTATTCCATTTGAGTCAAGCATGGATATGACGTCGCGCTCTGCAAAGTTCGCGCCCGCCAAAACTAGATCGTTACCCATGTGCGTATGCGAGTCCAATATCTTCGTAGAACTATGGCCTCACCTCGGCCTGGGCCTTTCTTGTTACGTCCAGTTGACCTTCTTCGATTTCCTTCCAGTAAAAACACGAAACCAGATGTTCCCCTGTAGCGGTGAACGCCGCGGGCTCATTCCGTTTGCAATTCTCCTGCACGTAAGGGCATCGAGTGTTGAACTTGCAACCAGTGGGTAAATTGACGGGAGATGGTATTTCGCCCGAGAGAAGTTTTGGCGGATTCATCTTCATGCTATCCACGTCGGGAGTCAGAACCGAGGAAAAGAGAGCCTGCGAGTATGGGTGCAGGATCCTCGAGTAGAGCTCTTCGGTCGGAGCTTCTTCCATCAGGTGTCCAAGATATAGAATGAGAACTCTGTTACTGATGTGCCTCACGACACCTAGGTCGTGCGAAATCATTAGGCAGGATATTCCAAGACTCTTTTGCAAATCGTACATCAGATTCATTATCTTTGCCTGCACCGAAACATCCAGGGCGGATACTGGCTCGTCAGCCACAATCAACAGAGGATCCAGTGCGAGCGCTCTTGCAATTGCGATTCTTTGAAGCTGTCCGCCGCTGAACTGATGAGGGTACTTGCCCGTATCGCTCCTCGAGAGACCAACCTTGACCAAGAGCTCTCTAGCTCTCTCCTTACGTTCCTTTTTTGTCTTCCAGTGATGAATCGCCAGCGGCTCGGCGATAATCTCGTGAATCTTCATTCTTGGATTAAGTGAAGCAAACGGATCCTGAAAGACGATCCCTATCTTCTTGCGTACTTCCCTGAGTTCCTCTCTCTTTAGTTTCCACATCTCCTTTCCTTCAAACAGAACATCGCCCGAAGTCGGGCTTAGAAGACCAGAGACCATCTTGGCTATAGTAGTCTTCCCCGATCCGCTCTCACCGACGAGGCTCACCGTTTCGTTTCTTGCAACGCTAAAGGACACATCTGTTACTGCGTGCACCTGACCGACAGTTTTCTTGAATACGAGCCCCTTTTTCACGGGGAATTTCTTGGTCAGTCCTTTTACCTCAAGTACAAGATCGCGAGACATTTTTTTCTCTCGCCACCTCAGAGTCCCCATTCTTCAGAGTAGATGAAGCAGCTGACCCAGTGCCTCGGTTCTGCTTCAATCATGTAGGGGTCCTTTGATTTGCATATTGATTTGGCGTATTCGCACCTCGGACTAAAACCACACGATGGATTAGAGTAGATCAGTTTCGGGACCTCACCGGGTATCGTTTCGAGCTTCCCTCTTTCGGTGTCAACACGCGGGACAGATTTCAGGAGTGCTTTCGTATACGGGTGTAGCGGGTTTCGAAGAACCAGCCTGGTTGGCCCCAACTCTACAATTTTGCCCGCGTACATTACTGCAACTCTGTCGCAGATCCAAGCGACAATTCCCAAGTTATGGGTAATCACCAATACAGAGGCCCCTTGGGTTGCGCGTATGTCTTTCAGCAGGGAAAGTATCTGGGCTTGGATAGTCGCATCTAGATTAGTCGTAGGTTCGTCTGCAATGATCAATTCCGGATTCGCTGCAAGCGCGATAGCAATCATTACTCTCTGTCTCATCCCTCCGCTGAGTTCGAAAGGGTATGAAGAAGCTCGCGTCTTGGCCTCAGGAATGCCAACCATCTCCAACAGTTCGACTGCGTGCCTCTCAGCTTCACCTTTTGTTGCCTTGCCGTGTACTCTTGAGACCTCAGCTATCTGCGTCCCTACTTTCATCAGTGGGTTGAGCGAAGTGAGAGGGTCTTGGAATATCATCGAGACCTTGTTCCCCCTAATCTCCCGCATTTTATCTTCAGTAAGGGTGACGAGGTCTGCGCCATCCAATCTGACATTTCCAGAGACTATCTTTGCAGGGGGACTGGGCAGAAGCCGCATGATGGAAAGGGCGGTCATTGTCTTGCCGCTTCCTGACTCTCCGACGATTCCAAAAATCTCCCTCCTCTGGATGTGGAAGCTTACATCATCAACTGCCCTGATTACGCCAGATGAAGTGTAAAGATACGTCTTGAGATTACTAACTTCGAGAAGTGACCCCTCTTCATCTCTGCCTTGGCTGAGAAACAAGATACTCTACGATTGCACCTGCTGCTAATAGGAGCCCTAGATTCTCAACGACGGGTCAAGCGCGTCGCGTAGTCCGTCTCCCAAAATGTTGAAACATAGTACCGTGATCGCGATTGCAAGCCCGGCAAAGAGCGCAATGTAAGGAGCTTCAAGAATGTACGAGACACCCTCCGATACCATGCCACCCCAGCTCGGGGCTGGTGGTTGCACCCCCAGACCCAAGAAACTCAAACCCGCCTCTGCAAGTACGGCCCAACCGAATCCAATTGTTGCAAGAACGATGACGGGCGAAATGGCACCTGGGATGATGTGCTTTCTCAATACCCAGAAATTAGAAGCTCCCATTCCCCTTGAAGCTAGGACATATGGATTTTGCTTTATCTTGAGGACCTCTCCCCTCATGACCCTAGTGTAGCCGGGCCAGTTGATTATGATTAGCGCTATGATGACATTATCAAGGCCGGGTCCGACAATCGCGACTGCGCCAACCGCGAGTATGATGCCTGGGAAAGAGAGGAAAACATCTACAAAGCGCATTATCACTAGGTCTGTTTTCTCGCCGTAGTATCCAGCGACAGACCCGAGCAAGACTCCGATGACAACGGATACGCCGACCACTGCACCGCCAACTAACAATGATACACGAGCGCCGTAGATGATCCTGCTCAGTATGTCACGACCGAGCTCGTCCTGTCCGAGAGGGTGAGCACTCGACGGCCCCTTCAGATATCCTGTGAGCTGCTGAGCATTCGGATTATAAGGCGCGATATAATTCGCGAAGATGGCAACGAAGGTGATGAGGAGTATTACCGCGAGACCGAGCAGCGCAATCTTATCTTTGCGCAGGGCCCTAAGTACAAGTCGCGTAACTGATTGACTTGGTTCTTTCTCTTCTTTAGAGACCCGTCCTTCTATCTCCTCTTCCGTTGTCTCAGACAGGGCCTGGGGATTCTTGACAGGCAGCGACATTGTTGGAGCTGTTCACCTCACGAGTCTGATTCTCGGATCAACGACTGTATACAGAATATCAACGAGCAGGTTGAGCAAGACGTAAAAAGTTGCGGCCAAGAGAAGGAAAGCCTGTACTATTGGGTAGTCCTTGACCAAAATTGCGGAGACTACGAGCCTCCCTATGCCGGGCCACGCGAAGATATACTCGACAAAGAAATCACCTGCAAGGAGATATCCCAGCTGCAGCGCAGTTACAGTTATCACCGGAAGGATGGCGTTTCGGAGTGCGTGTCTGAAGATTATCGATCTTTCCTTGAGCCCTTTGGATTTCGCCGTCCTTATGTAGTTTTGATGAATCTCATCGAGCATCGAGGAGCGCATCAGACGAACAATGAGTCCCGCAAGCCCGATTCCGAGAGTGAGAGCTGGTAACACTACCGCTGTGGGGCCGGTATTCCCACCAATTGGGAACAATCGGAGATAGAATGCAAAATTGATCAGGAACATAAGGCCAAGCCAGTAATCCGGAAGCGAAGCAGCGAGGATCGAGCCTACTCTAGCAGCCTGATCGGTTATGCTGTTCCGGCGCACTCCCGCTAGTAAACCCACGGGTATTCCGATGGCCAGTGCGAAAACCATTGCAACCGAGATCAAGAAGAATGTGTTTGGGAGCGCCTGTTCGAACAGATAGACAACGGGCACCTGCTGCTGAATGCTGTTTCCCAGGTTCCCTTGCAGTATCCTCAATAAGAAGAGAAAATACTGGACGTAGAGAGGTTGCCCTAATCCGAGTTCTTGACTAAGCTTCGCTGCTTGGGCAGACCCGCCGGGACCCCCAAAACCGATGACGCTAAGGAGTGGGTTGCCAGGTGTCAGTTTAATAATGATGAAGGAAATGATCGACACGCCGAGGAACGTCGGAATAAGCAGAAGAAGTCGCAAGATCACGTAGCGGGTCAGAGAATCCCTCTCTTCAGCCATTTATTATTGAACGCCTTAAAGAAAACTTTCTATTTCTACTTTGCTGGTCAGCGGGCGCGTATATCATCTTCTTGCCAAGGCTTTCAACCCATAAGCCCGTTCCTCTTCTTTATTTCCTTGGCAAATCGCCTCAATAATTCATCAAGAAACCTGATGTAGCTCTCTCTTGATTCGAGAAAACTAGTTGTCTTCCCCTTGTCTGCGAATTGAGCTATCTCCTTCAAGAAAGGATCATTCTCTGTTGCTTCTTTTGGTACTATTTCCGGGAGTCTACTGAGCGCATCGACCAAGCGAAGACTGGCGCTGAACACTCCTTCTTCTATCGATCCTCTTGCACTATTGGCAAGAAAGGTGGCATAGTCAAAAATATAGTTGGCGTTATTCTTTTTCTCTACGCTCAAAACTTTTCACCGAAACGATTGTGAAAGGCAGAATTCGCACTACCCTGTGTTTTAACCGAACCGTTCGCACTTTTCTTAGGGTACCCGATCGGGATTATCAGGTCGACCCTGTAGTTGTTGGGAAGATCGAGAATTTCTCGAATGCCCGCCATGACGGGAATCATTGTGAACTGGGAACCCAAACCAAGATCCGTGGCAGCGAGTACGATATTCTCCCCAGCAGCTCCACTGTCGATGTATGAACTGAACTCCGCCAAGGGTCCCGTATCCTCTATGGCTACCTTGAGATCGACAACGATGATGATGAGTATCGGCGGGTCTGCCAAGAGGGAAGGTGAGAGTTGCCTGATCGATGTGATTACGCGCGGGTCGTCGACGACGATGAAGTGTCTGTACGGCATGTTGCACGCCGTCGGAGCTCTCCCGCCCGCGTAAATCAGCTTCTCCAAGATCTCCCGATTGACTGGATCTTTGGTGTACTCCCTGCAAGCCCTCCTCTTAGCAAGGGCTTGGTATGTTTCCATAATCTATACTCTTCACAGAAGAAGCCTGCACATGTAGAAAAAGGAAATGCTTCGTCTTACTTGTTTTGAAGGCTCGGAATTTCTCTGGAAATGCATTTAGCGTTAGTCGACCCTGCAGCCAAAAAAGAAGAGATGAATCCCTTCTGAAATTGCCCTCCAATCTGATTCTCGAGAATTGTCATGCCGTTGATGTTGCAAATTCCACGGTTGAAGAGAATGTCGAGATCTCGGTAGAAGAGGGCAGAATCAGTGGAATTGCAAAAGTGCATGATTCAGGCGGGGCGAGGCTCGATCTTGAAGGTAGTTTCGTTCTTCCTGGTCTCTTCAACATGCACAACAACCTCTCGCTTGTTTTCCCATTCAAGAACACCGATTTGTCCGAGTCCTCTGCTATAACCGCGCTCCGTTGCTTCAGGAGAGCAAGTGATGCCCTCGAAGCCGGTGTTACTACATTGAGAACTGTTGGAGAGCAAAACAGGGCGGACATCTACCTGCGCAAGATGATAAACGACGGATGGGTGCGTGGCCCTCGCCTGTTTGTTGCGGGAAAGGGCCTCAGCGCGGTAGGTGGTCACGGCTCGGACTTTGGACAGCATGAACTGAGCGGAGCCGAAGAATTCCGCAAGGCTGCAAGGCATGAACTTTCTCTCGGGGCAGATCATTTGAAGATATTCATCACCGGTGGGATTGCCAAGAGGGAGGAAGAATTCGAGGATTCGCAGATGACGAGGAGCGAAATGGAAGCGGTCGCCTCAGTAGCAAGATCAAGAGGGAAGTACGTATGCGCACACGCGGGTGGTTCGGCACCAATCATGGTCGCGGTCGAAGCTGGAGTAAAGTGCTTTGAGCATGGGTATGTTCTGAGCCGAGAAGCGGCCCGGGCAATAAAGGAGTCAGGGGGGTACCTCGACCCTACACTTAGCGTCACTCGCTCACCAGAATGGATGCGAGAGCACGGCTTCGAGCAGTGGACTATTGAAAAGGCCGTGTCAGCCGGAGAAACGCACCTTCAGAGTATAAAGAATGCGATTTCCGAGGGCGTGAAGATATTGAACGGCACAGACATGCCGGCTGGAGATTTGAACAGAGGAGTAAACGCGACCGTGAGGGAGTTGGAGTTTCTGGTGGATTCCGGCCTTTCTGCAATCGGAGCTCTGCGCGCAGCGACAGTTAATGCCGCTGAACTTTGTGGCGTCCGGGATAAATTAGGGCAGGTCAAGGAAAACTATCTTGCGGATCTTATAGCCGTCCCTTCCAATCCAATCTCTGACATTAAGGCTTTGGAGAAAATAATGTTCGTAATGAAAGGCGGAGAGGTAATAAGGAATGAGTTCGAATAAGGGAGCAAGGTACAGGATAGGAATAGACACTGGAGGCACCTTTGTTGACGCTGTTGAGTTCAACGAGCAGACGGGAGCTTTTCGCCTGGCAAAGTCTCCCACAACTCCCTCGGATCCTTCGATCGGCTTCATGGACGCCATAGAAAAGCTCGGCACTCCTCTTAAGCAAACTTATCTCATCCTCCATGGGACTACGCTCGGAGTAAACGCCATAATTCAGAAGAAGGGAGCCAGGACCGGTATAATCTCGAATGAAGGCCTCTCGGACATATTCGAAATTGGAAGAGGAGACGTCCCCGCCGAAAGCGAATACGATTACAACTACCTAAAGCCTCCAAGCCTTGTGAGGAGAAGGCACACCGCCGGGGTTCCAGGAAGAATCAATTCAAAAGGTGAAATTGTCAGAGACCTCGATGAAGATTCAGTCAGAAAGGTCTCAAAGCGCCTAATAGATAATGAAAAGGTAGAGTCCATCGCTGTATCCTATCTTCACTCTTACAAGAATCCGTCGCATGAGAAAAGAACGGACAAGATCATAAGTCAGCTTTACCCGGACGTCACAGTCTCGATATCATCTGACGTCGTCAGCGAGTACAGGGAGTACGAGAGGACCTCGACCACTGTCCTCGATGCTTACGTGAAGCCCATAGTTGAGAAATATCTCAAGAAACTAGAGCGCATGCTAGCTTCGAGAGGTTTCAATGGTACTCTTCTGATAATGCGCTCCGACGGCGGTGTCATGACAGCGAGCGCTGCCTCCCGGTCGCCAATTTCTACAGTGCAGTCCGGCCCTTCGGGCGGAGTAGTTGGTGCGATTTACATCGCAGAGCTCCAGAAGCGGCGTAAGGTAATCACAATGGACATTGGAGGTACGAGTCTGGACGTTTGCGTCGTTGAGAATGGGCTTGCAAATGTAGTCCACCAGACAGAAGTAGAACACTATCCGCTTCTCCTTACGATGTACGACATCAGATCAATCGGGGCAGGGGGCGGGTCGATAGCCGCCGTGAAGAATGGTCTACTCCAGGTGGGCCCAGAGAGCGCGAGCGCAGACCCAGGACCGATGTGCTACGGAAAAGGGGGTAATAGTCCAACCGTCACCGATGCATCAGTGGTACTCGGATACATTGATCCTTTGAGGTTCCTCGGTGGTGACATGCCCTTGAAGCCTGCGCTGTCAAGAAGAGGAATTGAGGACCAAATTGCAAAGCCACTTGGCGTAAGTTTGTATGATGCCGCTGCGGGAATAATGAATGTAACCATCACAAACAGTATGGGTGCAATAAGGCAGATCACGGTGGAGGAGGGGAGGGACCCGGCCGAGTTCTCGATGCTCTCTTTCGGGGGCGCTGGTCCTCTCTTTGCATCAATGCTCGCTAAAGAGCTCAACATACCCGAGGTGGTTGTTCCGAATGCTCCTGCAGCATTCTCCGCGTGGGGGATGCTGATGTCAGATATTACCTATGAAGTTTCTCAAACTCATATTTCATTACTCGAAGACATGTCTCTGGACTCTCTGCTAGAGCTCTACTCGCCTCTCGAAGCAAAGGTGAGGGATGAACTGCTCCAGCAAAAAGCTCCTTACAGGAAAATCACGACACAACGAAGGCTTGAACTCAGATACTTTGGACAAGAGCACACACTAGAGGTGCAAACTGATAGGGTTCACTCGATGAAGGACGTTCGCGAATCTTTTGATAATCTTCATTTGAAAAGATTCGGACACAAGATGAAGGATCAGGTAGAGTTGGTAAACCTCAGAGTGAGAGGTATCGGCAGTTTAGAAAAGCCGAGACTTCCGAGACTTGTCGAGACAGGAAGAAGAAGGCGCGGCCACAGAGCAGTTCCATCCAAAGAGAGCAAGGCTTACTGCCTAACCACGAATCGAATAGAGACCTTTGCAATATATGAGAGATCCGGGCTGTTTCTAGGGGACACAGTGGAAGGTCCTGCGATTGTCGACGAAGGCGTCGCAAGGACAGTCCTTCATACGGGCCAGAGCCTATCGGTCGACCAATTTGGAAACCTGGTTGTCAAGACCTAGGAAGAAGGGAGATCAAAAATGAGGACTAGGAAGAAAGCAGGCGCCAAGACTTCGGGGATTACATCCGAAATCATCCGTAGTCATCTAGCCTCTGCAGCGGAAGAAATGCGCAGGACCCTGATTAGAACGGCGTTCAACCCGGTCATTTACGACGTACTTGATTTCGGGATATCGATATACGACGATAACCTAGACTTGGTCGTTGAGGCCCCAGGGGTTCCATCTTTCATCGGGGCTAACGATTATGCGGTAAGGAAAGCCATAGAGTACGTAGGCAAGGAAGATCTAGACTCTGGCGATATTTACTTCATGAACTATCCCTACTGGAATTCGGCTCATACGTACGATGCAACTCTCTTCGCTCCTATCTTCAGCAACTACAGATCAAGTGAGCTGATTGGGTTTGAAGTAATTAGAGCACACTGGATGGACCTTGGCGCCAAGGACCCCGGATACGTCTTGGATTCAACGAGCATCCATCAGGAGGGCATAGTCTTCCCGGGAACCAGATTGTACAGGAAAGGGGAGCCTGTAAAGGAAATCCTGGAGATCATGCGTTTCAACTCGAGAATGCCAGAGGCAATAATGGGAGATTTGAATGCCCAAGTGTCCTCTATACGCACTGGAGAAAGGCGCATCCATCAAATCGTAGAGAAATTCGGGCTTTCTGCGGTAAGAGAGACAATCTCGAGACTCTACGAGTCGGGTGAAAAATACTCGCTTGATGCCCTTGCAAAGCTCCCACACGGCACGTGGTCGGCGGAAGATTTTCTCGATGATGATGGCATCTCGGATGAACTCATTCCAATGAAAGCGACTGTCAGCATTTCTGCAAGGGAGTTTAAGGTTGACTTCGCTGGATCAGCGGGCGCAGCAAGGGGACCGGTGAACATGCCGTTTGGAGGGACTCACTCGCTCTGCAAGATTGTCTTCAAATCACTCACCACTCCTAAACTGCCTTCAAATGCTGGTAACTATCGCCCTCTCAAGGTAGAGGCGCCCCCCGGCTCGCTTTTCCACGCGGTATATCCCGCGCCAACATTTACTCTCTGGACCGGAATTGTGGCACTCGAACTCGTTTACAAGGCGGTGGCGCAGGGCCTCAGCGAGTACATCTCTGCCTCTTCGGGTGGAGACCTGCCAGGATTCATGATGCTCGGGATTCACCCTGAAACAGGAAAGTTCTATGCCCTTAGTAACAACGAGCCTGTGGGTTGGGGGGCTGCACCTAACCACGACGGGGCGAATGCCTTGCAACACCATTCGGTTGGGATCGGGAGAAACACTCCGATTGAGGTGCTTGAGATGCGAACCGGGATGCTCATTGAGCGCCTTGAGCTCCGGAAGGATTCTGGAGGTGCAGGGAAGTTTAGGGGTGGACTCGGCCTCCGCAGGGACATTAGATTTGTTTTCGACGGCGAACTCCTCTCCGTAATGAAAAAGAGCAAGACTCGAACGTGGGGCCTGGCAGGGGGACAAGGCACAGACCCAAGCGGCCTCTACATCTTTCGCGGCACCGCTCAAGAAAAGAGGGTAGGAACTTTTAGATTTCCGGCGAGGAAGGGGGAGTGGTGCACCCTTGAAACGGCGGGCGGCGGCGGCTATGGCAATCCTATGGAAAGGGATCCAGAAGCGGTCCTCGAAGATGTTCTGGACGGTTATGTTTCAATCGAGGCAGCCAAGTCTCTATATGGGGTTAGCCTTACCTCCAAAGACGAGATAGACTGGGCGGAGACGAAAAAACTAAGGGGCCAATAATCACGTAAGAGCGAGGTCTCCAACTGCTTTCGCCCTAATTCTGAGCGCTTTTGCTGAAATGTAACCCAATGGGATCTGCTCCACTTCCACGACTCTCACTGTTTCTGGGACAGCTCCGGCCTTTGTAGCTTCCGCCTTGCACATCTCGACTGCCTGATCAACGACTCTTTCGCGGGTGCTGTTCTCATACGAAAAAATCCTATCCACTTCACCGCTTGCTTGTGCTATTGCCGCGCCTATCGCGTTCGCATATTGGAAAAGTTCAGGCCTTATCACTCGCGACGCCCCAGCAAACGAAGAATAGTACGACTTGGGGATGATTATCCCACCGCCGCCGACGAGCACGACATCTACCGGAGCTGCGGTAGTCTTCATTCTATCAACGGCATCTTCGACCATCTGAATTATCTTCTCTGAAACTTTCTTTGTAAGCTCCCTGTCGAGAGAGGACAGTCGAGAAGGGTCGCACTTTCCATCGTCCTCAATTGTAAAGTATCCGTTTGCAAGTGCGATGTCAGTCGTGGTTAAGTAGCTCCCGCCCCAACTCATTCCCTTCTCGGTGAGCTCGTATCCGACGCTATCTGGACCTAACCTGACCTCGCTGTTCTCAGCAATCCGAACCACCGTACCTCCACCGCACCCCACAGCAAGAATATCGGGCATGCGAAAATTGGTCGAGACTCCCCCGATGTTAGCCGGCACTCCAGATTCTCTTGGGAATCCTTTCGAAAGGACTCCTACGAGTGTTGTCGTCCCACCGATGTCTACAATTATTCCGTCAGTAATTCCCGTAAGGAAAGCCGCTCCGCGGATGCTGTTCGTAGGTCCGCAAGCAATTGTTCTGACTGGATATTTTCTTGCATAGTCTGTCGTCATCAGTGTTCCATCATTCTGCGTGAGGAAGAGTTTGGCCCGAGTGATTCCAACCTCATGCGCTGCCTGCTCAAAAGAGACGATTGCGGAGTCTGCCACATCGACGAGAGCGGCGTTGAGCAGAGCCGCGTTCTCTCTTGCTATGAGGCCGATGCTACCAATCTCGGAGGAAAGAGAGATCGGCACGCCGGGCAGGTATCTCGAGATGATTCTGGCTGCTCTTTGCTCGTGAGAATCACTCACGGGTGAAAAGACCGAAGATATCGCAATTGATCTGACATTGTCATTCTTGAATGCATGCGCAGACCTGTGAACTTCACCCTCATCGAGTGGAATTATCTCCCTTCCATCGTACTCATGTCCGCCATTGATCATGATTGCAATGGGTGCTATGGAATCCACCAAGTCTTTTGGAAGATTAAAGAGTGGAGGTATTCCAGATGTGGAGATCTTGCCAATGCGTAACAATCCTACCTTCGCAAGTCTCTTTCGTTCGACGATAGCGTTTGTGCAATGGGTAGTTCCAAACATAACGGCGATAACTTTGTTTGGATCCATGGAAGATTTCGTTAGCACGGATTGGAGAGCATTGTATACTCCTGTGATGACATCCCTTGTAGTGTTGACCTTCGCCACACGGACAACTTTGTTCTCACTGTCCAGAATGACAGAATCGGTGTGCGTCCCGCCAACATCTATCCCGACCCTGTATTGAATCATGAAAGAAAAACTATTCCTCTCTTACGGCGAGTTTATAACCAGAGTGAGAAATCGCTTAAAGTTCTTTTTGTTCCAAGAGATTCGTTTGAAGTGAGAGTCTTCAAATCAACCAATACTTAAATTTCCGCCGACAGCGAACTTTTCTTTGCTAAAGGAAAAAAGAGCCCAGTTCGATTTTGAGAGTAATCTCAACAAATGATGTAGATGACATTGCACTCGGAGCTTCGGTGCTAGGTGCAGGAGGCGGAGGCAACGTCGAAACTGGGATTCTCCTGCTAAAGAATGCGATCTGCGTGTATGGAGACGTCCTGCTAAAGTCTCTCGATGAACTTCAGGAAAGTGACTTCATAGTCCCCTTGGGAGAAATGGGCGCGCCCGTCGTGGGACTTGAAAAATTTGGTCAGCTGGACGCTCCGAAGCTCGTCGTTGAGTTTCTCTGCGAGAAAATGGGGCTCAAGGCTACAGCAGTTAGCGCAGTGGAGGTGGGTGGGTCTAACTCCATGGTGCCAATGGTTGCGGCCGCCTCCCTCGGAATTCCAATGATAGATGCAGACTCTATGGGGCGGGCATTCCCGGAGACACAGATGACCTCTTTTCACCTGAATGGGCTCGTGGCAAGTCCACTAGCCTTGATGGATGAAAGAGGAAACAGGGTCATGGTTGAAGCTGTGGACACTTTTTGGGCTGAAAAGATCGCAAGGACCACTACGAGCCTTATGGGCGCAAGGTCTTGTGTTGCTACATTTGGCATGGACGGAAAGACAGCAAAGAGGTGTTGCATAGGCGGGACCATCTCCCTCTCTCAAAGAATAGGCGCGGTGCTCAGCAAGGCTCGAGCGGGGGAGGAGAGGTTGGAATCACTCACAACGCTCGTAAATGGGGTCATCATGTTCAAGGGAAAGATCACAGATGTAAACAGGCACACGGTAGGAGGTTTCAACAAGGGGGATGTTTTGATGCAAGGATCCGACCAGTTCAGCAGGGATTCGTGCAAGATCACTTTCCAAAATGAAAATCTAGTCTGCCGAGTCGGGAGCAGAGTACTTGCAACAGTCCCAGACATCATAACTGTGCTCAACTCTGAGACGCTCGTACCCATCACTACTGAGGAGTTGCGGTACGGGCAGAGGGTTGCAGTGATTGGCATCCCCGCAGCCCCGATCTGGAGAACCAAGATGGGAATAGAGGTCGCGGGTCCAAGATATTTTGGCTATGACCTAAATTATGTCCCGGTGGAAGTATTGGCGAAACGGCAAGGGAATTCCTGATTTCGCATGCGGTCCAGGTAAGGAGAAGTTTTCTAGCTCTCGTGCACTGCCGGTGAGCAATGTAACCTGCAATTAATATCGCGAAATAGTCTTAAATATTGAGACGCAATTTTTCCGAACCTAATGTCGTTCAGAAAAGCAATCTCCAGGACCGTAGGAATCGTTGTTGTAGTAGTTATTATCATAATCATAGCCGTCGGAGGGTACATTGCGTTAACTCCTGCCAAGACCACCACACCTTCGACCTCCACGAGTTCCAGCAGCACGAGCAGCGTAGCTAGTTCGAGCTCATCGACTCCCACGTCTTCTGGAACTAGCAGTAGCAGCTCTACGAGTCAATCGACAACATCTTCGTCCGCGACTCCAACCGGGACACTCACAATAGATGTTTCGACGGATCGAGGAGCTCCTGGAGATCCGATGAATGTTCAATTTGGACCTATCACTGGAACCGTCCAGACAGAAGTCTATGAGGGATTGACGGCGCAAGCCTTCAACGGAAGCATAGTCCCAGATCTTGCAGTAAATTGGACCGAAAAGACCTCAACAGATTACATCTTCAATCTCCGCCAGAATGTTCTCTTTCAGGACGGTACACCATTCAACGCTTCGGCAGTGGTTTTCACCTTCAACAGAATGCTTAACGGAACCGGAACTGCAAGGTATGGTCAGGTCGCCGACATTGCAAACGTGACTGCAACCGGCAACTATCAGGTTGTGATTAAATTACACAATGCTAGTTCAGATTTCCTCCGCAACCTTGCACTGGGAGAAGGCATTGTTTCGCCGACCGCCGTACAGAAGTATGGTAGCCAGTTTGGGAGTCAGTACGCGGTAGGCACAGGACCATACAATTTTGTCGATTGGGTGCAGAATGACCACATTACGCTCAAAGCAAACCCCCTTTACTGGGGTCCGAAACCAACAATACAGACAATTATACTCAAGGTAGTTCCGGACGCCTCGGTGAGGGCTCTTCAGCTCCAGAGCGGGCAGGCGCAGCTGGTTGAATTGAACGCTCAGGAAGCGCAGCGCCTCTCCAGCCAATCTGGCGTACGCGTCGTCGTTGGAAAGCCGAACGAATTTATCACTATATCGATTGACGTAGACCCAAACTACACCAATCACGCATTGCTCAACCCACTCGTCAGGCAAGCCATAAACTACGCAATCAACAGGAGCGCAATCGTACAATACATTGAACTAGGCTACGCGCAACCAGCGGTCGGGCCTATACCTCCTGCTGCGCAGGACGCTTGGAACGCAAACCTCTCCGCAGCTTATCCACCTAACGGAAATATCACGAAGGCAAAGCAGCTGCTGGCGCAGGCGGGGTATTCGAGCGGTCTGAATCTCAAGATACTGACTGCTTCGTTCACGCCAAACTTCTTACAGGTCACTCAAGACGTGGCGGCCAATCTGCAGTCGGCAGGGATCAACACTACAATAGACCAGGAGTCTTTCTCGACCGCGGCAGGAATACTTCTTGACGGAAACGGCACTTGGGACCTTGCCTTCCACGACTGGGGTGGAACTGGAACTCTGAGCGCGTATGGCATTATGGGTGAGTTCTATAACTCTGCAAACATTGGGTACTTCCAGTGGAACCTCCAGCATATCAGAGATAGCAATCTCACATCAATGCTCAACCAATTGGCTGTGGCGAATGAGTCTCAGATTCTACCTCTTTCCAATGCGATCCAGACCAGGATATTAACGCAGGCATACGGCGCATTACTGTATTACCCTGATGTGCTGGAAGGCGCCACGAGCAACGTGCAGAACTATGTTATCCATCCAAATCCATTCTATGGTTACGTCATCTTTGATCCAGTCATAGGAGCTTCGACCACATTGACTACTTCAGGCGGTTCGGGGGCGCTGGTTCTTGAAACGCCAATTGCTCTACTGGCGATGACCACGATGATCGCGACCATGGTGATGGTCATGATTCCCTTCGTACGCGGGGCAATGCTCTTAGGAAGGAGGTTCTTTGCAATTTCCTCACAGCCTGTTTCGTAAAAGAGATTCGTCAAAAAACACTCAGCGACTGCAAATCCAGTAAGGAGGGCCCGATTACCGGCGGCTTTCCTTTTCTTCTATCTCTTTCTGCTGTTATCCCGGCTTGATTGTAAGCAAGGGTCTTCTTCCTCCCTTGAACAAGAATCATGATTCTCGGCAGATTACCTTGAGAGGGATTCAACGGTAACTGGAGTGAAGAAAAATTCGACTGCCCCGATGCGATGAATCAGCAATACCAGTTTCGTTTGTTGCAATGGCTTTTTCCTTTTATACTCTCAATAGTCGAAGCGCTCACACACGCGGGCGGGCGCCTTAACATCATGCTTTGGCTATGGCCGAAGCCGCACTCGCAAGCCCCGCAGTCAGACGGAGCGTACGATTTTACACACTTTGCTTGGAAAATTGGGCAGCCTTCTCCTTATTATCGAACATTCTTACGTCTGCTCCCCTCTTGCCGCTCTCGTATAATTGCAGCCGTCACAGAATTTTGCTTCCTTTCGGTCAGTCTCCTCTAAAGTGTTGGAAAACCACATTACGCAGTCTGGGTTAGAGCAGTGCGCAAGCCCTTCTAGATGGCCTATCTCGTGAACAATCTCCTTCGCGAGCCTGCTTCCAAAGACTCTTAGGTCGCTATGCTCTAACCTGTGCCAGGAAACTACGGCAGCTTGCCTGTCTCTCCTCGCCAGACCGAAGACAAAGTTCAGAAAGTCGACGTACATGTCTCTTGCACTTAGAATCAGCGACGGCCGATCCGTTTCGTGAAGTCGATCGACGCAATTTGAAAGCACTGCATTAGCATCCCACTGATCTCTCGCAGGGTTGAAACCAACGTTGCAGCTTGCACTTCCAGCAAGAGCAGTCGAAATGCCAGCCTCAGAGACCAAGTGCAGAGCTAAATCTATCACTTCTGCCTTGGGCGGTTGATCTAGAAGGAAGATTTTTACATGGTGTTGCCTCTGTATCAAACCTCCATCGCGAAACCTTTCCTAGCTCAGAATGCTGCATGTGCAATTTATGAATACGAGGTACGTAATGGTAATTCTTTCAAGATAAGTGTGCCAAAAAGGCATGGCACACATGCCATACAGATTTTTTTCGTGAAACTATTTGAAGAGCAATTTTGGATTGAATACTCAAAGCCATATCGCGAAAGAGGATTTAGCTGCTCGTTTGCTTTTCATGATTGTTTTGGAATAATCGAGGTACTTACATTTCCACTTGTTTTCTAGCCACAAACGAAAACTCATCGTGGTCAGCATTGTCCTAATCACGATCTTGACGATGCCAATTGCAACAGGATCAAATTTCACTGCCACCTCAAAAGCGGCTCCTCCACAGATTTTCTCGCCGAATAAAGTGCCTGAGGTGTTACGAGATGCTGCCGCTCCATATCCTATTCCTGGAACCCCGCGCATGAATAGCATGTACCTCGCTGGGGCCACCAATAGTGTTGTTCACAGCGCTATATGGCAGTCTAGTCATTTGCAACATGTGCAGGGTCTCGGAAAAGCTGGCGGAGTTTCTCCATATGGAAGCAATGTGAGCAATACAGCGGGGATACCACAAGCAAACTACGACGAGCAGCTCGGGATTTCCTTCTCACAGGATTTCACGAGTCTGCAGTACAACGTAACGGCGGTTGAGCAGTCTGACAGCTACGGTTACGGTCCTGCTTACCTTTTGAACGGACTCTCGGACAAGAGCTACTGGTATCAGATAGGTCTCTCTTGGCACTGGCCCTTTCTCGCCGGAGGATACGTCGGATCATTCAGCATGAACTATGAGGTATTCAACTCGACCGGCCAATCGATCTTCCCGTCGAAGGGAGGCGGACTGATCGGGTACTCCGGACCGGTAAATCAGGGGGATAGCGTCCTGCTCAGCCTGTACTTTTCTGGCGGGCAGGTAATCATGTATTCCAAAGACTGGAATACCGGTGCCACCGCGAGAGAGAGCTACACCTCGCAGGGAGCAACCTCCTTCGTCGGACTTCCTGGCCATGCCTCAAACTCGAACGGATTTTTCACGGGGTTGATGACTGAGCAGTATCACGTGTCCCCGTACTACGGCTCGGAGTCCAAAGTTACTTACTCCAATCCACACTCCACACTTTCGTCCGCCGTGATGTGGATTGATGAGTACAACGTGAACACTTCGCAGGTGCTGTTCGGGCAGGCTTCATCGGAACTGTACTACACTAACCCCAGCCAGTTCCAGACTTTTTCTTCGAATGGAGCTTTAGAGGCATCGAATGCTTACGAGTTCATCACCGGCTCAACAAGCTTGATTGGAATCACTTTGAGCTACTCCATTCAGGGAGGCGGCTCTTTGTATTCGCCGCCGCAACTGACCTACTTTTCGAATGGAGCCCAGGAGACCACAACGCTGAGCCTTCAGCCGACGACGTACTACATGGACAACGGGTCCATGTGGTCGATTGCGAATCCCTTGAGCGGGTCAACTGTGGATGAGCGGTGGATCACCGCTCAGCCCTCTCAGGCGCTTGTGACATCGAGTCAAACGATTAATCTTGTGTACGTTCACCAGTATCTAGTGACCATCGAGCCGAATCCATCTGGCGGTGGAACTACTACTCCTTCGGGAACAAACTGGTACGTAGCTCTCTCTTCAATCAGCATCAGCGCGCAGGCAAACAGCCCCGACTTTTTCGCCGGATGGAACGCGTCGGCTGGCTTCATTTCGTTTACGAGTGTAAAGTCCTCTTCCACGAACGCCACCATCCTGGGACCAGGGACGATATATGCGAACTTTGCACAGATACTCGTGTCGCTCTCGGCGGGCTCTGGTGAAGTGACACAGGGGGCTTCGCAGTCGCTTGTCGCGACGGTTGTAGGAGCGACAGGTTCGGCCTCCCTCTCAGTTTCTGGGCTACCTCAGGGGACGAGCGCGCACTTTGAAAGTACCCAGGTTCCGCTTGCCACGACTGGAGCAATCGATGCTCTAAATATTTCTGCTTCACTCTCAACCCCTCCGGGTACATACCCAATAGATGTCACAGTGAGCTCCGCCCTGGGAAGCAGTTCGACTGAATTTGAACTTACGATCAGAGAGGCGATTCCCCTCACACTTGGATTCTCACTCCGCGGCGCTGGAGCAACCTCTAGCGAGCCGGTCCTGAATTATACCTACAACGGTGTGAGCAAGGTGGAATCGCTTGGAAATGTTCAGGGAGTATTCTACGTCGACTATGGGAGCACCTGGTATGTTGGGGCGATCCTGCCCGGTTCCACTTCAAGTGAGCGCTGGATTTCGAACCAGACCGCCTCTGGAAATGCGACAACTCCGCTCAACATGACGTTTGTGTACTTCCACCAATATTATGTTACTTTTGATTTTCAGAGCTTAGATGGAGCGGCACCTCCACAGACTCCGAGCGTTACTTTCCGATCGTTTGGCTCGCCTTCTTCGGCCAACGTGTCTGCTTCTGGTTCAAAGATGTGGGTCGATGCTGGGTCGCCCTACTCTTACACTGCGGTGATCAACGGAAGCAGCGTCTCTGAAAGATGGGATCTTGAGACAACACAGGGCAGCGGAAATGTCACGGGATCTGTTACACTGAATCCAGTATATTATCACCAGTACCTAGTGGCGGTGCGGTTCCAGGTTGTTGGTGGAGGGTCGGGGTTTGCACCGCCTGAATTCAACTTCCAGAGTGGCGGATTGGCAACAAGTACCACGCTTAACTCTCAGCAGAGCAAGGAGTTGTGGATAGATTCCGCCTCAAAGTGGACAGCGACCGCGCTCCTTAACAGCTCTTCCTCCTCCAGCTTGGAGAGGTGGATTGACCTAAACGCTACAAACACGACTGGGACTATCAAATCTCCCGGTCAGATGCTTTTCAGCTATCAACACCAGTACTTTGTCGCAGTATCTCAGAACGTCCGCTCAGGAGGTTTGATCCAGCCATTGAGTGGCTGGTTCAATGCGGGACAGGTTGTTACAATTTCGGCAAGAGCCAGTCCCGGTTGGGAGTTTTCGAAGTGGGACGGCACCGCCTCTTCCAACAGCACCTCTTCGAGCATTACGTTTTCTGTTAACGGACCTGCAAACGAAACGGCTGAATTCTATGCTGGACTAACAATCAGTGCCGGAGCGAATGGCGAGTTATCTTACAGCTACGGTTCAACGACGGGACAATTGAGCGCTGGCTCATCGGAGACAATCTACGTTCCGCCCGGAACGAGCGTATCGTTTGAGGCAACGCCATCTTCCTCATTTCTCTACGCTGTCAGCGGATGGAATGTCGAAAACGTCAGCGCGGGAGCGTCGCCTTCCTACTCCTTGGTCGTCTCTTCTCCAACGACCGTGGAGGCATCATTCAGCTACAACTACACTGTTCTCGCAACTGTTTTTGTGGTTTTGGCTCTACTTGCGGGCATGTCCGGCGTGTTAGTGAGAAGGAGGCATGAGCGCAATCTGTAATTAGCACGCCTCCATCGCATCTCGCTGCGAAGTATACACCGCAATGACAGAGAGACAAAAAGAGAAGCCAAGGATTGCAGTTTTTTCAGGCCCCAACGCCACGGTAGCAAACTCCCCGCCGCTTGTCACAAGCAACAAAGCCAGACTTGCTGGAGAGAGGAGGCTCGAAGGTCGCTACGACAACCTTGTGCCGCAGCTTCTTTATGAGCCCGTCACGGTGAAGATCAAAAAGTTCAGCGCTCACCCTCTCGAGGCCGATTCAAAGGAAGTCTATCACGAAGACGGAAGGGACTACTACGAAGTAACGCTTTCCCCCGAAGACGGACCCTACCTCCTACCCTACATGGCGAGGAGGAAGGTACAAGGATCGAAGGACGGCGTACCTTTCGAAGCCTCGGACATGTGGAACCCTTCGCTTGGATTTGGAGGGAGGCAGTTCTTCTATCCCGACGCGTCGAGAATTTTCGATGAAATTGATAGGTCAACTTCCGGAAGAGGGCCCGACGGCGAGGGTAGCGTCCTGGACAAACGCGCTGATTTCGATTTCGTAAGGGTACTTCCCCCAGGCGGATTCAGGTCAAGAGGTGAGATTGCGGGAGTACACTACTTCCCCTACCGGCCAGAGCCAATTGCCAAAATAATTAGGGCAGGAGACCTGGCCACAGCGGCTAACATTGTGCAGGAATCTTTGAAGAAGAATGACTACTGTGGAGGAATATGGCTCGACGGTAGCCCACAGCTCGAGGAATCGCTATACTGGTTGAACCTTCTCATAGATACGAAACTGCCAATAGTAGGAGTGGCAGCTCAGCGCCCGCACGGCGAGGTTTCCTCGGACGGTGACAGAAACATCATCGACGCGGTCGACTATATCATTTCTGGAAAAGGAGAGGACTTGGGCGCGGTGGGGGTCGCCGATCAGGTGATCTTCGCTTCAAGAGAGTTCAAGAAGGCCGACGCGAGGCCCGGCAACTACAAGGCGACTGGCGGACACGGCGGCATCCTGGGTTCCATCAAAGACGGAGTTTCGATTTGGTACAGACCCGCGTACAAACACACTCACAAATCTGAAGTTAACGTGAGCAAGCTCCCCTCTAAACACGAGTTCTCAGATGGCACAGAGACTAAAATTCTGGATGGGACGGGGAGACTCATTCCCCAGAGCATACCGCGAGTGAGGATAGTGAAGTACGCGAGCTACAGTCAAGAAGACGAAAGCGGAGATCCTCGCGGTGAGTCCGACATAATGGGCTGGGTCCAAAAAGCCATGATTGACCAGAGATCATCGGAACAGGCGGGAAGACCGAAGCTTCACGGTCTTGTGTTTGAAGGGTTGTCGCCGTACGCAGTTGGAGGACCGGCACAGCTTCTCGCACTCTGGTTTGCGGCGGCGAGTGGCATGCCAGTGGTGAGGGTTGGGCGCAGCGATCCGGGAGGCAAGGTGATCACTGACCCAACCGATCTAACCATAGAAGGAAGCAATCTCGACTCCACGAAAGCGAGACTTTTGCTCATAGCCGCAATGCTGAAGTTAGGCAGATTGCCAAGTGCGAGGGACCCTTCCAATCCAACGATTGATGAGAGGAAGGCAATAGTCGAAAAAGTGGCAGGATTCCAGGCTATCTTTGAAAGCCACTGAGAGCATTGCGAAAAGAGCGATACGATTTCTCGTTTCAAACGACTATGAAGGTGGTAGAAGATGTGAAAATAGCATCGATTACTCACACTAAGATACCGGAGTCGGAAGCGGAGAGTCAAGTGAATGTCATAGGGAATAATTGAAAGAAGAAAGACTCTAAGAAAATGCTCGCTCTAGCAATACTTGTTATCTTAACAAGATTCAGTTAAAGTTTTTATTGCCCAGATTCAAGGGCGATCTTTATCGCTACCATGAAAACAAGTGTAATTGTCATTATCGCGGTTATAGTAATCATAGTTCTAGGAGCGGGAGTGTATGCCCTTACTCTGGCGGGGTCGACGACCACAACGCCTCCAACCACAAGCACTACCTCGACTCCACAGACAACATCTTCCACCACCAGCAGTAGTTCCTCATCTTCGACTGCTAGCAGCAGCTCTTCGAGCTCAACGCTTCCGGTTACGACGTCTTCATCGAGCACAGCTACCTCTTGCACCGGAACCGGATCGCCGATCAACATAGGAATGATGGAGGATGAGACCGGCGGAGTTGCGACGTTTGCCAACGAGTCAATCCACATGGCCCAGATTGCTGTTGACCAGATTAACGCGGCAGGAGGAGTAAACTGTCATCCACTGAAGCTCTTCACTGCCAATGAGGTGCCTTCTGCCACTGCCGCAGCTAACACGCTTGTTCTGCAGGATAACGTCAGTGCTATGATTGGCATCACTTATGCGGGTGACGCAGAGTCGCTCTTTCCATTCTTCGCGGCTCACCACGTGATAACGATAATGACCACAGCAAGCAACAACAATCTGCTTCAGAACCTTACGACCGATTACTCGGCCTATCAGTACTTTTTCAGGATAACTCCGACTGACACGATCTACGCCGAGAGCGTCATGAACTTTACCGCAAGCATCCTAAAGCCTTCGTCGATTTACTTTGTTGCTGAGGACCTCGATTTCTCCCATGAACTGTTCCAGAACATTTCGAGCATAGCAAAGTCCGATGGAATTACAATCGCCGGTTCGTCATTTGTCCCGCTTAGCCAAACTGCCTTTGACACGACAGTGACGACAGTTCTCGCGGCAAAGCCAGGCCTCGTGATCGACTGCCAAACAGGATCCGGAGCTGGCGCTTTCATCCAAGCATTCAAGGCAAGCCCCCAGTCCGCTGGTGTAAAGTTTCTCTACATGTGCAACGGCGCGCTCGCAGACCCTGGATTCCAAGGCTACCTGATGTCGCAGGATCATACGCTGCTCAACGGAATTGTGTTCCAGATTGAAGCAAGCACGGCTACGGTTCCGTTGAACAACGTCAGTTCGTACCTCTCGACGGCGTACACAAAGGCCATGGGGCCGTTCTATCCATACTACTCCTTCGTGTCAAACGACTATGCTGCGGTGCACGTTCTTGCAGCTGCGATGGTGAAAGCAGGGACAGTTACAAACACCACTGCCATCATCAAAGCGCTGGAGATTGTGAGTTACACAGGACCAACCGGAACGGTGCAATTCGACCAGCAGCACCTTTGGTCGCCTGACCTCTGGTACACACAGATCCAGAACGGAACTGAGAAGGTCATCTACCCGAGCGTCTACGCAAACTCGTCGTATAATGCGACTGCGTAGCTATATTCATAGAAAAGTTGGGGAAGGGGAAAAAGAGTCCTCCACACCATTCTTTCTCCCACCCCTCCTCTCACTTTTTTCTTTTCTACTAGTCGTCTTTCCTAGGACGCCAACCTTGTATTCGTAATTTCTAATCCCGATCTTTAATTAGGCCTCTCTTTCTACGATTTTCAACTCAGAGTAGCAACACGATCAAAGTGGTAGAGAGGTCGCAAGACAATTTCCTTTGGTTCCACTTACACTAGAGTTCCTCGAGCAGATTGCGACGAACGCAATACTTCTCGGCCTAGTTTATGGAATGGTGGGCCTCGGGCTCTCGCTCGTCCTCGGAATAATGAACGTACTCAACATCTCCCATGGTGCTATGTACATCCTCGGAGGTTTTCTCACCTACTACGTTTCCGCACAGCTGCACTATCCGCCTGTGGTTGGTTTTGCTTTCGCTGCGCTAGTCACTTTCCTACTAGGAGTTATTTTTGAGATCGTGTTTGTGGATAGGGTCGCGAACGACCCGACGAGGGTCATGCTGCTTACATTTGGAATTGCCATCATCATAGGGGAGGTCTCTTTACTCATCTGGGGTGGAACCGCGCTCCCTACTCCCGCGCTCGTGAACGGGTACACGACGGTGGGCCTGATTTATTTCCAGACCGAGCAGTTGATCGCGGCGGTAGCAGGAGTCGCGGTTGCGACAATCACTGCTCTCTTCCTGCGCTACACCAATCTAGGCAGGGCAATGAGGATGGTCTCGCAAAACAGCGAGGCCGCCCTATCCGTCGGCGTAAACTCGCGCTGGGTCTTCGCAATCGCACTTGGGATTGGGTCTCTCTACGCCGGTTTTGCGGGCTCGTTGCTCTCACCGATAACTTTTGTCCAGCCAAACTACCAGTGGTTCCCGCTGATCTACGCCTTCGTCGTAGTTGTAGTAGGAGGACTGGGCAGCGTGGTCGGCAGTGTTGTAGGTGGCCTCATCTTCGGAATCTTAGAGACCGTGGGAGAAGTACTGTTTCCTTCGAGCGCCGACATCCTGGTCTTCGTCTTGATTATCTTGATTATTCTTGTTCGGCCCAGGGGGCTTTTCGGGGCAAAGGAAAGAATTTGATCAAGTTTTCAAAGACGATCCTGGTCACAGGCATCGTGATCTATGCCGCTATAGCCCTAATTCCCCTCCTCACGAATGACCAGTTTCTACTCTCCTCGATGATTTTCGTTCTCGTATTTGCACTCTTTGCTGCTGCGTGGGACATCGGGTACGGCATCGCGGGGATAATCAACCTCGGGCCCGGAGTCGCGTACGGGGTTGGATCATACTTTTTCGTTTACTTTGCGTTAGCGCATTACCCGCCTTGGCTTGCCTTTCTCGGCGCAGCCACGATCGCTTCGCTCACGGGTTTCATCTTCTGGATACCTAGCATCAGGACATCCGGTTCTTACCTCGCAATAGTGACGCTGATACTCCTGCTTCTGGTGGGGGAGATAGCGCTTGGGCAGACGGGGGAGGAGGGAATCTCTGCCGGGATAGGCTACTACGCCCCAACACTGGTTCAGTCGTACTACGCGACGCTCGCGTTGGCGTTTGCGGGGAGCCTCTTCCTCTTCTTCCTCTCGTATTCCAGGTTTGGGTTGCGGCTCAAGGCGATGAGAGACGATGAAGTAGCCGCGAAGGCGGTGAAGATCAACGTCTACTTCTACAAACTTGTTACGCTGGTACTAAGTTCATTCTTCCTCGGGATTTCGGGGGCGTCGACCGCGCTGTTCATCAACCACGGACACTTTGACTATGGGATCTTTGGAATCACGACCAACTTCCTTGGAATTGTGGTGAGCGTGATTGGAGGCCCCGCGACTATATTCGGATCGATAATCGGGTCGCTAATAGTGGAGCTTCCGGCAAACTATCTTACCTCATACAGCACTTACGCGGTGATAGCATACGGCGCAACGATGGTTCTCGCCATGCTTTTCCTGCGCAGCGGGATACTCAACGCTGTAGTTTCACTGACACGAGGCTTCGCGAACAGAAGGAAACCCACGCAAGAGTTAGGCGCTCAAGGCGAAGAGACTAAGCAAAAGGCACCGACGATCAAGACGACTGGTTAGCAGGAGGCAGATTTCCTTCTCTTCACCTTGAAACTCATGGTCAACAGCGTGGTCAAAAAGTTCGGGAACCTTGCGGCGGTGAACGACTGCACCCTGGGGCTCGAAAAGGACGGAATATACGGACTCGTTGGCCCGAACGGCTCGGGCAAGACTACGCTCTTCAACCTGATATCTGGGTTCCTGAGGCCCGACAGAGGCAAGATAGTCTTCGCCGAGAAGAGCATAGGCGGGAAGAATCCGATCAGCATTACAAAGATGGGAATCGCTAGAACCTTCCAGCTCCCCAGGGTCTTTGCAAATCTCACGGTCGAGGAGAACCTCGAAGCGGCGATATCTGGGCAGAGTCGCAAGATCGGCGAACTCATCGAGATCTTTGGGCTGAAGGAAGTGAGAAACGCCCCCGCATCGACCATCTCCTTCGGACAGAAGAAACAGCTCGAGCTCGCAAGAGTCTTGGCACTGAACCCTTCGCTCCTGCTTCTTGATGAGCCGACGTCTGGTCTTGAGCCCTCACTGGTCAAGATCACAGTGGATCAGATCAAATACGTCAGGGAGCTTGGCAAGTCGATCTTCATCATAGAGCACAACATGAACGTGATCATGAATCTCGCGGAGAGGATATTCGTGCTGCACAACGGAAGGAAGATCGCGGAGGGTACGCCGAACGAGGTCAAGTCAAACACACTCGTGATTGACGCGTATCTCGGAGAGTCCGAAGAGGCTGAGGAGGGCAGTGGTGTGAGCGCTTGATTGCAGAAAATTCCGAAAACACGTCCTCAAACCGCACCGAGGGAGGATGGCCGCTCGAGCTTAAGGTAGATAACCTCGACTCTGGTTACGGCGAGTTCATTGCAATAAGGAACATCTCGCTCTCCGTCGGAAAGGGGGAGATTGTCTCGATTATAGGCCCCAACGGTGCTGGCAAGACGACTCTGCTCAAAACGATAATTGGGCTCCTGAAGCCGAAGAAGGGAGAGATTCACTATCAGGGAAGGAAGATCTCCGGGCGTAACCCGAGAGAGACTGCCAAGTCGGGCATAGGGTACGTGCCCCAGGGCGCTGCAATCTTTCCGCAAATGACCGTGAAGGAAAACATCCGTGCGGGCGCATACGTCCTAAGAAACTCGGGCGTCGTCTCAGAGAGGATGCAGAGTGTTCTGACACTCTTCCCGAGGCTCACAGAGAGGATCAACTACAAGGCCTACTCACTGAGCGGCGGCGAGAGGCAGATGCTTCTACTCGGTAGAGCGCTCATGCTCGACCCGAAACTCATACTGCTCGATGAGCCCTCGACTGGACTTGATCCAAAGATGCAGACAGTACTCTACGGGACGATAAAGAAGCTCAACTCGGAGGGCAAGTCGATTTTACTCGTGGAGCAAAACGTGCACAAGGCGCTAGACCTATCAAACCGCTGCTACGTCTTGGAAGCGGGAAGGGTCGTGCAGACCGGCGTCTCGAAGGAACTGAAAAAGTCCGGGCGCGTCAGGGAGGCTTACCTCGGGCTGGCTGAGGATGTGGGCTCTGCTTCTACTTGAAAGAAAAGCGGAACTCGCCCCTTTTTCTTTCATTGCTGTTTCCTGGGCACGCATTTTAGCGGCCTGCCCATTCCGGCCTTTGCCCTAATATCGCCATCCTCCATGGTAACCTCTCCACCGGAAATTGTCATCACGGGCCACCCCTTGAACACTCTCCCTTCAAAGAGCGAGTAGTCCGAGCCATCGTGCATGATTGATTGCGTGACGCGTACCTCCTTCGAGGGATCAAAGAGGCACAGGTCAGCATCATATCCAACTTCAATTCGCCCCTTTCCAGGAAGGCAGTGGATCATGGCTGTATTTGTGGACGTGACTTCTGCAATTCTCTCAAGCGAGATCCCGCGGCGGTGAAAGCCCTCGCTAAGCATGATGGGTAGCATCATCTCCAAGCCGTGGAGTCCTGGGACAGCGCTCCAGATGTCCCCGCCGCCAAGCCTGTTCTTCTTGTTGCAAGCAATGTGGTCGGAGCCTACGCAGTTAATCTGTCCGCTCCTTACTCCCTCCCACAGGGCTTCCCTCTCCTCCTTCCCTCTTATCGGCGGGTTCACCTTGCCTAGGATGCCGAGCTCGTCATCGTCCTTTGTGAAGTAAAGGTAAGCGGGGTTTGTCTCAAGGCTCAGTGAGACCCCGCTGCCCCTTGCGTACTCCAAGACCTGAGGAAAGGAGCTCAGGCTGACGTGTACTATGTACAGCGGAACCTTTGCAATCGAGGCAAGCAGAACAGCCGTCATCATGTGGTCGTGTTCACAGTACCAGGGCCTTGCCTCTTCCCAGGCTGCTAGACCTGAATGCCCTAACGCCTTGACTTCGTCAATCTTCCTCGCAATGATTTCGTAGTTTTCCGGATGAACCATCGCTTGACCGCCGAGTGCCGATATCTTTGCGAAGGACTCGAGAACCTGCCCTTCGTCGGGGTAGGTCCACCCGAGAAACTTCTCGAACTCGGGCTTGCTCATGTAGTGCTTGAACGATATGACCCCGAGCTTGAAGCAAGCCTCAAGCTCCTCGATGTGGCCCTGATTCATCACTACGCCGATCAGAGCAACGTCGGTTAGAGCTCTCTGTGAGATGATTTTCTGCTGCCTCTCGATCTCCGCGGCTAGACTGCCCTTGACGGTTGCGAAATTCATTATCGTTGTTATACCTCCGCCGAGAGCGCTCCTGGTCTCGGTCTCCATGTCCGACTCTACGCCGTTGAAAGGTCCAAGGTGGACATGCGGTTCAATCAGACCGGGCATCAGGTAGAGGCCCTTTGCGTCGATTATCTTATCTGCAGAGAACGTGTTTGAGGTAGAACCAAGTGCCGCGATCTTTCCATTCGAGCAGTAGACGTTCGCCTGAAAAATCCCGCTGGGCTTCACTATCTTTGCGTTGTGTATTCCTAAATCAAAATGCGGCAAGTTGTCGCAGGCTTGCTCAGGTTTGGGCAATCTATTTACATTTCACTGACTCCTGTGTTGTGAATGTGGTAAGTTGGATTACAGCGGAGTCATCCCTGAGAGCGACCTGGAGGGCTATAGGAAGGCCGGCTTTGGAAAGAGGATGGGATTTGGGAAGAAGCCATGTATAATTGTCATCGACTTGACCTACGGGTTTGTAGATCCGAAGAACCTCCTCGCCCACGGCAGCATGGGGTTTGAAGCGGTGAAGAACCTCGTGCCGCTACTCGAGAAGGCAAGGTCACGTGGCGTTCCAATAATCTACACGACCGGTCTTAACAGCATCTCCAATACGATGCCGATAGGGATAAGCAGGAAAGTGGTCGTGAACCCAAGACCGGGAGAGAACGATATCGTTGAGGAGATCAAACCACATGCCCAAGACATCGTCGTCCCGAAGGGCAAGGCGAGCATTTTCTTCGGAACCACAATCCTCACTTACCTCAACCGCAACGGCATAGACACCCTGATCATAGCGGGCGCGACGACGAGCGGCTGCGTGAGAGGAACGGTGGTGGAGGCAGCGTCCTACGATTACTACGTTGTGATCCCGGAGGAGTGCGTCGCGGACAGAGCAGAGGTCCCGCATAAGGTGAACCTCTTCGACATGGAGATGAAGTACGCCGACGTGATCCCGACGAGCGAAGTGCTGAGCTACCTTGATTCGCTCCCAGGAAAAAGATAGCAATGAATTGCTAGGAAAGAAAAAAAGAGTGTCTCGTTGTCCTATTGCTAAAAAACACGCCGATCAGTAGGTACCTACGTGATTTCTGACTCCGAATATGTGAAATCACCCAAGAATTAAATAACCAACGGATAAGAACTCGCTCGAAATCACTGCCAGAAAACAAAAAGGAGCTCTTTCCGAAAGAAATGGGTACCCTCTCCCCGACACATTCCGCCACTTCAGAGAGGAATATAGAGAGCGGGGCGTGGAGTACCATTCAGGGCGAAGATGTCTGGATAAGGTCAGGGTGCGAGCTGTGCCTAAATTTTTGCGGTATTCTTGTACACAGAGTCAACGGCCAGGTCGTCAAGATCGAGGGCGACCCCGAAAATCCGCACAACAAGGGGTTTGTCTGCGCGAAGGGGAACGCGGGTATGCTCTCCCAGTTCTCCTCCCGAAGAGTGCTCACCCCGTTGAAGCGTGGAAACCCGAACAAGGGGATGGGGGTTGACCCGCAGTGGAAGGAGATAAGCTGGGATGAAGCGCTCGATACGATTGCGCAGAAACTCAAGAAGATAAGAGACGATGACCCGAGAAAGGTCTACTTTACCACTTTTGACATTTGGGACTTGGAAGGAGGTTTCTTCTCCGCTTGGGCGAACGGCTTTGGGACGCAGTGCAAACCATTCTCCGCTGGTTTCTACTGCGGAAACAACGTGCATTCGATTCACTTGATCACCGAGGGAGGCTTCGAGGCCGACCCCGACCCAAACTATGCAAAGTACATTCTGCTCGTCGGCTCGCAGTTTAGTTCGGTGGTAAACTATCACGTGATGGGAAGTGCGAACGCTATCGCACAGAGGAGGCCTGGTGATGTGAAGATAGTTGCCCTAGATCCGGTTGGATCTTACGCCGCGTCAAAAGCGGAGGAGTGGATCCCAATCAGGCCCGGGACAGACGCTGCATTTCTCCTAGCGGTGGCAAACCTACTCATAAACGAGCTTAACCTCTTCGACGCGGAGTACTTGAAGAGGAGGACGAACGCCCCTTACCTCGTAGGACAAGACGGGCTGTACTGCAGAGACGCGAAGACCGGCAAGCCGCTGGTGTGGGATGCCTCCACGTCTTCGCCGAAGCTGTTCGATGATCCCCTTACAGATTTTGTTCTGGACGGCGTTTTCGCAGTAGACGGCGGGCAAGAGTGCAAGACAGCATTTCGTCTGCTCAAGGAGCACCTATCAAAGTACACGCTGGAGTACGCTTCGAAGATTACAACGATAGACCCCTCAACAATCAGGAGGATAGCGGGAGAGTTTGGAAAGGCTGCAGGCGTCGGCTCGACGATTGAGATCAAGGGTAAGAAATTGCCCTACAGACCTGCATGCGTTGCGTGGTATCGGGGCCTATCCTCACACAAACACAGCTTTCTCTCGGGTCTATCCGCCGCACTTTTGAACGTCTTGGTAGGCGCTGTGGATGTGCCCGGCGGCTCGCTCGCCACACAGCAAGCTGCTCCCGCGACCTCGGAAGAAGGTCTTCTTACTACGAGTCTCACCGAGACGGGCGCTGCCTACGGTGCAGCATATCCTCCGCGCAAGGCGATCTCCCCGAAGACGATAGATCTCTTTGAGCTCTTCCCAGTCGCAGTATACAGCAGACCCTTCTTTTTCTTCGGTCTGCTTCAACCGGAGAAGTATAGAGCTCCTTATCAGCTTGAGATGCTTATCCAGACGCGCTCTAACTTCGTAAAGACATCGCTACCCAGAGACGTTGTAAATGCAGCCCTGAAGAAAATTCCATTCATGGTATCGATCACAATGGAGCTCGACGAGACGGCTGAGTTTGCCGACATTGTACTCCCAGACCTACATTATCTCGAGCGATTATGCTTCCCTCTCTCCTACCCCGGACAGAAGAGCGGGGAGGATTACAGGTTCTGGAACGGACAGAGGCCGGTGGTTGAGCCCCCCTTCAAGACTCCTTGGGGGCGCATGATGAATAGTGGAGAGATACTCATGGAGCTAGCACGGCGAGGCGGCTTCCTCGGCGACATTTACAACGCGATTAACTTTTCCTGGGGATTGAAGGGGAAGTACAAACTTGATCCGAACTCCTCATACTCTACGGAGGAGCTATTTGAGCGAAGAGTTAGGGCGACCTTTGGCGAAGACAAGGATCTGAAGTGGTATCTCGATAACGCCCTCGTCGTCAAGGAGAATACTCCAGAACAGATGTATCCCGGCGCATTCAGCAATGCGCGTGTTCACGTCTACTATGAGTTCATGAAGCGCGCGGGAGCCGACGTCAGCAAGATCACAAAGGAGTTGGGGATGGACTGGTGGGACGTCTCGGACTATCAGCCGCTTCCCGAGTGGAAACCCTGCCCCGCCTTTAACGAAGGCGGAGAGTTCGACCTCTATCTTGTCAACTATAAGGTTCCGCAGCAACCATTCAGCTACGGGCAGAACAACGGAATCCTGCAGGCACTCACAGATAAGCATAGGGACGATGACATTCTCATAAACTCCGAGACAGCTCGCAGGAAGGGGATAAAGGACGGGGACGCAATTTCGATTGAGACCTCTTCCGGCAGAAACGCGAGCGGTAGAGCGAGAGTCACGGAGCTCGTCCATCCTGAGGTGGTTGCGTGCCAGGGTCAGGGAGGCAGATTTGCTCGCTCTGTGGCTAACAGGAGAGGGATAAACTACAATGACCTACTTGTTTTTGATGAGGCACACGTTGATTTTGTTAGTGCGGCTGTCGATTCCTGTGTCAGGGTGAAGATACGCAAAGCATGACACGCTGGGGGATGGTCATAGATCTTGCAAAGTGCGTAGGGTGCGATGCCTGCACGGTTGCTTGTAAAATGGAGAACATGTCTCCGGGGAATATTTACTACGCGCCGGTGCTTCACGCGGAGGTTGGAAAGTATCCAAACGCACACAGGGTCTTCATCCCTACTCTATGCATGCACTGCGACGACCCACCTTGCATCAAGTCCTGCGCTGCAAAGGCGATAACAAAGCGGAAGGACGGAATTGTCGAGGTCGACGGAGACAGCTGCATCGGTTCCAAAGCTTGTGTAGTAGCGTGCCCTTACGGCGCGATGCATTTCTTTGATCACACCTTGCTCGGATCGGAGAAGACGCCGCTCGACAATCTCGCACTCGCCAAATTCAAAGTGGGAACGGCTCAGAAATGCACCTTCTGTTCTCACAGAGTAGACTCTGGGTTGAAGAAGGGGTTGAAGCCGGGAGTTGACAGGGAGGCCTCGCCAGCCTGCGTAATCACATGCCCCACGCAATGCAGAATATTTGGAGACCTCGACGATCCTAACAGCAATCCCTCCAGACTCATTGAGAAAAGAAACCACACAGTTTTGAGGTCCGAGGCAAAGACAGGGCCAAATGTTGTCTTCCTCTTTGACGAAAGGTTTGACGGCAAGTCGACTAATGCCTAACTGGGGAGAAGTGTACAGACTGAATGTCGAGTGAAGTCTCTCATCAGACGACAATCAACTTTCGCTTTTTTGGTCCGATAATGGGCATCGTCGGCAGGAGCAGCGACCAGGTGACATTTTCAAAAAGCGAGTTGACGATGAAGGAAGCAATTCTCGGGCTGTGCGAGAAATACGGGAAGAGGTTCGAGGAAATTGCCCTAACGAACGACGGAGAGCTCAACGCCGGATTGATAGTCTTCGTCAACGGGCAGCACGTCACGAACCCATCACTCAAACTTGCTCCGAACGAGGGAGACGAAATCCAGCTTATGATAGCTTCGCAGATGAAAGGAGGGTAAGCACAGAGATTGCAGATGATAAGCGCGGCGAACATTCAGCCTGGCACCGGGACCTTCCCGACCTTCGTTTCTGTCTCCCTGATTGACCTGGCAGCCCTTGTAACGCTCGTTGTAATTCTAATCGTACTTGCAGTGAAGTACCTGAAGCCCGGCCCCTCGACGACCAGACTCCTGAGTAGGGGCAGGCAAAATCTAGGTGCTGGTGGACTGATGCGAATCTTTGCTTCCGAGCTCGTGAACAGAGTAATGTTCCAGAGAGACGTGATTAGCGATAGGACGAGGAGGTTTGCCCACCTATGCATGTTCTGGGGGTTTGTCGGGCTGGGAGTCACCACGACCGCCGACTATATTTTCAACCAGCCGGGAAACTACATTCCGCTCTTTGGTGGGACCTTGAGCTGGATAAGGCTCCTTGGAAACATCTCTGGAGTCATCATGGTGCTCGGCGCCTCGATCACTATTGCCCGCTTGATAGGGGTGCCCACGTTCCGAGAGAGGATCAGCTTCTCTGATGCCTGGTTTGCTGTCCTACTTTTTCTTGTCGGAGTGACAGGTTTCCTGGCAGAGTACCTTGGCGATGTTGCTCATTCTATAAGCCCTGATATTCCACCCGCCGCACAATACACAATTTCAAGTAGCGCAAATTTGCTGATAGCGATTCCATACGGTACGCATTTGGTTCTGATAGCACTGCTGTTTCTCTCCGCGCCTGTCTCCGCTTTCATCCACGCGCTTCGCGTTCCCTCCTTGAGGTATATGGACGGAATTGGGAATGCACTGGCTCGAAAGCAGCAGGAACAGCAAAGCAACACCGATGGCGAAGCAGAAGGCGAAACTCCGGCAGGACCACCCATCGTTCAGAACTCGCTCAGATCAATCAAAGAGGAGATCATGATTGAACAGATCAAGAGTCACTATGAAACTCCCAAGAATAGGGAGCAAAGCGCTTCAGACAAAGAAGATAAAGACCAGCCCGAAACCAAGTAGCAGAGGTATCCTAGTGCTTCCTAGATTTTTAGGCGCTACCAGAGGAACGAGGTCTGCGCAAGGACCTTCTTCGGGTCTCCGTACTGCTTTGCAAACTCGATAAGACCTGGATCGTCAAGAAGCAAAAGGCGCCTGTCCTTGACTATCATCTCATTATCTATGAATACTGTCGGCGTGTCGAAGATCATGTCAAGGTGCGAAAATCCCGGCTTTAATCTGTCAATCTGGCCTGATGGACCGGTCCCGTCGATGCCCAGATAGGTTGTTCCTGCGGCGCGTTCCCTCTCATACTCCGGTGCGTTAACTGTCCTCACCTTGGGGTTCAGTCCAATGACCGTGTGCCTGACGTAATACTTCCCATTGCAGAAAGCTTCAACAGCGTTCCTCTCAGCCCCAGACGCTCCTTCTACCTTTGTGACAAAGTTGTTCTCCACCGTGAACTTGATCGGAGAAGAGAGTCTGCCCGTTAGGGCGGTTTCGTCTGGCACAAGGACGCCGTTGGAGGTCACCGGATAGAAGTTTATACCCATCGGGGGGAAGATCGCCCACTCACCTGGCTGTAGCGGCCTTCCGTAGGAGATCCCCTGCGGCCCTTCAAAGGTAATGTCCGTGCCCGAAGCTGCGGTGTAGCGTATCCTGTTCGCGCCCTTCATAATCTTGAGAGCTCTTTCCCCTATCTCGCAGTAGAGTGGAAGCGGGAACCTTCCTGCTGCAATCAGTGATCCGGGCGTGGATGCCATGAGGACGGAGCACACTCTTGACTTGCCGCTGAAGATCTTGCTGAAGAACGTCCGTTCGTTGTGCGCGAACTCAAAGTAAGTGCAGGCTATCACTACATCGGATTTTTCAAATGCTGCAACGAGCATGTCGTTTGGTCTGTTTTTCACCCATCCGCCCACGCTCAGAGGAGGGATTATGATTACTGCGACGTCGCCGCCGGCGAGTTGAGCCGAAGCTGCGAACGCCGAGGCGACTATTGGATCAGTATCATACTCTGAAACTACTAGGACTCGTTCGCCTTTCTTTACCTGACAGAAATTCTCGACGCAGTTCTTTGTAGCTTCCATGAGTTGAGGCAGGATGAATGGGTTTGAGGAGTGATGACCTGGATAGCCGCCGATTACTCCACTCATTTTGACAGTGTCTTGAGGTTAAAGTCCCCTAGGTACTTCGATATAAATCTGAAAAAAGTAGTGTTAGAGAAGACTTCGGTTCGTTTTAGGCTCTAGTAAATACTCGCCTTTTCCGAGTCGAAAGGCCTTCCACTGGATGATAAAGTAGCAAAATAATGGCACGTATCATGAGGGCCTGTCAACCCAATGTTTATTTCCCCAAATACAAGCTCGCCGAGTGTAGCCTTTGGATCTACCAACTCATTTTTTCTTCGGACTAGCCATAGGATTTGTCTTCTTCGGACACCAGCCAGAGCTTGCGCTACTAGTGGGTTTAGGCGCACTACTACCAGACCTCGACAGGGAGTACTGGTTCATCCCACCGAAAAAGTATGCCGCTGAGCAAAGACACCGCGCCTTGCTCCACAACGTAGTCGTCATCGCTCTGACGTTCGCCGTCAGCCCATTCCTATCCCTCGGCGTTTTCCTCCACGTCCTGCAGGACTCTTTCACGACTGTAAAGGATAGAGGTGTCGAGTGGTTCTATCCCTTCACTAGGCTAGCAAAGAGAGGGCAGTACGATTCGAGCGGAAAATCTCAGCCACCGGATCCAAAGGAGCACGTGTACTTCTATCAGGAAGACCCGCCCGGCCTCGTGAAGTACGCCGACCCGGATCTGCAGGAGACGCTCAACGAGCCAGTGCCTTGGAGAAGGGTCTACGGCTTCGCGCTGAACAGCCACCTGCTTGACCGCGGTTTTCTCTTTGGGTCCATTGCAGTGCTACTCATTTGGCTCTTCGTACCCTCAAACTTTAGCTCTCCCCCGAACGTTAACACACTTCTTCAAGTACCGCTCTCGGTTTACGCGACCTGGCTCCTCGGCCTTGTCGCTGTGGGAGTGCTATTCTTCTCCGGAGAGATCGACAGGAGGGACAGGGTCCGCCCGATAATCGGTAAACTGAAACCCGTCAAGGTTCCAATCTTTGGCATAGGGATCTTCCTATTGTCTCTCTGGGTTACGGTTTACAGGAGTACTCTGGGCTCAAACGTAGCCTCGGTAGTCTCTACGCCACTACAGATTCTCACTATGATAGTGCTCATCCCGCTGATCGCACTTGCGCTCGTGTGGTATGAAACGAAGGGCGGAAAGCAGAACGCAACGATATAGCGCACAAGCGGATTTGAGATGCATCTTCCTTGTTGATTTGGATAAGAACGGCATGAACCCAAGGGAGATAAGTGGGAGTTGTCCGTCGGACGTCAATCAGCCGACTTCCAGCTTTCTACCATTTCAGTTTTCGTGAAATTGCGTACGCACGTGATCACGTACGTACGTAATCACATTTGGTCAGGGTTAAAAGAGCCCGCACGCCTCCCCCTCTCGTGGGGGATTTCAAAACAAAGAAAAAAGAGAACCACAAGCTCTGTGTCTAAAGTGCACGATACGACCTTCTTGTCTCCATACATTCCTGCTTTGAACCCGTACTCATGACGGTACCAAAATGATCCGAAATCCGATATGCCAACCGTTGCCGCGTACCCTTACGTCTGTCAAGGATTCGGGGATATCCCGCTTCTGCAGACTGCGACTTTCCGATCTAACGTTCTAGACAATTGTCGAGAAAGCGAGGGGGTACCCCCCTAGAGGGGGTACGTAACAGAGCTAGTTTGCTATATAAAGCGGGAAACGGGAAAAAGACCTTCCCTTTGCTTCAGCTTGTTTCGAGGAAACAAATTAGGGCAGCATGTCTCGAATTTTCGGATTTTCGAGGATGATCTCGGAATTCCGCCAAGGCATGGACAAAATCTCGCACTCATAGGACGCAAGTAGGTGATTAGAACTGATCCGCGTTTCGAAAAGAGGTGTTAAACATCGAGTTTTTGCGAGTCGATATTCGAAAAGGACGTGACGGAAACAGCTCTGTTGAGGAGCGGCAAGTAGAGAAACTGGTATTCTACTCTAGTATTACTGTAAGCTAGGCTTATGTTCAGACCTCTCTCCCAAGAACGTTAGCTTTCGCATGATGTCGAGTTTGCTCAAAATGATCCGAGGCGAACTTGATTAGCACAGGCCAATTCATTTCCAAGATGTGCAAGCAAGAATCCACTAAACACGTAGAGAAGTAAGAGAGGAAAAAGGAAAGAAATGAGTAGCAACGAAAAAGCAAGCAATCAAAAAATAACAGGCAGAGATTCACAACCGGTAAAAAGCAGATCCGAAAGGCGCAGCTTTCTCCTGAAATCTACACTCGTCGCGGGAGGCGCCGCTCTAGGCCTTGTCACTCTGGACAAGATTAATGCGTTCTCAAGACAGCAGCAGCTAACTTCGCTGGTTATCCCGACTCCTCCATCTTCCGGCGACCCCACACTTTCTCTTGACGCAGTGCTCGCTTACGCTTACCTCCACCAGAACGGCCAGATCAATCTGCTGAGGGACGTCGACGGGAGAATAACTCAGCTAAACTATGGTCCGATGATACTCACAATCTCAAGAGACAGCAACGGCATCATGACTTCATTTACAACTTCAATGTCATCAGACTCGATAACTCAAACGCACACTATTCTCCGAGGACCGGACGGGAGAATTTCGAGCATAGTCGTTTCATGAGGGAAAATCCGAGGCTCAACGTGGGCAAATTGAGATCTTCCCCATAGCTTGGTTCTATGATTTCGAATTGTGCCCTGATAAATAATCAAGGCAATGGTACTCTCGAGCGATTGGGATAAACAAAAATGAGTTTTGTAGTCGGAGAGGTCGACGTATCTCCTGACAGCTTAGGTAAGATCAGGACTCCAACCCAGCAACTTGCAACTCGGCGCGGAGTTAGGCACATGCTGCTTGACTCTGTGCGCGACACCTACTTTCTCGGATCTTCAAGCATCGGAAATCCCGACGGGACAAATGATGGCGGCCTAGGCGTCGTCGACAACGGAATATTCGTCTACACCACGAGGTTCGTGCCCGGCCAGCCCACGAAGGCGAGGCAGTACCCAGTAAAGTTCTTCTGGATCGGCAGCCCCTCTGGTACAAACGATTCTAACGACAATTTCTCAATCTACGTCGCAGACGTGAACCCAGATGGATTCTATCCTGGCGCAACAGCTTCAGAGTGGCTTGTGAACCCTAGACTCGTCGTTCACTATACCCAGGCGAAGAACGACATCGTGAACTGGTTTGACTCAAATTATCCTGGCGGCGCGAGCAGCGGGGTGGGCAGCACTTCGTCCGGCTCAAACTCGCAATACGGAACGCTTGGTGGAAGCGGCTCAGCCGCGGGCGATGTCTCGAAGATGAACTCAATCGACGGACAGTTCTGGCCGATCTACGATTACATTGACAACTCGATTATACTCTACTTTTCGATCAAAACGGGCAACGTCAACACGAAATCGATCTACGCATACAAGCTCACGGACAGCGAGGTTGGCTCCCCTGCCTCAGGTTCAGAGTTCCTCGGGGGCGTGGTGATGCCAAACACCGTCGCCGACATCAACGCTCTGGGCGTTGCTTCTTCTCACCGCTTCTCGATTGCCTCGCCAGACCCGCTTCTAGTTGACGGCAGAACGGCAGGGCAACAGACCGCAGTCGCTCTCTACGCATACGGTGCGTTTGACGGCAACACTCCGGACCACGGCCGGGCCGTGCAGGCCTTCATTCTAAGCGACATACATGGCTCGCCAACAAACTGGGCCTCGATCGCAACGCAGAGTTCCTTCGGTGCAGGAGCGGGAGTGGATCTCGCAGGGATATTCAATCCGGACAAGCTGGGCTCAATTCAGGCCTGCAGCAACGGGACGGGGCAGGTCGAGGACGGATACGTCTGCATATACAACGCGACGAGCTCAAGAGATGCAAGACCGATTTCAAACGCTGTAGTAATCGACGCGATGCATCTTCGCGTGTTGTACTATCATCCCGCAACCAACTCGATTTCCTTCGGCTCAAGACCCATACTGCACCAGGGAAACCTGATAATAGGACACTGCAGACCGCAGTTTACATTACTGCCTGATGGTGTTCCCAAGATTCTCTTTGCCGGTTTTTCATTTGACCAGAACCTGAGCCTACACTACATGTACGTCGACGAGGATGAACTCCAGCCAGAGAGACAAAGGGAGATTATCTACAGCAACGACTACCTGCCTAATCAGATCTACCTGCCCAGTTACGGCAAGAGTAAGGCGAGGATCAGGCTGTTTCTCGGTAACTTTAGCAGCCTCCCCGCCATATCAAATCCGCAGAGCATCTTCCCCGCGATTCAGATCCAAAAACTCGCTAGTTATACCAAGGCGACTGGCCTCTACTACTTCGACAGCATGGACGCGGGTTACCTCCTGGTCTCTTCACCTCTGCCACCCTACAGGTACGACGGCAATCTGGACTTTTCCTTCTTTCTCGAGGTCATGGACGAGGTAATCGAGGATCTCCCGAACGCCTTCGCGCTGAGCGTGTTGAACCCTCCATCGTCCTCCTTTGGACTCTACGGAGAGGTAAGGCTCTCGGATTAGGGCAGGAGAGTTGTGAGCCTTGCGCATTCCAAGTTACGCGGCGCACTACCTGACCTCTAACGGCCTGTTCCTAACACCGAACTCAAATTCTATATCCGGCTCGGCGGCCCGGCTACCTCAGCCTCTTCAGGGCAACACGCTGCTCGACCCAGTAGAGTTGACCAGGAAGTGCAGGGAGCTCGCAATCAACATCACGGTCCAAGCGGTTAGCGGGAGCGGTGGTTTGACCGTCTACTTTTACGCCCTCGATCCAATCGAGCCTTCGAACAACGACCCTCTGTGGGGACTTTCCCAGAACCCGAACAATCCGCCCATGCTCAAGCTCCAGCTAAACTCCTCCGCAATCAACGCTGCTCCGACGACGATGAGGTTTATCATCAGCGGCGGCCAAGCAGTCGTGTGGGTAAATGGGACCGGCGCGAATATAGGCATCATCGGCCCGATACCGAGAAAGTGGCAGCTAGGCCTAGCAATATCAGGATCGTTTGGTTCGGGTCAGGGCTTCAGCGTGCTCGGTTCGTGGGAAGGGAAGGAGTGATTACACGTTGGCACTCAACGCAAGAACAAAGCTGGCGATAATTCAAAACATGGTCATAGGCATACCTGTCATCATCGGAATTTCTCTATTCAACGGGCTCGCAACCGACGCCTCCGCACTCGTCCACACGCTTGGCTCCGCAGTCATCGGGTTTACAATTTCGTTTCTCATGCTCTATGCCAGTCTGCGCTGGTTAAAGGTGAGGTCAAAGTATGATGCAAGATCGTCAGCAGATTAGAGAGCAGACTGGTTCTGATGAAGCAGAGAGGCGGCTCCGTCTATTGAGAGAAATACATGACAACGGCTTGAGGGCCACCCACTTTAGGGCGCAGAACAAGACGATGTCCCATAACGACAGTTACTGGGATCTTGTAATCGGCAAGGCAGTCACCAAACTAGCCTACGAGATGTACAGGGAAAGGGTACCCTCAATAGTAGAGGAATACCTTAGGCAGCACTACGAGCAAGAATCCGAGCACAGCGCCATGTTTGAAATCACCGAGAGGAACCCGATTGCTTTGAGGATTGCAGATTTTCACAAAAAGATATTGAGGAAACACGGCCTCGTCCAGTATTTCTCGTGCTTTGGCCTCCTTGGGGAGAGAATGGCACTTGCAGACGGCGCATTCTTCCACGCTGAGCGGGATCCTCACGGCACTCCTGAGGGGTTCAGAGACGAGCTGCACCACGTCAGCTGGCCGCTTGTACTTATCGTAGCACTTAATCCGTCAGTAGAGGAACTCGAGGACGCTATAGAGTGCCAAAAAAAGTTCTTGAAGATTTTTGAGACTTGAACTTGGCAAAAAAAGCGCTTGGACTCGAATGACGCTGAAAAACCGTGTGATCTTCATCATAACGCGGATTATCAGAATCGGACTCCTGAGTCTGATTTGATTGCACTTGAGTACATGACGCCTTCAAGACGATAGCTTCCCGCCCGCGTGCGCGAGGGCTTCGACTATTGAGAATATATAAAGAAAACAAAAGACAGCCACTACGAACAAAAACAAGGAACTTGAATTCATATTGCTAGGGTCAAACGAAAGTATTCGAGCCCGACCGCTTATCTTGAAAAATCAAGAAGCAAGAGGATGACTGGTTCAAAATTTGTTGGCGAGCTTGGTCAGCGCAGGAATGTCTAGGATTGGAAAGAGGAAGGGGCTGACATCAAGAGAGCTCTTCCTCGAGGCATTCACAGAGGCGCTCGAGAGGGTTCCAAAACTTTCTCGCGAACGAATCGGAGCAGTATACGTCGGGTCCCAGTCCGAGACCTACGAGCACCAGATCATGTACGGCAACCTAGTCGCCGAGGCAGCCGGGTTGATACCAAAGCCCGCAATTCGCGTCGAGGGCTGCGCGGCCGCTGGAGCTCTCGCATTCAGGTCGGCAATAATCGACATAATGTCGGGGTTGCACGACGTCGTGATGGCGGTCGGAGTGGAGAAGATGACAGACAGGTCGGCGTCCGAGGTTACAGACGCCCTGATGGCGGCGAGTGACATGGGATTCGAGCAGTGGAACGGGCTCACGTTTCCCAGCCTCTACGCGATGATGGCCACCGCCCACATGAAAAAATACGGTTCTACGGAGGAGGATCTGGCGCTCGTCGCAGTGAAGAACCACGAAAACGCGAGCAAGAACATAAAGGCCCATCTGCAGAAGAACATCTCTCTCGAAGAGGCGCTGAATTCCAAATTAGTCGCTTGGCCGCTGAAACTTTACGACTGCGCTCCAATAAGCGACGGCGCCGCAGTAGCAATCCTCGCAAAACCAGAGTTCGCGGGCAAACTCACAGAGAGCCCGCTTAGCATCCTTGGAATGGGCCTTGCCACGGACACACTCGGGCTCTACAAGAGGGAAGACCTCGCGTGGCCCTCAGCAGTGGCGGATTCATGCAGCGAGGCCTACTCAATGGCTAAGATTGGTCAGCGCGACATAGACGTCGCAGAGGTGCATGACGCTTTCACGATCAACGAGATCCTGATCTGCGAGGCTGCCGGTTTTGCAAAGCGAGGAGAAGGTCACAGGCTTGTCAGGGAGGGACAAACCCGCATCGGAGGAAGAGTCGCGGTCAACCCGAGCGGAGGGCTCAAGGCAAGAGGACACCCGACGGGCGCCACGGGTCTGGCCCAGATCTATGAAATCTTCCTTCAACTGACCGATCAGGCTGGAGAACGGCAAGTTGAAAATCCTAGGACTGCCCTAACGATAAACGAAGGCGGATCAGACGCGGTGGCGGCGACGCATGTCATTGCAAGGAAGTAGTTTCAACGTAAATTCGTTTTATGAAAAGCTTGGGGGCGGCCAGCTCACGGTCGTCAGGTGCAGGGACTGCTCGAACTACCTCATGCCTCCTTCTCCTATCTGCAGTAGGTGCATGTCTGGAAACCTGGAGTGGGTTCCTCTTTCAAGAAAGGGCAGGGTAATCTCGTTCAGCGAGGTCCATGTCTCGACTGATAATTTCAAGAAAGACCTCCCCTACGTCGTAGCCATCGTCGAGATGGACGGAGAAGGACATGTTAGACTGCCTGGCGTGATAAGAGGCGCTACGCGCTCGGATATTGAGATCGGATCGCGAGTAGCACTGCAAATTGAACCGAGGCCGTCCGAAAAGTGGCCACACTGGCCGAGGTATTACTTCCTCGTCCAGCGTGGAGCAGAATAGGTTCGCAATTGGCGGGGCTGTATTCGTAACGTTGAACAAGCATTGCCCTAGAACTGGAGCACTACTTGCGCGAAACGATTCATCAAATCACATGAAAACGAGCAAAGTGACCTAGAAAGGATTGGCCGCGTACACCATCAACGCGATGACCGCCAGAGCAACGATGTTTTCGGGCACGACCATTCTCAGCATCTTCTTCTCCACGACCTCCAGTTTCTTCAGGGCGTCGTCAGAGCCGGACAGAGCCTGTAGCGAAAGTACGCCTATCTGGATTCTCTTTATCCCCTGCATCGCCCCAATAACGAGGAGAAGGATTGCGATGAGCCCCCCCGCTAGGATTGCGACTCCCCAGCTTGAGCTCGGAACGCCTGCCAGCTCCATTGAGAAAGCTATCGAGGCGAGGGCCGCGATCCCGGCTGCCACAGCCGCGGCGAGTCCAATGTTGAAGAGTCTCGATATGTTCTGTGGCTTTAGTGGAGCAAGGAGGCCGATCAGGAGGGCGATCACGAAGAGAGTGCTGAGCAGCCCGAAGGGCGTCGTGAAGACGTAACTTAGGCTTCCGAGATACATGTCCACCGCTAGAAGGACGCCAATGTAGAGCGTCGAAGCGGCCGCCACGCCAGTAATCTTGTTGAAGCGGAAGAGAGTTCCGGCGTAGAACTCTAGCTTCGTCCTTTGCGGCACTTTTTTCAGCGAAACGTGCAGTATCATCATCTCGAAAAAGTGGGCGCCTATCCAGGCAATTGCTGCCGTGACATGAAGAAATACGAGGACTGTTAATTCGAAAGGTTGTACCAATTTGTACCTATACTTGCCTCCACTCTGCGCATACGTTGTCCTGTTGGCTCGTTGATGCATCTTCTCATAAGATTTTCCTGAGCGGGCTATTTGTTTCGGGTTCCTAGGAGGTCTGAGTGAACTGTGTAGAAACTCCATTTATTGTACTGGCCGAAATTGTGAAGGAAGAAAAATTAAGCCGACCTCGGAGATGCTATCGGTGCTGCAGGTTCAAAACCCATGTTCTCCATTGCGGGCAGGCACTGCTTGTAGTAATCTCTATCTTGACATAATCTCTGGAAGAATGAAAAGAGTTCGTGATTGTTCTCCATCACCTTCGAGTTGAAGGGTCTTGCCTTCGATTCATAGGTGGAGAGCGCGCGAGCGTCCAGTATCCACCTCTGATCTTCATTCTCGCTCAAGACGGAGCGGAGAGCCTCGATGTCGTTGAATACCATCGACATTCCTTGTGCCTGCATCGGGTGCGTTGTATGAGCCGAGTCGCCCAAGAAGCATAGCCCGTCAAGCGCGTACTTGCTGACGTGCCTTTTCAGGACGTGATAAAAGTAACCGGTCTCCCTGATTCTGCAATCTTTCAGCACGGCAGCCCTTCTTGCCAGCCTACCCTCAAGCTCTGCATATGGAGCGGTAAGCCAGTCCCTGAGCTCTTCGATCCTCAACTCGACGGCCGCCCTAATCAGCTCGCCTCCTGTGGGGAATACGCCGACAAACCCCTCAGGGCTGAGACAGAACCTGCCCCATTCTATCAGATCCTTGGAATGATCCATGTAGAACATCAGGTATCCCACTTTGTAGTCGTACTGTTCTGTGGGAACCATCAAGATGTTCCGCAGACGAGAGGTAGCCCCATCCGCCACTACTACGAGGTCGGATTCAACCTCACGATCGCGTCCATCAACATGAGACCTGTACGTTACCTTCCTCCTTCCATCCTTGAAGTCGGAAAGGGCGATCGCTTGGGAGCTGAAGTTGACCTCCACATTTGATGTCCTCTCGAGTCTGGAGTAGGCGGCCGAAACTATTGACTTGTGTGAGGTGTGGATCACTGGATACTCGGGCGCGAGATAGTCGTAGCGAAATTTCCCAAGCAGCTCGGCGTCCCCGTAGTAGAGTTCTCTTTGTTCGCCGGCCCTAATGATGGCGTCACTCAGTCTTGAGAAGTATGGCATGAACCCAAACTTTGAGAGGACTCTTGTGGATTCGGATCTAAGAGTCTCGCCGCGCCGAACACTCCCCACCTCCTCTTTGGAGTCCTTCTCGAGAAGCGTGATTGAGTAGCCGTCGCCCAGGGTTGAAAGAGCAGCTGCGGCAGACGCCCCTGCAATTCCTCCTCCACAAATTGCGATCTTCCTTTTCATCGTCTATTATTTTCTCTTCTTTTTTGATCTAACGCGCGACAACTGTTAGGTCAGTGGTGAGCTGACTCTTCGTCGCCTGTCTTCCTGCTCATCTCTTCCATGAGGGCGTCCTCCTTGAGGCGCCTTGTCTCATTGACCTTTTTGCCAGCTTTCATGGAGAGCAGCGCCCCAACTCTGTCCACGTACCTCATCGAAGGTACGCTGAACGCGTGAATGAAGGCGGAGAAGGGGGCAGTGATGAGTAAAAGTCCTATTGACGCGAGATGTACGCCGTAGGGAATGACGATGAAGAGACTCGCCGAAAGAGAGATCGAGTACGATGCGGCTGGTGGAGCTGTTGGGTTCAACCCATGCGCTACTTCTCCGTAGTACTCGGTCGCAAAACCCGTTACTCCGGCTAGAAACAGGAGGACCGTGAACCAGACATCGCCAAACGTCCTCTGATTTCTGAACTTTGGAACAAGAATGAGCCATCCTATTGCTATTGTCGCTCCTAGTACCATCAAAGCACCCGAAAAGTTTCCAATCCACCTTATGAAGCTCAGACTTCCTGCGAGTGGAATGTAGTTGCCGGGCCTGTTGTAGATTGCATCAAGTGTGGTCGTCAGAGAAAGCCCGACAAATCCCCAGAACATTGCAAGGTGAGTGAACCACCTGAGTTTGTCTTTATGAATGACATCTCTTTGGAGCAATACTCTGTTGATAAGCTCGGAGAAGAACGTTTTGACCAGCTTCGTGGACCCAAGCGCCTTCGTGGCGGATTTGAAGAATCTTGGAGGTGCTGCCTTTCTCCATTTATTGTACCTCAGGAGCACGCCCACAACCACGACCGCGAGGACGACGAAAGCAACCGTGTCGATTAACTCGACGGATACGAAGGTGGGGAACGTTCCCTCGCCTGCGGCAAGTGAGAAAGAAGTAGGAGAGATTTGCGTCGTAACTCAGGGCTCCGTTTTGATCTTATTGCGTCCATCAGAGAGGTACAGAACCTTTGGTTTTGTACCAGCCTCTGCCCTGAGCGCAAAGGGTTCTTCTCTTACTCTTCGATTCTCCAGATAAGTGTGAAGCTTGCTCTTTGGATCGTCCCAGTCTCCGAAGATCCTACACTCAGCCGGACATGAGACTACGCAGGCCGGATCCCTTCCCTCCCTAACTCGATGTATGCAAAAATTGCACTTCATCGCGGCCGGAAAGTTGATCCTCTTATCGATGTGATGCTTCTCAAACGGCGTCACCTGCCCCTCGTAGTATGTTCGAAGCTCCGAAGGGTAGTAAATCGCGCCGTAGGGACACGCAGAGACGCAAGCTTGCGCCCCGCAGCACTTTTCCTCGTTGACAACTACCACTCCTTCTGACGTCTTGCTGATCGCGTGGCTCGGGCAGGCTTGCATGCATGCGGGGTTCTCGCACTGCATGCACAAGATCGGGAGGAAGAGTTTCTTTGGATTTGGATACTTGCCAAACTCTCTGACGTTCACTCTGGCGAAGAGAATTTCTGGCGGGGTCCCCTGTTCGGCTTTGCATGCCTCAGTGCAGGCGTTGCAACCTATGCAGTACGCGGTGTCGATTATCATTCCGAGTCTTGTCGTATCCTAGGTCTCACCCGCCCGCTACTCTTCCCAGGACCTGTATGACCACAAGGTCCTTCCTGTTTCCAATTCTCGTGTTGAGTCCTTCCTCTTCCGATTCTACGTTTACGCCGTCAACAAAAATTCCAAAGCGCGGTCTGACCTTGCCCTTCTCGATCAAGACATCGGCGAGGGTCGTCCTCTCCTCGTTTCTGTCTGCGTCATCACTCTTGGCTTCAGCGAGTACCTCTGCCACGGTCGGATTCCATTTCTTTATTTCAATGGTCTTGCGAAAGAATCCGAGCGCCTCCCTTGCCTCGGCGCTTGAAAGCGAAATGGTAATCCTCATCTTTGATCTTGCTGCTCCCCCGATTGCCCAAAGTAACTGATTTTTCATGCCTTGGCGACCTTCACCTTCGCAGCGGTCTCAAAGACTCCGCTAGCCATGTCGGTGTAATCTAGCCCGGATGAGAGGAACCTGTTGTGGTTCACCCCTTGTGCTTTTGGTCCGTAAACGTGCCTGCACCAGTGTCCCATGTTCGTCATCGCAACGACCTCGGGGTGGATTCCCTCAGTCAGGTGAGCCACGGCTGGCGCCTCTCCAAATCTTGAGGAGATCTTTATCTCATCAGATTCGCTGATTCCTCTCTCTTTCGCCGTCTGGGAGTTGATCAGGACATAGGGCATCTCGGGGTGGCGCATCATCACCTCTTGGAGCCAGGGATTGACTGTGGAATCACTGAATGCGTGAAGCGAACTCTTGTAGTTGATCGCGTAGAGGTCGTGCGCTGCGTCCTCGTGAATCGGACTCTTCTTCCACGTGGGGAGCGGGAGAAAATCTGAATCATCGAGCGGAAGGTTATTCTCGGAGATGAACGCGTCCATCTTGTATTTCATCTTCTGCATGAACTCGTAGTAAACCGGAATCCTCAGCGAGCCGTATGGGAGATAGAGCTCCTCAGGTGTTCTCAGCCTGACCATGTGCCCCTTCTTTGCCACCTTCTCGAGCGACCACTCGTCGCCGAAGCTTGCCCTAAAGTAGCGGTCGAGTATCTCATCTACTCTGTACTTCACGGACGGGTCGAGTAGATACTCGGGCTTTTTGTGGAGCTCGAAGAAGTGATTCAACACGTCGTTCCACCTGTCCAGAAATTCAAGACCCTCCGCAATGTCCGAGAGAACGTCAGTCGCATCTCGAGTGTCGTAGAGTGGCGGCACGACGGGCTGCCTGAGGCCGGGCCCAATGACGAATGGCGCCTCGCTCTCGCAGATACTCCAGGACTCAAGATAAGTGTGATCGGGCAGTATGACGTCGGCCCAATCTGAAGATTCGCTCGGATAGATGTCCAGATCCACGACGAAACTGAATTTGCGCAGTGCCTTTAGCACAGTTTTTGTCTCGGGCATGTTGTACGGTGCATTACAGTGGAGAATGAATAGAGCCTCCGGCTCGTAGTTGAGCCAGTAGGCCTTCGGGTCAAGGACCGAGCGGGCACTAATGTGTCCTCCTCCAAAGTGACCCTGACCCACCGGGGTAAGTTCGATTAAATTCGTCGTGTTCGGGGGAAACTTTGGTTCGAACGACCACTTTTCGATGGGGTTTATGGGCGTCCCGTGGTGCATACCGTCCTCCCCCGGCCAGATCGCGAGGTTGCCAAAGACGGGGACTCCGATGTGCCCGCCAGGAACATCAATGTTGCCAACGAGGGTGTTGACGAGTTTGAGTGACATGTTGTCGAGGACTCCATGCTTGTGCGATTGCGCGCCCCGATAGTACTGGAAACAGGCGGGCCTAAGAGGGTACTCCTTCCCGCTGATCTGAATTGTACGCCCTATCTCGGCTGCCTCGGCAAACTCCTCTGAAATCTCTCGGATGTCGCTTGCCGGAACCGTTGTGATCTCTGATACTCTCTCGGGCGTCCACTCCTTTAGAGAATTTTTCAAGAGTTGAAAAGCTGGGACGAGCCCAGAGTCGTACTCGCCTTCCAATGCGTAGTCAACAATCGTAGGATCATCGTAGACCTTGAGGCGCCTGTCCGAAGGGTCGAAAATGAAAGGTTTCTTTGTCTTGGGATCAGAGAAAAATAACCAGTCCCTCCCAACAAGACACGGTCCGTTGGTCCTCCTCTTGATGTAGTCCCGGTCAAACTTGCCAAGCTCGTACACCAGAACGTGCATCATCGCGAGTGCAAAGGCACCATCTGTTGCGGGCCTGATCGGAATCCAGCGATCTGCCTTCGCAGCTGCGACGCTGAACCTTGGGTCAATCACGACGAGCTTCATCCCTCTCCTTCGCGCATCGGCCATCCTCTTGGCCGATCCGGAGAGATGCAAGTGGGCCTCGTAGCCGTCGGAGGCACCAGCCATCACTAGATAGTTGCAGTAGTTTAAATCAGGAAAAGCGGCAAACGATCCATCAGTCATCGCGTTGACCGGATGGTAGGCTGAGCCGCAGTAGGTCCCGTGCGCGGTGAAGTAGTTCATGGTCCCGAAGGAGAATGGCCATCCCCACGCCCACATTCTCTGAAAATCCGCAATCGCGGTGACGAGTTTCCGAGGATCGGACTTGCGTATTGCTCCAAGCCGGTCTAAGACAACTCCCATTGCTTCCTTCCATGAGACCTTCTTCCACTGGGGATCAGTGCCCGGTCCTCGCTTCTCGCTCGTTCGGACTAGCGGGCCCTTGAAGCGCGTGGGGTCGTATAGTTTCATTATACCTGCGTTTCCCTTGCCGCAGAGCTTGCCAAGGTTGTCCGGGTCGGAGGGGTTGCCCTCTATCTTAACTACAACGCCGTTTACAACGTGAGCAAGAATTCCGCAACCGTGGATGCACATGTTACACTGGGAGGGTATCCACGTATCTTTTGCAACCTGCACAGGTTTGAGTGTCGTATTTTGTCTGCTTCTCCTTTTCTTTGGTCTACTCGGGAAGGGAAAAGTTTCTCAGCCCATAGTCAAGTCGCAAACATTAATTCCAAATCCCTTACAGATTCGGGGTCGGACTCTTGGCCCTCGTTACACGTTCAATACAGACAAGCAGGAAGAGTGAGCATCATCCCTGCTCTCGAGTTGAAATCGGCGCGATTTCTTCTAAATTACACTCGAAAATCCGAAAATTCCCTCCCGTGTGGCACCCGCTATAGAAGACTAGAGAACATATTTTTTCTTGAGGGAATAATCTCTTTAACAAATGATAAAATTCCAACGTAGAGGAAATGCCGGCACTCGAAGGAATTAAGATCGTTGACCTGACGGAATACCTATCTGGTCCATACTGCACGATGATGCTTGCGGATCTGGGAGCCGACGTAATCAAAATCGAGGAACCAGGCCGCGGCGACGGGTCTAGACAGTGGGGCCCTCCTTTCCTCGGCGGGGAGAGCGCGTACTTTCTCAGCGTGAACAGGAACAAGCGCAGCCTAGCTCTGAATTTGAAATCAGAGCAAGGGAGGGAGGTGCTGACTAAACTTGTCTCAGAATCGGACGTATTGATCGAGAACTTCCGGCCTGGAATTGCGGAGACGCTAGGAATTGATTACGAGGAGCTTCGAAAGACAAATCCAGGGTTGATCTACTGCTCCATTTCCGGGTTCGGACAAGAGGGCCCGTATCGAAACAGGCCCTCGTATGATATCGTTGGGCAGGCCATGAGCGGCCTGATGAGCATCACGGGTGAGAAGGATGGTGGACCGGTTAAGGTTGGGATTGCGATTGCTGACATTTGCGCTGGTATGTTTGCGACGATAGGTATACTCGCAGCCCTAACCGCAAGGAATACGACAGGGGTCGGCCAGAGGATTGATATTTCACTACTTGATGGTCTCGTGTCTTGGCTGTCTCATCAGGCCGGGTACTACTTTGCAACGGCGAAAAACCCAGAGCGCTTGGGAACCGCCCACCCAACAATTGCTCCCTACCAGGCCTTCAGGGCGAGCGACGGATTTTACTTTGTTCTCGCGGTCGGTAACGACTCCATCTGGGCAAGATTCTGCAACGCCGTGGGAATAGATGCGCTTGCAAGCGACTCGAGGTTTGTGAAGAATTCTGACCGAGTTAAGAATAGAGAGCAACTAGTTTCGATGCTCGAAAATTTATTCTCCAAAAAGACTCGAGCCGAGTGGCTCGAGATAATTAATGCAGGTGGAGTCCCATGCGCACCGATTCTGACCCTCAGTCAGGTGTTTCAAGATCCTCAGGTTCTCTTCAGGCAGATGGTGGAGGAGGTCTCGCACATGAAGGCGGGAAAAATCAGGGTGGTCGCATCGCCTGTCAAGATGTCGGACTCTCCATTCTCGGTTCGGTTTCCGCCGCCACTTTTGGGCGAGAGCACGGAGGAGATACTTTCAAGTCTGGGATACAGCACCGAGCAGATAAAGAAGTTCAAGAATGCGAAAGTGGTCTAGACCTTGGATGCCCGTCCATCAGTAGGAGGACCAAAGGGTCGCGGGTCGAAGATCGTCTGGATTGAGGTTATCTTCCCTTCTCTTACTTGGTACCAAGAGCATATGAACACGTTGGCAGTTGAGGTGGCAAAGTCGTAGAGCAGGCACACGTCTTCACCATCGACAAAGACTTTCTTGATATCGTACCCGCCGGTAAACTTTTGAAGCATTTCGATGAACTCGTCAGGATTGTTGAACCCTTCCCCCGCTGGCCCTTTTATTCGGATGCGACTGTTCAGGTACCTTTTCGCTGACACGTAGTCGCGTCTGTCCAGAGCCGCGATGTAGGACAATACAACTTGTCTTGCGCTTTCATTATTGGATTCCATGCATTTCATTGTTCAATTCGAGGCTCATAACACTCGCCCTACAACGATGAGGAATTTCGACAAGCTTATGCGTCGCCGTGTCAGATTCCAACACGATCCTCCATTTGCAACGCTTCGACGACCTCGACGTCAGGATATTCAGAGAACTTGGGAGCCCAAGTTCGCTGCAGTGGAACGTGAGGGAGACTTACTCGGGCATTGCGAGGAGAATCGGCGTCGACGAGGAGACCGTGAGGCGGAGGGTAAAGCGGGCTGAGAAACTAGGATCCGTCACTGGCTGGAGAATGATGCTAAATCCGCACACGATAGGGTGCGAGGCTTGCGGCATGGACGTGGAGGTAAAGGACGAGCAAAGGAAAGACAGAACGATTGAAGAGATCAGGCGAGTTGACGGAGTCGTCAAGATACTCAACTTCCGCGGGAGAGCATTGCAGGTCACGCTATACTATCTGGGTGACGATGCTCTAAAGAGAAAAACAGAACTCCTGACATCACTTTGTGGTTCTGAGCCGACCGTCTGGAAAATCGAGTTTCCAAGATCAAGAACTGGATTGACTGTAACTGATTGGAAGATAATTCAGGCAATGCTCGAAGATGCAAGAAAGAGTCTTCAGGCTGTTTCTGAGACCATGGGTGTGTCCGTCCGGACAATAACGCGGCGGCTGACATATCTGACGCAGGAGCGGGCCGTCTATCTTCAGGGGACTCCCAACTTTAGTAATTTTGCCGGACTCAGCTGCGTTTTCCTAGTGTTTTGTCCCTATGCGGAGAAGAAGGAAACGGTCGATGACCTTGTGCTGTTCAAAGTCCCCCGGATTGAGTTATCCAACACGAACTCGAAGCAGCATTCCACATTCGTGACAGTCTTCGACAATTTGTCTCAAGCTGACGACTTCGCTAAATGGATCGAGGGTTTTGATGGTGTCAGGAGAGTAAAGTTGGGCATAATGAAGGATCTTATCGTCGTGCAAGACTGGCTCAAGGACGAAATAGGAAGGCGAGTTGCTGGTCGAGGCGAATTACTTCAAGAACATGATCGGTGAGGACTCCGGGAGTTACATACTTCTATTCTCCAGACGGGAAGGAATAGCTCGAAGGTATCACCGCGGGATAGATTGCTCCTACTATTACTGCAATCTCTAGATGCTGGGTTAGAGGAATATCTTGTATGGGAGTACCAATCCACCGCATTCCATTGACAAACACCTCTACTGGCTGATTGTGATAAATTAGGCACTCCTTAGAATCAAATTGTGGGTAGCCCCACACTTCGAAGACCTGCTGAAGCGTAAAGTTCTTCGCCGGCAGCGGTGCCTCAATGTGAATAATTCCCGTATTATCATGAGTGTGTAAGGTGTACTTGGTGCCGTTGACCGCGCCGATATCCGAGGGAATCTGGACGTAGGAGGAGCCGTTGACGAAAATGTCAAGATGGACGTGCCAGTGATAAGCGCACCCGCTCGGGGCGTCGCACGCTAAGGGGATGTTGGTAAGGTTCTGTGGGGTTTTAGCTGGAATCAAGACGGAGCTCAAAGATAGAAGGGTGGCTGTGGAATATGATGAATAAGTCGTTGATTTAGAGCTGGTAGTCGCCGTGTATGAGGAAGAAGTAGAGACCGGTGGTGACTTTGAAAGTTTCGACGAAGAGAAGAATGTAGTGGAAGCTGAAGTGAAGTTAATAGAGCTTGAATATTCTTGAGAACTTGTGCTGGTATGCGAATTTGAAATAGATGAGTTTGTTCTATCTGATACGGTGTGACTGTTTTGATCAGTCAAGACCGTTGCAATCCCGGTGGCAGCTGCTGCTACGATGAGTGCAGCTATTATTAGCCCAATCGCGATACGGGTAAGAGCGTATTTGTTTCGAAAAGGTCGGATATGGAAGTGTTTCGATGATGAGCTGTACATCACGTGCATGCTTTTCGCTTCCGTAGCACAGTATGACAGCTACTGATTTGCGGGATAAACAAGGAATGAAGAAATTATTAGAAGGAGTTATAAGTACAATTCAGTTGCCCTAAGACATGAGGGAGCAACCACAAGGCATAGTGTTGAAATGATGATTCGCTTTTTTTACCATCTTCAGAAGCCACCCATCTTCTCAATGAATTTCGTGGCTTCTTCGAAGGTGGGCATCGCGTCAGAGCACGAATGCTTGGTAACCACGATAGCCCCGATGGCATTTCCGAATCGAAGGCTCCTGTACATATCCCAGTGGTTCAGATATCCATAGATAATTCCAGCAAGGTTTCCGTCTCCGGCTCCCAATGTCTTCAACGACTGCACTTTGTAAGGGGCGGCGTCCACGATTTGCCCATTCACGTACGCCCTGGATCCGTGCTCTCCTCTTGTGCGGATCAAGATTTTTCCCTTTGAGTCGGGTATTTGTGAGATTGCCTCGTCAGCGTCTTTCGACGTGGTTGCAGCCATGTACTCGCTGTCGTTTCCAATCAGGATCGTGGCAAGTTCAATCGCCCGAGAATAAAACTCGAGCTTCGAAACTGAATCAACCCCCTTCCAGAGCGAAGGCCTCCAGTCGAGATTGAAAACGACCGCTCTATCATTCTCCTTAGCAAGTTCCATAGCATAAAGTGATGCCTCCCTAGACGGGTCTGCGCTTAGGGCAGTGCCATTGGTGACGAGCACTTTTGCATCCCTCACCCCAGCGCTCTCAACGAGCTGTTTTGTAATTTTTAGGTCGGCGGCGTTCTCCCTGTAGAAGATAAACTTGCTGTCCTTTCCTGGGTAGACCTCGGCGAACACTATCCCAGTCTTTGAATCTGGGAACTTGACTATGCAACGTGTGTCTACCTTTTCGCGCGATAAGTACTCTATGACAAATTCTCCAAGCTCATCGTCAGCGACCCCGCTAACCACTCCGACGCCAACTCCCAGTCTAGAGAGGCCCACAGCGAGGTTGGCCGCCCCGCCACCCACATACTTTGCAAAATGACTAACGTCCTTGAGAGGCGTATTGTAATCAAGCGAGTACAGGTCTACTCCGACTCTACCAATCGAGAGTACGTCGCTGGGCATGCTTTGAAAACCAGTAGTCTGCTACTTTGCGCGAGCTGGAAGATCCCAGAAACCATACGACTTTGTTCCCGCGTAGGGGAACTTGTTCTCTATGATTGCCTCGAGCACGACCGGCCCGTCTCCGGGCCTTATGGCGCTGCTCAGCGACTTTGAAAGATCCTCAGGGTTCTCTGCTCTAAGGTAGGTTGCCCCAAAAGCCGACGAGATCTTCTCAAAGTCCGGGGTCCTTACCTTACCCGCTTTGTCTTTGAAATCCGTTCCCACAATTCTGCCTCCAAAGTTTCTCATCTGCAGGTCGCGAATCGAGATCCATCCAAAGTTGTTCAGCACAACTACGACGACGTTGAGTTTCATCTGGACAGCAGTCAATAATTCCTGATTGTTCATCAAGAAAGAACCGTCGCCTTCAAAGGCAACCGTGACGCGGTCCGGTTTGGCAAGTTTGGCTCCCATCGCCGCTGGAAAGGCGAAACCCATCGTCGAGTAGCCGCCGGAGCTTAGAAATGTCCTCGGCTCGAAGGCCATCCAAAGTTGCGAAAAGATTTCCTGAGGGAGACCTGCGCTCAGCGTGATTATTGCATTCTTAGGAAGAACTCCCCTGGCTAACTTCACCGCATTGGGTATTCCCATCGGAGTCGCTCTCCTCATCTCTTCTATTTCTGAAAGCCAGTCTTCTTTGAGGCGCTTTACGTGCTTGAAGTGGGCAGAATTGTGGTAGTCTTTCTTGTCCTTCACAAGTTCAGAAAGGGCATTCAGCAAGGCACTCGTTCCCGCTTTTGCGTCGGAGTTTATTCCCACTTCTGTCGGATAGTTTTTCCCAATTTCGTGAGGATCGATGTCCAAGTGTATCAGTTTGGTGGGAGGAATGTTGAAAGTAACGTTTGGCGCGTAGGAACTCGTCGTCTCGTCGCTGAATGTGATGCCTATTGCGAGGATTACGTCTGCTTCTAGGGCAAGTTTGTTCGCAACGAGGCTTCCGACGTTTCCGGGTGAGAAAACATACAGCTCGTGGTCTTCAGGGAACCCACCCTTTGCATCGCCGCGAAATGAAGAGGCGACGGGCGCGCCTAAGAATTCCGAGAGCTTGACAAGTTCTTCCTGCGCGTCGGACATGACTACGCCGCCACCGATGATTATCAGGGGCCTCTCTGCCTCGATCAAGAGGCGAGCTGCCCTAAGGACATCGTCGGGATCGGGATGGAGCCTTCCGACCCGAACGGGAGGATCCGGAACCTTGGCGTTGGTCTTTTCCACCTGAATCTCCATGGGGAGGTCGATCAGTACTGGGCCCGGCCTGCCGCTTAATGCCTCACTGTGTGCATTCGCTAGAAAGCGGGGCAACTGCTTGATTGAGGAAATGAGGAACGTCCTCTTGCAAAAGTGCCGCATCGCGTTAATGTAATCTATTGCGTTCTGCCTCTCGATCTCCTGAAAGATTCCCATGCCGAATAGGTAAGTTTGGATCTCGCCAGTCAGTGCGATGAAGGTGGATGAATCAACATAAGCTGTTGCAAGTGCGGTGGAGAGATTCGTTGCGCCAGGACCCACCGAGGTCGTAACCACTGCGGGCGTCCTGCGGTTCGCTCGGAAATACCCGTCGGCCATGTGCCCTCCCCACTGCTCGTGCTTAATTGGGATAAACTCGATGTCAGGAGAGTAGTCTAGGAGCTCGTCTATGACGGCCGCGTTGCCGTGACCTGGTATTCCAAATACGTGCTTGATGCCACCTTTCTTGAGATACTTGGCGATGAATTCAGAACCTGTTATTGACTCGGGCAAGGCTAGAGTACTTGGCACCCTCTATATTTTCATAGGTTGAGAGCTACCTCAGAAGGCTTTCTGCCTTCTCGGGAGACCACTCGTCGTGGACGACCTTGATGACCGCCCTTGCCATGGCAGAAGGGTTCTTGTTCTGGAAAACGTTACGCCCGACGACTACGCCCTTCGCCCCCGCGGCCATGACGCTTGCTACCTCGCCCAGAAATTTCAGCGGATCATCACTTGCCTGTCCACCGCTCAACAGTACTGGGACGCCTCCCGCCGAAGCTACCACCTTTGAGAAACTCTCGGTGTCGCCGGTGTAGTAAGTCTTGATAGCGTCTGCTCCTGTTTCGAAAGCAAGCCTCGCCGCGTAGCTGACTACCTCGACCTCGCTGTTGGTCTTGCCCTCGACTCTGGGGTACGCAAGTTGAAGCACCGGCATACCAAACCTTTCGCACGCTCTCGATGTTGAAAGAAATCGCTCCATCATAACGTCCTCGAATTTCGATCCCCAGTAGACCGTCGTAGCAACGGCGTCCGCCCCGAGCGCGACTGCCTCCTCCACCGCCCCGATTGGGCTTTGAAGCGCTTGGCTTTCCTTTGAGCGCAGTTCGCTCTTGCCGCTGATCTTCATGACAAGTCCGATCTTGTTTCTCCATATGTCATGCGTTGCCCTCGCTGTCCCCTTCGTGAGCATTGCAGCGTCAACGCCCGCCTCTACGACCTTTGAGATTATGTCTCTCGGATTTAGAGCGCTACCTGGGAATACGCTGGGTCCACGCTCTACGCCATGGTCCATTGCAAAGATCACGGATCGAGAATCCCTTGCGAAAACTCTCTCAAGACGAAGCTGCTTTCCGACGAGGGAAGTCGGAGGGAGAACGCTGAACCTTGTTTCGTTCAAAGCACTTGGCGAATTAGTGGGTCTTTCCTTTGACATTTCTACTTCTATCTCATCCACTGCTTGGGAAAAAATTAGGGATACTCATTCTCGGCTGGCTCGGAGTATATTTCATCGGATTTATCTTCTCCGCGGGAGAGAGGAATGGTAGAGCGCATTCTCTCGCTCTCAGCGCTTGATAGTCACTGGCGCTTTCCTTCGCATGGATTCGTCAGCAGCAAATCCAATTTCGACCGCGGCCTTGCCGTCCCTTGCCGTAACTCTTGGAGTTCTATTCTCCAAAATGCACCTTGCAAAATCTTCCACTTCGTCGTGATAGGCTTGTCCGAACCTCTCAGTGTACGAAGCGGGGTACTCACCATGATGGCCGCGCTCGTCGAGGATGGCGGTCGCGTACCTCTCGCCAATGCCGACAAACGCTGCACCATTCATCCCAAGGACCTCGGCCTGCACGTCGTATCCGTAGACCGCGTATGCGGAGGAATCAACGTGAGCCATCGCTCCCCCCTCGAGAGTCAGGGTGACGACAACGTGGTCGGGGATCCCAGATGGATCGAGTTCCTTGTGATAAACGAGAATTTCGCCGTCGGCGTAGACCTTTGTGACCTCGGACTTTGAGAGCCATCTGATCACGTCAAAGTCGTGGCTGCAAGTGTCTGCCATAATACCGCCGCTCTTTGCAAAGTCTAGATAATAGTTAGGCGATAGTCCGGGAGGGTCTCGCGTATGTGAGGACATTAGGAGAATCTTTCCTATCTTGCCCTCGTTAATTGCGGTCTCGACGCGGCGGAACGAGTTGTCGAACCTTCGCTGGTATCCGACTTGGATTTTCACTCCTGCCCTGTCAGTCTCGGCAATAATTTCATCCGCATCATTTGAGGAGAGCGTCATCGGCTTTTCGACAAAGACGTGTTTCCCCGCCCTCGCAGCCCTGACGATCATATCCTTTTTCAAATAAGGTGGCACGGCCATGAGTATCGCCTCCACGCCCTTGTCGTCAATTAGCCCACCGAAATCAGAATACACAGATTCGACTCCGAGGTTTGAAGCAAGTTTCTTGGCGGGCTCTACGAATGTGTCCGCTATGGCTACAAGTCTGGCCTCCGGTATATTCAACGCTAGGTTTTCGGCGTGGACTCTTCCCATGGCTCCGACGCCGACCACTCCAAAGCCAACTTTTCTTTTCACATCTGGCATTTTTTGATTCTTTGTCTCTACAAGCTCAAACGCTTTCGCGACTTTGGTTTTAAGGGTTCTACATCGCTACAAGGATACCGTCACGATAAACTGTACCCAAGACCACAAATAATGAATTTCAAATCTTCATTGATGAAAGCTGCAAGAAATGCGCATCTTCAACGTAGTTGAAGATGCGATGAAAAAAGAGCGCCTGTGTGAAAGAGATGCTCGGATTTTACTATATGAACTCATTACATATGGGTTATGATTTCAAACGATGATGAGATATCATCCAAGACAAGGATATATCTTGGTAATGAGTTAGAATCGTTTCTTCCTCTTGTCACGAGACAATTGTAAATCGTGTCAAAGATATCGGAGGTGCTCAACGCACATGTGATTGTTTTCTTATCTTCCCGGTATACGACGCAAGAAGCGTAAGATGTATTTTTTTGGAGTTATCGTTGTCCCAAAAGAAAATGATGATAATTTGCGGAAATACAAGTCGAGTTGACTTTTCGAGCCTCTCAAAAGCTATAACGCTTATTAGGTCTGAAGGGCTCCCCTGAGCAGACTAGTTGTTTGGAAACTGAGCTACCCATCGAGTCCATAGAATGGAACCCATATAATTCAAGGACGCAGTACTCAGATTCAAACATTCGCCGGATGAGCACTTCTCTCGGAAAACACGGCCAATTAGTTGCGGTCAAGGTTCGTTCCTCCCCCAAGCACGAAGGGAAATATGAACTCGTGTACGGGCATCGTCGGTTCTTGGCGGCAAAGAATCTTGGATGGAAATCCATCAAGGCGGAAATTATCCAGGCGGACGAGTCCCAGATGATCTTCCAATCTCTTATTGAGAACCTCGAAAGGGAGGAACTCTCGGACTACGAAAAGGCTGTTACTTTCAAGAGGCTGAACAAGGATTTCCACCTTACCTACCAGCAGATTGGCGAGCTGTTCGGATTTTCAAAGACCCACATCGGAAACTACGTCTCAATGTTAGGGCTGTTTGACTCAGATTATCTTGCCTCAGAACCCGAGGTCGTCGGATGGCTTCACAAGGTGACGGAGCACCATGCGCGTGTTCTCCTACGGGTAAAAGACATCGGAACTCGGAAGGATCTCCTTGGAAAAGTTGCAAAGGAAAATATCTCGGTCAGGGAGCTGACAAATATTGTTGACAGACTGCGCAGCTGGTTCAAATCAGATTCCGAGGATCTTGCAGCGGAAAGGGTTGATGATATCAATTCCTCTCCAGCGCCCTCTACGAACTCGTACGAATATAACCAGAGGCAGCAAATCCTCAGTCTGATTGTAAACAAGCTTCGTCTGATACACAGCGGCGATTTCAAGTCTGTTGAAGACATGCGAATCTTCGACGATGGGTTCACGTTGTTCAGTGCTTTTCCCCCTTTTGAGAAGGTGGAGAAGGGGTACGCCATCTCAAAGGTGAAGAATTGGTCCTACGAATGCGCCCCGAAATTGACATGTAAGGTGACCGACTTAAGTTGAACTCCTCGGAGACGTGGCCCTGACGACCCTGAATCTCAGCTACTCAGGATCCTATCATGGAAGGGAATTGAAGATGCGAACTGGCGGTACGATAATCCTGCTGAGGAGAAACGGAGAATGGAAGATTCGCCACGAGCATTGGTCGAGGCTGAGCGGTAGTCACACAGACATTCTTGAAGGCATGGAGACATCGGGAAGGTTCCTGAGAAAAGTGCGCACAAAAGTATAGGTTGCCACACTTTTCCTCACTGATTCGGCATTTTCTCCCAAGCAGAGTTTTTTGATGGCGTGCGGTGAGATTTGTCAAAGCCTCCCAAATATGCGAATGCAAAAATCTGCCCGGGCAGACATTCTCTCTGCTACCAAGTTTCTGGGACCTCTAATGGAGACTTTTTCTCGAGACTTGACATGGGGCAGAATGAGTTTTTCGTGCCAGTTTCAGGGCGACGTTCCAATACTATAAATAGAATAATCAATCGGGGAGAAAAAGTCCCTTCTCCATGAACAATTCTGCTCTGCGACGGAAAATTGTCGGAATAGCCAGAACTGTAGCGGTTGTAATCATCGTAGTAATCATAATAGTTGTGGGAGTTGCCGGAGTGTTAATCGCAACCTCCGGCGGCAGCAGTACCACCACGACAACTTCGTCTTCCTCTTCAAGCAGCGTTACCTCGTCGTCATCGGCCAGCAGCCAGACTTCGGCAACTGGAAGTACGTCTTCAGGCACGCAAAGTTCGTCCAGCAGCAGCACGTCAACAGGTTCTGGCTCGACCTCTACGTCAACCGGCGGAACTGCTTTCAGACAGCAACTCACGATTGATGACGTTTTCTGGCCCGCGGGCGACCTGAACCAGCTGACCGCCTTGGGAGAGATTCCTTATCCAAACTGGCTCACTTACACAGTTTATCAATCACTCGTGACGGTGAACGGTTCATCACTCTACGGCCAAGGCAACGTCCAAGTGCTCCCAATGCTCGCAACGAGCTGGACGGTCTCGTCCAACGGAACCATCTATTCTTTCAATCTGAGGCCGGGCGTGAAATTCTCCGACGGGAACCCGCTCAACTCCTATCAGGTGTGGGGCGAGATGTACGGTTTCTACTACCTGTCGGCAAACAGCTCGTCGTGGATGCTCTCTTACAACGTGTTTGATATGTCGACCGCGAACTTTGGTCCTGCAACGCTTGCCCTGATGAACCAGAGCAGTACTTCCTTGATAAATCCGCCACAGCAGCTCCTCTCAATCATGCAAAACTCCTCGTGGCCGATCTACGTTACAAACTCGAGCACGATTGTTTTCCATCTAAAGAATGCATTCCAATTCTTCCCGGAGCTCTTTCCGGTCTACACGGGTCTGATTTTCGATACGCAGTGGCTCTTGACGCACGGTGGATTCGGAACTCCGGCACAGATCAACACATACTTCAACCAGCACCCGATTCCGGGGACCGGGCCGTATGAGGTGACGAATGTCCAGGAGAATGCCTTCGTCCAGTTCACACAGAGCCCGACCTACTGGGGAGCGAACCTGACGGCAGCCCAGATTCAGGCAAACCCGTACCTTGATCCTGGACACGCAAAGACAGTGATTGTCAAGTGGGTCCAAGACGACGTCACACGATACTCTGACCTCAGCTCTGGCTCTGCGCAAGTAGCAGCAATACTGTCTCAAGACTGGCCACTGGTTCAGAACAATCCGAACACGTATTCCTACTTTACAATGCCAGACAAGTCAATGCTGTTCGTCGGGATGGCCATGAACACTCAGAGGTATCCGACAAACATCACCGCAGTTCGTCAGGCGATCGTGCACGCCATAAACTACACCGACATTTCACAGAAAGTGTTCTTTGGAGGCTTGGTGCCGCTGGTGTTTCCAGAGTATCCGGCTCAAACAGCTTATTACAACCTTGGGAACCACACGCCTTACCAGTACAACGTTTCACAGGCGCAACAGATACTCTCCAACGCCCACATTGACACTTCAAAGTTCCCGCCGCTAGAATTCAGGGTGGTGGCTGGGTGCAGCTACTGCGAAGCGACCGCTGAGATTGTTCAGGCTGATCTTTCACAGATCGGGATCAATCTCAACATCGAGGTTACAGAGCCAAGCCAATATCAGTGTCCATACACCGGCGGAACCTGTTCGTACTCTGCTGCAAAGAACCAGTCCCAGACCATAGCTCAGATGAGTTGGTTTGGCACCGGAACATTCGCTCCGGCTGCTCCTGACCCTGCAGATGCGTGGCTCCTGTTCGCAAACAACCAGACGAATTCTAACAACTGGGCCATATATTCGAATCCCACCGTCCAGACGTGCGTGAACGACTGGACAAACGGTGCGAGCAACTCCACATTGATCTCTGACTGCACGGCCGCGCAGGCGCAATTCTACAATGACGCGCCCTACATCCCGCTCGGCACGCTGAAATTAGTCTTTGGAGCCGGCTCGATCGTGTGGAACAAGAACATCGTGAAGAGCATGCTCCTTGACCCAGTGTACACTGGTCAGAGCTCGACAGCTATCTTCAACACGATTACCTTCGTGTCCAGCGGTTAGAGCAACTCGCAGTATCTCGTTGCAAGCGAATAAGTGTGGAAGAGTAGCAAAGAGGGAAATCCAGTCATGAAACTCTCAGTTACAACCTTCCCTTGGGGAAAGCTGGATTCGCCGAGGAAGCTGTCTCTCGTTCTTTCCAAGATCAAGAAGATTGGATTCGAAGGCGTTGGGCTCGAGTACGGGATCCTTCCCCAGGCCCTAAAGGATAGACCAGAGCTCGTAAAGCCTCTCGTGGAAAAGTCGGGGCTGGAAAACGGGGGAACTTTCTCTCCTGGCGCTCTAACTAGGATCAAGTGGGCGAAGGTATCCGGTACTCCCTTGATCTGGGTCTCAATCTACGGAGACAAGAAACTCGCTGTTCCTAAACTGCGAAGGTTCGTGGAGACCGCAACTGCAAGCGGGGTGACGGCCCTCTTACACAACGAATTGAGATCTGCCTTTCAGACAAGTTCCGACATCAGCAAGGCGATGAGCTCGATGAGAGACCTCAGTTTCTGTCTAGACACGGCCCACGGCGTCGCGGCGGGACTAGACATAGAGGCAACGATTGAAAAGTACTCGGACCGCATCAAGCTGGTCCATTTGAAGGACCTCAGGGCGAAGCTGCCTATGGAGGAGGTCAGGTTCAAGCGCGACTTTGTGGACGTCGGCCGTGGGATCATAAACTTCCAATCAGTGTTGCAGAAACTGAAAGACGTCGGATACAGCGGCGAGGTAATGCTCGAGATTGAAGCTCTTGGAGATCAAACACCAGACCAGTCCGTCGAGGAAGGATATCACTACATACGGAAACTTCTTTGAAGAAATAGGGCAAAAGAGAACACTAAGAGAAGGCGATTCCATCAGATCGTCTCTGCAAAGTATTTGCTGCCTTGAGTAAATGGGGGATCGTTTCTCTCAATAATCCAGATATAGCGAGACCGCAGAGGCTCATTCAATTATAATGAATACTGCGAGCTTTATACTTCGCAGGCTGTTTCTCGCCATCTTTGTACTCTTGGGAGTAGTAACAATAACTTTCATCCTCGCTCACAGTCTGGGTGGGAATCCGGTCTACGCATGGCTAGGCCGGACTGCTTCGTCACATCCGCAACTTGTTCAACTATACACCATCAAGTATCATCTCAAGGACCCACTCTACATTCAGTACTACTACTACATTACAGGCCTGTTGCAAGGAAATCTCGGGTACTCCCCGGCAAAGGGGTTCGTACCAGTCAGTCAGGTTATCGTGCAGACTTTTCCTTACACGCTCCAGATCGCATTCTTTGCGATAATAATTAGCATCGTTCTTGGTGTGGTGCTCGGCGTTGTCTCTGCCCGCTTCCACCACGGACCGGTTGACAAGAGCATTAGGGCTTTCTATCTGGCGGGCATATCTTCGCCCGCATTCTTCATCGCGCTTGTTCTGCTCATCGTCTTTACTTACTTCTTTCATCTCCTTCCCACCGGAAACGCGGCCGACCCAAGTTTGCTTACACCGAAGCCCATAACCTACATCCCAATGCTAGACTCTATCATAGAAGGGGACTATGTTTACTTTGTAAGCTCAATACAGCACGTGATTCTGCCGAGCCTAGCGCTTGCACTTGGCACATTTGGTGTCGTAGTCAGGGTTCTAAGAAGCTCGATGCTCGACATCATGAGATCAAACTACGTGCGGACCGCCCGCGCCAAGGGGCTGAAGGAAAATACTGTGTTTTTCAAACACGGATTGAGAAACGCCATGATCTCAGTTGTCACGCTCTCATCGCTCATAGTGACATGGCTCATAACCGGGACGATCTTTGTCGAGAACATTTTTTCCTATCCTGGGATGGGACAATACGTATTCACCGCCCTAATCGTGCAGGACTACCCGGGAATACTTGCGACCACGATCGTTTTTGCGGTGATAATCGTGCTTTCGAACTTGGTTGCCGACATTCTTTACGTGGTTGTTGATCCGCAGATAAGGCTCGGGTAGGTCATATTCCTTAGAAAATCAGAGAGGATATTGAGGCAATCAGCGATGCTTTCGGCAGACAGTAGAACCGATGAAGAAGGACAGGCCGTCGTAGCTTCGAATCCAAGCTCAGTCGTTAGGCTGAGGGCGATCTTGAGCTCGATCAAGTCTGATAAGGGAGCTTTAATCGGATTTGTAATCGTGGCGACGTTTGCAATTGTAGCTATTGCTGAATTTGTCGCTCAATCCGTAGGATTTTTACTTGCGCCCTACAACCCGATCAAGACAAACGTAGGACCGCAATATGCAGCGCCGTCCCTTGCACACCTCATGGGCACAGACAACCTGGGTAGGGATGTCTTCAGTCGAATAATTACCGCCACTCCAAACGACCTTGGAGTAAGCGTCGCCGTTATTGTTTTTGCGCTTGTAATCGGAGCAATAGTGGGGAGCTACGCGGCTTTCCACGGCGGTCTTCTGGACGAAGCGATCATGAGGATCACGGATATTTTCTTTGCCATCCCTGCGCTGGTGCTCGCGATGTCAATCGCACTTGCTCTCGGGCCGGGTATCACGAACATGACCGTTGCCCTAATGATAATATGGTGGCCTCCCTACGCGAGGCTTGCTAGGGGAGAGGCCCTAAAAATTGCGCATCAAAACTACATCGAAGCGGCCAGGCTTTCTGGCGCCGGTAGGACAAAGATCATCTTGAAGCATGCGCTCCCGAATATTTCTCTCACGCTATTGGTCTACGCATCGCTCGACATCGGCACAGTCATCTTGGTCTATGCGGGGCTGAGTTACTTGGGGCTCGGCATCCGGCCACCCTACCCTGACTGGGGACAAATGGTCAGCGCCTACCAAGATTTCATGCTTTCGTATCCATGGCTTCCTTTCTTTCCAGGGTTGATTATTGCGCTGGGAGTGATCGGATTTAGCCTCCTCGGCGACGGTCTCAAGAACACCTTGATGTCGTAGGGAACATGAAAAGAATGTGACTATTTTGGAAAAAAATTCTGCCCTGGGAGAGACTTCGGCTTCGGAGCTTGTGCCACTCGAAAACAATGGCCTTCTCAAAATCTCCGACCTTTCCATAGCGTACGAGTCAAAGCATTCTAATCTTCTCGCGCTAGACAATGTAGATCTCGAGATAGGGCAGAACACACTCGTTGCCGTCGTCGGGGAATCAGGTTGCGGGAAATCTACTCTGGCACTATCAATCATCGGGTTGCTGGCGATGCCTCCTGCGAAGATTACCGGAGGCAAGATTGAATACAAATCAACCAGGCTTACCGAATTGAAGGAAAAGGACAGGCGAAAGTTCAGGGGAACGGAGATCGCCATGATATTCCAGGAACCGCTGACGAGCCTGAACCCCGTCTACAAGGTAGGCGACCAGATAGCCGAGGCGATAGCGGTCAGGGAGGAGCGAAAGAAAGACAGGAGGTTGGATCTTGAAAGCGATGTCATGCAGAAGGCGTACAAGGTGAACACACCGGACATGCCCTCAAGACTGCCCAGATTTCGTCGCGGCGGTCTCGTAAAGCTACTGAAGGACGAAGTACTCCAGGTGTTGAAGCAGGTACGGATCGCCGATGCTGACCAAGTCATCGACAGGTACCCCTTCGAGCTTTCCGGCGGCATGAGGCAAAGAGTGATGATCGCGATGGCTCTTGCGCAAAAGCCAGCTCTGCTCATCGCGGATGAACCTACTACGGCCCTTGACGTAACGACGCAGGCGCAGGTGCTGAGATTGATGAAGGAGCTGATCGACGAGGTTAACACTAGCATCCTTTTGATTACTCACGACCTCGCGGTCGCAAGCCAGGTGGCAGACAGAGTAATAGTGATGTATGCGGGGGACATCGTCGAGGACTCTGACGTGTATGATTTGTTCCGCGAACCCCTTCACCCGTACAGCAAGGGGCTCCTCTCATGCATTCCTGTAGGCTCGAAGGACAAGGCGAAACTAAAGCCCATTCCCGGATCAGTTCCTGACCTCTCAAAGCCATTCGTCGGATGCAAGTATGCTTCCAGATGCCCGAGCGCGATGCCGGTTTGCACTCAGAGGAGACCGCGGTTGGTTGAAACAAGACCAAATCACAGGGTCGCGTGCTTTTTGTATTCGGGAGAGTCGAGAACAAGTTGAGCGAGATGGCTGAGAGCGATGACGACATACTCGTCGCAAGCCACCTGAAGAAGTACTATCGGATCCGCAGGAACTTCAACCCCTTCGATCGGGGCAAGGCCAGGTTCGTCCGGGCCGTGGATGACGTTTCCATTAGAGTGCCAAAGGGCAAGACAGTGGCTATACTCGGAGAATCAGGCTGCGGAAAGACAACACTTGCTAGGGCGATCACCCTGCTATCGCCTCCAACCTCGGGTCACATCACTTTCAACGGAAAGGTGTTAGTCGACGGCGATGGCAAGGCGCATAACGTCAATTACAAGACACTATACCGGGACATGCAGATGGTCTTCCAGGACCCCGACTCTTCGCTAGATCCAAGATTGAAGGTCAAAGACATCATCGCTGAGCCCTGCCGCGGACTTTTGGCTGTCAAGGAAGAGGCTATAGACGCGATGGTCATGGAAAGCCTGAAGGCCGTTGGATTATCTCAAGAGCATGCTTATCGTCTGCCAGCGCACCTGAGCGGCGGACAGAAGCAGAGGGTTGCAATTGCTCGTGCTATCGCACCGCAGCCCAAGCTAGTGATACTCGACGAGCCGACGAGCGCGCTGGATGCATCCGTGCAAGCTCAAATCCTCAATCTTCTCCTCGGTCTCCAGACCAACTACAACCTCACGTACATTCTCATCACCCACAACATTTCGGTCGCGGAGTATCTCTCCGACTTTCTCGTGGTGATGTACGCTGGCAGCGTCGTGGAAAACGGACCCACCGCATCTGTCATCGCAAACCCAAGACACCCTTACACAAAGACTCTAATCGCTTCTGCGCCGATTCCAAACCCATGGAAGAGGACGCTCCTGACTACAGAAATCAGGGGAGAAGTCCCTTCGGTGATAAACCCGCCGAGCGGGTGCAAATTTAACCCGAGGTGTCCTTACGCCGAACAGATTTGTAGGGAGAAAATTCCCGAGCTGAGAGGAATCGGGCCGGGACAATCCGTTGCCTGCCACCTCGCGGAGAAGATCGCCTAGATCTGCTCGAGGAAGATCCCCTCCCTAACGACACTCCCTTTTCTCGTGAGGAGGTATATTCCGAACAACATTAGAACGACCGAGCAAATCTGAAGCAGCGTAATGTTCTCCCCAAGTAAAATGAAGGCAAATACTAGGCCAGACATCGAGTTGATCGGGAAGACGATAGTGGTCGTTATTGCGCCGAGCCTCTTGAGAGTCTCTATACTCAAAAAGACACCTCCGCTGAAAAGAATTATGCCAAAAGCTATGACCTGGATTAGCTCGCTGGTGCTGCTCACCGTGGCTGCTCCTGCGAGGAATGCGATCAGCAGTAGCCCGGCCCCCGAGATCAGCGCCTTGAGTTGAATTATTCTCGCAACATTCACCCGGTCGGTTATCGCGCTTGTTACGTTGTTATCTACACCCCAGAGCAAAGTAGCAACGAGGATTAGGATGCTTCCAGGCTGGATGAAATCCTCAAGTGAGGTGGAAAATTGCAGGTTCGTTATCACGGTGATAATTCCTATCGCGAGTATCGTGAGGGCTAGGACCCCCTTCCTCGAGAGACGCTCGCCGAAGAACATCATCGCAATCAGTACCGTGAAGAGCATCTCGCCGTTTGCAAGTAGAGCCGCGTTGGAGGCTGCGGTCTCCTGCACTCCTAGAAAGTAAATGTACGGTGCGACCAAGCTGCCTGCTACGGCGGTTGCACCCAAAATCAGATACCCTCCCCTCCTCATGCGCTTGTTCTCCCTCGACCTCATCGAAATTGGGGTGAACCACAGCGCGGGCGCGAGAGTGACTATTGCCGTGAAGAAAAGCGGGTTCACGTTAGCAAGAATTGGTTTAGAGACGCTGGGCATCAGTCCGGAAGCCAAGGCCGCCCCTACGGCCGTAAGGTACCCAATGAAAACAAACTTGGTGCTGTTCCGGGAGTTCATCATCAATGAATACCAATCTGCAAGATAATAGGAGTAGCAGAGGCGAGAAAGATCTCGTAATGAAATTTAAGATATTCCCAGGAGAAGCGACGAAGACTTTCCCCGCAAAAAAGAGGAAAGTGAAAAAGATTCCCGAAGTCATTGATGAGAAGAGAGTCCCTGAAGGGTCGTTCTTTTTCACTTGCTCTTTTCGTGAATTGTGAGGTGTGACCTTCCCAGATTTACATTCTTGAAGGCTGGGTGAATGTCTACACCAAGGTTCCTATTGTCTGGAGGCGCAGAGATTATCCACGCATAATTGCTCCCGGTGAGAGATGTATTGACGTGTGGATGATACCCCTTTGGTATCAGCACGGTGTCGTAGTCGTGAACGACGAAGGCCTTTTCATCGTCGCCGTCGAGGACGAGCTGGACTGCGAAACCCGGATCTACGCCGTAGAAGAGGTACGCTTCGGGTTTGTCGTCGTGCTTGTGCGGCGGATAGCTGCTCCACTCGCCTAGGGAGTCTTCGACGTACCCGGCGATGAACCTGTTCGCCGGATCCTTTTCCCCAATTGTTACCACGACGGATCTTCGAAAAGTGGGCTGCCCAATTTGCATTCGCGGAGCATCCTTGTATCTCCTGATGTAGGGGTCGTACTTCTTTGCTCCGTGCGTCTCAGCTATAAACAGGATGGCCTCGCCGTCTGATCCAATCTCAACGCTTTGATCGACTGGAATGTATGCCATGTCCTTCTCTTCGAGCTTGTTCCCGTTCACTAGGATTGGCCCCTTCAGGCTGAATACGATCCTTTCCTTCCCGTTTGGCGCTAGATTCGAGAGTTTCTTTGTGAATCGGGAGCGACTCTTGTAGCAGTACATAGCATATCCTTGATGGTCGAAGATCGGGACGAGAGTGTCGTAGACTTGCTTCTTATCTTTGATCAGCATTCTTATAACACCTATAGAATCGCGGTCGAAACCTTTCGTATCCCTTCGATTATGTCGCTGATCTCCTGCTCGCCGTCGAGAGGACTGATGTCTATGTGGACTGCCCTACTCAAGAGGTCGAGAGTCTGCTGATATTGAGCACTCACTCTTTCAATGCCTGGTAGCAGATGCCCCCAGTGCATGAAAACGTGTCCGTCGTTTCTGCCGGGTTCGTAGACCACTCCGGGGTACGATCCGCTTGGCGTCCTGATGTTCTCAGCCATCAGGGCATCTTTGAAAAGGGTCGCCTTCTCCTTGCTCTCCGTGAAGAAGACCAGGCCGACGGCGACCTCGCCCTCGGGGTCAGGTATTTTTCGGAACTTTAACCCTGGGATATCGGAAATACCACTTTTGATCTTTGATTTGGTTTCTCTTATCTTTCTGATTATTGTGTCCATCTTTGTCAGCTGCACGCGAAGTATCGCGGAGGAAATTTCATTGGCGCGATAGTTTAACCCTGGAAAAGGTCGAATCGAGTATCTCAGTTCCTTTTCTTCGAGTCCGCGGTAGGGCGTACCGGTGTCGTGGAACATCAGACAGCGCTCATACGTGGTTTGGTCGTTGGTCACGACCGCGCCCCCCTCGCCCGCTGAAATCATCTTGTTCAACTGAAAGCTGAATGTTCCGATGTCTCCGATTGAGCCGAGTTTCTTTCCGTGGTAGCTCCCTCCGCCACACTGAGCCACGTCTTCCAGCAAGTCGACCTGGTATCGCTTTGCAATCTTTGCGATCTGATCGAGGTCGCACGGAACACCCCTGATGTGCACCGCCATGATCGCTTTTGTTCGGTTGGTAATCCTTCGCTCAACGTCATCCGGGTCGAGAGTCAGTGACTCGTCGACGTTGGCAAGCACGGGTGTTGCGCCGGTTGCCACAACGGCGCTGGGGCAAGCAACCCACGAGTAAGTGGGGATGATCACTTCATCGCCGGGACCTATGCCTAGCCCTCTTAGGGCTGTGTGAAGCGCGGCAGTACCGGAAGTTACAGCGAGGGCGTACGTAGTTCCGACGTATCTTTTAAATTCGACCTCGAATTTGCCCGTGATGTTTAGGAAATTAGGGCCGTAAAAACGGTAGGGAGACTGCGCCTTCAAGACCTCGAGCACGGCGTTCACTTCGGCGTTGTCGAAGAAAGTTGCGCCGGGGTGCATTACTGGTAATGGCTTTTCTCTAACAGGCTTACCCCCGTAAAGTGCCAATGAATTTTTCTTTGCACTTGTTGAAACCAAAAAGAAGACTCCCGACTTTCAAGCACGGGTCTGACTGCCCGATTTAAATTTAATCAACCGAACATTCGCGTTCTGCATCTTGTGATTGCAATTCAGAAGTTGCCTTGAACCCTACCAGCGCGCAATTGTTACCTTCTTGTCGGTGAAGAAGTCAACCGTGTCAATCTGCGCGTGGAGCGTGCCGTAGAACGATTCCTTCCTCCCACCGAACGGAAAGTTTGCAGCGGGCGATGCGACTCCGATGTTGATTCCGATGTTTCCTGCATTCACCTTCGTGCGAAATTCTCGGGCGCTTCTCCCGTTCGTCGTAAAGATGCTCGCCATATTTCCAAACTCGGTCCCTTTGTTGATGAATTCAATAGCTTCGTCGAGACTGCCGGTTTGAATTGTGCTCGCAACCGGGCCGAAAATCTCGGTCCTTGAGATGCTCATGTCCGAGCTCACATCGTCGAATATTGTCGGCCCGAGGTAGAATCCGTTGGGAAACTTTTCAATGCGCAAGGCTCTTCCGTCAATTACAAGTTTTGCGCCCTCGCTCAGCCCCTTTTCTACATTGGACGAGATTCTCTCTTTCGCTCCTCTTGAAACAACGGGCCCCATGTCCACGTCTTCTTCGAGCGCGTAGCCAATTTTCATCTTCATCGCAGCTGACTTGAACTTGCTCAACAAGTCATCGTGGACGTTGCCTACCGCGACAAGGTTTGATCCAGCAAGACATCTTTGGCCGGCGTTCCCAAAGAAAGAGGATACCATGGCGGGCACAGTGGAGCCTAGATCAGCGTCGGGCATAACGACGATGCTGTTCTTTGCTCCGCCATTTACCAATGCTCTTTTCCCGTGCTCTCCTGCAAGCTTGTAGACCTGCTTTGCAACAGGTGTGGAACCTACGAATGCGACACCCTTGATGTCTCTGTTTGAGATAAGTGACTCTACTGTCTGCCTTCCACCATGGACGATATTGAGAATTCCGGGTGGCAGTTTTACTTCATTTGCAATGATCTTCATCGCTCCGTCCATCGGAACCGGAGTTATCTCGCTGGGCTTTACAACGAGAGTGTTTCCAAGCACTATGGCGTAGGGGATAAACCAGAATGGAATCATCAAGGGGAAGTTGAAAGGACAAACTATTGTAAAGACGCCGAGCGGCTCTTTGACCACGCTCTCGTCAACTCCCGCAGCAATTTGATCCACGGCCTCTCCCTTGGAAATTGTATAGGCGACCGCGATTGCAGCATCGATGTTGTCTATAGCTCTTCGCAAATCTCCCCTGCTTTCCACGATGGTCTTTCCGTGATTTTCGCTGTTGAGCTTTGCGAGTTCCTCCAGTCTCTCTTCGAAGAAGTACTTCATCTTGAAGAGGTATTTTACGCGCTCTGTGATTGGCAGAGCACTCCACTGAGCGAAAGCCTCCTGCGATGACTCGACAGCTTCATCGACTTCTTCCTTTGGTGCGTAAGGCACCTGCGCAAGAACTTCTCCACTCGACGGATTGAATGTCGGATGTAGATCTCTCGAGCTGGAATCTTTCCATCTACCTGCGACGTAATATTTCAAGACTGGTGCATTTTCGTTCTGAGATGTCAACAGGTTGAATCTAAGAAGTAGCTCTTCCTTCGTCTTCTATTTATGGTAGAGTATCGAGAGAGACCAGATTCACATCTTAGGTTGGGGTCAATCTTTAGAATCTAGTGAAGAACATGAGAATCAGGAGGAAACATCTTTTAGTCCTTTCCGTCAATAGCTTTTGTCAGAGCGACATTTGCTGCTTAGTCGCTTGTGTTTGAAGATACTATTGTCATATTTGCTTCGATCACCACGACTCTCTCTAGGATCTGTTGATTTGGGATCCTGAGTCTTCTCGATTGGGAAGATTGGATTCATGCAGAGGAGCACTGATTATTGTCTTCTTGCCCCTGCTCTGAGCTTGGACGCCCTTCTCCGGCAAGGGAAGGGAGTGTTGCCTGAAAAATTATGGCAATACATCATCCTGGCCGGCGTCCGCTGAATAGGAAGTGTTGCTTTCAGGCCACTATCCACTGAATTTCTAGTCACCAAGGAAGAAAGATGGTGGCGGAGGCGTCTGCCCTGTGTAGCCGCCGATCACGAATCCAGTATACGGGTCGTACAGCAGATTGAATCCATTCCCTGTGAAATCTGTCTTGCCGTACTGGAAAACGATTTGCTTCTGAGGGGTGATCAGGATTACCCGAGAATTGAACTGATCCGCAATTATCGTGTCGCCGTTCGAGATGCGCACGGCATTGGTTGGAAGTGGATTGGGGTTGCTGTTTTCGGCCCTGTTGGTGAAGTACTGGAATACGACCTTCTTATCTGGTGATACCTCGACTATTCTCGCGTGCCCAGAGTCGGTGATCAGAGTGTCTCCTTTCGGAAGCCTGCTCGCGAAGGCTACGGTCATGAGGCCCTGATTGTCCTGCCAGATTATGTTACCTGCTCTTGTGATTTCGATTACTCTGTTGTCGTTTTCATCAGCGATAAGAATATGTCCTTGGGAGCAGTTCGGCAGAGTTTGGGCTATTTAGAGCGCCGGGGCCGCTGTGGGTCCGTAAGACCATACGACCTGCTTTTGCAAGTTGACCTCAATGATTCTGTTGTTTCCCTGGTCTGTGATCAGAATGTCATGGTTTGGAAGCTGAATTGCGAATACTGGCGTACTCAATCGGTTGGGTGCTGACCCCGTTTTTCCCGCCACGCCGTATTGCCACACGATGTCTCCTTCTTGGTTGACTACTATGACTCGATTGTCAACGCATCCATTAGGCATCTGTGGAATTGTCCCGGGAGGTATTCAAGTTCCCGCGATGAGCGTGAGTCCGCCGGAAATGCGTTCTGCGTCGCTAGTACCTATGATGGCATGAGGACCGGGATTGCAGAGAGGGATTCCCAGATCCGAAGCTCCACACTATTTGCTTTGTTTGAGGATTGACCTCAATCACCCTGTTGTTGAACTGGTCTGTTATTAGGACATTCCCTGGTCTATTGAAACCTACGAGGGAAGCGCTGGGAGAGGTTGCAGAGACTGGCGTTGCGAGCGAAAAAAGCGCGGGTAGAAGGAAAAGAGCCGCCTATCGTTGCCAGAGTCAAACCCAAAGCGTAACGTCCATGTCATCTTCGTCCAACTTCCTCCCTCCATACTCATTTCTTATTGCACGGCTGCCTAGCGATGTCATGGCTCGCTACTATGTATATAGTAGCCAATATACTTTACGTGAGATTCAGCCTAGTTACTATCGTAGTAGTATATGTGAGGCTAAAGCTCACGAAATATTACCGATGAATTGGGCGAATGCCAGAGCGCCGCCTACATGAATCCTAGTTTCGGGATACCATTACAAGCGATTGCGATGGGACTCCCAATCTATGGATAGATTTGAGCTTAAGCACTAGAAATACTGGCACCTGCGTCCAAGAACACGGTTTGGCCTGTAGACATACGTGCCTCATCTGAGGAAAGGAAAAGCACTGCACCAGTTACGTCTTCGGGCTTTCCAATCATCCTGAGAGGAATCCTGCTTAGCCTCCGTTCTCTATACGCGTCATTAGCAAGGTCCTTCCTGTTGATGTTGGTTTCGACGAGACCCGGCGCGACAGCATTCGCTCGAATGCCGAATGGGGCAAGCTCCAATCCCATGCACTTTGTGAGCATAGCCACGCCCGCCTTGGCTGTACAATAGTGGGCAACGTTTGGCGAGGCAAGCTCCTGCGCAGCGGAAGAGATGTTGACAATCGCGCCCTTGATCTTTTCATGGACCATGTGCTTTGCAACTGCTTGTCCGACTAGGAAATACCCTTTGAGGTTAGTGCCTAGGATCCAGTCCCACTCCGGCTCGCTTATTTCAAGAAAAGGGGTTCTCTTTAGGACGCCAACATTGTTCACGAGTATGTCTATTTTGCCGAACCTGCTTGCGACGTCTTTCACCATCCGTATGGCATGTTCCGATTTCGAAGTGGCAGCTTTGAATAAATCAGATTTTGCTCCTAGGCTTTTAGCTGCCGTGACGGCGTCCTCGGCCTCCTTTGTACTTGTGTTGTAGTTTATCGCTACGTTAGCGCCTTCTCTGGCGAAAGCGAGCGCGCATGCTCTTCCGATGCTCCTTGACCCACCGGTAATCAAAACTGTCTTTCCGCTAAACCTTGACATGATTTCTGGGAATATAGAGCTCGGCTTTAATGATCTTGTTTCGGGCTAGCTTAATCTGCCGGTCATCAAAAAAGTTCAAAGCCCAATTTGATTAGACAGGCCAAGAAACCAACTCTGTCATCTTTCTTTCAAGATCCGACAAACCAAACGGCTTCTTTAGCTCCGCGTCGATTAAATTCTCTTCATGGATTTTTGATAAAACAGCACTGTCGAGTTCATACGCAGTGATAAGCAGAATTCTTACGGCTTTTCTGTTTTGAATTTCCCCTCTGATTCTACGAGCTACTTCCTCTCCTGTCATATCTCTAAGCTTGTAATCTAGGAGAATAACGTCTATTGCACTGCCTTTATTTTTGGTCCGGTCGTTGACGAGTTCAATGCATTCGGCTCCGGATTTGGCAGTTAAAACGTTGTACTTCCGCTTCAAGAATGCAGCAGTGACATAGAGTATATCTTCCTGATCGTCACAAATCAGAACGGTCTTGTTCTTCTTGTTGATTTGAGGGCCTTCTAGTTTGCTCGCGACAGTTGACATCGGTGAAGAATCACCCACCAGATTCTTTCAATTGCAAACTCTCGTTGTCTATCAAATCCTTATTATCTTGTAGTCGATCTTTCCCCCGGTCCGCTAGGGGCACGTAAAAGATGAATGAGGCGCCGCGTTCGCCTTGATTGTTCTCTGCCCAGATTCTCCCGCCGCTTGCCTCCACTATCAGCTTCGAGACGTACAGTCCCAAACCTATTCCTGAATCCGATTTGGTGTAGAACTTTGAAAAGAGCTTTGGCATGGCTTCCGAATCGATGCCCGGGCCCGAGTCCTTGACTCTGACATAAGCTTCGCTCCCCTGTCTCCAGACTGAAATCACAATCCTGCCTCCTTGCTGATTTGCTGAGTATTTCAGAGCGTTGCTCAGGAGATTGACTATAACTTGACCGATGCGTGTCTCATCTGCTTCGACCATCAGGGGCTCGGACGCGGGCAAGAAGACCATGTCTTGTTTTTCTGAAGGGTTAGCCGCAAACTCTTCCACGCTTTCTTTGATTACCTTATTCAGGTCGAAATTCGTTTTCTTCGATACTCTGTTTTGGTTCTCTAGCCGTGTGACATCAAGGATATTCTCAGTGAGGTTTCTTAGGCGTTTGGCATTCCTTGCAAGTAGCTCAACTTCATTACGCGATAGTCTGATTTCCTGCGTTCCCTCCTCCGCCATGGATTGCTGCATCATCTCAGCCATTCCGAGCAGCGGCTGGACAGGCGTTCGAAGCTCATGTGCAGCGGTATTGATGAAATCGCGCTGCACTGCATCTTTCAATTTGAGCTGCTCGTTTGCCGTCTGGAGTTGAGCATTTGATTCACGGAGATCCTTGTTTGACTTGTTAAGCTCCTTAGTTCTTTGCCTCACTGTTTTATTGAGAACACTATTCCATTTCATGACGACCATTACGCCCACGACAGAACTACCGGAGATCAGAATGATTGCCAGATTGCTGAATACTTGGAGCCGACCTATCTCTGAGGCTTGAGTCGAGGGGAGGATCTCGTTAACTGCTACGTACACCGTGGCAAATCTCAAGTCCGTTGCGTTATCACCACTTCCCACGCTTATCGAAACGGGCACATACGCTTCGGCACGTGGCATACCTTGGACAATTAACACTCCGATTCCGGAACTATTCGAGCGGAGGGACTGGTGCCAGAAATTCACGTAAGAGCCGACAACATTCGAAGGAAGGGTAGCTAGGTAGCTCGGATCGAAGAGGTTCTTACCGATATTCGATGAGGAATTATGTGATGCATACAGTATTGTCCCGGTCTGGTCGATTATGCCCAGATCGCATCGAAAGGCGGACGAGGTCTCGTTTCGAAGTAGCGCCCCGAGAGATGATGTTTCTATTGTTGACGCGATAACACCAGTGAACGTGTGATTCGGCGAAAAAGTCGGCTGCGCCATCACGATTACTGCACCAGGGAGGAGGCGCGCTGAGATGGCATTGGTGATATACAGCCTACCTGTTTCCTTCGCTCCTACAAAGTAGGGCCGATCAGTGACATTGATTCGATTCTGATGAAACGAATCGAGTAGAGACTGGTTTGAATTCGCCAAAAGATTTCCAGTCTGGTCGATCCACGCGTAGCTCTGAGTGAACGAAGAGGTCGTATTCTGCGCGTTGCTCAGGAAGGACGTGACTGCGCTCACATTTCCAGCTCGCACGGCTTCTGAGCTAGATATCAGGAGCAGATTCGATGCAACCTGCTGAATATCTGACTTGAGCAGGTTTGCGGAGTCGCTAGCCTCAATCTGCGCATTTTCTCGGATTGACTGTATCGCTGAATTTTGAATGTCTGCGGAAACACTGTAAGAGTACTCATATGTGGCCAGGGATAACACGATCGCAATGACAATCAAAACGAACGCAAGCGCGATTTCTCTCTGAGATAATCTAGTCCAAAGATTTCTCAGCGTTTTCTTCCCCCCCAGAAAAGAAGCGCTCAATATGCAGCGGCAGGGCCGAACTAAAGTCTCGAAGATAAAAGCCTTGATAGAGTTTTTTCTACTCAGCAGGAATCTTGAGCAAACGTCGTTTTCTGGACCAATTTGCCTGACTTTCAGACTTTTGATGCCATATTATTGCGTCGGTCCGCAGTTATAGTTGTTAATGGTCTTCCTAGCTGACTGAAGACAATTCCACAGACTTTAGAGCATTATCGCATTAAATATAATCTATTTTCACACTTCTATTTGCTTCCACCTCACCATCGAATAACAACATAAGCTTCATCTTAGCATCTATCCTTCCATAATATCTCGAGGGATAGCAGAAGTTTTATCAAGAACTTGGCCCTCCACTTCCTACCGAAATCATGCGAAGCTACGTGTTTACCAATGCGGAAAGAAAGATTTTGACAGAGTACCTGAAGTCTGGCAAGAAATATCGGCACTTCAACGTGCTGAGCTACCTGATCCGTCGCAACGAGCGGAAGATACTCGAAGACGTAAAACTACTAAACAGGGTGATCAGCGAGCGGTCACACCTTTCTTCCCCTTCTAACTCGAGACGAAAAAGGCGTTGAACGGATGTTCAGCGGTCTTGTGGGTCAACAAGGCCTGGCACAAGTCGCAAATAGAACGGTAGCGGATGAGAAGAGTTGTTAACGGAGCTTCGGCTCCGCGTATTTTCGAATCCTCGGCGTGTTAGGCGTGGCTGAATCTTTCGGAGGCAAAGGAATCCGAGACGCTTCTACAATGAAAGCAAAGGGGAAGAAGGTCTCTTAAATACAAATCTTCGCTCAGACTTTGACTGCTTCTTCCCCTTGGGCGCCAAATTTCATCTTTAGTCGCTTGAGATGTCCTGCCAAAGCATTAGGAGGTTGCCCTCGGTGTCATTGAAGAATGCTCCCGCACCGAACTCGCTGTATCCAATCGGACCTGAGATTTCCGTTGTCGTAGGGTTCCTTTCCGCGCGCTGAAATCTGACACCGCGCTTTCGAAGCTCTAATACTTCGGCTTTGATATCCTTCACGATGAAAGTGCTGAATGCGAAATCGAGCTTCTTCAATTTGGGATCTCTTGGACCTAGCAGAACACCTGGCTTCCTATTCTTACTGAAGCCCACATGTCTTTCATGTCTCCAGCCGCTCGCATTTCGAGCTTTCCGCCGAGCGCCTTTGTGTAGAATTTGATTGCCCTGTCCATATTGAGGACAGGAGTTATCATAGCAAATTCTGCCTTCGATAACATGTTCCTATTGGTCCAAACTCCTCCATAGATTTACTAGCAGGCGACTTGAAGTTCAATGTTGTATTTAATTGTTCAAGGCTAAGTAGAACCTCAACAGGATTTCTGCGACGACATGGAACACTGACTCTACAAACGTAATTTCACAGAAGACAAGAACTTCGCAAATCTCATTGACGAACGCCGCAGCATCAAATTAATTGGCTGAGGGAAAACTCATTACATGCGGTCAGCCGAGTTTGCTCTCGCGCGACACTCTAGGAAAAACTCTGAACCCCACGATTTTTGAGAAATTAACAATTTGGCCAAGCCTTCCTCGATCAGCGCTGCAACATCGTTCATGTCTCCGCTTGAGAGCTCTTCGATTGGCAGTGGGGATGTGTTTTTCATCATAGAAAGTAACCGAGCTTGGTTCGCAGATAAGTTTGGAAACGATACATAAGTTAGATCTTCTTGTTCAGGGGCTTGGATGCTCATTTGGACTGTACCATACTCCATGCGCGTTAGAATGCTAAATGAGCTCCGTAACTCCTTTCTACCGTTCTACGACGGCTCGATATCCACGTCGTCAGATGGGTATGAAAAGCCAGCATGCAACGGCAGCTTGCTTAAATGATAGGAGCGATTTGGTTCCAAGATCGGGGTTGACGCTGTCTTCCGATGACAAATTACGAGTTGGGGTTCAAACTGCAGCACGATTGTCCGTTCAACGATCTCTCCAAGGCGCACCCCTCTGTCGTCTTCTCCCACTGGTGCAACAACGAGCACGACATGCTGGAAGCCTCCTACGACAACCCCGAGCTCTACGAAGCGATCCAACAAAGCATCCAGGAAACTGCAAAGAAACTTAGAGTACGAGTTTCGAGGAAGGTGTTCACGGGGACAAATCAACAACTAGTCCTAGTGCATTGTGGGTGTGACCACTACAAGTCAGTCTGTCCCACGATTGAAAAGAACCACTGCCTAGAGCTCCAGCCGACCATTTACAGAGACGGTTGGGAGTGGTATAGAGTGATAGCTTTCTCGGACCGAGACATCAAGAACCTGTTCCGAGACCTAGCCGAGTTTTGCAAAGTGGAAATCTTCTCCCGCGTGGCCAAGGAAAACGGATCAATTCGAGATAGTCTCATAATTTCAACTTCGAGTCTCGTTTGTGGATTGACCGAGAGGCAGCTGCGGGCGCTGCTGCTTGCGGCGAACAGCGGGTACTATCGAGTTCCGAAGAAAATAACCACGGCGGAAATAGCGGGACTTGCCGGTGTTCCCAGGACGACCTACGAGGAGCACCTGAGAAAGGCAGAGAGCAAGATTCTCAGCTCCCTTGTTCCCTACCTGCAACTACGGCCTCAAAGTAAACTCGTCGGTACAAAGAAGCGGCAAGAGATTCAGTGATTTAAGGCAAAGGTATCTTGACTGCTTTAAGAGAGACGACCGTCCATTGGTGCCCTTTGCCCACGAGTCTTAGAACAAAATGATGGCTCCGGATAGCAAAGATTCAAGGGCTGATTCTCCGGGCAGTCGGTTCTTCCTTCATCAGGCTACTAGTCTTGACATGTTGGATATCATTGGCAAACGCTGCGACGACCGTGAACACAAAAATCACGATGGGAATTGGGTAGTTTGGGAGGGGCGACGGAATTTGGTTGTTTGCACCGAAGATATATCCCAGGATGTACTCGCCCGGTACCCAAAGCAAAGATGCCGCCAATAACCACGGCCACAACTTGGCAAATAGCGTCCCTGAAACACCGGCAAGGCATCTTCGCCCCCACTTGAACGATGAGTTTACCCTTGTCCCGGCTGCTCCGCCTATGATTCCGGAGAATATTGCCGCCAGTCCTCCGCCGAAAAGAAGCTGGATGATTGAAAGCGAAATCAACACTCCGTCCCTCTCTTTGTCTGTATGAACGCAGCCTACCATATCGTGACCATCATACTTACGATGATTGCAGCGATCCGAGTTATGAAGAAATTCGATAGAATCGTCATCGCTGGTTCGCACTCAAACGGAAAGGGCAAGCAGGGCGGACTGACTGCGCTGATAACAACGCCACTTGGAGCAACATTGCCCTGAAGGGTTCCAAAGTAACCGTGCTCTATGCCATAAAGACCGGCCATAATACCAAAGAGCGAAGCGGTCAGTCTCGTCGCTTTGTTTGCTACCATGCCTCTCTCCCAGCTCGTCTGAATAGCAGAGCCAGCAAAGCACCTGAAGCCATCAGTACAATCCAGTTTGCCGTTAGTATGGCAACTTCAAATGCTACAATGTCATATCCCAGCATTGACAGGACAAGAAAGGCAGACGCTGCGAAGACAAAGCTTGAGACGTAGAGCCATCGAATCGTGCGTTGTAGTCTCCCACGTACAAAGACAGGAGCCATGAATAGCAAGGCCGTGCTCATCATCAGGTATCCGACTCCTTCCAGAGCAATGAACAATCCATGAGGATTATACTGCGTGAAGAGAGAAAGGCCCGTGCTCTCTCCACTCAGAATGCTTGGCTCTACAACCGCAAACTGGATGAAGTAGTCGATGATTATTGCGGTCGCGTAAGTTAGGGCAAAGAGCAACCCGATCTGGCTGAATATCTTCTTGTCGGCTAGCGCGTATTGATGGATGCTCGCCATCAACACGACGAATATGGGAGCCAGCAGGAAGCCGGGATAGAGCCAGACGTAATCGGCTGGGATGAACGCGGATAATCCGCTAACATAAGGAAAGTGGATGCATGAAACGGTGCAAAATGGTCCGGACCTCGCAGGAGTAGAGATGCCAAGAAGGAAGAAAAACGCCGTGTCGATGACAATCAAGACTGCCGACCAGAATCCCAATCGGCTTGCATACTTCGAGGCAACGATTGGTCCCGCAGGACCTCGATACTTATTTTTCTCGGATTGTTGCATCGGTATAAACCTCAATTCTGTTTTTGCGCGGTCATCACATTTCCTCTGGTTGGAGAAGATGATACCCTGCGCTGGGATTCGAGGACAATCCATGAAAAATACCCGAGTGCAATTGAGGCAATCACTACCATGCCTTCAAGGAGAGAATAGCCTAGTGGGGCTACCTCTGGCTGCATGAGGTGGGCCTGGTCTGCTACGACTTGGAGAACGTTGAGGACGGCGGCGAGGATGCCAAGCCATGCGCCTAACCTATACTGCCTGTAAATTATTGGGATAACTGAGATTTCAATGACTAGGATTGCGATGAAGAAAGCGAACCAGAAAGGTGACACATCGGACTGCGGCCTCGTCTCGAATCCTATCGGTGGCGGAAACTCTAACAACGTCAGAATCAGGATCGTGACTACCGTTCCGATGATACACTTCTTTGCCGATGAAGCTGAAATCATCACACTGCTTTGAGCGCCTCACCTCTGGCGGCTGAAACGAGTACGGTTCCGACTCGATGGCCGATTTCTTGAAACCTCGCTCCTTCTCCTTCTTTGAGGGTCATACTGCTCATCGAGCTTCCAGTACCGTACACTATTGCGGACTCGTGTTCAGCTATGATCTTGGCGCCCTGATTCTTCAACTCCTTCTCGATCAGCTTTGCGGCACTGCCAGAGAGCGGCCGCGAAAGCTTCGTGTCGAAGGCGAAGCCATACTTCCCTGAAAGATCTACTATCTTGAGATTTTCAAGGAACTCCTTCATAGATTTCGATGCGCTGAGCCACTCTGTTGGCGCGCCCACTGCAATCAAATCATATTCCTTCGGAGTCTCTGTGTTTGTTACCACTTCCTTTGCCTTGACGCAAATCGTTTGAATGCCAGATTGTCTGAGTCCGGACTCTAAGGATTTTGCAATTTTCTGCTGTGTTGCACGATTCAAGCACGTAGTCTACTAATTTTGTCTCAAGTGTGCTTGTACTGAGGCGCCCAATCTCACGGCATGTCAGACGACAGGAATTGGAGCAAGTACAACGA
>Ga0070737_10000292_pt1 | contig 119862 bp, 112 predicted proteins | sample Coa_R1_10_FD_66438 | JGI IMG/M metagenome (GOLD analysis project Ga0070737, IMG submission 66438) | Surface soil microbial communities from Centralia Pennsylvania, which are recovering from an underground coalmine fire - Coalmine... | ecosystem: Environmental > Terrestrial > Soil >...
CACCGGCGAAGCTCTCGCGCGGGGCGAACGCGCTCTCGCCCAGTGCGTTTAGAAATCGCGCCGACCAGTACTGCAGATCGTTGGCGTTGATCTTCGCGCGCAGCGCGCGCAGCCGCGAGGCCTTCTCCGCCGGGTCCATCTCGATCGCCTGACGGATCCGGCGCGCGAGCGCGTCGCTATCGTAGGGATTGACCAGCAACGCCTCGGTCAGTTCCTCGGCCGCACCGGCGAATTCGCTCAGGATCAGGACCGCGTCATCCTTGAGATGAGACGCGACAAATTCCTTGGCCACGAGATTCATACCATCGCGCAACGGCGTGAGCAGCGCGATATCGGCCGCCTGGTAATACGACACGAGTTCCTCCGCGTTGAACTGGGTATAGAGATACCGAATCGGAACCCATCCCTCCGACGAGAAGCGTCCGACCACGCGGCCGACCTGCTCATCGAGCTGACGCTTGAGCAGCACGTAATCGGCGACCTTGGTGCGCGACGGCACCGCGATCAGAACCAGCGTGACGCGGCGATGATAAGCGGGATTGTTCTCGAGAAAGCGCTCGAAGCCCGCGAGCCGCTCGATGATCCCCTTCGTGTAATCGAGCCTATCGACGCCGAGCACGACGACCGGTGAACGCAATGCGCGACGGATTCGCTCCGTACGCTCCTGCACCCGTTCGCTGCCCGCCAGGCCGGCGAAATAATCGGCGGGGATCCCGAGCGGAAATGCGCCGACCCGCACCCGGCGTCCGTCGACAATTACCTCGCCGGCGTCGCGATCGACGCTGATGCCCATGATGCGCTCGCAGCAGTCGAGGAAATGATTGACGTAGGCGTGAGTGTGAAAACCAATCAGGTCGGCGCCCAGCATCCCGGTCAGCAACTCGCCGCGCCATGGCAGGATGCGAAAGAGCTGTTCGGGCGGAAACGGCACATGCCAGAAAATCCCGATCGGCAGGCCCGGGCGCCGCTCCCGGAGCATCTTCGGCACCAGCGCGAGATGGAAATCCTGCACCCAGACCTGATCGTCCGGTAGCGCTTCGGCCGCGGCCAGGTCGGCGAAGGTACGATTGACATTTTGATACTGATTCCAGAACGCGGCGCTGAAGTGGCAATTCGAAATCATGTAGTGCATCAGCGGCCAGAGTCCGCGATTGCACATCCCGTAATAGTAGTTCGAGATATCGCGCTCGCTGAGCGAGGCAAAGACCAGGGCGAAGCGCGGCGCATCGCCCGGCAGCAGTAGCCGCGTCGGGGTTTTCGGTCCGCCCGACCAAGCCACCCAGACGCCGCCATTATGCTCGAGCAATCGCAGGAAAGTGGAGCCGACGCCGCCGACCGTGGGCTCGATACGTTCGCGGCCATGCTCGTGAACCAACCGGATCGGAGCACGATTGGATAACACGATCAGCCGCCGGCCATGACCGTTGGCGTGGGTTTCCCTGCTTACCGCTGCGCCCCCTGCGTTGGTCCCGTTCATCACCATCTCGTTTGCACTTTGGGCCTCCAGCAGGATGCGGATGTCCCAAACGAGGCGCGTCTGATGTTAAGGGCAGATCTCGATCAATGTACCGCTGCTCGTGAAAGGGGGCAAGGCACGAGACGCGTCTCCGAATTCCGAATGAATCGCTACGCGCAAACGACGACGGGGCGAAGCGTGATGCGCTCTGCCCCGCCGTCCGTACCAGATATGGCGCCGAGGGCCTACTTGTTCGGCTGCGGCGTCATCCGCAAATATGGCCGCAGTTCCTTGTAGCCTTTCGGGAACTTCTGCTTCAGCTCCGCCGGATCTTTGAGAGCCGGCACGATGATGACGTCATCGCCGTCCTTCCAGTCAACCGGCGTTGCGACCTGGTATTTGTCGGTAAGCTGCAGCGAATCGATCGCGCGCAGGATCTCTTGAAAGTTGCGCCCCGTGCTTGCCGGATACGTGATGATCGCGCGGATCTTCTTGTTCGGATCGATGATGAACACCGAACGCACCGTCAGCGTGTCGTTCGCTTCCGGATGGATCATGTCATAGAGCTTCGAGACCTTGCGATCCGCGTCGCCAAGGATAGGGAAGTTCATCCGCGTGTTCTGCGTCTCTTCGATGTCCTTGATCCAGCCCCGATGGGAATTCACATCGTCGACGCTGACGCCGATCACTTTGCAATTACGCTTGTCGAACTCAGCCTTGAGCTTCGAAACCATCCCCAACTCAGTGGTGCAAACCGGGGTGAAATCTTTCGGATGCGAGAACAGGACCGCCCAATGGTTGCCGATCCAGTCGTGAAAGTGGATCGTCCCCTCGGTCGACTCCTGGGTGAAATCGGGGGCTACCGAACCGATATGGAGTGCCATAACTTCCTCTCCTTCGAATGCTGCTGCGACCTTCCTTTGGCTTTCCTACCAAGATGCCTGGCTCACGGCAAGGCAAAAAATAACCAAATTTTCTGGATCTCTAAATAAAACATAACTAAGAATACTGAGTTAGTTATTTTTTGCAAGCCTTGTCACTGGCGAGGTAGTGATCGCTCTTCAGCGCCGCTTGCTGCCGCCACGCGCCTCCCGAATCCTCTGTTTGAGCCGTTTCTCGCGCCGTTTGCGCCGCCGCTTGATCTCCTTACGCCTCTCGCTCGCCATACGAAACTCTTCTCCTCCTCCTAACCGACCGTGCTCTTCCCCGCTGCGGAATCAGTGCATTATCGCCGAATCGTGAGCCCTCTCAAAGGCCTGCCGCTTGCGAACCACAGGGCATAACGCCAAGCTAGGCAAAGCCTCCGGGCAAATACTGATGTCGGACCGCGAAGCACTGCTCGAAGCGAATCGCGCCTTCTACAGCGCCTTCGAAAGCCTCGATACCGAGAAGATGGAATCGGTCTGGCTCAAGGACCCGCACATCCTCTGCATTCATCCGGGATGGCCCGAGCTTGCGGGATGGGGTCCCATCATGAGTAGCTGGGAGCGCATTTTCGAGAACGTCTTCGAAATGCAATTCGATCTTCGCATTATCGAAGCTCGCGTCTCGGCCGATCTCGGTTACGTCGTGCTCGAGGAGAATCTCACGCAGCGCGGCGCTGAAGGCGCGATCAAAGCCAAGGTCCTGACTACCAACGTTTTCGCGCGGGCCGGCACACAATGGTGGATGGTGCTGCATCACGGATCGCCGGTAATGGCGCCGCCGGTCGACGAACCGCCCGTCCAGTGACTGATTCATAGCGGAATAAACCTGCGGCGCGATTGGAACGCCGCGCGTCATCGCTCGCCCAACGCCCGACTGCGCGGTGTTTTTGCCCCGGCACTCAGCGCTCGCGCATCGCGCGCACCAGAATTTCCGCCAACTCCGGACGCGTATACTCAGGCGGCGGTGCTTCGCCGCGCCGCAGCATCTCGCGCACCTTGGTGCCCGACAGCAGCAGGCGATCGGAATCTTCGTGCGGACAGGTTTTATACGACGCCATCCCGCCGCACCGCCGGCAATAGAACGTGTTCTCGAAACAGAGCGGCGTGATCCCGATCTCTTCCGGCGCGAAGTTGTCGAAAATTCGTTGCGCGTCATACGTGCCGTAGTAGGAACCGACTCCCGCATGATCGCGCCCGACGATAAAATGCGTGCAACCGTAATTTCGGCGCACGATCGCGTGCAGGATCGCCTCGCGCGGGCCGGCATAGCGCATGTGTGCCGGCATCACGGCCAGCATCGCGCGATTTTTCGGATAATAAAGATCGAGCAGCACGCGATAGGTTTCCATCCGCACCGACGCCGGCACGTCGTCGCCCTTGGTCTCACCGACCAGCGGATGGAGCATCAGGCCGTCACAAACCTCGAGCGCAATCTTCTGAATATACTCGTGCGCCCGATGGGTCGGGTTGCGGGTCTGGAAGGCGACGATTTTGCGCCATCCCAGTTCGCGAAATGCGGCGCGCGTCGCGCGCGGCTCGCGCGGATACTCCAGAAAAGTGCGGCCGGGAATTTCGCCGAACAGTATCGGCTGCCCCGCGACGCAGGTCGCGGGCGCTTCGAGCACGTTCTTCGCCCCCGGATGCGCCTCGTCGGCGGTGCCGAAGACCGCCTCGGCTTCGCGCCGGCGATCGACGCGGTAAATTTCGCGCAGCTTGAGAATCGCGATCCGTTCGCCGTCGGGCGCGGCAAGCGCCGCTTCGCCGCCCGGCTTAAGATCGCCCGCCTCGGAGTCCGCAACTCCGAGCGTGATAGGCACCGACCACGGCACACCCGATTGAAGCCGCATCTGATCGCGGCTGCGGACGTAATCGGCCTCGCCCATAAAGCCGTCGAGCGGCGAGAAAGCGCCCGTGGAGAGCATCTCGAGGTCCGCAAGATCGCGCGCATTCAGGGTGATCAGCGGTAGTTTCGCCGCCGCGGCTTTGAGCCTGGCGCGCTCCGCCGCCGGCGCCGTCAGATCGACCAGCGCGCCTCCGCCGTGCGGCGCGATCGGATCTTTCGCCGCCGCGCTGCTCATCGTGCTGCCCTTCCATCACTGGTTTTTTTTTCGCGGGGCGCACCAATGATGTAGCGCCGCTCTTCGAGCGCCGAGATCAGTCGCGCGAGGCTCTCCTCAACCGACTCCCGGTCGCTCTCCACGATCAGCTCGGGATTGAGCGGCTCTTCGTACGGATCGGAAACGCCGGTGAAATTCTTGATCTCGCCGCGCAGCGCCTTTTCGTAAAGCCCCTTTACGTCGCGCCGCACAAGTTCGTCCAAGGAGCATTTGACGAAAACCTCAAAAAAGCGATCGTGCATGCGCCGAACCTCGTCGCGAATATCTCTATAAGGCGAAATCGCCGCCGAAATCGCGACCACGCCATTGCGCGCGAGCAGACGGCATACGTACCCAATCCGCCGGATATTGGTATCGCGGTCCTCCTTGGAAAAGCCGAGACCTTTCGACAGATTAGTGCGAACTTCGTCCCCGTCGAGAATCTCCACCCGATGACCGCGATCGCGGAGCTCGAGCGCCGCCAGGTTGGCAAGCGTCGATTTGCCCGCGCCCGAAAGGCCCGTGAACCATAGCGTAAATCCTTCCTGCGACACCTCAGACACCCTCATTTTCCTGCGGCTTGATGCCGGCGTGATGACAGAACTCAGAACCGCGCAACTCGGGAGCGGACAATTGCGCTAAAGATTATCCGTAAATGACGCGGGTTCAAACCCACTGGCCAGGCCTTCATGAACATGGCCGCCGGCCCGCTCGGCGTCGGCCGCGAGCCGATCGAGACGCTCGCGCATCCGGACCACCTCGCCGATTATGACGATCGCGGGCCCGGCCGGCCGCCGCTTCTCCGCCAGTCCGGGAAGCGTTTCGAGCGTGCCGATCAGTAACGTCGAATCGGCGCGCGTGCCGCGCGCTATGATCGCCGCCGGCGTGGCGCCGTCGAGACCGTGGCGGACCAGTTCCGCGCAAGCCGCATCCAGGTTCGAGAGCGACATATAGAAAACGATCGTCTGCCCGGATGACGCGAGGTGCGCCCAGTCCGGATTGCCGTCGCGGGTACGGCCGGTCGCCAGGATGCACGAATGGGCGTGCTCGCGATGGGTCAGCGGGATGCGCGCCTCTGCGGCGCATCCGGAGGCGGCGGTGATTCCCGGAACCACGCGATAGGCGATCCCCGCCTGCGCCAGCGCTTCCATCTCCTCGCCTGCGCGCCCGAAGACGAACGGATCGCCGGCCTTGAGCCGGAGCACGCGGCGTCCCGCTCGCGCATGTTCAATCATCAGGCGGTTGATTTCGCCCTGATTTATGCCGTGCGAACCGCATCGCTTGCCGACGTCGATACGCTCCGCGTCGCGGCGCACCATTGCGAGGATTTCCGGCGTCACCAGGCTGTCGTGGAGCACGACGTCGCATTCATTCATCAGGCGAAGCGCAGCGAGCGTAAGCAGCTCGGGATCACCGGGACCCGCGCCGACCAGGAAGACCTCACCTTCGGGGCGAAGCTCGCCGGCGGCAGCGCGCTCGAGCGCACGCGCCATCAGATGGGCCGCCCGATCGCGGTCGCCGCGCATCGCGGCGTCCGCGATCGGTCCCCGCACGACCGCCTCCCAGAAGCGGCGGCGATGAGCCGCTGCTGGGAGGCAGCGCCAGACCGTCGAGCGCCATCGCGCGATCAACGCAGCGAGCCGGCCAATTCCACGCGGGATGGCCGCGTCGATTCGGGCGCGGATTTCCCGCGCCAGAATCGGCGCCATCCCGTCCGTGCCGATGGCGACGGTAATACCGTCACGCGCGACAATCGCCGGTGCGATGTATCCGCAGAGCTCCGGCGCATCGACCACATTCGCCAGGATACCGCAGCTTTCCGCGGCCGCCACGACCTCGCGATTCACCATGGCATCGTCGGTCGCCGCGACCACCAGGCGACATCCGCGCACCATCGCAGGATCGAATCGCGCGCGGATGATCTCGACACCGCTGAGCGCCGGAGCGTCGAAACCGGCCGCCGGCTCCGGCGCAACGATGGTGACGACTGCACCCGTCTCGAGCAATTGCCGAGCTTTGCGAATCGCCACCGTGCCGCCGCCGACCACCAGGCATCGCGCGCCGCGGAGCCGCATGAAAATCGGAAACCAGTCCATCGTGATTTTCAGGCGAGACCGACTTCGATCGATTCGACCTCGGGGCCGTTGCGATCGAAGCGGATCCCAAGCTGCAGCCCGGAGGTGCGAAGAGTCATCACGTAGACTCCCGGAGCGCGCATCGAAGTCGTGATGCCGTCGATGGTCATATCGTTGAGTTGCGCGAGCGCTCGATTGAGCGACGCCAGGCCGGCGGCGAGCTCGATACCGCGCGAAGTTTTCCGAAATAGCGCGCCGAGCGCCGCTTCAGCCGGCGGACCCTCCTCGCGGCGGATGCGCCCGTTCGCGAGCACCAGCTCGATTAGCGTTGCCAGCCGTTCCTGGAGCCTGAGCGGCACCGAGAGCGAATCGATCGCGGCGGCGAGTTCGAGCCACGGCGCGCGCGCCGCAACCTCGTTCATCGTCGATGCGAGTGCGCGCGCGCGCGTTGCAAGAAGTTCGCGATGCAGCGGCTCGAGGGTGAGCGGCTCGGTCGTAAGCGTCACATTTTGATCGGCGGAATGGGTCGACATGCAAGTTACCTCGTACAAACCTCAGCGGCCGGCGGCCATAGCGCCATCGCCATGGCCTCCGAGCAGCGCCGCTAGCTCATGCTCGAAACCGCCGGTCTCAATTGCGCAATGCATTCCGCATTCCTTGGGTGCGCCGGTCTCCCACCACCATCGGCCCGAGCGCGGATCGTCGCCCGGTTTGAGCGCGCGCGTGCAGGGCGCGCATCCGATCGACTTGAACCCTTGGTCGTAAAGCGCGTTGTACGGGACGTCGTTGGCGCGGATGTAATCCCAGACCTCTTCCTCGGTCCAGTCGGCCATCGGCGCAAGCTTCACGATTCCGCCGTGGTCGTGATCGATCTCGACTTTGCGGATATTAGAGCGCGTCGCCCATTGATCGCGCCGAAGGCCCGTCACCCAGGCGTCGAAGTTGCGGAGCGCGCGCCTGAGCGGGAGCACCTTGCGTACCTGACAGCAGAGCAGGCGCAGGTTGACCTCGCGATAGAAGAGATTCGGCCCATGCCGCTGCGTCATCCGCTCGACCGCGCCCGAGTCGGGCGTGAAGATTTCGGTCACGATTCCGTAGCGCTCGCGGAAGCGATCGATCAGATCGTAGGTCTCCTCGGGTTGGCGGCCGGTGTCGATCGTGAAGACCCGCACCGAGGGATCGATCCGCCACGCCATGTCGATAAGCGCGCAGCCCTCGGCCTGAAAGCTCGAACAGAGCCCGAGACGCCGGCCGAAACGCTCAATCGCCCACGCCAGCACGTCGGCCGGGCCCTTGTCCTCCAGCTCGATCGCGACTTCGCCGGCTTCCAGTTCGTCCATCAGAAGGTTGTGTTCAGAGTCGTGCACGATGGTCTCCTGGTCCTATGCGCTCGCGGATGCGGCTCTGGCGCCGCCGCGCGCGAGCGCGATCAATTCCTCGTCGGTGCTGCGAGCGCAGAAACGGCTGAAGCTTTCGTCCGGCTGACGTTGTGCGAGATAACCCGCGACCAGGCGCGCGACGTGATCTTCGACCTCAACCGATGGAACGCGCCGCAATACCGGCTTGCCGATGGCGGCATCGCGGCCGAGTCCGCCGCGCAGGATGATATCGAAGGCCTCGAGCGGCTCGCCCGCCGGCCCGCGCGCGGTGGTGCCCTGCAGCCCGATATCACCGGTCCAATGCTGCGCGCACGCGTGCGGGCATCCGTCGAGGTTCAGCTTGAGGCCGCCGACCGCGTCGCCAAAGTCGGCGACGAGGCGCGTCACCACTGATTCCAGCTTGGACTTGGTGGGAGTGACCGCAAAATTGCAATGCGGATCGCCGATACAGGCGATCGACGAGGCGTGAAGGCCGTTGGAGGAAAGCGGAAAGCCGATCTCCGCGATGCGCCCAATTACCTCGTCGAGACGCTGGCGCGGAATTCCGGTCACGATGAAATTCTGGCGCCGCGTGAGACGGATATCGCCGCCGAAGCTCGCGACCAGGTCGGCGATCGCGATCATCTGCGCGCCGGAAGTGAGTCCGAGATAGACCGGAAAGCCGACATAGAAGGTGTCTGCCACGCGGCCCTCATGGACGCCCATGTGATCGCTTTCCGCATCGGGCAGCGGAAGCTCGGGAAGCTTTTCGAGTTCGTGGCCGAGCCGCTTCTCGACGAGATCGCGAAACTGATCGACGCCGTAATCGTCAATCATGAACTTGAGCCGCGCCTTGACCCGCGAAATGCGGTATTCGGTCGTAAGGCGCCAGACATCGATGATGGCGCGCAGCACCGTAAGGGCTTGATCGCGCGGGACAAAGACGCCGAGATGGCGCGAAATCCGCGGCGTCGACGACAGCCCGCCGCCGACGCGAACCGCGAAGCCGTCGTGCCCGTTGAGGCGCGTGCCGACGAGCGCGATGCAATTGATCTCCGGCGCGTTACATTGAAAGCGGCAGGCCGCGATCGTGATTTTGTGCTTGCGCGGCAGGTCGGAATATTCGCGATTGCCATAAAAGAAGCGCGCCGCTTCGGCCAGCGTTGCCGTCGCATCGAACAGCTCGTCACGATCGACGCCCGCAACCGGGCATCCGGTGATATTACGCACCACGTCGCCGCACCCGCCCATCGTGGTGAGACCGACGCCCTTCAGCCGGTCGAGAATCTCCGGAAAGCGATCGAGCGTGATGTAGTGGAGCTGGACGTTCTGGCGCGTCGTCAGCTCGGCCTGGCCGCGGCCATACCGATCGGCGATCTCGCCAATCGCGCGCATCGCGGCGGGCGTCACGATGCCGCCGGGAATCTTCACGCGCATCATGAAGGTGCCGACTTTGGGCTTGTCGTGATAGAGGCCGAACCACTGGAGGCGGACGATGTCCTCCTCTGGGATCTGCTCGTAGGACCTATCGACGATACGCTCTTGCCAGAGATTTTCGAGCTCGGTGGGGAAAAGCTCGTGCTTGAGACGCTCCACGAGATTACGCTTGCGAACGGTCTCCCATGACGGCGCTTCTCGGACGGGCATTCGAACTCCCTCGACAGGGAAATTATTTTACAAGACCTATTTAGTCAATAATTTTATTGATATTTTTTCTCACTTTTTAAATACTTTGATGTTGCGGCCCTTTTTTAAGCGATCACAGCAAATAAGCGCCGAGTTCGGCTGGCGTCTCGAAGAGGCTACTAGCCGCACATCCGAGATTCAGCAGGACGTCACGATGTTTCGCATCTGGCGCTATTCCGAAAAACCGGATGCCTGCCGCGAGAGCCGAATGCGCATCGGCTTCGCTATCGCCGACGAAGACTGCTGCCCGATGCGGGTAGAGTTGCAAGGCTCTCTCTACCATCGCGGGCGACGGCTTGAGCGCGAGTCCACTGTCGCGGCCGACGGTCGCGGCGACGAGTTCGGTGGCGTGATGGATCGCGAGCCATCGCGCGACGGTGCGCGATGAATTGGAGGTGACGACTACGCTGGAGCTGCTGCGCGCGCTGAGCGCGCGCAGCAGCTCCAGCGCGCCGCGCATCGGGAGGGCGTTGGCCACGCCGGCCAGCTCATGACGCTCGATCACCGCGGAGGCGCGCGCGAGAATCGCGCGCGCCTCCGCGGCGTCGACCGCCGGCGACATCGGCGCTGCGGGCGCGTCCAACAGACGCGCCCGCAGCGCCTCGTACAGCGCCAAGTTACCGCGCGGAATCGTTGTGATTAGTTCGTCGAGCAATGCCGCGGGGAGCGCCGTCGCACGCAGCTCGATTTCGAGCGCGCGCCGGCTGCCCGCCCAATCCACCACCGGCTCAAGCAGCGCGAGCGTCCGATCAAAGTCGAAAAGCCACAGGTCCGGGAATTCCGCGGGCGCGTCATCCATCGGCACGTCCCGGAGTTTCGCAGCAGCATCGATCCGTTCCGGCGCGCCGCGCGATCGCAAGGTTTCGGGAGTCGTAGCCCTCGAACACGATTAGCCGGGGCGCGGCGGGCTCATTACCAGCGAGTATCGCGATCGCTGACGCCGTCGCGAGCATTTCGACGAACTCCGCCTGCTCCGCCTTTTGGCCGAAGCCGCCGAGCAGCTCGACGTCGGCGCAGAGCGGACATGGCGATGCGCCGAGCGATGCGATCCGCGGCGGCAGGTCGAGTCTCGCGATCGTGGCAGTTCGTCCGGCGTGTGAATCGATCGCGCGACGCGCGGTTTCGAAGCTTGCGTCGCTTCCGATAATCGCGAGCAAGAGATCGATCGGATCCGGCGGCGCGCTCGTGATAACGCGCGAATCCGGATTCAGCCCGCTCAGGTCATCGATTACCCGCGAATCGATCGCGCCGCCCCCGGACATCACGAAAACCGTTCCGATCCCGGCGCCGACGAGGTAGGCAAGCGGTGCTTCGACATCAACAAGTTCGCCGATCAGCCCCACCTTTGCTGCGAGTAGACGCTCCTGGCCAATCCCGCCGATGCCCGGGACGATGATCTGGCGGCTGTAGCGTTCGATCTGGCGGTCGCTGAGCGCCATCGTGAAATCGCTCTTCAGCAGCCTTTAAGGGCCGGCTACTCGATGACGTTCTTCTCGATCGGCTCCACGGTCACGCCGCTCTCGCGCAGCCATTTGATCGCCCGCTCGATCTGATCTCGTGTGCCTTCGAACTCGACCGCCACCAGACCCATTTCCTCGGAGACGCTCGCGCCGCGGATGTTGAAGACGAGATCGAACTTCTTCACCAGATGGTAGAGCAGCGGCTCGCGAATCTGGCTCTGCGGATAGCTCAGGTAATAACGTTCGTGGATACGTTCCATTTGTCGACCAGGAGTTGGAGGCGCTCGCGCCGCCACGCCTGCCATCCGATCCAGAGATTGGTCGAGAGATATTTGTCGCCGAAGTCGGCGAACACCGTGACCACACATCCTTCGGTTAGTGACTTGGCGACCTTGAGCGCGGCTACCATCGCGGCGCCCGCAGATTGCCCAACCAGGACACCCTCGATCTGGCCGAGCGCGTAGACCATCTCGTAGGCATCCTCGGTCGAAACCTGGATTTTGTCGTCGAGCTCGTTTTCGTGGTAGATGCCCGGCACGATCGATGAAGCCATGTGCTTGAGCCCTTCGAGTCCGTGCATCGGATCGTCCGGCTCGACCGCGATAATCTTGACGGCCGGATTGCGCGATTTCAGGTAACGCCCGGTCCCCATGATCGTGCCGCCGGTGCCGATCCCCGCGACGAAATGCGTGACCGCGCCGCGCGTCTGCTCCCAGACCTCGGGGCCGGTGGTTTCGAAATGGGCCAGCGAATTGGCTTCGTTGTTGTACTGATCGGGCTTGAAATAGCGCTCGGGGTTCTCCGCGATCAGCTTGCGGCACAGGACGATCGCGCCATCGGAGCCTTCGAGCGGATCGGAGTAGATCGGCTTCGCGCCGAACGCCGCGATGATCTTCTTCCGTTCACGGCTTACGTTCGAGGCCATCACCAGCTCGACCGGGTAGCCGAGCACCGCGCCGACCATCGCGAGCGCGATTCCGGTGTTGCCCGAAGTCGAGTCGATAATTACCTTGCCTGGCCGCAGCTCGCCGCTCTCAAGCCCGCGCTGGACCATGCTGCGCGCCGCGCGATCCTTGACCGAGCCGCCCGGATTGAAGCCCTCGAGCTTGGCGAACAGGCGAACCCCGGGGCGCAGCATCCCTGCCGTCAGTTTGCGGATCTCGAGCAGCGGGGTATTGCCGATCAGATCAAGCACGCTGAGCGCGCGCTGGACCGGGACGTTCGCGCGCTCAGCGTCCGCCGGCGATTGCCGGGACGATCGAGATGTCGTCGCCATCCTTGACCTTCGAGTCGAGCTGCTGCAGAAACCGGATGTCTTCGCCGTTCAGGTAGATGTTGACGAACCGGCGGAGCTCGCCCTTGTCATCGAGCAGCCGCTCGCGCATCCCCGGATGGCGCTGCTCGAGATCCTCGATCACGGCGCGCACCGATACGCCGCCGGCCGTGACCTCATCGACGCCGGCTGTGAACCGGCGGAGCGGAGTGGGCACTCTAACCCTGATTGCCATATTGTCGGACTAGCCTCCCTGATCGATCTCAAAGTCTATGCTGAAAACCGCATGCCTGCGCCGGCGGAATTTCTCACGCCGCGCCGGCCACCGCGCGCTTGCCGTTGGGGAGCCGCTCGTAGAGCGCATCGAACTCCGCGAGCCGCGCGCCGATACTGACCGGCTGCTCGATAATCCCGGCGACCGCTTCCAAAGTCTTATAGCCATTGCCGGTGATCGAAACCACGACCGTCTCGTCGGGTTTGATACGGCCCGCGCTCGCCAGCTTGAGCGTGACGGCAAGCGTGGTGCCGCCGGCCGGCTCGGCGAAAATCCCCTCGGTGCGCGCGAGCAATCGAATCGCGTCGACGATCTCGGCATCGCTCGCCCCTTCGCCCCATCCGCCCGATTCGCGCACCGCCTTGAGCACATAAAATCCGTCGGCCGGATTTCCAATCGCGATTGACTTTGCGATGGTGTCCGGCTTCACCGGCACGATTAGATCGGTACCCTTGTGCAGCGCCGCGATCACCGGCGCGGAGCCCGCCGCCTGCGCGCAATGGATTTTGAACTTGCCCTCGACCAGGCCGAGTTGCGTGAATTCCTTGAAGGCCTTGGCGACCTTCGGCAGGATCGTGCCGCCGGCGGTCGGAACCACGATATGGTCGGGCAGCCGCCATCCGAGCTGCTCGGCGACCTCGAAGCCGAAGGTCTTTGCGCCCTCGGTGTAATACGGACGCAGGTTGATATTGACGAACGCCCAGCCGTACTTGTCCGCAATTTCGCTGCACAGCCGATTCACGTCATCGTAGTTGCCGCGGATCGTGATTACCTGCGCGCCATAGATCGTCGAGCCGACGATCTTTCCCGATTCCACGCCTTCCGGCATGAAGATGTAGCAGCGCAGTCCCGCCCGCGCAGCATGCGCCGCCACCGCGGTCGCGAGATTTCCGGTCGATGCGCACGAAACGGTGGTGAAGCCGAACTCGCGCGCCTTGGTGATCGCGACCGAAACCACGCGATCCTTGTACGAGAGCGTCGGATGGTTGACCGTGTCGTCCTTGATGTAAAGCTTGCTGAGACCGACCTCCGCGCCGAGGCGGCGCGCATGGAGCAGCGGGGTGAAACCCGAAAACGGGCCCATCTCCGGCTCGCCTTCGACCGGCAGCAGCTCGCGATAGCGCCAAAGATTCTTCGCGCGACTTTCGATCGTCGCGCGCGTCAGGAGTTTGCCAATCCGCGCATAGTCGTACACGACTTCGAGCGGGCCGAAGCAGGTCTCGCAGACGTGGACCGGCGTGATCGGATATTCCTGTCCGCATTCGCGGCACTTGAGGTTGGTCACGTAGCTCATGGTGTCCCCGTCAGGCGCTGGATGGCTGCAATGGCGTTCGCAGCTTTCCATGCGCCGCAGATGCATCCGTCGCGCGCAAGCACCGCGGCTGTCCGCGAGCGCGGACCGCGCGCGCCGTCGTAAGTGATGATCGATCCTGCGAAACGAAGCGCTTCGCCGCGCGCCCATCGCGCGGCCTCGGCGCCCTGGATAAATCCAATCGCGCCGGCGACCGGTCCGATAATCCCGGCATCCCGGCAACTCGCGATGTCGGCCTCGTCGGGCGGGCTCTCGAACAGGCATCGCAGGCAGGCAGTATGGCCCGGAACCACGCTCATCGCCTGCCCGGTCATCCCGAGCACGCCGCCGTAGATGAACGGAATTCGCGCTGCAACGCAGACATCGTTGATGAGAAACTTGACCGCCGGGCTGTCGGTGGCATCGACGACGAATCCGAAGCGACCGATTGTACCCGACGCGTTCGTCGCATCGATCGCCAAGGGAAAGCGTTCGATTTCGAGAGCGGGCGCAAGCCGCGCCAGCCGCTCGGCGGCGGCATCGACCTTGAGCCGCCCAATGTCATCTTCGCGATAGATTACCTGCCGCGCGAGATTGGAAAGCTCGACCGGATCGGGATCGACGAGTCCGAGGCGACGCACGCCGCCACGCGCCGCCGCGAGCATCGCGGGCACGCCCAATCCGCCAAGCCCGACTATCAATACACCCTTAGTCACTTTTCTGCGGGAGCGTTATCGGAGCGTTGGCGAGGGAGGCCGGAAAATCAAAAACCCTCATCCTGCGATAAGGACGAGGGTTGTTCACTCTCGCCTTATCTTCCAAGGCATCCCAACTGGAGACACCCTGCAGGAGTTAGCACCAGCACCCCGATGGGGCCGGTTGCTGCGGCATCTTCGGGCCAGTCCCTCCGCCGCTCTCGATAAGGCTCGCGCCAAGAAAGGGTTATCCGAGCGACGGTTGATTGTCAACCGCTCGGTCAGGCCGGGAGCTACCTCCTCACGAACCCTTGCTCCGACCGCGATGCTTGGGCGAATCTAGACGGCTGCCGATGAAACCATTTGCCGTCCTCTCTCTCGTACTCGTTACCTTCATAGTTTTGCTGTTCCGGCCGTCCGGGGCTCCCGCAATAAATGCGGTAGCGCCCGCGATTCTGACCTTCGATGACCCGCTCGGCCGCGTCACGACCATCGATGTGAACGGACCGGTGGTGGAAAAAGGGAACCCGTTCTTCGATGCGAGCCTGGGCAGCAACGGGCGCTCGTGCTCAACCTGTCATCAGGCGCGCGACGGATGGACCGTCTCGGCGCCCGACCTTCGCGCACGCTACGACGCGAGCCATGGTACAGACCCTATCTTCCGCCCGGTTGACGGCGCCACCTGCCCGAACGACGACGTTTCGACGCCCGAAGCGGCGCGCAAGGCCTACTCGCTCCTGCTCGACAAGGGTTTGATCCGGATTTCATTCCCGATTCCCGACCACGCCCAGTTCAAGGTGATCGCCATCGACGATCCCTATCATTGCTCGACGCCCACGCAGCTTTCAGTCTATCGACGTCCGCTGCCGGCCACGAACCTGCGCTTTCTGAGCACGATCATGTGGGATGGACGCCATCCCACGCTGGCCGCGCAGGCGCTGGATGCGGCCAACACTCACATGCAGGCGAAGGAGCCGCTGTCGTCCGATCAAATCGAGCGCATCGTGGATTTCGAATCCGGGCTTTATACCGCGCAATCCGCCGACCGGGCAGCGGGAATGCTCGATTCAGACGGCGCGCGCGGCGGACCGGCGATGCTTCCGGCGCAGAAGTTCTTTATCGGCATAAACGATCCCTTCGATCACAATCCGACCGGCGCCGTGACGAACGAGGACATCTTCGGGCTCTATCAGCCGTGGCATCGATTCGACGACGCGAACGGCCAGGCGCGGGCGCGCGCTTCGATCGCGCGCGGCCAGCAGATCTTCGACAACCGCCCGATGACGATGATCGGCGTGGGAGGGTTGACCGACGTGCGCAACGTCAACGCGATCACGGTGACCTGCGGCACCTGCCACGACACGCCCGGCATCGGCAGCCATTCGATCAACGAATTGTTCGACATCAAGACTTCGGATCCGGAGCAGCGCACGCCCGATCTGCCGCTGTTCACACTCCGATGCAACGACGGCTCGATTCACGTGACGAGCGATCCGGGCGAGGCGCTGATTACCGGGCGCTGCGCGGACATCAACAAGTTCAAGGTCACCAGCCTGCGCGCGCTCGCGGCCCATCCGCCGTACTTTCACAACGGCACGGCGGCGACGCTCGCGGACGTGGTGAATTTTTACGACACGCGCTTCATCATCAGTCTGAGCGATCAGGAGCGCGCCGACCTGGTCGCGTTCTTAGGCTCGCTGTAACAGAGTTGCATCGACGTTACGCAACGCAGCGGCGCTCACGCGAGATAACCAGCCCGCTTCAGGTATTTCCCCCGTTTCAGATCGGCGAAGAACGCGGTGCCTTCCTCGAAGGTCAGGTTGTAGGCCGAGATATGGTCGGGTTCGAGTTCCGCCGCCGCTTCGATATCCGGCCTGACCTCCGCGAGGCTCTGCCCGGGTAGAAGGTCGCGTCCGAGATCCCGTGTTGCCGGCACAGCTCCGCCACCTTCGCTCCCGCCTCGGTTTCCTTCAGCATGCCGATGATTTGTTCTTCGCTAAACCTTGCTCGCTTCATGCCTGCCTTCCCGGCAGACACTAACCTATCGGTGGGATACCAAGGGCTAAGGCCAGCGAACATTCGACGATTCTTTGTGCCGTGGTCGGAACGTGCACAGGCCCGCGGAGCGGACGGCGGCTTGGTTCCGTCACAATTAATCACCGCGAAATTTTCGCGGCAGATTTCACTCGAATGAGAGGGCTTGGGCGCCGGCGATAAGGTCGAGGATTTCGGTCGTAACAGCTTCCTGTCGGAGCCGGCGCGCGAGCTTGGTAAGGTCCTCAGACTTCTTCTTAATGTTCTGATGCGCCGCTTCCATCGTGCGGAAGCGTGTCGAGTTCTCGCTGAAGAAGGACTGCATCGCAGCGTTCTCCAGCGTTGCGAAGAAGTACTCAGCGACGATACCGTCGAACAGACGGCGGGGACCGAGATTGAGCAACGGTGGTATCTGCATGGAACGACGTTCCAACGTCGGAACCTCCAGTGGCAAAAGCCGACGACGCTCGATGCTAGTTATCTCGCCGTCGGCTTCTTGCTGATACACAACCTCCAGTCCTGTGATTCGCCGCTCGTTCAACAAGCTATACACTTCCGTTGCAAGATGGCGCGCCGAGCTGGTCACTCCCGCGCAACGCGTCGCCATCGGCAGCAAAAGGTCGGGCCGAAGCCCACGCTCGCGAAATATCTGGCCCCCGCGCGATCCGACGACGATCAGGACGGATTGTCTATTATTGTCGGCCAGTATCTGCTCGGCGCGCCGCACCAGGCGCTCGTTAAAACCTCCGCACAGTCCGTGCTCCGCGCAAAACACGATAAGGGCAGACTTGAACATCTCGGCTCCTGCGTCCGCGCGTCTTTCGGAAGGCAGCATCTGCGCGGCATCGGCGAGCGCCTCGTGAATCGTCTCAGAGTAGCGCTGGATCGCTTTCAGTGAATGCAGAGCCTGCTGCATCTGCGACGCTGCGATCGCGCGAATAGCAGCGACCAGCTCGAGCAACTCGCTGAGCGATACGATACGCGTGGCGATTTCTCTTTCTTGCGGCATCAGGTGGCTCACGAAGCGCTGCGCGGAATCAGACGTTCGACGATCTCCGTGAGCATGGCGATGAGCGTTGCGCGACCGACGGCATCGAGATCGCCCGAAGAGTTGAGCTTGTCACCGAGTTCGGCGCCTTGTGCCTTTAGCCATTCAGCAATGGCGCCTCGCAATTCCACGATCTTGTCAAGCGGCACGCGATCAATGATCTTCTCGTCAATGGCGACCAGCAGGGCCAGCTGATGCGCCAGGGATAACGGCTCATACTCCGGTTGCGTTAAAACCGCACGAATTCGCCGGCCGTGGTCAATGATGGTCCGTGTGCGTTCATCGACCATTCCGCCGAACCTCGTGAAGATCTCGAGTTCGAGGAACTGCGCATACTCGAGCCTTAGCGTCTCTGTGAGTTTGCGCATCGCGGGTGATTGGGTCTTTCCTCCGACGCGCGACACGCTCTTGCCTACGTTTACCGCTGGTTTCTGTCCTTCATGGAACAGCCGCGGATCGAGGACGATCTGCCCATCGGTGATGGAAATCAAGTTGGTGGGGATGTAGGCAGAAAGATTCCCTTCCTGAGTAGCCGCGATCGGCAGCGCGGTGAGCGATCCGCCGCCCCGCTCGCTATTCAATTTGGCGGCCCGCTCCAACAATCGCGAGTGAATATAAAAGATATCGCCGGGATACGCTTCGCGCGCAGGGGGATTGCGCAGCAGCAACGACAGCTGCCGATAAATCACGGCGTGTTTGCTCAGATCGTCGATAATCAGCAGCGCATCGCCGCCACGTTCGGAAAAATACTCTGCCATCGTGCAGGCCGCATACGGCGCAAGCCACTGAACTCCGGGGGGATCGTTGGCAGGCGCGAAGACGAAGATGCATCGCTGCGGCACGCCATAGCGACTTACGGCATCGATCACCTGGCTCACCGAGGAGGTCTTCTGTCCCACCGCGCAATACACGCAAATCACGTTGCTATCGCGCTGATTGATAATCGTGTCGATGACTATCGCGGTCTTTCCGCTTTCGCGATCGCCTATAATCAGTTCACGCTGACCGCGTCCGAGCGGTAGCATCGCGTCGATTACCAATAACCCGGTGTTGAGTGCGGTATTAACGAAATCCCGGTCGACGATAGGCGGCGCCGCTCTTTCCACCGGCTCCGTGTGCTCCGCTTCAATCGGTGGGCCTCCATCGAGCGGAAGTCCGAGCGCATTGACGGTTCGGCCGAGAAGTTTCTCGCCGACAGGCACTCGGGCGACTGTTCCTGTCCCACGGACGAGGTTGCCAGCCTCGACACTACTCGCGCGCCCCAGCATCGCGCATCCGATTAGATCGGGGTCGAGAGTCAAAACGATGCCAGCCACGGGTTTGCCACCGTCGGAGCGCTCGAACATAAGCAGTTCGCCGAGCCGCGCATCGGGCAGGCCTCCAACGCTCGCGACCTCGTCGCCGACACGCTCAACACGACCGACAAGATCAAGACGAGGCTCGATTTTGAATCCACTCAACGCGCTGCTCGCCTTCTGTAGGCGAGCACTTACCGCTTCAGCGAGGGTGCTCGTTGCCATTGAGTTCCTTCGAAGCGAGCGTGAGACAATCACGCCAGTTAAAGTTCAAGATCGCATGCGGAAAGGTGAGTGCCGCGCCCGCAATGAGTGCGGAATCAGCATCAAACGTGATGCTGAGGTGACCACCCAGCCGTTTCGTGAGCTGTTCGCGCCATTCGGACTGGTCGTGCGTATCGAGCGGATGAGCAGTCGTCACTAATACATTGCTGATGCCGTTGCGCGACAGAAGTTTCGCACGTTCCTCGGCCGGCATTCGATCGAGGTAATCGATTACGCGTGGCAGAAATAGGTGCTCGATCGAACTTATTGCAACTTCCTTGAGCAGCCGCTGCGCCAGATTGATCGCCAATTCGACCGTTCGTTCATATAGCTTTTCGCTGGCGCTGATCCGGTCTTCTTCGAGACGCTGAAGCGCCTGGTCGCGCACCCTTTTCGCCTCACGCTGGGCCTCCTCGATAATCTTTTGCCGTTCAGCAGAAAGCAGCGCTTTAGCCTCATCGAGCATCTTCTGGCGCTCAGCGCTGATCGCAGACATTCGAGTCTCAAGTTCGTGTTTCAGCCGTTCTGCACTCTCCTTTTCTGCCGATGCTTCCGCGAGAGCACGTGAGACTTCTTCCTTGCGCCGAGCGATGATCGCCCTGACCGGCTTGAACAGAAAACGGTGAAGGAGCCAGACCAGGATGAGGAAATTCGCTGCCTGAAGCGCGAATGTCCACCAGCTGAAATTCATTTCATCACGAACGGATTGGCGAACAACAATAGAAGTGCGACCACCAGGCAATAAATGGCCATCGTTTCGATCATCGCAAGGCCGACGAATAACGTGCGAGCCAGCGAACCCGCAGCCTCGGGCTGTCGTGCGATGCCTTCCATTGCGGCCGCGATCGCGCGCCCTTCAGAAAGCGCCGGCATGATGGAGCCGACCGTAACCGCCACCACCGCGCCGATAATGCTTAGCATCTGAACCGTCATCATTAGACCTCCCTTATTTTGGAATTGCTCCGATTCCGCCTCCGATATAGACAGCGGCCAAAACCGTGAAGATGTAGGCCTGTACCAGGCCAATGAGGATTGCGAACGCCATAAACGGTATCGGTACTAACAGACCCGCCAACGCGAGGATGATCGCAAGCACCAAGTCATCGCTCATGACGTTGCCGAAAAGTCTTATAGCGAGAGAAAAGGAACGCGTGATTTCAGAAAGGATGTTCAGCGGAAGGAACGCGGGATTAGGTTTCACGTAACCTTTCAAGTAGGCTACGAATCCTCGAATCCTGATACCGAAAAAATGTACCGACAGAAAAACGATCGCGGCCAGCGCTGCGGGCGTTTCAAGCGACGCCGTCGGTGCTGTGACGCCGGGCACAATCCCTGAGAGGTTCGCGAACACGAGGAAGATGAACAACGTTCCAAGGAGCGGCAGGAAGGGCCCTGCATCGCGACCCATTATTGCCTGGATCTGTTCTTCGATTCCCACCACCACAGATTCGATCACCGCCTGCCATCCGGGAGCGACGAGCTGCAACGATCTCGTCGCAAGCCAGCATCCGAGGGTGAGCGCCGCCATTAACCCCCACGTCGTCACGACCGCTCGTGCAATCGGGACGAACCCAACATGGAATAGAATTGCAGTCTCCAGTGGGGAGTGATTCATGACTTCCCTGCGAACTCCAGACACCGCCGGCCAACGGTTGCGATTTTTACCAGATGGAATCCCGCGACGCTCGATACCAAGGCCAATGCGCCGCGATGAGCGCAAAGAGTGAACGCCGCAATGATCGTGAGTACTCGCACGGTATGGGCGAGAGGCGCTGCCCATCCTGACCCGGAATCGAGGTACAAGCGTACGTATAATTCGAGAGCCGCGAGATATGCGAATCCCAGAATAGCGCCGAACGTGACGAAGGCGGCCGCCCGCACACTGATGAGCGCCATCATGCGCTATGCATCGCCTTCCAGACCGCCCAGAACCCGAATGCGGCTCCCGCCATAACCAACGCAGCGCTCCACATCACGCCGGTGTTAAAGGTTCGATCCAGCCATCGTCCGACAAACGCGCCCAACAAAATCGGTACGACAATGCTCCATCCGAAACGGCCCATCATCGCGAGCGCACGTCCGAGAGGCCATTCGCCGGTCTCCCGCCAGTGCTCACGCCTGAGTTTTGCGCGTTCCACCGCTTGCTCCAACTCTTGCTGCTCGCGATCCGGCTTATGATTGGCTTCCATTTGTGAGGCCTGCCGGAGAATCCCGGCGTCACTCTTGCGGCTTGGTCTTGACAGGTTGCTCGGCAGGCCGCAGATATCGATAGATATGCCTAATGACGGCATGCTCCAATCTGAGCGCACCGGCACGCGCGGATTGCTCTGCCTCCAGATTTTTCGTCATCGTGGAAAGCACCTGCCCCTGCAGCCGAGCCAGATCATCGGCGACCACAGCCTCGCGCGTCGCGATCTCGACCAGGTTTCCGTTACGCACCCGCAGCACTCCACCGCGCACCGCTACGTAGCGTTCGCGATCGCTGCTGTCGCGCCATCGGACAACACAGATGGCTAGCGTGGTCAGCAAGTCTGCATGGCGAGGTTCGACTCCGAACGAGCCGCTGGCGTCCTCGGCCCGCACATATCGCACCGCGTTTTCATCCAACGCGATTTCGGTCGGCGTCGTGACCACCAGCCTCATCGTTCATCGCTCCAATTTTCGCGCGTTCTTTATTACGCGCATCGTCGAGGGTTCCCACCATGTAGAAGGAACCTTCGGCCCATTGATCTGTCTCGCCTGACAATATCGCGCGGCAGCCCTTGATCGTATCGTCGACCGCGACGGATTTTCCGGTGATTCCCGTGAACTGCTCGGTCACCATAAAAGGCTGAGTGAGAAACCGTTCGAGGCGTCTTGCTCGAGCCACCGTCTTTCGGTCCTCCGCGCTTAGTTCCTCGATCCCGAGCAGTGAGATAATCTCCTGCAGCTCTTTGTAGCGTGCAATCGTTTGGCGGACGGCCTCCGCGACTGCGTAGTGCTCGGCTCCGACGATCTTTGGATCGAGCAGCACTGAGACCGAAGTGAGCGGGTCAATCGCAGGATAAAGTCCTTCTGCGGCCATATCACGCGACAAAACGACCGATGAATCCAGATGACGAAAGGTCTCGACAACCGCAGGATCGGTGAAGTCGTCGGCCGGAACATAGACTGCCTGAATGGCCGTCACTGAGGCCCCCGCGACCGAGGCTATTCGTTCCTCTAACTCGGCGATTTCGGTTGCCAGCGTAGGCTGATATCCGACGCGTGACGGCAAGCGCCCCAGCATGCCGGATACTTCGGAGCCCGCCTGCACGAAACGGAAGACATTGTCTATCAGCAATAGAACGTCGCGATGCATCACGTCGCGAAAATACTCCGCGATCGTGAGGGCTGTCATTCCGACTCGCCATCGCGCGCCCGGGGGCTCGTTCATCTGGCCGAATATCAGCGCCGTGCGTTTGAGGACTCCCGATGCACTCAGTTCCGCCAACAGTTCATGGCCTTCGCGTGAACGCTCCCCGACGCCGGCAAAAACAGAAATGCCAGAGTACTTCTCGACCGTAGTGCGGATCAGTTCCATGATCAGAACGGTCTTGCCGACACCGGCGCCACCGAACATTCCCGCTTTGCCTCCCCGCGCTAGAGGAGCAAGTAGGTCGACCACTTTGATGCCGGTTTGAAAAACTTCGCGCGTATGATCCTGACGATTGATGGACGGCGACGGTCGATGAATCGGCCAACGCTCGATATCCGATTCAAACGCTCCCAGACGATCGATAGGAGAGCCGAGCACGTTAATCAGCCGCCCCAGCACTCTCTCCCCGACCGGGACCTGAATCGGACTACCCGTCAGCGAGGCCTTGGCGCCCCGACGCAGGCCGGCCGTGTTCTCCATCGCAACGCCGCGAACTGTCCGGCGGTCCAGATGTTCCTGAACCTCGACCAGAACCCGAGCGGAACCCTCCGATTCGATGATCAACGCATCATTGATTGCCGGTAGCCGCTCGGTCGAAAACTCAACATCGATCACCGAACCCCGGATTCGCGTTACCACTCCTTCCGCATTCTCTTGGAGCGACTCTGAATTTGGATCGTCGTCTTTCATGACGCTGCGCCCGATTCCCGGTCGATACCCGAAACAACATTCCCCGCACACGAATCTATACTCGGAACGCGGCCGCAATAGACGTCGTAGCCGAGGTTGTCGGCGAGCCACTGGTTGAACGCTTCACGGACCAATTGGCCGGGAGGCATAAACTGCTCGAGAGTCAAAGTACCATCGTATGAAGAAATAAGATGATCGTGAAGACCGCACTGCCGAAATTCAGACAGGTCGAGCGCAGTCTCCCGCTTCGCGTTGGTCCGAACACGGGGTGTTCGCCCGCGGCCCCGCCATTGCTGAAAGCCTGCTCGAAAAGCGTCTGCCTCACTGGGAAATACGGGAGACTCAACCATCGGGGCGGCTCACTGGAAATTTGGCAAGCTGTGCACAGCCTCCCGAACCATTACCCGCCCGTCCGGGCACCGTCGGCCCTTCCACGCAATTCAAACTACCATACGTTCGAAATTAACGTAGAGTCAAACGTTGGCAGTTCCTTCAATTTTGTGGGCACCAAGGCAGATATGACGACCCGCGCCGAAAGCGAGATGGCTCGCCGCATTCGGCCTGCGGATGTCGAAGAGATCGGAATTCTCGTACTTGCGCTCGTCGCGATTTGCCGAACCATCGAGGATCAGCACTCTGCTTTCGGCCTGCACCGACGCGCCGCCGATATCGGGGTTACTGGAGACATAGCGCGTGAAACCACGGACCGGCGACTCCATCCGCAACGCCTCGTTGACCGCGTTGGGAATCAGGGTCGGATCGGCCTGAAGCTGAGAAAGGCATTGCGCCCATGCGTGGCAGGGTTCAACATCATGACATCATGATGCATCATGAAGGCAGCGGACTGTCTCTGCCGATGGAGGTGGCCCTGACTAGCGCATGCTCACGAGAGGCATCCTGCGTTTCGCTCTAGAAGTCCGGCTCCGCTAACCAATCGTGGCCGACTCGGCAGGCAAGAAGACCCCGCTTTACGAACTGCATACGCGGCTGGGCGCGCGCATGACCGAGTTCGGCGGCTTCGCGATGCCCCTAAGCTACAGCGGCATCATCGAGGAGCACCTTGCGGTGCGCTCAGCGGCGGGCCTGTTCGATCTCAGTCACATGGGCGAATTCGAGTTGCGGGGACCGGGCGCGATTGAATTGCTGGAGCGGGCGCTGACCAACTCCGTGAGCCGCCTGCAAATCGATCAGGCGCAATACACCTTGATGTGCCAGCCCGACGGCGGCGTAATCGATGATTTGATCGTCTATCGGGAGGGCTTCGATCGCTTTCTGCTCTGTGTCAACGCCGGCAACATCGAGGCCGATAAAGCATGGCTCGCCGGGCTCAATTCCGAACGCGTTGAGTTTCTCGATCTCAGCGACGAAACCGCGTTGATTGCGCTTCAGGGGCCGCGTGCGCAGGCTATCGCCGCGCCGCTGGTGGACATCGATCTTGCCGGACTCCGACGCTTCGCAAGCGCGGGCTGTGCGATCGGCGGCCTTCGCTGCCGCATCGCGCGGACTGGCTACACCGGAGAGGACGGATTCGAAATATTTTTGCCGGCTCGTGACGGCGGGCGGTTGTTCGAAATGCTGTTGGATGCTGGCCGAAACGATGGAGCGCTTCCGTGCGGACTCGGGGCACGAGATACGCTCCGGCTGGAAGCCGGGCTCCCTCTCTATGGTCACGAATTGGATCGTGGTACGACTCCGCTCGAAGCGGGTCTCGGTGCGTACGTGCGCTTCGGGCGCGACTTTATAGGCGAGAAGGCCCTGAGCGCGGAGCGGGCTGCGGGGCTTCGCAAGCGGCTGATCGGGCTTGCGTCCGACGACCGGCGTAGCATCGCGCGACAGGGGTATAAGGTTTTCGAGCGCGATACCGAGATAGGAGTAGTGACCAGCGGGACATTCGCGCCGAGTTTCGATCGGCCGCTCGCGATGGCATATGTGAACGCCGCGGCGTCGGCTGCGATCGGCGCATCGGTCGCCGTTCAGATTCGCCGCAACCTGATATCGGCTACGGTAACCGGCCTGCCTTTCTATCGTCGAACTGAACACAGCAATCGGAGCAAAGATTCTTCTCGGAACCTGAAATCTGGTCGGTGAGAGGACGCGGGCAGCGCGGAAATATATGAGATTTATACCGCATACGGAGGCCGAGCTGGCGGAGATGCTAACGGTGGTTGGGGCTCACGAGCTCGACGATCTGATCGCCCATATTCCGCTGGAGCTGCGAATGAAAGCATCGCTCAAGTTGCCACCCGGCATGGACGAGGCGCAGGTAGCGGTCGAGATCGCGCAGCTAGCCGGGCGCAACCCGGGCGCCGACCGATTCGTCAGTTTCCTCGGTTTCGGCTGTTACCGCCACTACGTCCCGGCCGCGGTGCGGGCAGTCACCTCGCGGGCTGAGTTCGCAACCTCGTACACGCCGTATCAGCCGGAAGCGAGCCAAGGGACGACCCAGGCAATCTTCGAATTCCAGACCCTGATCACGCAGCTCACGGGCCTCGAGGTCGCCAATGCCAGCATGTATGACGGCGCATCGGCCGCCGCCGAAGCGGTTTTGATGGCCCGTCGCGTATTGCCGAAACGTCGTATGGTGGCGCTATCGCGCGGGCTCTGGCCGCAATATCGGCAGACGATCCGCACCTACCTGAGTGCGCAGACGGAGCTCGAGCTGGTTGAAATCCCGTATAACCGCACTAGCGGAAATTGCGAGTTGGCGGCGCTCGAGAAGCTGGCCGATGATCGACTGCTTTGCGCCGTTGCGGGTTATCCCAACGCCTTCGGCGTGGTCGAACCGTTTGGATCGATCGCAGAGCTGTGCCATCGCGCCGGCGCGCTCGCGATCGCGGCAACCGCTGAGCCGCTCGCGCTCGGCCTGCTTACACCGCCGGGCGAGCTGGGCGCCGATGTTGCCGTTGGCGAGGCGCAATCCTTCGGCATCGCGCCCGAGTTCGGGGGCCCCGGACTCGGCTACTTCGCCACGCGTAGTGCGTACGTGCGGCAGATGCCGGGGAGGCTGGTCGGCATTACGACCGATCGAAATGGCCGACGCGCCTACTGCCTGACGCTCGCGAGCCGCGAGCAGCATATCCGGCGTGAGAAAGCGACCTCGAATATCTGCACGAATAACTCGCTGTGCGCGCTGGCGGCGACTGTGTATCTCACGCTCATGGGACGCCAGGGTCTGAGCGAGCTCGCGGCGCGCAATGTCGAGCTCGCGTACGAGGCACAAAGCGTGCTGGAGAATAACGGGCTCGGCCGACGCTTCAGCGCGCCCTTTTTCAACGAATTTGTGATCGAACTGAGGAATCCGTCAGCTGCGCTTGCTGCGGCGCGCGACCAGGGAATCCTCGCCGGCGTGGCGTTAGCATCGGATTATCCTGAAATCGCGGGCGGAATTTTGATCTCGGTCACCGAGCTTAACGCGCGGGAGGAGTTTGGGCGGCTTGCCGGCGCGCTGCGGGAGGGACTGTGATGGCGGCGGTCGAAAAGTGCGAGCCTCGCACGGAATCAAGCGGCAGCCGCACCGAGCCGCTGATCTTCGAAGAATCCGTCCCCGGCCGGCGAGGTGTGGATGTGGCCGGCGGCGCCCAGAGCATCGCACGTGCACGAGACTTGATTGGATCGGAGCTATGCCGCGCGGATCTTCCCGGATTTCCGGAAGTCAGCGAGCCGCAGGCGTTGCGCCATTTCCTGCGACTATCGCAGCTCAACTTCGGACAAGCGCTCCAGTTTTATCCGCTCGGCTCGTGCACGATGAAATACAATCCTGTCCTCAATGACGAGATGGCGGCGCTGCCGGGTTTCGCAAACCTCCATCCTTTTACGCCACCAGATCTTGCACAGGGCGCGCTCGCTTTGATCGCTCGGCTCGAAGCGATCCTGGCCGAGCTTACGGGCATGGATGCGGTTTCGCTTCATCCTGCGGCGGGAGCTCAGGGCGAACTGACTGGTCTATTGATGATCCGCGCTTGGCATGACCGTCAGGGCCGTCGGCGGCACAAGGTGATCATTCCCGACACCGCGCACGGCACCAATCCCGCTAGTTGCACGCTGGCCGGCTTCAGTGTGGTCGTCGCGCATTCCGAGCGGCGCGGGTATCTCAAAGAAGCCGACGTGCGTCGCCTGCTGAACGACGATGTCGCTGCTCTGATGGTGACGAATCCGAACACCGAGGGCATCTTTGAACCGGAGATAAGCGCGATTGCGGCGGCCCTTCATCAATGCGGCGCTCAACTTTATCTCGACGGCGCGAATCTAAACGCGCTGCTCGGCGTGGCGAAGCCGGGCGATATGGGCGCGGACGTGGTGCAACTTAATCTGCATAAGACCTTTTCCACGCCACACGGCGGTGGCGGTCCCGGCGCCGGGCCGGTGGCTGTGAGAAATCATCTGGCGCCTTTCCTGCCGGTTCCGCGCGTCGTGCAGCGTGCCGATGGTAGTTTTGAGCTCGATCACAATCGGCCTGATTCAATCGGCCGCCTGCGTTCGTTTCACGGCAATTTCGGGATGATGGTGCGCGCCTACGCTTATATGCTCGCGATGGGCGGCGACGGCCTGGCACTCGCCAGCCGGGTCGCAATCCTCAACGCAAACTACGTTCGCCGGCGGCTGGCGAATCGTTTTCCGAATGCGTCGGCGGAACCGACACTGCATGAATGCGTGCTGACTCACGATCTGGAAAAGCGCACCGGCATCAGCACCATCGACATTGCCAAGCGGCTGCTGGATTTCGGAATCCATCCGCCCACCATCTACTTCCCGCTGACCGTTCCCGGCGCTCTGATGATCGAACCGACGGAGACCGAAGATCGTGCGACGTTGGATCGATTCGTGTCTGCGATGGAGCAGATTTATGATGAAGCGTTGAGCGCGCCCGAGATCGTGAAAGGCGCGCCGCATACTCTCGCTCTGGGCCGCGTCGATGAAGTCAAGGCGGCACGCCATCCAATCCTGCGCTGGAACCCCGCCCGGACGTAGCGCAAGATTTTTCTAGCCACTGACTGGACTCTTCTCACATGTTCGGAGTGATACGGCCGAGGGCGAAAGTATGCCATGGTCCAGAAGGAAGGAGGCTTTCGGGAGAATATACCAATTAGTATTTTTATCAATTTTTATGTTCGAATGTGCTTGGAAAGTTATGCTGGCAGGCGGTAGGCATGCGCTTTGGGTGCGACCAGTGTGAAATACGGAAAGAGTGAAGCCGACCGCCGTCGCCATTGTGCATCGGCGGTAATATCCGCCCCGAGCACCTCGGTCATTTACGCTCAAACACCAATAAAAGGGGTCCTCGATGTCATCGGGTAAAGCGCTTATCAAGTTCGCAGTATGGTTCGCTGTGTCTTTTCTGGCAGCGCTGCCTTCGATAGCGGCAGAAAACAGCGACTCGCCGATACCTCCCGGTACCGTAATCAATCATCAGAACTGGGAAAATTACAAACAGTACATGCCGGACTCGATGCAGACGCTGTGGCGGGGCGATACTTTCTGGCATCTTTCGCCCGACGCTTCGATCGTAGTGGGCCCCACCGGTTCGCTTCCGCTGCCGAATTTCTTTCAAGCTGCAACCCGGCCGGGAACCGCCGAACTGAAAAAGCAGCCGCAGGGCGGTTACGTCACTGAGGGCTATAAGGGTGGGGTGCCATTTCCCGATCCGATGAAGGGTGATCCTTCAATGACTGGCGAGCGCATCTACTGGGACATGTACTACCGATATCATCCCCGGGTGGAAGGTGCGGTTTGCGCGTTTCGTACACTTGACCGATATGGCAACAAGTCGCGTATCGATGCAGTCGGAGTCTATTCGCAGTTGGCTTTCAACAGCGATCCGGACATTGCGCCAATGTCAACTCCCTATTATTACAACACGCTGAGCGAGCAGATCGCTCCGGAAGCTGGAAAATACACGACTACCTTGATCCTCCAGCCCGTAGACCCGACCGCCGAGTGGGAACTATACGCTTTCATTCCAACGCTGCGCCGCAGTCTACGTCTTTCGCAGTCGGCGCGATGCGCACCGGTGCTCGGCACTGACCTCACGAATGACGACATGTTCGCCGGACCACCGGGGCTGCCGCAGTTGTTCGCGATCACCTATGTGCGTACGCAAAAGATCCTCATGATGTTTCATGGAAGCGATGGCTGTTTCGGATCGATGGGAGGAGCGGACGCACCCGATCCGAAATACTGGACAGACGGATCGAAAGGACAGTTGTATTTTCCGAAGCCGGCCTGCGGCCCTTGGGAATTGCGCGACGTATACGTGCTGTCGGTCAAGCGACTTCCTCAATATTCGGCCGGCTATTGCTATGGTAACCGAGTAATCTACGTCGACAAGCAGAACTACTATCCTGATTACATGGACCTTTACGACTCTAATAACAAGCTGTATAAAGGCTTGATGGATTTCCTGGAACCCAATACGATCCCGGGAGCTCCCGGCCAATATGCGCTCAATATCAGCAGCTCAGACGCGATCCTGGCGAATTTTCAGGATAATCATGCGTCACTCCTCGAATGCCTGAAGTCCTGCACCAATCACCAGTGCGATCAGCAAGGTTATAGCGATGCGAGTCGTTGGGCTTTGCCTGAAGGGTTGATGAAGATCATGCAGTGAAATGCATTTCGGATGTGACAGAAGGCCGGCGTTTTTTATCTTGAGCGCCGGCCTTTTATTTTGCGGTATTGCTTGCCGATCCAGCTTCCGTCTTCTGTCGGCTTTTAATCTGAAGGCTGCATAAAGATAAAATTCTTTCGTGCATCGTAGGAATTTATCACTTTAAGGATCGCGCCATTTAGGCTGGCCGAAGTAATGCTTCTGAAGCCCAAATAAATTTATTGAGTCTCGGATATCATATGACCGTTTGGCGCGGCGCGCGGAGATAATCCCGCTCGGGCGCTGAAGCTTGCCTTCATTACTCCGTTCGATCAGGGCTGGGTAAAAAAACCGTTTGCGGATTGATCCGAATCGCAAGCGACTATGGGGCGCGCCGCTGAGTGGCGCTTTCCGCCGTCGACGGGAGCCCCGGCAGCGGCGGCGAGTTCGGCCATAGCGAAAGCGGATTGTGCCCGGGATCGAACCAGACGGTGAAAACCCATCCCGTGCGATCGAAGGTCTTCCGCGCCCATTCATTTGCTGCAAATTCTGTGGCTGGCGACGTCAGCCTTGCAAGCGCATCGAGCGTGGCAACATCGGGTGTGGCGTCAGCTTTCCCGGTGCGATCGGCGACCGTGACCAGGGCTGCCTCACGACGCTGCTCCGAATAGAGCAGCCATACGCTCGCCAGCCCTTCATGCTCCGCTCGATCCCGTACCGCCGGCCACGCAGATTCGAGGGCCGCGCCGCGCTCGCCGCTCACAACCCAACGCTCGGCGCGAACCGCGAATTGCGAACGACGAACATCCTTGAAATCGTGCGCACCGATGACGTGGAAAGTCAGTCGCGAGAAATCTTTAACCCACGAACGCTCGACGAATAGTTTGCCATCAAGCCGAAACTCATCGCGGAACCATCGGTAAAAGTCAGCCACTTGCTCAAACGTTCTGAACAGGTAACGCCCGCCGGAAAACAGCCGTCCATCGTTCTCGATGCGAAGTGGGATGAGCTTGCGATAGAATCCCGGGCGGGCGACGAAGATCACGCGGTCGCGTTCGATTGCCTCCGCGACTTCGTTGGGCGGCATCGTGCCGACCACCTCGAAGTCGCCGAGCAGGGCTCCGCGCGCATCGATCGGACCGGGCGCATGATTCGAATGGTTGCCGCTTTCCATGGTGGTCTCCCTCCGGTCTCGGTTGTCGATCACACCCACGCGAGCAAAACGTAATCAAACGGCGCTTCGCCGTTCACCATATCGGTGCGCTGAAGCCGTATCGTGTAGCCGTGTTTGGTTTTGCGCAATTCATGATGATAGACGCCGGCGAAATGGCGCGACGCATCGCGGCGAAACTCCATCATGTGGAAGCGCGATCGCACGCTGACATCGCCGGTCCGGGAATCGACTTTTTCCAGCGTGACGTTCGACACGATGTGACTGGTGCCCCAGGCCGGCGTTTGCGACCACGCATGCGGATGAGCGATGCGCTTCATGCGCATCGTCATCAGGTTGCGATCTTCATAAAAGATCGACGGCATACCATCACCCGTGATCTGCTCGAGCGATGCCGGCATCCAGTAGATTCCGTCTGCGTCGAACAACTCGATGTAATCGCTCCAGCGCTTCGCGTCGAGCAGCTCGGCCTGACGATAGAGGAATTGCTCGACTTCGCGCAGGATGACGTCGTCGTCGCTTACCCGAAACTGGGCAAAGGAATTTTTTTTCGGTGTGATGGCTTTTTTTCGGCTTCGTTTTTTAATGACCACAGGCATCTTTAATGCTCCGACGATGACAGATACTGCTTCCAGGCGCGAAACTGGTTGCGCATCGGCGCTTCGCTGGTCCCCCGCCGCGACGCGATGACGCCGTCGTGCTCGTCGTCCTGCCCGGCATTGCGATGGAAGCTCACCCAGTCGCCGCCGTCGGCCGCGAGTCCTTGATGGCATCGCCAGAAATTTTCGAGGTCGTCCGCGTTGACCATCGTGGAGGGCGAATTGATCAAATTGTAATAAGCGAGCGCGCGGCGATAGATCGCTTCGGGCGCGCCCTTCAATCGGAAGTGCCAGATTTCAGTCAGCGTCCGATTGGGAGCGAGCGGCCGCGCCGCGCGCAATTGCTGCAGCGCCGGCTGCACCGACAGCCCCGGATAGATCAGCACATGATGAATGTTGACGCCGAGAATTCGCTCGGTGCGCTCGGCGCCGTAATGCTCGCGCATCACGGCCTCGTACGCGAGCGTGTCAGGGTCGCGCGGCCGCAATCCCATGTAGCCCTGCAGCATGCAATGCCCGTACGGATAATTGACAGTCTGAAGCTTGTCCCATTCGTTAAACGGCGTCGTGAAGGCCGAAAGATAATGATACTCGAGGGGCGGCTTTTGCTTGCGCGCCATCATTTGACGCTCCAGCTCCGCCGCGGCGCGCCCGGTCGATTCGTGCGTGACGTACGGATGCAGCGCGTCGAGTTGGTTCTCCATGAAAATTTTCCAGTTCGAATGCTGAATAAAGCGGAAGCAGGTGGGCACGATTTCGACCTCGCCGGCCGGCGCGCGATCGCACATGTTGTCGAGCGCGATGCGGGCTTCGCCCAGGAACTCGGCGAGAGCCGGTCCCGACGGTGAGAGACTAGCGAAGACAAAGCCGCGGTATGACTCGACTCGCGCTGCGCGCTTCAGATTGTAATCCGCCGCGCCCGGCGAAAACCGCGTGCCCTCATAGCCCGCCGGCAGCGGGATGCTCTCGAGGGTGCCGTCGGTCCGATACTGCCACGAATGATACGAACAGCCGAAGGCGCCGCCGGTATTGCCGCGCGATTTGGCGCACAGCAACGCGCCGCGATGGGCGCATCGGTTGTATAGCACGTATACCGCGCCGTCCGAATGCCGCACCATGATCAGCGGCTGTTGCCCGAGTAGCGCCGTGCAGTAGTCGCCCGGCTGTTTCACCTGGCTTTCATGTCCGACGTAGACCCAGGCGCGCTGGAAGATGGCTTCCATTTCGCGCGCGAAGATCGCGTCGTCGGTGTAGACGCTGCGATGCACGCGATCGGGCTCAATCAGCCGGGTGAGATCGGCGCCGCCGTTGGTCGTCATTCGAATATCTCCGTCGACCTGCCTTCGAGTCGCTAATTATGTGCATTTGCACATTTCGACCCGTATGCTAGGCTGCGCGTGTCGCGCGCGTCAAGCGTCGCGGAGCAGGTGAAGGAACGTGTTTGCGCCGTGATTCGAGAAGCGTTGGCGGCCAACGTGCATCGGGCGCGTGGCCGGCAGCCGGCCTTCGTGCTCGAAGACCACATCTACTACCTTTTCACTCAGATCGTCGGGCGCCGCAACCGGCGGATCGTCGAAAAGCTCCGGCGCTTCGGCATCACGGTGCCGAAATGGCGCGTGCTGGCGGCGCTCCACGCGCGGCCGGCGGTGACCATGAACCAACTCGCGGAGCTTACGACCATCGAGCGGACCACGCTCACCCGCACGATCGACGCGATGGCGCGTGCGCGGCTGGTCGAGCGGCGCGCTGACGCTCGCGACCGCCGGAACATGCGTTTGCGCTTGCAGGCAAAGGGCGAGCGGCTTTTCAGCCGGATTCTGCCGCTGGTGCTGGAAGAGAACGAGAATTCGACGCGCGGAATCGGGCGCCGCGATCTGGATCGCTTCCGCCGCATGCTGTTTCAGATGATCGAAAACCTCGATCGCGCGCCAGCGAAGGCGAACGAAAACTCCGAGGAGGAGCGACAATGAGCGCATCGCTGTTTCACTTTGAAGCGGCGGCCGGTACGCCGGCGGCAAAGTTGTCACGCCGGTCGTAAGATGCTCGCGACGCGCGGCGATTTCAGGTGCATCATTTTGTTCGATTTCAAAGCTGTGTAATTTCCATTTCCTCCCATTCGGATCTTTTGCGGAGGAAACAAATGGCGCTTTCGTTCATCGATGCCGATTGCCACGTCTACGAAATCGAAGAGACATGGGATTTTCTTCCCAACAAATTTAAGCACCGCCGTCCGATTCCGATAACCGTTCCGCCCGAAAAGGCGCCGTACATGGGCGTCGACAATGCCTTCTGGCTGGTCGACGGCCAGGCGGTCCAATGGACGTGGGGTCCGGGAACGATCCAGATCGGTACGCCGCTGACCTCGGTCCATGCGCATCGAAAGGCCTACGGTATCGGGCATCAGTTGCTCACCGACGTCCCGCAGCGGCTCAAAGCGCTCGATGACGCGGGGATCGACGCGTAGGTGATCTATTCGTCGCTGTTCGGAACCCAGCTTTCGCGCGATGATGAGTTCGAGAGCGCCCTGCAAATCAGTTACAACCGCTGGATCGCCGAATGCTGCGCGGAGTCCGATCGCCTGCGATGGGTCGCGGTACTGCCGATGCGCACGCCGGAACTCGCCGTTAAGGAAATCGCGCGAGTGAAGGAAGCCGGCGCGGTCGACCTGATGACTTTGGGGACGGTCGGAGCGAAGATGCTGCACGCCCCCGAATTCGAACGAATCTGGGCTGCCGCCGCGGACCATGACCTGCCGGTCGCAGTGCACGTCGGATGGAGCGATCCCGGCACGCGCTTCCGAGAGCGACTACATCACTGGACAGGTAATAACGATCGATGGCGGCGAGGTGATGCCGTAGCCAAGAGGACTGTTGATGTCGTCCGTCAGTCTGAACCTGGATAACCCGGCGCTCGCGAACGATTACGATCGCATCAGCGCGGAACGCCAGTTCAAAAATGGTCAGATCCTGATTCATGAGCTGGCGATAGCGTCCGGTGAGCGGGTGCTCGATATCGGATGCGGAACCGGGCTGCTTGCGGAGTACGTCGCGGGCCTGGTCGGTGATAACGGTTCCGTGCTCGGTATCGACCCGCTGCCGCTGCGGATCGAAATCGCGACGCGGCGGAACAGGCCGAACCTTACATTCAGGGTCGGCGATGCGAATCAATTAGCCGACTTTGAATCAGCCGCTTTCGATGTCATCTATCTGAATGCCGTTCTGCATTGGTTGCCGGATAAATTGGGACCGCTGCGCGAGATGTTCCGGCTGCTCCGCAACGGCGGTCGCATCGGCATCTCGACCGGATCGCGAAACGGACCAAATCGGCTCCAGGAGATCAAAGCGCGAGTGCTGTCGCGCGAGCCGTTTAATCGCTATCCGGAGGGACTGAAGGGCAGGGCGTACTGGGTCAACGCAGATGAGCTCAGGGAACTGCTGATCGCGAGCGGCTTCGAGATCCGGAAAGTCGAAGAACGAACCAACGTGCAGGAGTTCCCCAGCGCCGAGGCGATCATCCAATTCTCCGAGGCAAGTTCGTTCGGCAATTTCCTGGGTCATTTACCGGAGCACTTGCGTGCTCAGGCGCGCGAAGCGATCGCCTGCGAACTCGCGCAGTCGATGCCTGCGGGATTAAGGCGGACCCGCGAGCGAATTCTCGCGATCGCGGTAAAACCCTGAATTGATACTAGCGTAGCCAAGGGTACGGTCCGAGACGCAACCGGCGATGCGTGCCGTCGGCCTTGCCGTGTCGATGCGTTGCGATTCGTCAGCGAGACCGGGATCATTCCTGGGACCGGCCGGAGTTTCCTGAATTGGAGGCTAATCAATCGATGAACTCGGAGCTTGAATTCATTGCCAAAGCGGCAGAGCTTCGCCCCCTGCTCGCGAAGAACGCAGCGCAAAGCGAAGCCGACCGTCGCATCGTGGAAGAGAATATGCGCGCGCTTGAAGACGCGGGCTTAATGGAGTTGATGGTGCCGAAGCGATTCGGCGGCCATGGTGTCAGGATGGAGACGATGCTGCGCGTCGCTGCGGAGCTGGCGAAGGGCTGCCCTTCAACGGCATGGGTGCAGACCGTGATGAACATCTCGGCGTGGTTCGCGACGCGGGCATCATGGCAAGCCCAGCAGGACATGTTCAATGCTGCCGGGAGACCGCGGCTCTGCGGATCGTTGGAACCGACCAGAAATATCCGGGCGGTGAAGGGCGGCGCGATCGTCAGCGGACGTTGGGATTTCACGTCGGGATGCTGGCATTCGAACTGGTGCATCTGCGGCGTGCCGATTCCGGATGAAAACGGACAGGCGACCGACTCCGGATGGGCCTTCATTCCAATGGCGGACCTCAGGATTGAAGATTCGTGGCACGCCGCAGGAATGAAGGGCACCGGGAGCTGCATCGTTGTCGCCGAGGAAGTGTTCGTCCCGGCCCATCGCCTGATGTCGCTGCGGGGAGAGCATGTCGACGAAGCCTGGCAGACTCGGCATCGGCCGGAGCCCTGCGACTATTGGCCGCTCAAGCCGGTCCTTGTGCTCGGGCTGATCGGGCCAATTCTCGGCATTGCCGAAGCCGCGCTGGAAGCGGTCGCGGAGCAAACTCACCTGCGTGGCATCAAATACACCGTTTATTCGCGGAAATCGGACTCGCCCGTCGTCCAGCATCATTTCGCGAAGGCGGCGCTGATGGTCGACACGGCGCGCTTCCATATCATGCGCGCTGCGGCCGATGTTGATTGCGCGGGAGCCGGTGCGGAAATGGATCCAATCACGCGGGCCCGTGTGCGTGGGGATTCCGGCTACGCTGCGGAAGTTGCGCGCGAAGCGGTCGAGTTGCTGGTTTCGATCACTGGCGGCTCAGCCTTCCCGGAATCGAATCCGCTCCAGCGCTACTGGCGCGATATCGGCTCCGCCAGCCGCCACGCTTCACTGACCGCGATGACGGACTTCGAGATTTACGGGCGCGCGCTCCTCGGCAGAGAAGCGAACATCACCCATATCGTGTGATCACAGCAGTCAGTCAATCAGGATGGCCGCTTCGGCACGCGAAAATGGGTGTAGCGGAGCGCGTCGACATCGACGGTCGTGCCATGGCCGCGCGGCGGACCATGCGGCAGATCCTGGGCGCCCTTGAAACCGCGCTCGCAGTAAAGCTCGATCAGATTGCCGGACGGATCGCGGAAGAACATCAACGCCTCGACTCCGCCGCGCGTCCAGAAGTTCGAGGTCGGGACGCCGCACTCGGTGAGCCATTCTTTCATCTGAACGAGTTCTTCGGGGCCGACGAAGAAACCGATATGCGGATATTCGTTACTCGGTGTGATGTATGAGCAACCCTCGGTGCCGATTCCGATATCCACCCCGGCGATACGAAATGCGGCGAAGGTCGATCCGTCGACAATATGCAGTTCGCCCCCGAGAACCTCTCCGTAAAATCGCTTGCCTTCCTCTAGATCGCGACATGGAAGGGCGGCGTGCGAGAACGACATCAGCTTGGGAGGTCCGCTGACGCGGGGTTTCGATTCCGATCGGTTCGATTCTGCCATCTTGTATCTCCGAGCGCGGCGATTCAGCGCGATGGAACCGTCAATCCATCTTCCCTGATAGGTCAACGTAGGTGGCATTGCAAGAGAAGCAGACGCGCGGGATTTTTCAGCGCCGAGTACCAATAAGCGCCGCCGTCGGTATCGCCCACGAGACCCGTCCGACCAACGTCACGTCAAGGTCCACGGTCTTGTTGACGCGGAACACGAAGATGCTCGGGTCCCTGAGGCCCCACGCGACGTAGGGAACCGTGAAGCGGCTGTTGATGGTCACCTCGTCGCCGCGCGCGATCACCGTCGCATCGATCGGAAATTCATGCTCGCCGCCGTGGATCAGAAGCAGGCCGCGCACGCGCACGGGAAACGTTCCGTGCGGATCGCCGTGGCGTTCGATCTTTTGCGGCGCGAAGCTGATTCGTGGATAACGATCGACTTCGAGCACGCTTTTCTTCATCTCGCGATCGCGCATGCCGCCGCCGGTGTCCCCGCTGTCAGCGTTGATCGCGATTTCGCCGTCGATCCTCTCGGTGGCGGGGTCGATCCTCACGATGCCGCTGGCGAGCTTGAAGCTGCCGTGCGTGATATGTGGGAAACCTAAAAGCGTGAAATCGATCCGACTGCGCTCCGGAATGAACCTGATGACCGCCTGCTCTCGGGGAATCGGCCGTGTCGCGTTTTGCGGGAACGCCCCCGTCGACATCCCGAGAATGGTCAGTGCAACGAGCGAAACTCGAAGATATTTCGCTACCATCGGAGCAGGATGAACTCGGCGCAGAATCCCGGTCCCATCGCAACAATCATCCCCGGCGCCCCCGGCGCCGGGCGACGGTTAGTCATCACCTCTTCCAGCACCATAAAAACCGATGCGGACGAGAGATTGCCGTGGCGGCTGAGACAGTCCCACGAGGCCCTCAAGTCGCGATCGGTGAGCGCGAGCGCCTCCTGAACCGCCTCGAGCACCCGCGGACCCCCGGGATGCATCACCCAGCTTCGGATGTCGGCCCGGCTCAATCCGAAGCCATGCAAAAACTCATCGACGTCCGCGCCCAGACGCTCTCTGATTAACGCCGGCAGCCGCGGCGACAGCACGACCTGGAACCCACGCTCTGAGATTTCCCAGCCCATGATGTCTTCGGTGTTCGGATAGAAGCATGAGCGGGTGCCGAGAATCTCGGGGCCGCCGAGGCCGCGGTCGGCGCCGGCGATGATCGCCGAAGCTGCGCCGTCGGCGAACAATCCCGTGGCGATCAGGTTGGCGGTCGAGAAATCCTGAAGCTGGAGCGTCATCGAACAGATTTCGACTGCGAGCAGCGCCGCGACCTGTCCCGGATAGGCGCGCACATGATCAGCCGCGCGGGTGAGCGCCACAGCGCCGCCGACGCATCCCAAGCCGAAGATTGGCGTGCGCTTGATATCGGCCGCCAGTTCCATCCGGTTGATCAATCGCGCATCGAGTGACGGACTCGCGATACCGGTAATTGAGGTCACGATGATCGCGTCCAAATCGCGGCGCGCGAAGCCCGCGCGGCCGAGAGCGCGATCGATCGCCTGCCTGCCGAGCTTCTCGGCGACCGCGAACCAGGCTGCGTTGCTCTCTCCCCAGCTTGAGAACTTTTCATACTCGGTTAGCGGAAAAGCGAGATAGCGGTAGTTGACACCAGCCCGCGCGTGCATCCGCTCCATCAGCGCAGGGTTGCCAAGCTTTTCGCCCCAGTGATTCTTGAGCGCGTCGGTCAGCGTCTGCTGTTGAAATCGATTCTCGGGCAACGCGCTGCCCACGCCGGCAATTCTCATAATTCACTTCCTTAAACCGCGAGCCGGCGCCTGACGATGCTGTCCGCTGTCGGTGGACTTCAATTACACCGCTCGATCCGGTTGGATTTAGTTCAACTGTATAGCAGTTTTTTCCTTTTCCTCGCGCAGCTTTGTCAATTCGTCGCGGTAGAGATGATTGTGAGGAAACTCCCGGGCGAGGCCGTCGAGCAGGGCGATAGCCCGCGCGTTATCGTTGGCGCGTAATGCCGCGACCGCCAGCAGCATCCGCGCGTAGGGCGCGAGATAATGACCCCGGTCCGCCGTCAGCTGGAGATCCTTGAGGCCCGCTGCGAAATCGGTTTCACCGCCATACAGCCACACCACCCATCGTACAAAGAACGGACTCGAGCCGAGCAGATAATTTTCAAAGCCTACGGCGAGGTAGGCGTCGAAGCATTCGGGATCATACGAAAGCAGTTGCTCGCCGAGCCGCGCGGAGCGCTTGAGATTGCTCAATGCGGCGATCCCGCGCGCTTCGATCATCGCGCGATCGTCGCCTTCGAGACCCTGGTTCAGAACCTGGGCGAGCAACGCGTTCGAATCGCGCGGGTTCCGCTTCAGTCGCGCGGCGGCGAGCCGCTCGGAATCGCCCAGCTCGCGTTCGAAGCGCGCGAGTATCGCGGGATTTGCATCGAACTTGTCGCGCGTCATGAACTGCGCGTCGTTGACGAACATTTCCACTTCAAAGACATGGAGCCGGTTGAATTCCGAGAACAGGTCGGCGGCGGCCAGCGAGGTATCTGCGAACGGGTCATCGGGATGCGATCGTTGCCAGAGCCCGAAGCTTTTCCGCGCCGCGTCGAACTGCAAATCGTACATCTGTCGATAACCCGCATCGAGCGGGTTCGACGAATCGAGCGGACCGGCGACAGCGACCCTCGCGGCGAGCGCTTCGATGCAGATCGCGATCAAAGCGATCGTACCCCAACCCCGAAAATCCAGCGCACCCACGACGCCCCAATCAGACGATTTTGATCACGCGCCGGGCGATACCGAGAGCCTCGGTCCAAAACGAACCCGACGAATGCATCAGGTGGACAACCTCTCTGAGCGTCGCGATGTATTCCTCGAGCTGCGCTTCGGTCACCACTAGGGGTGGTGCGATTTTCAGCACCATGAAATTGTTGCCACAGATCTGACTCAGTATGCCCGCGCGGAAAAGCCGCATCACGACCGTCTGCCCGAACATCGCCGCATGAATGCGCGTGAATGCTTCGAACGGGATGCGCAGCTTGAGCGATCGCGGCGGTTTGAACGCCAGCGCATTCAGCAGACCGAGCCCGCGAATCTCACCAACCATCTCATAGTTTGCAAGCTCCTCCTGAAGACGCGCGCGAAGCATTGCACCGAGCGCCGCCGCACGTGCCGCAAGATCCTCCTCCTCGAGCACGTCGAGTGTGGCGAGCCCGGCGCGCATCGCGAGGCCGTTCTCGCTGTAGGTCGAGGTGTGAATTACCGCCCGCTGGAGCGAGCTGTAGACCGAGTCCGAGATCTCCCCGGTCATCAGGACCGCGCCGATCGGAACTAATCCGCCACTCAGCGCTTTCGCCAGCACCACCATATCCGGTTGGACGCCGAAATGGTGCGCCGCGAGAAAGCGGCCGGCGCGGCCGAGCCCGGTCTGGACTTCGTCAAGCACGAACAGCGTGCCGGTGCGATTACAGAGATCCTGCACCGCTCGCAGGTAGCCTGTGTCGGGCACGATCACGCCGGTTTCAGCCTGGATCGGCTCCACGATGAAGGCGGCGTAGCGTTCGGTTTTGAGCCGTTTGGCAAGCGAATCGAGATCGCCAAAGCGAACCGGCTCGGTCCCGGGCAGCATCGGTCCGAACCCGGCCTTCCAGAACGGACTCGACATCAACGAAAGCGCACCGCAGGTGAGACCGTGGAAGCCGCCTTCGGCGTACAGCAGTCCATCGCGTTTGGTATGCGCACGGGCAAACTTGATTACGGTTTCAATACCTTCGCTGCCGGAGTTGGCAAAGAAGGCGCGGGTAAGCTTGCCGCCGGCGAGTGCGCACAACCGCGCAGCGAGTTCGCCGGCCTCAGCCGATACATGGCTTTGCAGCATCTCGGGGCCGCATCGATCGAGCTCGTCCTTGAGGGCGGCGATGATCCGCGGGTGATTATGGCCCGCGTTGTGCACGCAGTAGCCCGAGATGAAATCCAGCAGACGGCGATCGTCTGAGGTGAACAGTTCGGCGCCTTGGCAGCGCACGTACTCAACATTCATCTGCAGAACGTCAAGTAGCCTTACCCACTGTGGGTTTACATGCTTTTCGTAGCACTCATCACGGTTTGACTCTTGTATGCGTGCTGCCGCTTCTTTTTCGGACATTTACAACCTCTTTTTCCGACAGGCGTACCAAAGACGATCGCCCTGAAACCACCCGCCATGTACCTGGCTTAAGACGAATCGGTCGGGGGACGTATTCAACCGCTCATCGCGAAAACATAGCTTTGGAGAGATGAACGAAATTTCATGGATGGTCGATGTTCGCGCGCTACTGCAATAGTCGTCGCTGTGCGTCGCGCAGCGACAAATCCGAATGTGAATTCCACCACGATGCACGTTGCGCGACGAGCACAACCATGCCGGCCCAAAAGCCGACATGCTCGGTCGGCGATAGGGGGCCGCCGGCCTCAGCAGTAAATGCCTAACTCGCCGCCTTGAGCGGCTGGCGGAGCGCTTTCACGCGCGCGATGAATTCCGCGGTGGTCTCCACTTGGGCGAACAGATAGCCCATGCGATCGACTGCTGCGCGATGAGCTTCCTCGGCGGAGAAGCGGCCGATCGCCTGCGACGCGCAGGCATCCTCGAGCAGGATGACCTTGATTCCGCTCATGCTCAGGCCGTCGACAGTAGTCTGCACGCAGATTGGCGTCGTGAGGCCGGCGACGACCGCGGTGTCGAACTTCCGCGCTTGAAGCTGCGCGAGCAGATCGCTGCTGGCGACCGCTCCAAACGTAGTCTTGCGAACCAGAAGCTCGCCCGGCTCGACTACTCCCTGGTAAAAGGCGGTCGCCGGCGAGTCCGCAGCGAGCGCGCGTCCCGCTTCGGAAATGAAATCCGTCATCCGCCCGGTCGGGCCGCGATCCGGCGTGTAGGCGACATGGACGTGAATGACCGTGCCGCCGATCTCGCGCCATGCTTGCGCTGCCTCGATAAAATTGCGCACCGCAGCGTCGGCATGGGGCACCGGCTCCCAGCTATCCCTCCCGAACCCGACTTGAATATCCACACTCACCAGCGCGGTGTTGGCGGGATCGATTGGATACACCACTCGACGATCATCACGAGCCATGTGATCTTCCTCCTGCGTGGATGGTCGAGAACCTACGCGCCATCGAATGCGATGTAAAGCGTCAGGCGGAATGCAGATGTTCGACGTTCGCGAACCAATCGGGCCAACCCGCCCTGTGATTTGCCGCGCGTGCCAGCTCGCGCTCGCAGAAGCTGCAACTGTTCGTCCCATCGTTTGAGGCGCGGCCACAAAATGAGACGATTCCAGAGCGGCGGGAACCGGTGCTGGACCCACCCGATCTGCGGCGGCGAGAGCAGCTACGTGCTGCGCAAGGCCTCGAGCAGATACACGGGATCGACGGGCTTTACGAGAAAGGCGTCAAACCCGGCGGCTTTCGCCTTGGCTTTATCTTCCTGGCGGCCGAAACCGCTCAGCGCGATAATGCGAACGGCGCCGACGAGCTTTTCGCGTAGCCGCCGCGCCACTTCGTATCCGTTCCAGGTCGGCAGCGCGATGTCGACGATTGCGGCCTCAGGTTGGACATCAAGCGCGAGTTCGAAGCCCTTGGCGCCATCCGAAGCGGTTACGACATCGTGGCCGGCCAACCGCAATAGTTCAGCGATCGATTCTCGATTGTCTTCATTGTCTTCGATCACAATAACGCGCAGACCATTGGAAGGTCCGCTCTTCGACGGCTGGGATTCACGAGGCTGCTTGCTGGCGAGCGGCAGCGACACAGTGAAGGTTGAACCGCGCCCGGGACCTTCGCTTTCGGCGACGATCTCGCCGCGATGAAGCTCAACAATCCGCTTTGTGAGTGCGAGACCTAATCCGAGGCCGCTCGTTTGCCCGCCGAACTGCGGCTCCGCCTGTGCAAACAGCTCGAAGAGCCTCGGCATAAATTCTTTCGCGATGCCGATTCCTGAGTCGGTAACGACAAGTACGGCGTGCCTGTCATCGGAGCGAACGCTGACTCCGATCGAGCCGCCGGGGGGCGTATATTTCAACGCATTGTCGATCAGATTGCTCGCCACCTGCTCGATCCGAACCGGGTCGGCGTCAATCCATGCCGGCTCTATCCGGATCTCGAGCCGATGGAACCGCGCCTGTCCGGAGGCCTCGAAACTCCGTACGGCGCGGCGGACCGCGTCGCCAAGGTCCAGCGGTTGGCAAACCAAGTCAATCTTTCGGGCGATAAGCCGGCCGACATCGAACAGGTCGTCCATCAACCGGCCGAGGATACTTACCTGACGGCGGATGATCTCGACCGCCCGAGTCGCGGCGTGATTGCCAACCTCGAGTTTTTCGAGGACTGCCGCCGCGTTGCTTATCGCCCCGACGGGATTGCGCAACTCATGGCCGAGCACGGCGAGCAGCTCGTCCTTCTGGCGATCGGCCTCGAGCGCTGCGTCCTCGGACAGCTTTCGCTCCGTGATATCGAGCACCAGTGCGGTCCAACCGTCGGCAACTTTGTCGGGACCGAAAGTCGGCGCATAAAGTGCATGAATCCAGCGCGGACCGAGATCCTTGTAAACGACACGCTCCTCGTGTTCTACGGGCTGGCCTGAAAGCACGCGCTCGATGTGCGGTTTGAGCGCATCCATCGCCGGCGCGCCCAGCACATCCACCATTTTTCTTCCGACCAATTCCGCGGGCGAACGGCCGATGAAGCCGGCGGTTTCTCTGCTGACCCAGCGATATGTCAGGTCGCGGCTGCAGACCGTGATCTGAAGCGACATCGCATCGGCGATGATCCGCAGGTTGTCGCGATCATCGCGAAACCTTTCGGCGGTGAAGGCCAGCCCCTTGGCGATAGCGGAAATGGACGCTGTAAAACGAGAAGTCATTTTGCGTCACTGATTCGGCCAAGCGCGACAGAGCTAACTCAAGTTATGAAATAAAGCAATGAAAATAAGTGCGTTTGGGATCGTGTTTTTCCACTGTTTGTGCATAACAAGATCCCCGCCCTTGCCTGTGCCGCGTGCAGCAGGAAATTCGTGATCCGCTTCCTTCCAGAACGCAGCCGAACCGTTCAGCCCGCAACTCCGTACTTCGATAGCTGTATTCGGCCTATCGCCTCATCGGAAGTCAGTCGGAAAAAGCCGTAGCGTCAGATGAGTCGCTGGTTCTCAACGCCGCGCGGCTTGAGCCCGGCGACCCGGTAGACCCGATCGATCAATTCCATATTGGCAATTGCTTCAGTCGGACCGCTGGTAAGCGTGCACTTGCCACGGATCGCGGCGGCGAAAGCGCGCAACTGATAGACGAAGGTGGATGCGCCCGCGACCGACTTGCGGATTTGATGACTGCCGTGCCGTATCGTCAGCACGTGGCCGAGTTGCGGCGCTACGGGGTTCGTGACGTGAATTTCGCCATCAGTTCCGATCGCGCGAAAAAAAACTGAGACCTGCGCATCCGATGCCATCGAACATTTCATGAATGCCATCGCTCCGTTCGGCAATTCCAGTTCGGCGGCCATCGTCACATCGATTTCCGGCGGCCCGATCGAAGCGATCGCTCGCCGCACGTGCGGCGTGACGCCTGAGAAAAACCGAATCATATTCAGGCCATAGCAGCCCAGGTCCATCGTGGCTCCGCCGCCGAGTCCGAGATCGTAACGAATGTTCGGCTCGGCGATTGGCGCTGAGAACTCCACTTCAATATGGCGTAAGTCGCCGATTTTTCCGCTTTTTATTAAATCTCGAATGTGAATCGCCAGCGGATGGTACTGATAATGAAACGCCTCTGACAGCACGCGACTGGTTTGGGCGGCCGCATCGGCCATCAATGCCGCTTCGGCCGCATTGCAAGCGATCGGTTTTTCACACAGCACGTGCTTGCCGGCGCGCAAGCATCGAATCGTCCACTCGCAATGCATCGAATTAGGCAGAGGAATGTATATCGCATCGATTTCCGGCGCGTTCATCAGCTTTTCATAACTCGAAAAAATCCTCGGGATTCGATGCAGCGCCGCGAATTCCCGCGCCCTGACTGGATCGCGCGAGGCGATCGCCAAGATCTCGACTTCTGGTACCTCGCGCGCGGGTTGAAGCAGAGCCTTCGGTACGATCCGGGCGGTACCTAAAATTCCCAACCGCAGCGGTCGATCGTGAGACATGTGAATTTTATAGCCTTGCGCGGTTGACATCGCACAACCTGCCGGTTGATAAGCGATTCGTCAGCCGCTTGCGAATCGCACAAAAGGAGGAAGTCGAGGATGTCGGCTTTTCGCGATCTGAGAGCTTATCTGGATCGGCTGGTGCGCGAGCTCGGCGAAGGCGAAGTACGCACCATCGAAGGCGCCAACTGGGACCTCGAGATCGGCTGCATCACTGAGATGATGGCCGAGAAGGAAGGGCCCGCACTGTTGTTCGACAACATCGTTGGCTACCCGAAAGGTTATCGCGTCCTCTCGAACTTCATGGGCACAGCGGCGCGCACTGCAATCGCCTTCGGCCTGCCGCCCGATCTGCCGAAAGTCGAAATCGTCCGCGCCTACAAAGATCGGAGCAAACAGCTCAAGCTCATTCCGCCGGTTGAGATCGCAACCGGGCCCGTGATGGAGAACGTGCTCGAGGGCGATGCCGTCGATCTAACGCGCTTTCCGGCGCCACGCTGGCACGAGCACGATGGCGGGCGGTACATCGGCACGGCCGACATGGTGATTACGCGCGATCCCGACACGGGATGGGTCAATGTCGGAACCCATCGCGGATGCATCCAAAGCAAGGATCGGCTGTCGCTGTGGCTGCTCGGCGATCGTCACAACCGCATGATCGCTTCCAAGTACTGGTCGCGCGGCGAACCCTGTCCCATTGCGGTGGTGTTCGGATGCGATCCGGTGCTATGGACCGCCGCGCCGAGTCCCACGCCGCCCGGAGTTTCCGAATACGACGTCGCGGGCGCGCTTCGCGGCGAGCCGGTCGAAGTGATCCGCGCGCCTGAAACCGGCCTGCCGATCCCTGCCTACGCCGAGATCGTCGTCGAAGGCGAGATGCCGCCGATCGAGGAAGAGTCGGCGATGGAAGGTCCGTTCGGTGAATGGCCCGGCTATTACACGCATACCGGGCCTGAGACCGTGGTGCGCGTCAAGCGCATCATGCATCGTAATAACCCGATCCTGATGGGCGCGCCGCCGATGATCCCGACGACCACGCCGGGCTACCAGGCGGTGCCGCTCGCCGCCGCGGTTGCCACCTGGGAACACCTTGAGAACGCCGGCGTACCAAATATCCGCGGCGTCTGGGCGTTCGCGCGCAACCTGATGATCGTCGTCTCGCTGGAGCAGCGCTATGAAGGGCAGGCGATGCAGGCGTTGCTCGCTGCAACCGGACGCCGGCGGATCGGCGGGATGGAGCGCTATTTCGTCGTTGTCGATGAAGACATCGATCCGTCCGACCTGAACCAGGTGTTGTGGGCGATGTGCACGCGGACCGATCCGGCCGAGTCGATTCAGATTTTGCGGACGCGCACCACCGACATCGATCCGCGGCTGTCGCCGCAGAAGCGTGCTGCGAAGGACTTTTCGATGGGCATCATGCTGATCGATGCGTGCAAGCCCTACGGCTGGAAGGATGAGTACGCGCGCTCGAATCGCTTCGACGACGCGTACCGGGCGGAGCTGCGCGAGCGCTGGAAATCGAAGCTGGCGCTTTAGGCTGAAGCGGTGCGCCTCAGGGCTTGATCGCGACCGCCTCGATCTCGATCAACCAATCCGGTTGAGCGAGTTGTTTCACGACCACAGCGGTGCTCGCCGGCAGCTCCTCGCCGAACACCTCGCGCCGCGCCTCCATCATCTGGCCGAACGTGCTCTCATCAGTCAGGAAGGAGGTGATCTTCACGACGTCCTTAAGGCTCGCGCCGGCCTTCTCGAGCACCGCAGCAACGTTGCGGAATGCCTGATGCGTTTGCGCCTTGATGTCGCCCGGGCCGACCAGTTGGCCATCGGGTCCCAGCGCCACTTGGCCGGAGACGAAAATCATCTGCCCGTGACGCACTCCCTGTGAGAGCGGATAGACGTCGTCCCATGTCCATCCCGGATCGATCTTCTCCTTGCGAGCTGCCTTGATCGCCGGTTTCACCGCGCTCTTCGGTCGGACTATGCGCTGCTTGGCTCTACTGCCGGCCTTCTTTGGTTTGCGGTTCGTCGCTGCCATCGGAGACCTCCTTACGCGTTTCGTTCAGGTGCTGATTGAAAGATCAACCGGGCAATGATCGCGCCGACTACCGCCAGAATCGCTGCAGCGGTGGCCTTGGACCATCCAGATGACCATAGCGGGATCGGCAGCAGCGCGATCAAGACAATCGCGACAATCAGTCCGATTCCGGCGCCTATCCATGACGATACGTTGCGAGCCGGCAAAGCGGGACGAGGCGCCGATGGCTTCGGTGCGACCGCGGGCGGCGGGGCCGCAATTTTCCGAGTCTCCGTTTTCGTAGCTTCAAAACGCGCTGCGACATTGCGGGCGAACGCCGCCACGGTCGCATCAGCCTGTTTGCGGATCAGCGGTTCGCCGAATTCGCCCAGCTTGCCCAAAAACCGCACCTCGGCCTGCACGACCATCTCGGTGAGGTTCGGCGCCTTCTCGATCAGGCTCATAGTGGCGTTGACGCGGGTGCCGCCGCCGATGCGTCGATCGTTGCCTTCGGCGCGTCCGATGGCCCGGTAGTTGGCCTCGTCGCGCTCCTGGATCGTCATCGTGCCGTTGAGCGCGAGATTGATCGGTCCGAGCTTGACCTTCAAAACACCGCGATAAGTGTCGGCGCCATCGGCGGTGACGTTTTCGACGCCCGGCACGCAGGTCGCCATCTCCGGCACGTCCATCAGAAAACGCCACAACCTTTCGGGCGCGACTGGAATCTCGCAGCGCTGTTCGAAGTTCATATGACCGCGCCACCGGCCGCAGCTATCGCATCGCCCAGCGCGCGCCGGACGAAAACGATCGCCATGTCACGCTTGTATGGAACCGAGCCGCGAAAGTCAGCGATCGGATCGACGATGGCGCCGACCAGCGCCGCCGCTTGTTCCAACGTTTTGCGGGTCGGCGCTTGGCCACGGAGCGCATCCTCGACGACCCGGGCATGGAGCGGCGTCGAAGCTGCCGCGCCGAGCGCGACTCGCGCATCGGCGATTGTGCCGTTATTAAGAGCGACTCTCGCCGCCACTGAGACCGTCGCATAATCATCGGCGGTCTGGGGAAGAAATTTCAGATATGCCGAACCAGTCGTGCGCGCAGAAGGTGGAATCGCGATCCCAGTTACGATTTCATCGGGCTGCGTCACGGTTTCGTAGTAGCCGGTGAAGAATTGATCGATCGGTACTTCGCGTTCACCCTTCGGCGATCTCAGTTTGACGCGCGCATCGAGCGCGATGAGCGCGGGCGGGAGATCCTGGTTCGGATCGGCGTGCACGACAGCGCCGCCGAGCGTCGCCATCGTGCGGATCCGAATGGTCGCGACGCGGCGCGCAGCCTCCGCTAGCAGCGGCGCATGCTCGCGCACGATCGGCGAGCTCTCGAGCGTGCGATGGGTGCAGAGCGCGCCGATCAGGAGATTCTTGCCGTCATCGAGGTTAACATCGGCAAGTCCGGCGAGGCGGCGCAGACTCACCACGCAGCCCGGATTTACGAGGCGTTGTTTCATCAGATTGACCAGCCCCGTGCCGCCGGCGATCAGCTTCGCCTCTTCGCCATGGCGGACGAGCGTGGCGAGCGCCTCCTCGATCGTCGCTGGTTCGATGTAAGTGAATGCGTTCACGGTTCCGTTTTTTCCGCGGCCGCCGCCTGGATTGCCTCGATAATCTTGTAATAGCCGGTGCAACGGCAGAGGTTACCCATCATCCATTCCTTGATCTGCGCCGGCGTCGGATGCGGGTTCGCATCGAGCAGTGCTTTTGACGCCATGATCTGGCCGGGCGTGCAGACGCCGCACTGGAAGCCGCCGTAATCGATGAACGCCTGTTGGAGCGGATGGAGCCGGTCGCCTTCCGCCAGTCCCTCGATGGTCGTGACCTCGCCGCCGTCCGCCATCACGGCGAGCGCCAGACACGAGCTTACCGGCTGTCCGTTGAGCAGCACGGTGCACGCGCCACATACTCCGACGCTGCATCCTTCCTTCGTGCCGGTCAGGCCGAGATCGTAACGGAGAAAATCGACCAGCAGACGATGGTCGGGAATCTCGCGAGCGACGGGATGGCCGTTGACGCGCACCTGGATGTTTTTCAATTGCGTTTCTCCATTGCGCGCAGCGCCGTGTAGATCTTCTCCGCCGTGATCGGCAGGTCGGTCAGACGGACGCCGACCGCGTCGAACACCGCGTTCGCGATCGCGGCCGGCGGCGGCACATTGCTCAGCTCGCCGATTGATTTTCCGGCGAAGGGGCCGGGTCCGGTTTGGCTTTCGACCAGCACCGTCGTGAGTTCCGGAATATCCATCGCGGTCGGCAGCTTGTAATCGCCGAGATGAGCGGTGGTTACGGCGCCGTCCCGCAACAACAGATGTTCGCTCATCGCCTGCCCGAGGCCTTGCACCAGTCCGCCCTCGATCTGTCCCTGATGCGTCAGCGGATTGATTACCGTACCGACATCGTGCGCGCTGACCATTCTCCGGACGCGAACCTGGCCGGTCTCTCGATCGACTTCGACTTCCGCGACCTGCGCTACGTAGCACGTCACGTCCGGATGTCCGGCGGCCACGTAGGAGCCGCTGCGGGTGAGCGGCAGAGCCTCATGTTCGGCCGCCCACGCCACGAGCGATTTCCAATCGAGCTCGCGGCCGTCGCTCGCGATGAACCGTCGCGCGCGCATCTGGACCTGCTCGGATGTGCAATTGAAATGGCGCGCCGCCAACTCGATGAGCGCGCGCTTCATCTCGCTCGCCGCAATCAACGTCGCGCGCCCGGCCATATGAGTGAGGCGGCTGCCGCCGGCGCCTTCCTCCCATTCGGCCGTGTCGGTATCCCCCTGGCATACGATCACGTCGGCCAGTGGCGCCTGCAGCTCTTCAGCGACCACTTGGGCAAGCACCGTGAACGATCCAGTGCCGGTATCAGCCGCTCCGGTGATCAATATCAGCTTCCCATCGCGATCGAGCGAGAGCGTTGCTCCCGAGGTTCCGAACGCTCCCGGCGCGCGTTCGTAGATTCCGATCCCCCTTCCGACATTGGGTGGCTTGGGCGAGTTCCATTTCGCGGCGTCGGCTGCGGCGGTCAGCGTCTCGCCGCATCGGATGTGATGAAACCGTTCGCCCATGGCCGATTCATCTCCCTCGACCAGCACGTTGCGCAGCCGAAACTCGAGCGGATCCATCCCGAGTTCGCCCGCAATCATATCCATATGGCTTTCGACCGCGAACGTGGTTTGCGGCGCCCCCGGCGATCGGAAATGGCCGCGCGGCACGGTATTCGTGTAGACGCGCAGCGACTCGATTTCGATGTGCGGGATACGGTAAGGGCCGGCCGCCGAATGCACGCTGCCGTGCAGGAAATGCAGTGGAATAAATGCGCCGTACGCGCCGCAATTGAAGATAAGCTTGGCCTGATGCGCGATGATTGTGCCGTCGCGGGTAACGCCGGTGCGCAGCGAGATTACGCCCGAATGACGCGGATTCCCGGCCGTCAGCTCCTCGGTGTAGTTCATCACCATCCTGACCGGTCGGCGGCTCGCGCGCGCGAGAAAATAGCAGAGCGCGCTGTCCATCAATGAGCCTTTGCCGCCGAAGTCGCCGCCGATCGAGGTCGGATTGACGCGCACGCGCTCTTCCGGCACGCCAAAGGCGGCGGCGAGTTGCCGGCGCGCGATGAACGGCGTCTTATTGGAGATCCAGATATCAATCTTTCCGTCGGGTCCGATCGCGGCCGCGCAGGCGTGCGGCTCGATGTAACCCTGATGCACCGGCGGCACGACGAAGGTGTGCTCGAAAATCCGTTCGGCAGTCGCCATGCCCTGCGCGAGGTCGCCGCGGCGATAGATGCTCTGCGAGCAGACGTTGGCAAATGGATGATAGCGGCTCTCGCCGCCGATCGGCGGAATTGGCGGATGTTCGTAGCGTTCAGGATGCTCGTGGATGAGGGGCGCGTCGGGAGCCATCGCCTCGATCGGATCGAACACCGCCGGAAGTTCTTCGTATTCGACGTCCACCAGGCTAAGCGCCTCATCCGCAGCGTCCGGCGTTTCAGCGGCGACTGCAACGACTTTCTCCCCGATGAACCTCACGCGATCGCGCGCCAGCACGGGAATATCGCGCAGAAATCGCCCGATGCGCACCTCGGGCAGGTCGGCGCCGCTGATTACCGCGTGGACTCCGGGCACGCGGCGCGCGGCAGACAAATCGATCGAGACGATGCGCGCGTGCGGAAACGAACTGCGCAGGGCGCGCCCCCAAAGCATCCCGGGAAGCGTGATATCTGCGCTGTAGCGGGCCCGCCCGGTCACCTTGGCCGGGCCTTCGACATGGCCGGCCGACTGGCCGATACTGCGCGGGCCTTCCATCACGGCTTTTTCCACTCACCCTCCGGGTTGCCTGGAAATCGCTGCAAATCTCAGCTTCTAGCGCTACAGATTCAGAATGACAACCGGGGTCTGCGGCACGCCCGTGACTGTCGTACAGCGCTGGAATTCGATATTGATCGACGGTCGAATCGTGAGCGACCAAAGGAATTGACAATGGCGATCCGTAGTGGCCGGGAGTTCGTCGAAAGCCTGCGCGATGACCGGGTGGTGTATGCGAATGGCGAGCGAATCGCAGATGTAACCGAATATCCGCCGTTTCGCGGCGCGCTCATGTCGCTCGCGGCGCTGTACGACCTTCAGAATGAGCATCGCGCGGAACTGACGTTTGCCTCGCCTTCGACGGGCCAGCCTGTCGCTGCGAGTTACCTGATGGCGCGGACCGTGGAGGAGGTTGAATTTCGTCGCCGGGCGGAGCAGATGCGGGCGGACTTCACGTACGGCCTGATGGGACGGATGCCGGACTTCTGCAACGCTATGGTCACCGATTTCGCAAGCGGCGCGGCGGATCTCGGCGTGCGCGAGCCCCGCTTCGGCGACAACATCACTCGCTATTACGAGCTCTGCCGCGAGAACGATCTCTGTCTCACGCACACGCTGATCGATCCCCAGGTCGATCGCGCGCGCGGGCCGGCCGAGCAGACCGACCCGTTTCTGACGATGCGTCCCGTGCGCGAAACAGACAGTGGCGTCATCGTTCGCGGCGCCAAGATGCTGGCGACCCTTGCGCCGCTATCCAACGAACTGCTGGTTGGTCCCTTCCTGCCCCGGCGCCCGGGCGAGGAGGATTATGCGCTCTGCTTCGCTATTCCCAACCACACTCCGGGGCTGAAGTTCATCTGCCGGGAGACCTACGACGACGGCCGCGGCCGTTTCGATCGGCCGCTGACCTCGCGCTACGACGAACAGGACGCGCTCGTGATCTTCGAGGACGTGCTGGTGCCGTGGGAGCGGATGTTCATCTATCGCGATATCGATATCTACAACAGCGTCACCGGGCGTCGGCTGGGCTATACGCAGCTTCAAGCCTGCATCCGCGGCCTCGCGAAGCTAAAATTCCTGGCCGGCCTTGCCTGTCATATCGCCGAGGCGATTGGCCGCAGCGACGCGCTTCATTTCCGCGCGCAGCTCGGCGAACTGGTGGCCAACGTCGAACTGGTGAGCGGGCTGGTTCGGGCCGGAGTGCCGGAGCTGGTCGATGCGAAGAGCGAGCTCAGGCCGCCGCGCGCCCTGTCGGCGACTTTGTGGGTCCTGATTCCACAGGTGCAGGTGCGCGCGATTCAGTTGATTCGCGAGATGAGCGGCAGCGGTCTCATCCTGACCCCCACCCAGAAGGACTTTGAGAACCCCGAAATCGTCGGCCATCTCGAAAAATACCTGCGCGGCAAGAGCCTCTCGGCGCGGGAGCGGGTCCAGCTCTTCAAACTCGCATGGGATCTGATAGGCGAGCCGTTTGGCAGCCGCCAATTCCAGTACGAATGGTTCTACGCGGGCGATCCGTACTTCACGCGCGCGCGCTTTTACGAATTGCCGGTCGTGCAGGAGTATAAAGAGATCGTGACGAAGCTGCTGCGCAGCAACGGCATCGAATAAGAAGCGTGAACGTGGGGGTCAGCTTCGGCGTCTTTAAAGGAGAGCGTCATCATGAACGCAAGCTATTTTTGCAGCGTGCCGTATGCCGCTGAAGTGAAGAATCGGGACTGGCCGACGCCGCCCGCGCTCTGCGATCGGGCGACCAGCGCGAAAACGATGAACCGCGCGATAGAGCAGGCGCTCTTCGCCGAGGAACTGGGCTTCGACTGGGTCAGCGTCTCCGAGCATCACTACTCGCCGCGCATCCTCACGCCGAGTCCGATGATCTTCGCGGCTGGTCTGACGCAGCGGATGAAGCGCGCGCGTATCGCGCTTCTGGGTCCGCTGATGCCGCTGTCGAATCCGATCCGCGTGGCCGAAGAGCTGGCGATGCTCGACGCGATGAGCGGCGGGCGAATCATCGTGCTGTTCCTGCGCGGCACGCCCAACGAAATTCTCACCTATCGGAACAATCCCGACGAATCGCGCGAGATGACGCAGGAAGGCGTCGAGCTAATCCTGCGGGCATGGACGGAGCCGCAGCCCTTCGGATGGGAGGGACGTTACTTCAATTTCCGCACCGTCTCGGTATGGCCGCGCACAGTCCAGGAGCCGCATCCGAAGGTCTTCACCTCCGGCAATGGTCCCGACTCGGTGCAGTTCGCCGCGCGCAATCGCATCGGGCTGGCACTCTCGTTTCTCCCGCTGTCGGCTGTCAAGCAACGCGTCGAACTGTACCACGAGGAGGCGGCGAAAGAGGGATGGCAGCCGACCGCCGACGATGTTCTCTATCGCTTCTTCGCGCATGTGGCCGAATCCGATGAGCAGGCCGCGCGCAACATCGGCGGCGCAAAAGTCGATCTGCGCACGCTCTTCAACATCAACCAGGGCGTCGTCGATGCGGTCACCGGCAATCGTCCGGAAATGCGCGAAATCGAGTCGCCGTTCCTGTGCGGCGGGCCGGCGACGGTGCTCGATCAGATCGGCGAGTTGCGCGCAGCAGGCGTCGGCAACATGGATATGTCGTTCGTCTGGCCGACGGTGTCATATGAACAGCAGCTCCGCTCGATGGAAGTGATGGGCAGGAGCGTCCTGCCGCAGATCCATAATCTTTGATGCCGGGTAATCGAGAAGGAAGGAAGCATTTGGATGGCGCAGACCAGAGAGCATGATGAATCCGCACGCAGCGCGACGTTTGAGATCGACGGCGTCCGCTTCGGCGTGCGCGAAGCGGGAAACGGCCGTCCGGTGGTGGTGTTTGGTGACGAGGCGCAGGCGAAGGCGCTGGCCGACGGCCTCGCCACGCACAATCGCGTTCTTGCGATGGAGGTCTTCGAGGCGGGAGCATTGCGCGCGAATCAATTGGCGCAAATCGCCGCACGGGCGGTTACGCGCATCGGTCTCGAGCGATTCAGTGTGATTGGAATTTCGAGCGGCTCATCGCTTGCGCTAGCGCTGGCCACCTTGGCGCCAAATCAAATCGACAAGCTCATCCTGCTTTCGCCGCCGCGCATGGCGGAATTCGATGCGCAAATCAGTGCGAATCTGGGCCAGGTTACGGCGCCGACGCTGGTGATGGTCGGCACGCGCGATCGCTCGGGCGCAGCGGAAACGATGCGCACGCTGCGCGAGAAGCTCCCCGCCTGCCAGTTGCTCTTCGTCTATGGCGCCGGCCGCGCACTTATCACCGATCGTCCCGACGCGTGCCTGTCGCCGATCAACGAGTTTCTTGAGCGCGGAATCGAATACGTGGTCTGCCACGAGAGCCAGGTGATTCGACGGTAAACGGCGCTGCCGGCAGCCGCTTAACGCCGAACCAGCTCGGGCATGATTTTGCTCGCGAACAGGTCGAACGAGCGGCGCGCGTGCGCCGCGGTCATGTTTCCCCACGCAAACGCGAGGATCACGTAGTCGGGTTTCGTCACCTCGAGATGCTGCGCCAGTTGATCGCGCACCGCCCCGACCGATCCGACGATCGCGATGCCACGCTTGACGGCGACCTCGAGGTCGTCGGTATGCGCAATCCATTTGACGTGATTGTCGCTCCAGAGTTTTTCGGTGTTGTTGTAGTAGGCCTGCCACGCGCTTTCGCCGATGGTTCTCGCTTCGCGATCTGAATCCGCCACGAAGAAGTGACGGATAATGCCTGCGGTCGCCGCGCCTTGCGGATTGGCGTTCAGCGCTTCATCGATACCGCGGGCGCGAACCTCGCGATAAAGAGCAGTCAGTCGCCCGACGTTCTCGCTCTGGCCGAGGAAGACGACATTCAATCCATGTTGCGCCGCGAACGTAGCCCCGTCCTCGTTGTTCGCTCCGTACCAGAAACCGGGATTGGGCGTCTGGAGCGGCCGCAACTCCATCGGCACGTTCTCCAAGGCATAGAAACGACCGTGATGGAGCAGATGCGGGTTGCGCAACCCCTTGAGAATCACCTCCAGCGCTTCCTGGAACCGCGCCCGCGATTCGAGAATCGGCACGCCGAAGTAGGCGAGTTCATACGGCGAGATGCCGCGGCCGACGCCGATTTCCAGCCGTCCGCCGCATAGATGATCGAGCGTGCAAATCTCTTCGATCAGCCGAATCGGATGATAGAGCGGCAGCAGATAGACCATCGGGCCGAGCCGAATTTTGGTGGTGCGCGCGGCCGCCGCGGCCAGCAACAAATTCTGCGATGGCGCCATGCTGAGCGGCGTGAAGTGATGCTCCGCGACGTGATAGCCCCAGATACCTGCGCGGTCCGCCGCTTCGATCAACGCGAGGCGCTCCTGGAGAAGCTGATTCAGTGGACCGCCGCTGCTGGTCCGCTCGACATGATCGAAGATTCCGAACCTTAACTCTCTCACATCGCGCCTCACCCGGTTTGGATTATCAGTGACTAGCACAATCGCGAAGCCCTTTGCTAAGTACAATCCGGAGGGCGCGAACGATGACTTACAGCGTCGTCAAAAGCCGCTGGGCGAAAGCGAATCCCGGGCTTGGCACGGGACCGGTATCCGTTGAGCGGTATATCTCGCCCGGTTCTTCGAACTGGAGCGCGACCGAATTTTCCGCCGTACTTGGTTGAATGTCGGCCGCGTCGAGTAATTGCCCGGACCGGGCGATTACGTCGTGAAGGAAATCGCGATCTGCAAAGAGTCGATCCTTCTGATGCGTGGCGCGGATTGAGTCGTGCGCGGATTCCATAACGTCTGCTCGCATCGTGGGAACCAGCACGATCGAAGAGTTGCGCGCGTTTTACGATGCGATCACGCCGCGCATCGAAGCGATCGGCGCCTACCTGAATCAGTTCGCGCTCGACGAGATACCGGGCGAGGCGCGCTCGTTGCTGTACCTGTCACTTTCGTGGACCGAAATCGCGAGCGCGGTCGAAATCTACAAACAGCCGACGGTCATCAACGGCCTCGATCCGCGGCGCTTCGCGCGCCTGAAAGAATGATCAGTCGAGCGGGAAGACCTTGCGGAACGGCTTGATCTCGACGCGCTCCAGCACGCCGCCCGTCATGAACGGGTCTTTCGCGAAATAATCCTTCACCGCCGCCTCGTTCTCCATGTCGACGACGACCAGCATCCCGCTGCCGTCCGTGAACGGTCCGCCGAGCAGCAGCTTGCCTTTGTCCAGCAGTTGACGGACGTGCGCGAGATGCTGCTCGCGGAGCTTGAGCCGCAACTCGGCGACGTTGGGTTTGTCGTATCCGATAATCGCAAACAGCATGACTCTCTCCGTCTTTATTTCAGCAGTTGCTTGCTCCGAGATGGTCAGCCGGCCTTCGATTCCGCAACGTCATAACCTGGTGACATCGGCCCGCCGGTTGTCTTTCTTGTAAGGCGCTGGAGCGACGGTCGCGCGAATCTCGCGCTGCGGCTCTCCGGGGTCGCCCCAAACGACCGTGACCTCCGTGCCGGGCGCGCTGTATTCCACGTCGATGGTGCATAGCGAGAGCATCTGGCGAAAATAGTAACTGTAGCCGCGTGAGGTGGCGACGCCGACGACTTTGCCATCCTTGGTCACCTTGTCAGCGTACATGAAGCCGCGCTGATCGCGCGGCATATCCATGTAATGATACGGCTTGCCGGCGCGAAACAGTGAGGCATAGACATCCACCACGTCATCGGCGTTCCACACCAGGGTCCGCATCGTGCGACGCGGATGTTCAACCTCGGCCTCCAGCGCGGCACGCCCGCAAAAGTCATGGTCGAATCTGATTCGGTTCGCCCATCCCAGCTCCACCGGGCTCCGATACCATGCGCTTATCTCGTCGGCCTCGAAGCTGCCGGCAATATTGAAGGTCACCGCATAGGCGGGCATCGCGGCCTTGAACTCCGCCAAATAGTCTTTCATGTCCGGCTCGAAGATCGCAGGTAAATAGTCTGTCACGATGGTCGGAAAGCAGGCTTCGAGATGGTTGATGAAGACCGCGCGGCCGCCGAGTCTGCGGATGCCGAATTCGCGCCCTGCCTCGATTATTGCATCATAGATCTCGCGCGCATAAACAATCGGCCCCTGCAGCTCATATCCAATCTCGCCGGCCATTCCCTGGCGCAGCGCGTGGACCTCGCGTCCGTTGATTCTAATGGTTCCTGAATGCATGAACCGGATGTCACGCACGCTGGTTCCGGATGCCTTTTCGACCACGTGTATCGCGTTTGGACCTGAAACCTGGAACTTGAACCAGTCGTCGGGCTCCGAAGTGGCGTCATAGTGCCCATGCCGCAAATTGTAGTCGGCCCAGAAGCAGCCGCGGCCAAACAGCATAAACTCGTCTTCCGCGAGCCGGCTCAATATCCCCTCGTGGATTACCTTGCCGTCCGCATTGCAGTGGATTACGTGCTTCGCTTGTTTGATTGCGAACTTGGCGAAGCTGTTGACCGAGATGTCGGAAAACAGCTTTAGCGTGCCCGGGCCTTTGAAGCGCCTCTGCCATAGGAACGACCAATCCCCGATATAGCAGGTCTCCTTCCACGACATGCTCTCGTCGATCCAGTCGGTATATTCCGGAAGGCCCCAGCGAACGGTAAAGTACCCTTCAGGGGTGGTCCGCAATTCTTTAGGATTCATCGCAAACCGCTTCAGCCTCCGGTTCTTCGGCGCTCTCTAAATTGCCGCCACTAGCCGCGCCGGCGAGAGCATCCGCTCGTTGATGCCCGAATCCGCGAGGTCCGATGGAATCCCCTTGCGTGTCGCGAGGCTGGCGCACAAACGGCCCATCGCGGGCGAGGTTTCGATCCCGTAGCCGCCCTGTCCGGCGAGCCAGAAAAATCCGTCGACCTTGGGATCATAGCCGACGACGGGCAGGCCGTCGGCGACGAAGGACCGCAGCCCCGCCCAGCGCCTGATGATGTGCGTCACCGGAATCCGCGCCGCGGCCTGGATGCGCTCGACGGCGATCGCGACATCGAGGTCGTCCGGCTGCACGTCGCACGGTTCCATCGGCGTTTCGTCAGCGGGCGACGCGAGAATCCGGCCTGCATCGGGTTTGAAGTAAAAGCTTTCGCCAACATCGTGAACCGAAGGCCAGCGCCGCGTGTCGATCTCCGCCGGCGGATCGAAGATGAACGCCGTGCGGCGTTTCGGTACGAGGCCGACCGGCGCCGCGCCTGCGAGCGCGGCGACCTTGTCGCACCAGGCGCCGGCGGCGTTGACGATCACTGGCGCCGAGAATTCGCCGGCCGCCGTGTGCGCCGTCCAGAAACCGCTTCGAAAATCGAGTCCGCGCAACTCCGCATTCGTGACCACCGCGCCATTGCGGCTCCTCAGCCCGCGAAGGTAGCCGTAATGGACCGCGTGCACGTCGATGTCCATCGCTTCGGGATCGAGTATTGCGCCCGCTATGTAATCCTCGCGCAGCACGGGGACCATCGCGCGCGCTTCGCGCGCATCGACACGCCGCACCGCGCCGACCGTCCGTATTGATTCCCGGAAAGATCGCTCGAGCGCATCAGTCTGGTCGGCGCGCGCGATGAACATCATACCGCGCGGCGTGAGCAGCGGCGCGTCGGCAAATCCGGCGGGCGGATCGAGGAAGAATGCCCGGCTCGCGCGCGTGATGGCGCGCACCGCCTCGGGACCGTGCGTCTGGACGTACAGCGCCGCCGACCTCCCGGTCGAGTGATAGCCCGGATGGCTCTCGCGTTCGATCAGCAGCACTCGCGCGCGGTGCGAGAGCGAGAAGCCGGCGGATGCGCCGGCGATGCCGGCGCCCACCACGATGAAATCGTAGCGCTCCATCGTTACGACGCCCCGTCTACGAGGTACCTCAGTGCCAGCGTGGCTGGGTTTCGGTCAATGACTCGAGCTCCTTGGCCCATCCTTTACTCAGCGGCACGAGGAAAAACTGCACGATCCGCCGATTACTGAAAAGCCAGCGGCCGTCGACCAGTTCGTATTCGTCGTAAATTTTACCACATCCGATCAGGCTCTCGCCGTTGCGCACGGCAAGATTGTCGAGCCAGCACCATCCCCGTGCATGCGTCTTGTCGAGAAATTCGATGTAGTGGTTGGTGAAGAACGGCTTCACGCAAAACGGCCAGGTGCCGGTGTAGTGTTTCTTGATGGCCTCGTGGCCCTTGTGGATGCCCCAGCCGAGATAGGTGAAATCGACCGCCCCATCCTTGGTGAACAGGTTCGCCATCGCGTCCGCGTCGCGCCGCAGGATGCATTCGCCGTAGGCGTAAGTCAGCGATTTGATCTGCTCGCGATTCCAGAGTTCTTCGACCTTTTCTTCCAGAGTTTTTTCCACGAACCGTTCCTCCGAGCGTCGATATTTTACGTATCGCTTATCGGACCGCGGGCCCGCTTTGTCAATCAACGCATCGATTGTCCACTCGCGCGATCGGCACGCGTGAAAAGAAAAGCGCCGCCGATCTTTCGACCGGCAGCGCTTTTGTCTCGACGAACGTCCTCCGATCACTTCGGCGTGTAAGCGATCGTAGATCCGGCTGGCGCCGATTTCGACTGCGGCACGCGCTGCTTCTGCGCCGCCGCCGGACGCATCACGAAATCGAAGTTGAGGTAGTAATACGGCTTGTCCATCCTGCGGCCGTCGGGCGCAATGCCCGCAGGCTTTTTGACGTACTCGCGGATCAGCGAATCCTTCACGCCGAACACGGCATCGGAATCGATATACTTGTCGCCGGCGCTGAAAACATGTGTCACCAGTCGCTCCTGACCCGGCGCGCGCAGCATGAAATGGACGTGCGCAGGACGGTACGGATGGCGGCCTTGCGCGCGCAGCAACTCGCCCACCGGACCGTCGGTCGGGACCGGGTAGAAGATCGGCCGAATGGTCCAGAATCGAAAGCCGCCGCCGGCATCGGTCTTGAGCACGCCGCGCCCGCCGAAACCGCCGATCTTGTCGAGCTGCTGAACGTCGTAGTTGCCGATGCCGTCGGAATGCCAGACGTCGACGGTTGCGCCCGCGATCGGCTTGCCGTCGACCGCCCTTACCGTGCCCTCGACATACATAGGCTCGCCTTCGAGCTTGCCCGTGAGATCTTCGCCGTTTTTGAACTCGGGCGGATTGTTGACATAGAACGGGCCGAACACTGTGCTCTCGGTCACGCCCTTCATGGGCGGATGATTGATCGCATCGACCAGCATCGAGACGCCGAGCACGTCCGACAGCAGGATGAACTCCTGGCGCTTGTCGTCGCACTTCTGGCCGGTGCGGGTCAGGAAATCGATCCCGTAGGCCCACTCTTCTTCGGTCGGACGGATTTCACGGATGAAGTTATGAAGATGCCGCACCAGCGCCTCGCTGATCTGTTTCGTGCGAGGCTCGGAACAGTTCGAGAACCGCTCAATGACGGCGGCGGTGATGGTATTTTCGTCGAAATTGCGCATCGTCGATCTCCGCTCCTCTCGATATGCAGTCGGCGTCCGGCAGGTCGCCGTTTGCTGCTCTTGAGGTTACTACGTTTCCGAGACCGGCATCCACCGTCGCGATCCGCGGACACAAGGCTCCCGCGCATCCATCTCTGCGGCCCGCGCCGCGGGAGCGACCCTGAGCGCATCGGGGAGGATCGGCAAAATCATGCGGCTTGCGAGTGCCGAAGCATCGAGTACGAACTGCCGCGCCGGTCCCCATCCAAGCCCGAAATCGTCGCGAAGCTTTGGCGGCATCAGCCCGACCGAGGCGAACCCGATGATCGAGGTTCCGAGCGCAGTCGGCATCGGCACGTTAGGCCGGAGAATATGCCTCGCCAGTTCGCGCGCCGTGTCACCCACCGCAATCGGCCCCGCGTAAATCATCCGGTCGATGTAGTCGCGGAAATCGCGGAGATTCCGAGGGATCACCGAATCGGGAATTCCGTAGAGTCGCGCGATCTTCGTGCTTCCCTGGTAGTAAAGCTCCTGCTCCGCCGTGGAGAGTTCGCGGACGAAGACGCGGAAAACCAGCATCGACGTATCAACCAGCGTTGCGTGAACCCAGAACAGCAGCTCGGGGTCGTTCGCGTAGTATCGCGCGCCGGCTCGATAATCTCCCGTACGTTCATGAAGCGCGCCCCGCACACCGGCGTGAATCGAGCGAAGCTGGTCGGCAGCACTGCGCGCTTCGCCGGCCGTGCCGAACAGAATGATCGCCATGGTTTCCATCGTGCGGCGCAGCCGTCCCATCGGATCTTCGCGAAAGCGACTGTGACGATCGACCGCGGCGGCGATCAGCGGATGCGCGATCTGCATCAGCAGACTTCGCGCAGCGCCGAGGATCAGGATGCGTTCGCGATTCACCTGCCAGTTGATGCCCGAGATGTCGAACAAGCGTGCATCCCGCGGCTTCAGGGAGCGGGGCGAAGCTGACCGCTTCGCGCCGCGCCGGATGGCTCGCGCGGATATGCCGCTTGTCCGCGGTGCTTTGCGATGCTGAGGTCTATTCACCGGGCCGACCTCGCGCTTTTATTGCTTCAGATTCCGATCACGAAGGCGCAACTCGTGGTGGCGCTGCCGCCGATGTTAAGCATCGCGAAACGTTTCGCGCCCTCGACCTGGTAATCGCCAGCGGTGCCGGTCACCTGCCGGTATGTGTCGAGCATCTGGCGCACGCCGGTTGCGCCCACCGGGTGGCCCGCGCCGATTAGCCCGCCGCTCGGATTGATCGGGAGACGCCCGCCGAATTCGATCGTGCCGTCCTCGATTGCTTTCCACGATTCGCCGGGCGCGGTGATGCCGAAATGATCGATGGCCATGTATTCGGAAGTCGTAAAGCAATCGTGCGTTTCGATGCCGGAGAGTTCGTTGACCGAAGCGATGCCCGCGCGCTGGAAGGCATCGAGGATCGCCTGGCGCGTGTGCGGCAGAACATACTGATGATCGCGGCTTTCGCGGACCTTGGCGGCAAATTCAATCCGCGCCGTATGATGGCCCCATCCGAGGATGCGCGGAATTTCCGCGATCGGGCGATGGCGGCGCGCCGCGTAGCGCTCGGCGTACCTCGCCGAGGCGAGAAACAGGACCGCCACGCCGTCGGTAACCTGCGAGCAATCGCGCACCTTGAGCCGTCCCGCGACCGGCTGAGCCATCTTGCCCGCCTGCTTGGGGTCGTTCTCGGGAATGGGCCAGTTGCGGGTTTGCGCGAGCGGATTGCGTCGCGCATTGGCGAAGTTCAATTTCGAGATGCGTTCGAGATATTCATCCTTCAGTCCGTAACGCCGGTCGTATTCATCGCCGAGTTGCCCGAACAGGCTCGGAAACGGGTAGGGCTTGCCCTTGCATTCGCGCTCGTACCATCCCGCGGTGCCAAGAAAATCACCGCCAGTGGCGGTGTCGACCGTTTTCATCTGTTCGAGGCCGACGACCGCCGCGAGATCGTAGCGCCCGGCCTCGATTTCCGCCGCCGCGGCGAGAATCGCGATCGATCCGGAGGCGCACGCCGCCTCGTGGCGGCTGGTTGGAATTCCCGAAAAAGCCGAATCGGCTTCGAGAAAAAAAGCGCCGAGCTGCCCTTGATGGGCGTAAAGCTCGGCGGCGAAATTGCCGATATGAGCGGTTTCGATCTCGCGCGCCTCGATTGCGGTACTCTGCAGCCCCTCCGCGACCGTGTCGCGCATCACATCGACGAAATGCTTGCCCTCACGATTCCAGTTGCGCGCAAAATCGCTTTGCGCTCCGCCGAGGACGAAAACTGCTGGCTGCGTCACCGATCGATCTCCTGCGCAAATTTCCGGTTGATTATAGCAATGGCCGAGGTTCCCGCGCCCGCCCTCCCGCGTCAAAAATTAAGTAGCTCAATTCATCGGATCCGCGGTGGGCAGCTTAAGCATGAATTGGCCATGGTTTTCATACGCGGTGTCGCTGATGATCCAGTGCGTTCCCGCGGCCTGCAGATCGCGCAGGCATTTCTGCAGAATGTGATTCGAGCGCATCGCGCTGCCCGCGGCATAGCGGAACGCGGTTGTGGCGACCTCGAGCGCGATGTCGATCACATATGAACCTGACGCGCGCAGCGCGGCATGATCGCTCGGCGCGAGCGTTTCGCCGGCCGAGACGCGTGCCCACGCCTTTTCATACAGATCGAAGATCAGCGCCCGCGCCGCGCGCAGCTTGAGGTCCGCCTCGCCGAGCGTGCGCTGGAACACGGCCCGATTGATGAGCGAGCTTTGCTTCACGTACCCGCGGCTCTTCGCCGCCGCCAGCGCAACCACTTCATCGAGTGCCCGGCGCGCCACGCCCAGCGCAAATCCGGCGTTCTCATTGGCGATAAAGCCAGGAAACCCGAAGCGATACAGAGCGCCGCCGCGCTTGGGCACGGACTCGTTCGGCAACTGATGCGTGAATTCTTCGGGCACGAACAGATCCTTCACCGCATAATCGCAACTGCCTGTACCCTCCAGTCCCATCACGTACCAGTTGTCGATGATCTCCGCCTGCTCCTTCGGGAAGACGCAGAACCGGATGTCATGCGAGCCGGTACCACCCTCGATGAAACCCGGAACCGTAACGTAATCGGCATGCTTGATGCCGCTGCCATAGGACCATCGCCCGGTTAAGCGGTAGCCGCCCTTTTCGCGCACCAGCTTGCCGAGCACGAAGCCGCCGCCGCCGCAAAACGTTGGATAGCGATCGCCGGTATAGATCTTTTCCGCGCCGGCATCGGGCAGGAATGCGCCGCTCACGCCCATCGTTGCGGCGCCTACGAACAACCACCATCCGGCGGCTGAATCGATGTACGAGACGGCTTCGATCACATCCATCTGCGTCATCGGATCGGCTTCCGCGCCGCCCAGCACGGCGGGCGTCTTCAGCGAGATGATGCCGGTATCGCGCAGCGCAGCGACCGACGACGGCGGCAGCGTGCGGAGCTTCTCAGCTTCCCAGGAACCGGCCGCCAAAATGTCACGTACCTTTTCGACCTCGCTCAGCAGCGCGGCCCGCTTTGCCGCGCGTTCGGCAGGGAATTTCGACTTGATCTCTCGCACGCTCGATTAGTTCCTTACCAAAGATTTTTCGAGGCGATCCTGGCGCCTTCGGCCAGCGCCTCGAGTTTCAACCAGGCGACCGTCGGATCGCATCCCGACCATCCGACGAACGTGCCGAAGCCGCAGTCAGTCCCGGCGATCACCCGCTCCTTGCCGATAATACCTGCGAAGCGCTCGATTCGCTGCGCGACGAGCCGCGGATGCTCGACGTGATTGGTGACGCTGTCGATGACGCCCGGGATCAACGCCTTGTCATCGGGAAGTTTGATTTCCTCCCACACCTCCCATTCATGCTCATGGCGCGGATTTGCCGCCTCGGGATAGATGAACTTGGCGGTGGTCTTCAGCACCGGCTGAATGATTGCGCGCAACTCGACGTCGCGATGATGCGGACCGGCGTAATTGCCCCAGCATAGATGGAGCCGCATCTTCTCCGGCGGAATTCCGCGCGTCGCATGATTGAGCGCCTCTATAACCACGGGGATGTACTTTTTCTGATCCACGGGCCCCGGGCCGCTGGTGAAGCAATGCCCGGACATCGCGAGGTCCGGCGAATCGAGCTGCAGATCGAAACCGGCATCGACGATTGCCTTGTACTCGATCGCGAGCGCGTTGCTGATCGCTTCGAGATACTTCTCGAATGACGGGTAGTAACGATTCGGGAAGTTGAAGGTGACGTGACCCGGAGTCACCGCGCAGATGAAGGCGTCGTCAGTGCGCCCGCCGAGCGCGGTTTTGAAGTTGTCGAGATCCGCCTGGATTGCCGCGCGATCGCGCAGCTCGATAGGTCCGACGACGGCCGGTAGCAACACGTGCTGGCCCGCGTCGCTGTTGAAGATCTGTTGCGCGACGCCCGGAGCGTCAGCCAGGTCGGCAGCCCTGAACTCCGCCTTGTCTGCGAATCCGGTGTAGCGCTGCGCGACGTAGTTGCTGAACCCGGGCTTGCTCATTTCACCGTCGCTGATCAGATCGATCCCGACTTTGCGTTGACGTGTGACTACCTCATCGACGGCCTGCCGGACGCGGGCGGCGAGCTTCTTTTCGTCGACCGCCTTGCCGTCGAGCTTGTCCCACATCATGCGGACGAGATCGTCGGGTCGCGGCAGGCTGCCGGCGTGCGTCGTTCTGATTCGATCTTTGTTGAGTTGCATCGATGGCACCTTCGCCTTTTATTCGACGGGCGGTCTGTCCTTCCGGTTTGCGCGCCCGCTTACGTTTGCCTCTCCCATACCACGCCGTCAAGGCAAACCGCGCGGCTTTGCCAGTTCGCACGGCTTGAGTATCGTCATCCGAGATGCGCAAGTGGCTCTATGGCGGCGGCATCGGAGCGGCGCTGATCGTCGTCATCGCCGTCGCCTACGCCTTCTTCAGCCTGACCTCGATCGTCGCCGCGAATCGCGATCGGATTTTGAAGCTCGCCGGCGCGGCGCTCGGCCGTCCGGTTTTCATCAACGAAATGCGCGCGAGCCTCGGATGGGGCGTATCAGTCGAAATCACCGGCCTCAGGATCGCGGACGATCCTGCGTTTTCGCAGCTCCCGTTCTTTACCGCCGACGAGGTCTCGCTGCGCCTGAAATTCTTCCCGCTGCTCTTCGGCCGCGCCCGGTTCCGCCAACTCGACATTGTTCAGCCCGAAATTCGCGTGCTGCGCAATGCCAGCGGCGAGCTGAATCTCGGGACATTAGGCAATGCGCGCGAGAAAACCGCCGGAACGAAGGCATCGTCCAACAGCGCTTCCGCGCTCGCCCGGCTTGCCATTAAGCAGCTCAACATCGATGGCGCGAACGTCATCTACAACGATCTTTCCCAGCCGGCGAAGCCGATCAAACTTCACGGCCTCGACCTGAGCATCGAGAATTTCCGCGCGGATGCTCCCTTCGACGTAAGCCTCAAGTTCGGATTTCTCGGCCGCGACAACGTCGATGTGCACGGCAAGGTCGGTCCGCTGCTCGCGCGCGGGATGTTTTTGCTCAAACGAGTGCCGGCCGATCTGAGCTTCGCGCTTGGCCCGTTTGAAATCGACAAACTCCGTAAGCTGACCGACATCGGAAAAAAAATTCCGGCGGAGCTCGCGATGCCCGATCCAATTTCAATCGCGGGAAGTCTCAAAGGTCCGTTCGACGACTTGGCGTTTGAAGTCCGCTCCGATCTCACCGGGCAGCGCATCGCATATGCGCCGAAGTTCGACAAACCCGCCGGCGTTATGATGATGATTTCGGCGCAGGGCACCCGGACCCGGCAGCCGGCTGAGATCAAAATCGCGTCCGCCGAAATCAAGCTTGCGACGCTAGATCTCCGCGCGACGAAGATCGCGATCGCGCCGCCCGCGCTCGCGGCGCAGATTGACAGTAACGCATTTGGACTTGGCGACGTCGCCGCGCTCATCCCAACGGCTGGCCGGTACGGGATTTCGGGGAGCGGCGAGCTTCACGGGACGGCCGAAATTGCGGGCGGCAAGCCCAACTTTGATGGCGCCATCGTTTTCCACACAGTGGGAATCAAGTCGCCGCCGGGGAAGCTGCCGCCGATCGCGAATTTCAGCGGTACTGTCCGATGCGCCGGCACGCGTGCGACGGTCGAACCGACTACCTTCACCCTCGGCTCGTCTCATCTGAGTTTCAAGGGCAATCTCGACTCGATCACGCCGCTGAATGCGGCGTACTCGATGACCGCCGACGCGCTCCACCTCGATGAACTGCATCCGGGACGTCCGCCCGGAGAGGTGATGAACCAGGTTGCAATCAGCGGCACGGTGACCGGCGCGCCGGATTCGCCGCAGGTGACCGCCCGGATCGCATCGCCAGATGGGACGGTTAATCGCGTCACGTACCAGCATCTCAATCTCGATGCGGACTACAATCGCGGTCGCCTCCACGCTCATCCGCTGCAAGCCGACGTTTTCGGCGGCTCGCTCGTGGCGAACATCAACGCCGTCATCGCCGGCGCGCCGAGTTTCGGTATCGGTATGAAACTGCACCGGATCGATCTCGAGCCCGCGCTGCGCTCGCAGCACATCAGCGCGGCCAACTGGGTGCATGGTCTGCTTACCGGCAACGTCTCGCTCACCGGACGCGGCGCGCAATGGCGGCAGATTAAGCCGACGCTCAGCGGCAGCGGCACGCTTCAGCTCGTCAACGGCAGGCTGGTCGGCGTGAATATCGTGGCGCTCGCGATCAACGGCATCGCCGGCGCGCCGGGCGTGAGCCAGCTTCTCGACGCCACTTTCATGTCGAGTCATTCCGGGATGCTCGCCGATCCCGACACCGAGCTGACCAACGCGAGTTTGAGCTTCGTGCTGTCCGGCCCGCGCATCACGACGCACGACCTCATGGTGCAGTCGCAATTCTACGGCATCACGGGCGACGGCTGGTTCGACATGAACAAAAACATCGATATGGATTCGGACATCCAGCTCACCTTCGGGTTGAGCGTCGCGATTCCGGTGTGGGTTAAAGGTCAGCTTCCGGCGGTTATCGTCATGCCCAATCTGCCGAAGCTCACCGAGCGTATCGCGATGGGCGCGATCAGCGCGCCCGGCCGCATCCTCAAGGGCGGGATGAGCGCAGTCGGCGCGATTTTCGGCGGCGGCAGTTCATCGAATCAACCGCAAAGCAATCAAACACCGCCATCGCTTCCTAACCCGCTCAAAACTTTGAAGAGCCTGATTCCATAGGCGTGCGGAGAGAGATATGTCCGCCAACATAATTGCCGAAATCACAAGTGGAAAAATTCGCGGCGCGATCGATCACGGCGTCTGCGCCTTCAAGGGGATTCCGTACGGCCGCGCGCCAAAGGGCGCGCTCCGCTGGCGTCCACCGATGCCGCCGGAGCCGTGGGCCGGCATCCGCGACGCGCTCGAGTACGGCCCTCGCGCGATGCAGACTGAGAACACCTTCGGCGCGGCGCCCGAGGTCTTCGAGCTTTACAGCGGCAACTCGACGCTCCCGATGGACGAGAATTGCCTCGTGCTCAACCTCTGGACCCCGGCGCTCGACGATCGGCGGCGGCCGGTGATGCTGTGGCTGCACGGCGGCGCGTTTATCTCGGGATGGGGTTCGACGCCATGGTCCGAGGGCGTAAGTCTCGCGCGCAAGCAAAATGTTGTCGTCGTGACGATCAATCACCGGCTCGGCGCGCTCGGCTTTCTGCATCTCGAGGATCTATGCGGCGAGGAATTCGCCGGCGCCGGCCTCACCGGGATGTTCGACATTATCGCGGCGCTGCGATGGGTGCGCGAGAACATCGCGGCGTTCGGCGGTGATCCCGGCAACGTCACCGTATTCGGCGAATCGGGCGGCGGAGCCAAGATCAGCGTGCTGATGGCGATGCCGGCCGCGCAGGGGTTGTTTCATCGCGCGATCATCCAGAGCGGACCGGCGGTGCAGATGGCCTCGCGCGAGGAGGCGGGCAGGACGGCGAAGCAACTGCTCGATGAGCTCGGACTCGCGCCGGCGCGCGCCGGCGCGCTGCGCAGCCTCCCGGCCGATCGGATTCTTGTGGCACAGGGAAAGGTACTGGCCGGGATCAGCCGGATGTCTTTCACGCAGCGGCGGCGAATCGGCTTTAATCCGGTCGTTGACGGCAGACATTTTCCAGCCGGTCCGTTCGAGCCGGTCGCGCCGCGCATCTCGGCGTCGGTGCCGCTGATGATCGGCACCAACCAGGATGAGATGCGGCTCTTCTTCGCGGGCCATCCATGGTTCGAGCAGCTTGACGACGCCGCGATGCGCGAGCGGCTGCGGCAATTCGTCGGCGAACGCGCGGACGAGATCGCCGCCGCGTATCGTCGCGCGCGCCCGGAGGATTCGCCGCGCAAGTTGTTCTCGGCGATCGCAAGCGATGCCGGGATGCGCATTCCGTCGCTGATCATGGCGGAACGGAAAATCGCGCTCAACGCCGCGCCGGTGTTCGTCTATCTGTTTACCTGGCGGACGCCGGTGCTGGGCGGGATACTCGGATCGGCGCATACGCTCGAAATTCCGTTCGTGTTCGATCTGGTCGACAGCTCGCGGCTTACTGGCGATTCACCGGCGCGGTATGAGCTTGCCGATAAGCTGAGCCGGACCTGGGCGGCATTCGCGCGCACCGGGAATCCGAACCACGATGCGATCCCCGAATGGCCACCCTATTCGATAGCGGAGCGCCCGACGATGATTTTCGACGAGCGCTGCCGAATTGAGCACGATCCGCTCGGCGCCGAACGCAGGGCATGGGACATCAATCGTTAGCGGACGTCAAAATTACGTTACGCAGCGGATTGCCCGAGCGGCGATGCCCCTGCGATCGCGCCGCGGCCGTTCTGCGCTTGCGCCTTCGATACCCGCACCGGCAGAATCACCAGGCTCAATCCGTGTAGCTGCAGCCAGGTCTGCATTTCGAGCGCGGTATGATTATGCAGGAAGCGGCTGATGAAGCCTTCGAGCTCGTCGGTGAAGATCAGCTTGCCGGCGAAGAAGACCGCCTGCGGGAACTCCTTCGCGACCGCGAGACAGAGATGCTTCAGCTCCTCGACCACGTCGGGCCCGATGCTGATTCTGAGCTCGGGATGGAACCCCATGTCGGCGGCGAGCCGACAATATTCGTTGAGATCGTCCGCCACCTGTTGCTCGAGCGCGCGGACCTCGTCGGGGCCTTTGAGCAGTCCTGAGTCGACCTCGCCGACGCTGACGAAGACCACGTTCTTGAACTGGCCCCCGAAGAGGCGCTCCAACGTGACCAGCGTCGCGAGGCCGAGGCCGTTGAAACCGCCGACCAGCAGGACTGCCGTCGGCGCTTTCGGATCGAAGGTTTCGACGTGGCTTTCCTTGGCGGCGTAGATTTGCGGCAGGATGTCCGCCTCGAGCTGCTGGATGGCCTCCGTGACGCTCTGATAATGGCGTCGAACCGTGTAGCAGACCGCGACCAGCCCGCCGGTCATCAGCATCGTGACCCATCCGCCTTCGTCGAACTTCAGCACCAGCATCAGACCGAGAATCAGCGCGGTGAAAAGGCATCCGACGCCGTTGATGGCCAGCTTATGGATCCATCGGCGCTCGTTTTTGCGCTCCTGCCACCAGTGCGTGCTCATCCCGAGCTGCGAAAGCGTGAAGGTAACGAAGACGTTGATCGAATAGAGCACCACCAGGATTCCGACCCGGGCCTCGGTGCCGATCAGGATGAGACCCGCCGCCAAACCCATCGCCAGCACCCCGTCCTGCATTACCAGCCGGCCGCTCAAGTTGGTGAAGCGGCGCGGCAGCCATCGATCGCCTGCCATCGTGGCAAGCACGCGCGGACCGTCGACGAAGCCGGTCTGCGCGGCGACGAAGAGCAGCGCGCCCTCGGTAATCAGCGTGAACGTGATGATCGGCGTGCCGATCGGCAGGCCGAAAAGCGTCCAGCTACCCGCCACGTTTTGGAACAGGACGGCATTGAGGGTCTGGCCGTGGACCGGTTCGACGTGGAACAGCAAATAGCCGAGCAGGATTCCGCCCGCCAGCAGCGCCAGCGACACCGCCATGTAGAGCATGGTGCGCTTGCCGGTCGCGGTCCGCGGCTCGCGCAGGATCGGCAGTCCGTTGCTCACCGCCTCGATTCCGGTGTAGGTGCCCGCGCCCATGCTGTAGGCGCGGAAGAAGATTATTGCCAGCGCGAAAGCGCCGATCGAGCTCACCCCGCTGTGTACCTGCGCCATGGCGTCGCTGGTGATCTCGGGCAGCTCCATAGAGCGGCTCACGAGCGCGTAGCCGACCAGCCATGCATGCATGACCACGAAGGCGAGAAAGATCGGCAGCAACGAGAGCACCGATTCTTTCACGCCGCGCAGGTTCATCCCGATCAGCAGAACCAGAATGAGCAGGCAGAACCAGAATTTGTAATGCAGCCAGGTGACGGGCAGGAAGCTGAAGATCGCGTCAGCTCCGCTCGCGATCGAGATGGAAATCGTCAGCACATAATCGACCACCAGCGCCGCGCCGGAGATCAGACCGGGGTAGGGGCCCAGGAGCTTGGTCGCGACCAGATAGCCGCCGCCGCCGGTCGGAAACAGATCGATCGTCTGAGTGTAGGAGGCCGAGATGATGAAAACCGTGAGGGCGGTCAGGAGGGCGAGGAAAACCGCCAGGTACTGATGATGACCCAGCGCGAGGAATGCCTCTTCCGGCCCATAGCACGATGAGCTCAGGCCGTCCGAGCCCAGCCCTACCCAGGCCAGAAAGGCGACCAGCGAGAGACGGTGAAAGATGCCGGGATCGCGGACATCCCGGGGCGGACCGATCAAAACGGCCGCCAGAGTGCGTCGACGTTCCTCTGGCGGGGCTTCGTTATCCGATGCCAACGAGGTAAAGCGGCCTCCTTGCCGAAAAAGGAAAGTTTATGAGGAAAACGTCGCCAAAGAAAGGTGCTCTCGATCGTTCCGCGGCCTATGATCAGTTGGAATACTTCGCGCGTTCTAGGCCAAGCTGATAGCGGGCCGCGTCGATAACGTTCTGCATCAGCGCGGCCACCGTCATCGGGCCTGTACCGCCCGGATTGGGCGTGATCCATCCGGCGACCTGCTTCACATTCTCGAAATCGACATCACCGGCAAAGCGGCCGGCTGCGATGCGTCGGAAACCGACGTCGATCACGCAGGCGCCCGGCTTGACCATCTCGCGTGTGATTAGGAATCCGGAATCGGTCTGCGCGCCGGTGCAGGAGACCAGAATGTCGGCTTCGCGGCAGAGATCACCGAGGTCGCGGGTGTGGCGATGGCACCAGGTGACGGTCGCGTTGCACATCCGGCCGCCGAGTATCATCGCCAGCGGCTTGCCGGCGATATCGCTGCGCCCGATCACGACAGCGCGCGCCCCGGCGATCGGCACCTGATAATGGCTGAGCAACGCCAGTACGCCGCGCGGAGTGCATGAGATGAACCGGCCCCATTCACCGCGATAGAACCCGGCGACGCTCGAAGCGCTGACCGCGTCGACGTCCTTCAGCGGCGCGATTTCATCGAAGAGCCGAAACCAATCCAGCGATCGCGGCAGCGGAAGCTGGAGCAGGATTCCGGTCACGGCAGGATCGGCATTGAGCCGCGCGATGGCCGCGCTTACCGATTCCATCGTGGCAGCCTCCGCGTCGAGTTCGATCACATCGCTCTTGAACCCGACGTCGGCCGCCATCCGGCGCTTGTTGAGCACGTATTGTCGCGAGGCGGGATCATTGCCGACCATGATCGCGACGAGTGCCGGCACGATCCGATGGCGCGCGGCGAGTTCGCGGGCATGAGCGCGGACCTCAGCCACGATCCGGCGGCTCAGCGCGCGACCGTCCATAATGGTCGCGGACATCGATGATTGGCTCAGGCGGCGCCGCCGTTTAAGCGCAGTACCTGTCCGCTCACGAACGAGGCCTCGCGCGAGGCGAAGAATGCCACCGCCGCCGCGACCTCTTCCATCTTCCCCGGCCGTCCCATCGGGATCCGCGCGATCGCCCGCAGCAGATTCGGGGGCGGCTCCTTAAGCTGCAGACGCTCGGCGGTCGATTCGATCAGCGTGACGGCCGGCGCCACAGTGTTGATCGTGATTCCAAACGGCGCCAGTTCGATTGCGAGGCCGGAGCTGAGCCCGTGCACGCCAGCCTTGGCCGAGTTGACCACGGCATGATCTGTCAATCCACCGAAGACCGCGTTGGCAGTGACATTCACGATGCGCCCGTACTTCTGCTCGCGCATGATTGGGACCACCGCCTGGATGCATCGAAAGGCCGTCCACAGATTGTTGGCGAAAGTGGTCGCTATCTGCTCCTCATTGAAGTTTTCGTAGGGCTGCACGCCGCCTCCGCCGGCGTTGTTGACCAGCACGTCGATGCGGCCGAAGGCGCGCCGCGCGTCGCCGATCAACAACTCGGCGACGGCCTTTTGGCTCACATCGCCCTGGAACGGCAGCACCTGGACGCCTGGGCATCGGCCGGCGATTTCATCAACGGCGCGTCCGATGGTCGGCTTCATGTCGGCGGCTATCAGGTTGGCACCCTCGGAGGCGAGCCGCAGGGCGATCACCTTGCCGATACCCTGGGCCGCGCCGGTGACAATCGCGCTCTGGCCGTCGAACCGTCTGGTCATTTCCGCCATCGATGAGTCCTCGCTGCTCGAAAAACGATGCTCTCCAGTCTGTCCCACTCGGATGAAGCCCCGCAACCCTCGTTGCCGTCGACTTCCGGATCAGCCAAGTGGACGACGTGCCGAACTATGGGGTCCCGGCCCTGCTTCCGCTCAAGATTTCCGTGTCGTGGGATTTCATGGGCTGGACGGTGTGCCGCCGCTTGCGGGTGGGATTGCGCCGGAGGGCGTTATACAATCATCCGCCATCGCGGGAGGAGCGTGGGATGAGATCTATTTTTTGCCGCGCGCGAGCACCGTTCGCCGTGGCCGTGTTAGGCATGTTCGTTCTGGGCGTGCTCTCGCTCGCGAGCCGCGCCCTGGCGTTCGGTCCCAACATCCCCTACGTTGATCCGGACCAGGAGACGGATGCGCCGCCGAACGCATGGCTGCTGATGGCGCCGCCGACAACGCAGTCGGGACTTACCGTCGATACTCAGGCCCGGCTCGCCAACTGGATTACTTATGGGCGCTACAACACGCTGAAGGAGTGCAGCGCGACCATCCAGATCGTGCGCAGCGGCGTGGTTCCCACCTCGGGCTTCCCGCCGCAAATCACCGGCAACGCGATCGCGATGAACGCGGTCCCAATCCCCAGCGCGATGCAGATGCCGTCCGGATATCCCAGCTCAGCCCAACCCGGGTACGGCAGCGCTATGCCGGGGGCGCCGCCGATGCCGTCCGGATATCCGCCGACAGGCGCTGCGATGGGCCAGCCGGCATATCCGAATTCAGCGTATCCCGGTGCGCCAGCCGCCCCGCCATCGGGATACCCGGGCTCTCAACCTCCTTATCCGGGAATGCAGCCGGGCTACGCAGGCATGCAACCGGCTTATCCTGGTATGCAGCCGCCAACCTATCCGGGAATGCCGCCCGGCGCACCCGGGATGCCGCCCAGCTACGGTCAGTATTTGCAGCCCCAAACGACGATCCAGCAGCCCGCTCAGTACATGACGCGGCAGCAGGCCGATGCGGCCTACTGTTTCGCCGACAACGACCGGCGGCTGCAAGGATTGATCGCATCGCCACCCACGGCGACGTCGCCTGGCCAGCAGCTACTGAACGGATCCTTGGGCGGAGCCGGCCCGAACTTTTCGGGCAGCGGGCGCTAGCGATCGTTCACGAGCGCTCGATCGTTGCGCGCGCCCTCGCGTAATCCTCAGGCGTGTTGACGTTGATGAAGCTTTCGAGTTTCGGGTCGACAGCCCGCATCTCGGATTCTCCCACGATTTGCGCATCGATGCGTTCGACTATCGTATGCAGCCGCCGCTCGCCGATGTCCTCCATCTCCGCCAACGCGCCGAGGCATCGTCCCCGATAGACCGCATGCAGCATCTGCAACCGCCCGCCGATCCGCGGGATGACTGCATCGTGTGGGCCCAGCATCGCGCATAACTTCAGCGCCACCGCGGCGCGGAGCATCGGAAGATCGCAAGAGGCGACGAAGCCGTAATCGCCGCCGGCCGCTTCCAACCCACGTCTCAATGCGTGCACCGGTCCCTGGCCAGCGACCCGATCGCGCACCAGGATGATGTCGGCCGCCGCTTCATCGATTACCGGCGACTGCTCGGATGGCATCGCCCCGACCACGATTATCGGCGAAAATGCGCGGCGCAATTCCGCTACGACGCGCTCGACGAGCGTGCGGCCGCCAAGCGGCAGCGTCGCCTTGTCGCGGCCCATCCGGGAGCTTCGTCCGCCGGCCAGGATGATCGCGAACGCCCTGCTATCGAATGCCATGCGCACGCCCGCCAATCATCATATACTCCGATGCAAATCGAACGGAGACAAAAAGGGCGCCCCGAAAATGGAGCGCCCTTCGTGGTGAATCGGAAAATGCGGCCTACAGCTTCACGAAAACGGTTTTGACCTGCGTGTAGAGATCGACCGCATACTTGCCGAGTTCGCGGCCGAAGCCGGATTGCTTGTAGCCGCCGAACGGGGAGATCGGATCGACCATCCCGTAGCAGTTGACCCAGACCGTGCCGGCCTTCAACGCGCGCGCCACCTTATGGGCGCGGCCGACATCGCGGGTCCAGACCGCGGCCGCAAGCCCGTAGGTCGTGTTGTTGCCCTGGAAGACGGCGTCGTTTTCGTCCTTGAACGGGATGGTCGCGGCGACTGGCCCGAAGATCTCCTCGCGCGCGATGCGCATGTCGTTGTTGACGTCGACGAAGATCGTCGGTTTGACGTAGTAGCCCTTGCCGGCTGCGGCCTCGCCGCCGATCGTAACCTTTGCGCCTTCCTTCCTGCCGATATCGAGATAGCCCTTGACCTTGTCGAACTGCTCTTTCGAGACCAGCGGTCCCATCTTGGTCTTGGGATCGAGCGGGTCACCCATCGTCATTCCCTGCGTGTACTTCGTGAGCTGCTCGACGAAATTGTCGTAGATGTCGCGCTGCACGAAAATGCGCGTGCCGGCGGCGCAGACCTGCCCGGAGTTGTAGAACACGCCCATCATCGCGTTCGGGACCGCCGCTTCCATTTCGGCATCGGGAAAGATGATGTTCGGCGACTTGCCGCCGAGCTCGAGCGAGACCTTCTTCAGGTTGCCCTCCGAAGCGTGCAGGATGAGCCGGCCGACCTCCGCCGAGCCGGTGAACGCGACCTTGTCGATATCGGGATGCTCGGCGATTGAGCTGCCGGCTCCGGGCCCGAATCCGGTGATCAGATTGAACACGCCATCGGGCAGGCCCAGCTCGCAGAGCAGCTCACCGAGGCGAATCGCGGTCAGTGGCGTCTGCTCCGCCGGTTTCAGAATCGTGGTATTGCCGCACGCGAGTGCCGGAGCGACTTTCCATGCCGCCATCAGCAGCGGGAAGTTCCACGGGATGATCTGCCCGCAGACGCCGACCGGCTCGCGCAGCGTGTAGTTGAACATCGAGGGATCGGAGGGATTGGTCTCGCCGTAAATCTTCGAGCACCATCCGGCGTAGTAGCGGAAGGTCTCAGCGGCGGCCGGCACATCGATCGCGCGCGCCTGCGAAAGCGGCTTGCCGTTGTCGAGCGACTCGAGTTCCGCCAATTCGTCCGCGTGCGCATCGATAGCATCGGCGATCTTGAACAGGAACCGGGCCCGCTGATGCGGTCCCAGCTTCGGCCATTTCCCTTCTTCAAACGCTTTGCGCGCCGCCTTTACCGCTTCATCGACATCGGCCTTGTCGCCTTCTGCGACCAGCGCCAGGACCTCTTCGTTTGCGGGATTGATGGTCTCGAAGGTTTTGCCCGATTTTGATGCGACCCACTTGCCGCCGATCAGGAGCTTCTTGGGGCCGCTCTTCAGGAACTCGAGGACGGCGCTCTGCTTCGCGCCGCGCGCCGCGATTTCTACCGAGGGTGTCGCTGCCATCGTGGGCTACCTCCTGTGGAATGCGAAAGAATTAAAGCCGCCGGGCATCGCCCGTCGGGTGGCGTGATGAACCCTGTCGCGCCGATATCTTAAAAAACGATAGTGAATCGCATTTCCAATCGCAAACCGGCGCCGGCCACGCGGGCTGATTTTGCCCCGCGTTGCCGTGCTGGCTATCCTTGAGCGCCGTGCCGGTCAAGAACACGCCGCTCATCGCGCAGTACCTTGCCGTTAAGCAGAAGGTGCCGGACGCGATTCTGTTCTTTCGGCTCGGCGATTTTTACGAAATGTTCTTCGAGGACGCCGAGGTCGGCGCGCGCGTCCTCGACATCCAGCTCACTTCGCGATCCAAGGACGGCGTGCCGCTGTGCGGCGTGCCCTATCATGCCGCCGAGCCCTACGTCGCGCGGCTGCTCAAGGCCGGCTACAAGGTTGCGATCTGCGAGCAGGCCGCGGGCGACGGAAACCATCGCGGGCTGGTGCCGCGGCAGATCGTGCGTATCATCACGCCGGGCACGGTTGCCGAGGAGACCGTGCTGGCCGCGGTCGAAAAGAGTTTTTTGATGGCGATTACGGAGGCGGGTGACGCTCTCGCGCTTGCCGCCGTCGATATTTCGACCGGCGAGTTTATCGCCACCCGGATGTCGGGCGTGACGACGCTGCGCGAGGAGATCGCGCGCCTCGCGCCGCGCGAGCTGCTTATACCGAAGGGCAATCCGCGGATTGAAGCAGCGATCGCTAAGCTCGATTTTCCGTTGACGCGGCTCCCGGAAGCGAGCTTCGGGACGGCGGCGGCGCAAGCGATCGCGACGCGCTTCGGAATCGAGGCGGCGGCGCTCGATGAATCGATCGTACGGGCGGCGGGCGCAGCGCTCGCCTACGTCGAGGACAATTTCGGCCGCGACCTGAATCATCTGCGCGCGCCCGCGATCTATCACGCGACCGAGTACATGACGGTGGATGAGGTCAGCCGCCGCCATCTCGAACTGATCGTTTCCAGCGACGGTGGGCGCGCAGGCTCGCTTCTCTCCGTGGTCGACGAGACGCTCACGCCAATCGGCGCGCGCACGCTCGCCAACTGGATCGTCTATCCGCTGCTCGATTTGGCGGCGATTCGCGAGCGGCACGACGCGGTCGAGGAGTTTTTCGACGCCGACCTCGGCGGAACGTTGCAATCCGCCCTGGCTCGCATCGGCGACCTCGAGCGGCTCGCGGGACGAATCGGGACGCTCCGCGCGAGCCCGCGCGATTGCGCGAATCTCGGACGCGCGCTTGCCGCCGTCGGCGAGCTGGCGTCGGCGCTGTCTAGTTTCCGCGCCGGCCGCATCCGCGCGGTCGCGGCGCGTCTTGCGCCGCATCCCGAGCTTGCCGGGAAAATCGCGGCCACGCTCGGCGACGATCCGCCGGTCAATCCGCGCGAAGGCGATGTGATCCGCAGTGGATTTAGTCCGGAAGTCGACGAATTGCGCGCGCTGGCCGGCGATGCGCGCGGGGTGATGGCGCGGCTCGAGGCCGAGGAGCGCGCGCGCACGCATATTCCATCGCTCAAGGTCCGTTACAACCAGGTCTTCGGCTACTACTTCGAGGTTACCAGGGCCAATCTCGATCGTGTGCCCGCCGACTACGAACGCAAGCAGACGCTGGTCGGTGCGGAGCGCTTCACCACGCCGCGCCTGCGCGAGCTTGAACGGAAGATTCTGAGCGCCGAATCGGGCGTCAAAGAACTGGAGCATCAGCTCTTCGTCAAACTGCTGCGCGATTTATCGGGCTACACGGCCGAGATCCTCGAAACGGCGCGCGCGGTCGGCGAACTTGACGCCCTGATGTCGCTGGCGAGGGTGGCGCGCCGACGCGGCTACGTCCGCCCCGCGATGAACCAGGGGACGCGGCTTCGGATTCGCGACGGGCGTCATCCGGTGCTCGAAGCCGCGATGCGCGCGGGCGAGTTCGTGCCCAATGATCTCGAGGTTGATTCCGACGATCGCCAGTTGCTGCTGATCACCGGTCCCAACATGGCGGGCAAGTCGACTTATCTGCGGCAGACCGCGCTTATCGCGATCCTGGCCCAGATGGGCAGCTTTGTTCCGGCCACCGAGGCCGAGTTGGGGCTTACTGACCGGGTGCTGACCCGAATCGGTGCGCGCGACGAGCTTCGTCGCGGCGAGTCGACCTTTATGGTCGAGATGCGCGAGACGGCGCGACTGCTCGAAGGACTCACCGAACGGAGTTTACTCCTGCTTGACGAGGTTGGACGCGGCACCAGCACCTTCGACGGGCTCGCGATCGCGTGGGCGGTGTCCGAATATCTGCACGATCGCACGCGCGCGCGAGTCCTCTTCGCGACCCATTTCCACGAGCTGACCGAGCTTGCGAGGGAGCGCCCGAGAGTCAAGAATCTCAGCATGGCGGTGAAGGAGTGGGGCGGTGAGGTGCTGTTTTTGCGCCGCGTCGTCGAGGGCGCTGCGAGCCAGAGCTACGGGATCGAAGTGGCGCGGCTTGCCGGACTGCCGGCTGCGATCGTGGCGCGCGCCCGTGAAATCCTCTCCCATCTCGAAAGCGGCGAGCTCGCGGGTCGGATCGCGCCCGATGCCGGGCCGGGCCAGGCCGCGCAGATGCCGCTCTTCGCGCCGGCCGAGAACCGCGCGATCGCCGAATTGACCACCATCGATGTCGAACGGCTGACCCCGGTCGAAGCCCTCAATCTGCTTGCGCGAATCGTTCAGCGCCTGCGCGGAGGCGGCGGCTGAGGGCCGCGATTTATCGCGATGTGGCGCTTGGGACTGGCAGGCCATACGCGAAAATTCGCCGTTGTGGCGATCGTGATGCTCGCAATACGCGGCATCGCCGCGGCTTCGACCGGCGATACGGTGCTACGCGGAGCATCGCTCGCGCGCTTCGGCAAGGTCGTCGAGCTGCGCTTCGCGTTGAGCGGCGCGCGCGTCCGTCCCGAGCTCAGCGCGCACGGCAGCCAGCTCTGGATCGATCTCGCCCGCACACGCATCGCGATGCCGCCGCGGCCGCTCGACGGGCAGATCTCTTCACCGGTCGATTCGATACGTGTGATGAGGTCAGACGCAGGCGATGCGCGCCTCGTGATCGAAGTGAATCAGCATTGTGATTATGCGATGGCGCGAAGCGCGCACGCTCTGCTGATCCGGTTCGCGCCTTACGGTTCGACGCCGAATCTGGCCGCGCCGCTGCTGAACGGGCGCAATCAAACCCGGCATCGGGCGGCGTATGCACCTCGCTACCAAGCGTCCGCTCCTCAGCAAGCTGATGAGCCTCCGCCCGCAACCGCGCTGGCGGCGCTTCATCCACCCGGCCCGCCGCCATCGATGCCGGCGCCGCCGGTTGAGAACCGGGGCGGCGAATCACGGCCAATCGTAATGATCGATCCCGGGCACGGCGGAAACGATCCCGGTACTGAGGCGGGTGCGCCGATCATCGAGAAAACTATCGCGCTAGAAATCTCAATCCGCCTCGCGCGCGCACTCGCCGAGCGCGGGGTCGATGCGCGCCTTACGCGCCGTTCGGATTACTTCATTTCGCTGCCCGAGCGCACTCAGATGGCGAATCGGGTCGGCGCCGACCTGTTCATTTCGATCCATCTCAATTCGAGTCCCGAGCCGGAAACTGCCGGAATCGAGACCTACTATCTGAACAACACCACCGACCGGGCGACGATTCGGCTGGCGCGAATTGAGAATGCCGCCGGCGGCGCGAACTATGGCGCATCTTCGGCGGTCGACTTAAACTACATTTTGAGTGATCTCCGTCAGAACAATAAGGCTGCCGAGTCGGCGACGCTGGCCCGGATGATCGAAGCGCAGACCGCGGCGATGTTGGGTTCGAAGCTCGGCGTGCGGCTGAATGAACTCGGCGCGAAGCAGGGGCCGTTCTACGTCCTGGTCGGCGCGCGGATGCCCGCGGTGCTCGTTGAATGCGGTTTTCTGTCGAACCGCGTCGAGGCCGCAAATCTCGCTTCGGCTCCGTATCAGCAGGCGATGGCTGACGCGATCGCGGACGCGGTCGTGCATTATTTCAATTCCGATGCCGCGGTGGGCAACCTGTGAAGCAGGCTGATCTGCTCGCCGAGCGATCCGCCGCCGCGCCGCCGGCTCCGGCGCCGCGCGATGAAAACGGATTGCTCGCCGCTTTCGGAGCCGCCGAGCGGCCCGGCACGATCGCGCGCGCCTATCTGCAGGCGGTGCGTGCGGAGCTGGCGGACCGTCATTTCGCGGGCGCCAGCGGCACGGAGATCGTGCGCGACTTGACCGCGGCGATCGATGTTCTGCTGCGCGCGCTCTATCGCCATGCCGATGCGGCCCATTCGGCGCGCTTCGCGCGGCTCGATCAGCGGATGGCCGTGGTGGCGCGCGGCGGCTACGGGCGCGGCGAGCTTAACCCGTATTCGGACGTCGATCTGCTTTTCCTTCACGACTGGAAGCCGGGACCGTATCTGGAAATCGTCGCCGAGATCATCCTGCACGCGCTGTGGGATGCGGGGCTCACCGTCGGGCACGCCGTGCGCAACGTGAAGGGCACGCTCAAGATGGCGACCGACGATTTGATCGAGGAGACCGCCATCCTCGATGCGCGCTACCTGGCCGGCGAGCGGGCACTCTTCGAGGAACTCGAGAAGCTGCTCCCGCGCGAGGTCCTGAATCGCAACCAGCTCAAGTTCTTCCGCGCCAAGCTCAAGGAGAGCCGCGAGCGCCATACCCGCTTCGGCGATTCCGTCTACCTGCTCGAACCGCATCTCAAGGAAGGCGAGGGCGGGCTGCGCGATCTCCATACCGCGCTGTGGATTGCGAAGGTCAAGTACAAGGTCCATTCGCTCGAGGAGCTGGTGCACAAGGCGGTCATCGGCGAGTCCGAGTTGGCCGAAGTCCTGAGCGCGCGCGATTTTCTATGGCGGGTGCGCAACTCGCTGCATTTTTTGAGTGGGCGGCACTTCGATCAACTCACCTTCGAGTACCAGGAGCGAATCGCTCCGCTGCTCGGCTTTCACGCGGAGGCGGGTCTCGGCGCCGATGCCTCGCTGATGCGCGCCTATTACCGGCATGCCAGCACGATCCATCGTTTCGCCGAGGGTCTCATCGCGCGGGCCACCGAAGAGATCACGCCGGGCCGCTTCCTGCGCCGCAACACGCCGCGCCAGATTCGCCCCGGCGTCGTGATTCAGGGCCGCGTCCTCGGCATCACGGGCGAAGATTTCTTTCCGCGCGATCCGGTGAACCTGGTGACGATCTTTGCCGAATGCCAGGCCCATGGCGTCGAGCTTTCGGGCTCGGCCTACCAGATGGTCTGCGACAACTTGGGGCTCATCGATGAACGCGTACGCGCCGACCCGCGCCTCGGCGCCGCTCTGCTCGCGATTCTGAACAGCAGCGCGCGCGTCGCCGAAACCCTGGAAGCGATGCATCGTGCAGGCGTGCTCGGCGCGGTCATCCCAGAGTTCGGTAATCTCTATGCCCGCGTGCTGCACGACCTCTACCACATCTACACCGTCGATCGTCATTCCCTGGTCGGCGTGCGCGAGTTGGAGCGGCTGCGCGCCGGCGAGTTCAAGACCAGCGCCCCGCTGTTGACGGAAGTGGCGCGCGACCTCGATTGCCTGTCGCTCATCTTCCTGGCCTTGCTGCTGCACGACATCGGCAAGGGTCACGGTCACGCCCATCATGAGCGCGGCGCAGTGCTGACCGCCGATATCTGCCGGCGGCTGGGACTCGGCGCGGAGGAGATCGACTCGGTCGTCTTTCTGGTCCGCAACCATCTGTTGATGTCACAGGTGGCGCAGAAGGGCGATGTCGACGATCAGCAGATCGTCGCCGAGTTCGCGCGCGAGGTGGGCTCGATCGAGCGGCTCAAGGCGCTTTACCTGCTGACCTTCGCCGATATGCGGGCGGTCGGACCGAACGTCTACAACAACTGGCGCGACATGCTGCTCGGGGACCTCTACATGCGCGCGCTCAGGATGCTTGAAGAGGGCGACCGCGAGGCGGTCGACCCGGCGCGCCGCGTGGCGATCGCCAGGGCCGCGGTGCGCCAGCAGCTCGAGGCGCATCACGCGCCGGCGGAGTCGATCGCGCAATTCCTGAAGCTGATGCCCGACCGCTACTTCCTGACCGTTCCGGAAGGCGACCTGACGCTCCATTTCGACATGATGGAAGCGCTGCCGAAGGATGGCGGATTCGCCCTGGTCTGCCGCCATCGCCATTTCACCGAGCGCGAATTCAGCGAATTTTTGGTCGCGACTCCCGATCAGCCGGGCCTGTTTTCGAAGATCGCAGGCGTACTCACCGCCAACAACCTCAACATCCTGTCGGCCCGCATCACCACCCGCACCGACAGCGTGGCGCTCGACAGTTTCCGCGTCTCGCACACCGCCGGTCCGGCCGCGGTGGCCCTCGAGGAGCATCGCTGGGAGAAGGTCGAGCGTGAACTCGAGCAGGTGCTGCGCGGCTATCGCGAGGTCGTCGACCTCGTTGCCGCAGCCCATCGCGAAGCCTCATTCCGGCGGCGTAAATTCGTGCGCCGCGTGCCGACCGAGGTGACCGTCGACAATCGCAGCTCCGAGCAATTCACCGTCGTCGATGTGTTCACGCAGGATCGTATCGGGCTGCTGTTCACGATCACGCACACGATGTTCGAGCTCGGCCTGGTGATTCACCTGGCGCGGATTTCGACCAATGCCGATCAGGCGATCGACGTTTTCTACCTGAGCGATCGCGCCGGGCGGAAAATTGCCGCGACCGACGAGCTGCGCGAGAAGCTCATCGCGAAGCTTGCCGAAGACGCTGACGGGGCGGGCGGTTGAGAGCAGCGGGATGGGACGAGCTGATCGACCGCCATCTCGAGCGCCGGTCGGTCGAACGGGGCCTCAGCCGCAACTCGATGGAGGCCTACGGGCGTGATCTGCGCGATTTCCAGGAGTTCTGCCGGCGCGAGGGACTGGCGCCGAGCGCGCTCGATGCCGCCGGCATCACGGCGTACCTCGAAAGCCTCGCTGGGCGCGGCCTCAAGATCTCTAGTCAGCGGCGCGCGCTTTCGAGCCTGCGCGGGCTGGTCCGCGAGCTTAACGAGAGCGGCATTTTGGCGCGCGATCCGCGTCCCGCAATTCGGTTACGGCCCTTCGCCAGGCCGCTCCCGCGGACGCTCTCGCGGCGTGACATCGACATGCTGCTCGCTGCGATCGATCACAAGACCGTGCGCGGGCTCCGCGACCGCGCGATGGTCGAGTTGGCGTACAGCTCGGGGCTCAGGGTCTCGGAGTTGATCAGCCTTCAGTTGCATCAGCTCGATCTCGAACAGGGGCTGGTTACCGTGGTCGGCAAGGGCGGCAAGGAGCGGATCGTGCCGATCGGCTCGGCAGCGGCCAGGGCGCTGCGCAGCTATTGGAAGGCGCTCGCGGCGGAACGCGCCGCGCAGGCTGCCGCGGCTGAGAAAGGAAATCGCGGCAGGCGCCGCCGGCTTCCGAAGCCATCGTCAGCGGTTTTCGTTACGCGGCTTGGGCGGCCGATGACGCGGCAGGGGTTTTTCAAGGCGCTCAAGCAGTGGGCGCGCAATGATCGGCGCCTGGCATGGCTCAGTCCGCACACGCTGCGCCATTGCTTCGCGACGCATCTGGTGGAAGGCGGCGCCGATCTGCGCGCGGTGCAGGAGATGCTCGGCCACAGCAACATCGCGACCACCCAGATCTATACGCATCTATCGAAAAGTCATCTGCGCAAGGTGCATCGCACGTTTCATCCGCGCGCCACCCTCGCCAAAACTCGGCCGCAAATGGACCGGGAAATTTGAACACCGCCGTCGAGTTCATCCGCGATGTGTCGATCTGGGCGGTTCCGACCGTCTTTGCGATCATCGCCCACGAAGTGATGCATGGCGTGGTCGCGCGCTGGCTCGGCGATGACACCGCGGAGCGCGCCGGCCGCCTGACGCTCAACCCGGTCTCCCACATCGATCCTTTCGGCACCATCATCCTGCCCGCGTTTCTACTGTTCCTGCGCCTGCCGGTCTTCGGCTACGCCCGTCCGGTGCCGGTCAACTTTTCGCGCTTGCGCAACGGCCGCACCGGGATGATCGAGGTCGCCGCCGCCGGGCCGCTCACCAACTTCGCGCTTGCGATCGCCAGCGCGCTCGCGCTGCGTTTCGCGATGCCGATGCTGGCGGGGCCGGGCAACCATTCGATCTCGCTGCCGCTCGCCTACATGCTGCACGCCTCGGTAATCATCAACGTGGTGCTGGCGGTGTTTAATCTCTTTCCGCTGCTGCCGCTCGACGGCGGCCGTGTAGTCGCGGGCCTGCTGCCGCTGCCGGCAGCGCGGGTGTTTGCGCGTCTGGAGCCCTATGGATTTCTGATATTGTTGCTGCTGTTGTATACGAATTCGATCGACGTGGTGATTAATCCGGTGATCAGGGCCATCGCGCGGATGCTGTTGTGAGCGCGGGGACGAGCGTGCCGATGGACAAGCCCGAAGCGAGCGCGCCGCCGCGCTTTCATCTGCCGGTCTACGAAGGGCCGCTCGATCTGCTGCTGCATCTAATCAAGCGCGCCGAGCTTGCGCCGGGCGACGTCACCGCCAGCATCATTACCGAGCAGTACCTGGAATACCTCGAAGTGCTCGAAGCGTTGAATCTCGACATCGCCGGCGAGTACCTCGTGATGGCCTCGACGCTGCTGCTGATCAAGTCCTTTTCGATGCTCCCGCATCCGGCAGCCGACGACGCGGACGAGGCCGAAGAACTCAAGCGCGATCTGGTCGAACGCCTGCTCGAATATCAGCGCTATCGGGAAGCGGCGGCCAAGCTCGGCGAGCGGCCGCTGCTCGGCCGCGACGTCTTTGCCGGAGGCGGCGAGGCCATTGCGGAATCCGATCGCGTCGAGGCGCCGCTTAAGGTCTCGGTGTTCGATCTCGTGCAGGCGATGGGCGCGGTGCTCAGGAAGATCGCCGACCGCCTTCCGCGCGATCTCGAACTGCGCGACATCCCGATCGCGCAATGTATCCCGCGTGTGCTCGAAGCGATCAGGCGGGGCGGGCGAATCGAGTTTGTTTCGTTGTTTGACGAACTTGCCGATCGGCCGCTGGTGATCGCGACCTTCATCGCCCTGCTCGAGCTGGTCCGGCAGCGCCGCGTGCGGGCCTTCCAGGAGGTGCGCTTCGGACCGATCTGGCTGGAGCGCGGCGAAATCGATTCAGAACCGGTTCAGATCGAGCAGCCGGCCGACGACTAGGATCGAGCAGACCGACGAGATGGAAGAGGAACGGCTCAAGGCGATTCTCGAGAGCCTGCTGTTCGCGGCCGGCGAGCCGCTGCCGGTCGCGCGGATGCAGGCGGTGCTCGAAAACGTGCCGCGCGACGAGATCAAGCAGGCGCTCGCGGACCTGACGCTCAGCTATGTCAACGGTTCGCGCGGGATCGTGCTCGAAGAAGTCGCCGGCGGCTACCAGCTTCGCACGCCGCGCGAACATTCGTACTACGTGCGCAAGCTGCTGGCGGCCAAGCCGCCGCGGCTCAGCCGTCCGTTGCTCGAGACGCTCGCAATCGTCGCCTATCGCCAGCCGATCACACGCCCCGAGATCGAGCAGTTGCGCGGCGTTGACAGCGGCGGCGTGATCGACACATTGCTCGAGCGCCGGCTGATTCGCGTCGCGGGCCGCAAGGACGCGCCCGGCCGCCCGATGGTCTACTCGACCACGCCCGAGTTCCTCGAAGTTTTCAGCCTGAAGGATCTTTCGAGCCTGCCCGACCTCGAGGAATTCCGCGCGCTCCAGCCGGCGGAAGAGGTCGCGGTGATTGAAGCCGTCGAAGGCGAAGCGGCCGAATCGCAGCCGGAGCCATCGGCGGAGCCACTAGATTCCGCACCAGCCGAGCCGGATGCGCCTGGCGCATCGGACCCCGCTCGCTCGGACGACAGCTCCTCGCACGATTAACGTAATTGCAACGCCTTTGAGGGTGAAAAACCCGAAAAAAGTGAAAAAGGCGCGGCTGGTTTCCTGCCGCATCTGCTGGTATAAAGCAAATCAGGATGGCCGCACTGCCAAATCGAGCAGCCAAGTGGGATTCTGATTGTTTGGTGCTTTCCGACACCGAGCTGCGGGAACTGCTTGACTTGAACGCCCGTCAGTTGCTGGGAATCAGCGGCGCGGAATTTCTCCGTCTTCGGCGTTTGAAGCAGCCCTTGAAAAATCCCGCCTGGTCAGCCGTCGAACCGATTGCCTGCTTGATCCATAACGACTGAACGGTGCCCCTTCGGGCAGAATCTCCCGTCCTCGCGTTCCGGCAATTTCGGGACCCTCTCAATGGCCTGCTGCATCGAACAGTTACGCAGCGCCCGCTGGTCCTGATCGTTTCAAAATCTGAAGGTCACGAAGCCGCGCTCCATTTTCGCGATCCAAAGCTACCGATTCCAACCGCCGTACCGGTCGGTCCTTGGTATCTAGCGCTCTCGCAGGTGGTCCGCGTAGACGAAGCCAAAAGCAATGATTTCGTGCTCTGGACGGTATCGTACCGGTACGCTATTCAGCACGACTCCTCCGCGACAACGGAGCCAATAATCCGGTACGAATTCGTTTCGACACATGTTGACCCTGAATTGAGTTATTGCCGAAATCACGTCCATCTCCACCCGAAGTTCAACGGCGTGGTCGATGGAATAGCGCCCTCAGATCTGCATTTGCCGACCGGTTGGATCACGATCGAGAGCGTCCTTCGATTCCTCATAACGGAGATGCAAGTGCCGCCTCTTTCCGAAAACTGGCAGGATGTTTTGCGCGAAAGCGAAGAGCAGTTCGAAACGTGGACGGCGCGCGAAGTCTGACCTAGTACCGCGTGCCGTCCTTGTGCGTGAAGGCGCGTGACCATCGCATCGCGAGGTCCGCATCGGGATAGGTGACTTCGTCACCCGGCCTGCGATCGCCGACTTCGAGATAGACGGCCGGCGTGGTGCCGCGATTATGGAGATGATGCGCGTTCGGCTTCCCGGCCGGGAACCCCGCCGCCATCCCGGAGGTCAGCGTCTGCTCGCCATCGTCGGTAACCAGCGTCAACTCGCCCTCGAGCACGTAGATGAATTCATCTTCGAGCGAATGCCAGTGACGCAGCGCCGAGTAAGCACCGGGATCGAGCCGCGTCAGGTTGACGCCGAAATGTGTCAGTCCGAGCGCATCGCCGAGCACGCGGCGCGCCCGGCCGGCGACCATCGCCCTGAACGGTTCGGGATATTGGGTAACGCCTTTTCGCTCCGGAACTGAAGCGGGATCGATCGCCGGGATAACCAACGGCTTGCGCACAGTCGCCATCTGGACACCTCGCGGGAATTTTTCCGGATCTTACGATTCAGCGGCGCATGCCGAAACCCGAGCCGCCAAGGTGCTGTCCGGTGGATAACTTTCCACATCGTACCCAGGCAAATCGCTTCGCCCTTCGAGGCTCAGGGTAAACTCCGATCCCTTGTCGCCTCGCTGGCGCTCGGCCAACTCGGGATGACAAAAAAAGTCTGCTGATTGTCATCCTGAACCGGCGAGCGAATGCGAGCCGTGCCGAAGGATCGCCGCGAAGCGATTGATCTGAAATCTTTTACTGGGGCAGCGCGCTAGCCTTCGGCGCCTTCGAAGTAGTCGGCCTCGGGGGCGTAGTTCTCGAAGCGCGTGAACTGGCTCAGATAAGTGAGCCGCGCAGTATCGGTCGGGCCATTGCGTTGCTTGGCCACGATCACCTCCGCGACGCCGGGCTCCTTGCTGTCGCGATGGTACATCTCGTCGCGATAAATAAACGCGATCACGTCCGCGTCCTGCTCGATCGCGCCCGACTCGCGGAGGTCGGCGAGCAGCGGGCGGCGATCGGGCCGCGTCTCGACCTGCCGGTTGAGCTGCGAGAGCGCGACCACGGGCACCTTCAGCTCCTTGGCGAGCGCCTTCAGCGAGCGCGAGATCTCGGCGATCTCCTTCTCGCGCGACTCGCCCGGGCGCGATGAGCGCATCAGCTGCATGTAATCGACGATAATCAGGCCGAGATTGTTGGCCCGCTCGCGCTTGAGGCGCCGGCACTTGGCCTTGAGCGTGATCGGCGTGAGGTCGGACGAGTCGTCGATAAAGATGTTCGCCTCGGCGAGCCGCGCCGCGGATTGCGCGAGCTTCGGAAAATCCTCGGCGCGGAGAAAGCCGGTGCGGGCGCGCGAGCTGTCGACCCGCGCCTCCGAGCATAGCATCCGGAGCACGAGCTGCTCCTTCGACATTTCGAGCGAGAAGAACGCGACGCCGACGCGCGGCCGCGCATCGAGCGCGGCGTGCGCCGCGATGTTCAGCGCCAGCGCCGTTTTGCCCATCGAGGGCCGCGCCGCGATGATGATCAGGTCGGAGGGCTGGAAGCCCGCCGTGATGCGATCGAGATCGAGGAAGCCGGTCGGCACGCCGGTCACTGCTTCGCGATTCTCGTAGAGCCGCTCGATGATCTTGAGCGACTCGCGCGTCAGCTCGTTCATCGAATGGAACGAGGGCCGGATGCGGCGTTCGGAAATTTCGAAGATGCGATGCTCGGCCGTGTCGAGAAACTCGTCGACGTTCGCGGGCGCATCGTAGGCGCTGCCCGCGATATCGGTCGCGATCGAGGCGAGGCTCCTGAGCACCGCCTTTTCGCGCACGATCCGTGCGTAGTGAGCGATGTTGGCGGCGGTCGGAACGCAGGCCGCAAGCTCAGCGATGTAGGCGGCGCCGCCAATGGTTTCGAGCACGCCTTTGCCGCGCAGCGCGTCGGTCAGGGTGATGGCGTCGACCGGCTGGTTGCGATCCGCCAGCTCGGCCATCGCGCGGAAGATCTCGCGGTGCGTTTCGCGGTAGAAATCGTCGCCGCTCAGGATTTCGAGCGCCTGGTTGATCGCCTCGTTGTCGAGCAGAATCGCGCCGAGCACCGACTGCTCGGCTTCGAGGTTTTGCGGCGGAACCCGCCTTAGAATGTCCTGTGCCGCCGCCCCCACAACCAGACCGCCTCCACACCCAAGCTCGATGATGAGACTTTCAAGTATCCGCGCCGCCGCGCATCCGGCAAGTGGCCGCGCTCACGCGAATCCCCAAAATCATCCAGAGATTCATCCACACGCTAGCGGGCCCGCGCGCGCGCCGGCGCATAGACGCGCGCCATCAGCGGACCCGTCATGATGCCGAACATGAAACCGCCGACATGCGGCGCCCACGCCAGACCCGCCGGTCCGCCGGCGAGCAGCCCGCCGTTCATCGCCATCATGGCCATCTGCTGCGCGAACCAGAGAATCAGGTAGACCACCGAGGGCACGTCGAAAAACTTGATCGTTACCAGCAGCGGCAGCATGGTTCTGAGCCGCGCGCGCGGAAACAGAATCAAGTGCGCGCCCAGCACGCCCGCGATTGCCCCGCTCGCGCCGACGATCGGCATGGTCGAGGCGGGCGAGACGTAGACTGCGATAAGCGCCGCGAAAACTCCCGAGAGCAGATAGAACAGCAGATAGCGCGCATGCCCGAGATAGTCTTCCAGCGCCGGTCCGAAGATCATCAGCACGTACATGTTGAGCAGCACGTGGAAGTAGCTGACGTGCAGGAACATCGAGGTGAAGATGGTGCCGAAAATCAGCAGGCCGGGGCCATTGGCGTCCGACAGCGGATGCAGAATCAGGTACGGAACCAGTCCGAGGTGATTCAAAAGCGCGACAAAATGGTTCGAGCAGACCTCGAGCGGAAAGATCAGGAGATTCGAGACGACCAGAACGGTGTTGACGTCGGTGACGCGATTACGCGCGGCGTGGTCGTAGAGCGGGATCATCGGACCGCCTCCATCGGGGGCCGGGCGCTTGAGACTCGGAAGGCGGTGTGCGAAAGGATCGGAAAGGTCCCAATCCTGCGCACAGGAGGCATCCGCGTATGGAGATCATCAAGCAGGAGATCGCGATCCCGACCGGCATCGAACAGATGCCGTGCCATCTCGCGCGGCCTGCGTCCGGCGGTCCCTACCCGGGGCTGGTGGTCGTAATGGAAGCGTTCGGCCTGAATGACAACATTAAACAACTTACCGATCGCTTTGCGGCCGAAGGCTTCGTCGCCATCGCGCCCAACCTGTTTTTCCGCTTCCCCGACAATGTGGTTCCCTACAGCGAGCTGCCGCGCGCGATCACCTTGGTTGGCAAGCTCAACGATGACCAGGTCGTGGCCGATATGAACGCCGCGGTCGCTTACCTGAAGACGCTCAAGGAGACCAAGCCGAACATCGGGACGACGGGCTTCTGCATGGGAGGCCGGATCGCGTTCCTCGCTGCCGCGCGCAACAACGAAATCCAAGCGACCGCGCCGTTTTACGGCGGCGGGATGACCTCGCCGCGCCCGGGCGGCGGTAAGGCACCCATCGAGTATGCCGGCAATTTGAGAGCGAAGGTGATGGCGTTTTTCGGCGGCAGGGATAGTTTCATCCCGCTTGCCGATGTCGACAAGTTCCGCGATGCGCTCAAGGGCGCGGGCAAGGATCCTGAAATCGTGCTCTACGCCGACGCCGAGCACGGGTTTATGTGCGACGAGCGTCCCTCGTACCATCCCGCGGCGGCCAAGGACGCGTGGGGCAAAGTAATCGCGTTCTTCAAGCGGCAACTCGGCTAGCTCCACCACACCACCTCATCCAGCGCAGGCGGATGTTCGATAATGCCCGCCTGCGCGATGGCCCTTGAGAGGGCCGCAACTCTAACCGGCCCAGGAATTTCCCCAGCGATCGCGGAACGCCACTTCGCCGAGCGGTCGGCGCTTTATCGGCCCGAACTTGTCCAGCGGCCAGCCGACCGGCATCAGGGCGTATGTATAAGCATCGGCGGGCAAACCGAGCGCCGCCTTCATCGCACCTTCATGATAGGTGTGAATCGTCGTCAGCACCGTGCCCAGCCCGAGCGCGCGGCAAGCGAGGATCAGATTCTGGATGGCCGGGTAGATACTGGCGCCCGACGTTCGCCAGAAGCGCGCGATTTCATCCTCGCGCGAGAGCGGCGAATGGCGCGAGCCAGGCGCGCCGAGTTTGAGCGCCGCAACAATCAAAACCGGTGCGTCCGCCATGTGCTCGAACAAATAGCTCGACGACTTCTTCATTAGCTCGTACTGGCGATCGCCGAGATGGGCGGGCTTGGCGCGCTCGGCGTACTCGGCCTGAACCACGCGCGATGATTCGCGATAGATCTCACCGATCCGCGCGCGCACCGCTGGATCCTTGACTACGACGAAAATCCAGTTTTGTCCGCCACTCGCCGACGGCCCTCGCACGGCCGTATCGAGCACGCGTGTGATCAACTCATCGGGGACCGGATCGGGCCGAAAACGCCTGAGCGCCCGCGCCGAATGAGTCGCCTCGAAAAGCCCGATTTGCACGGATGCCACGTCATCCATCCCGCTGGTCGTGCTGATGACGCCGGACGGCCGCAGCCGCTACTTGCCTGCCGTCCCGTCGAGAATCTTGAACCACTCTCCCTGCTGCGGATTATCGCCGAACATGACGTTGGTAGCCGACCGGTCGCGCATCACCTTGTCTTCCTCGCCGAGCTCGCGCATCGTAACGCAATACTCGAGCAGCATACCGTTGGGATCGCGAAAATAGATCGACTTGGCCCACTCGTGATCGGCAACCCCGGTCACGGCGACGCCCTTTTCCAGAAGCTGCGCGCGTTTGCGCTCGAGCTCCTCGACGGAATCGACCCAAAACGCGAAATGATAGAAGTAGTTCGGCAGATGCTGCGCGCTGTTCATGTCGGTCGAAAACTCCGCCGGCACGCCCGGCACCTTCTGCGGACACATGAATGAGATATAGCTGCCGTCGCCGGTGTCGAAGAAGACGTGCTTAATGAGGCCGCCCTGGCGCGGCGTCATCAGGTCGCACCAGGCGATCTTCCATCCCATCTTGTTGGTGTAGAAGTCGATCGTCCGATCGATGTCGAGCGAAACCAGCCCGAGATGATGAACGCCTGTCCGCTTCATAGGAGTAACCTCCGTGCCTGACGATCAGATGACGCGATCTCTAGCACGATTCTGATCCGGTCCAAAGCAGATGCGCGCGCGGGCTAATCGTCGCGGACGAGCTTGTGCCGGATCGCCCAACGCACCATCGCAGCGGTCGAACGCACGTCGAGCTTGCGTTTCAGATTTTCGCGATGAGCCTCGGCGGTTTTCGGACTGATCCCGAGCCGCCGCGCGATCTCCTTGGCGCCCGCGCCTTCGCAGATCAGTTTCAGCACCTCGCGCTCGCGCCGCGTAAGCGCGGTGGAATCGTCCGCGGCGGGGCGGTTCATCCGGCTGAGCACGATTGGCGCGACCGAGGGACTGAGATAACGCTTGCCGCCGGCGACGCTCCGCACCGCGTTCAGAAGCTCCGCCGCGGCATCAGTCTTCACCAGGTATCCGGCGACGCCGGCCTCCGACAGCGCCTCGACGACGTACTCTTCGTCCGCGTACTGGCTCAGGACGAGCACCTTGGTTGCCGATGTACCGCCGACGAGGCGATGGGCTGCGGCGAGGCCGCCGATCCCCGGCATTTGGATGTCGAGCACGATCACCTGCGGGCGGGTCTTCGCCGCGATCGCGAGCGTTTCCTCGCCGGTTGACGCCTCGCCGACGATTTCGCAGTCCTTTTCGAGCAGGGCGCGCAACCCCTCGCGGACAAGGCGATGGTCGTCGGCCAACAGAACCTTGATTCGCGACCCGCTCTCCATCAGATGGGGTCTCGTGCGGCTCAGCGAGGAGCAGACGGTTGGTTCAGATCGTGCCCGAGCGCTTCCATCTCCGAGCCGAACTCGCTCCAGTTGCCGGACTTCAAAGCCGCGAGCGCGCGATTGTAATGATCGGAGGCGGCGCGCAGGTTATCCGGCTGCCCGAGGCCGTTGATGACCGGCGGCGCTGCCCCGCCCGGCGGCGCGGCTTTCGTAACGATCGGGACTGCAGCGGTCGGCGCCGCGGCCTGGCCCTGGAACAGCGCGTTGAGGGTCTGCTCGAGTGTCTCACCCATCACGATCCGATCGCTGTACGCGGCTATAACGCGCTGCAGTTCGGGAAGCTGTCCGTTCTCGGCGCGGATGTAGAGCGGCTCGACGTAAAGTAGCGACTCCTGGATTGGAATCACGATCAGGTTTCCGAGGATCACTTTCGAGCCCATCTGGTTCCACAGCGAGTACTGGCGTGAGATGTCAGGATTCTGGTTGATGCGCGCCTGGATCTGATAGGGACCGTAAAACAGCCGCTCCTTGGAGAAGGCGTACTCGAACAGATGACCGTAATCGGCGCCGTCGCAGCGCGCGGCAAGCCATGCGATCATGTTGTCGCGTCCGCGCGGCACCATCGGAATCATCAGCATGTACTCGGCGCGCGGCTCGCTGGGCAAGCGCATGATCACGTAATAGGGCTGCATCTGGATCGTTTCGCCGGCGTAGTTCTCGCGCGGGAACTCCCACAAATCTTCGCGATTGTAAAAAACCTCGGGGTCAGTCATGTGATAGGTCCGATAGATGTCGGACTGGATGAGAAAGAGATCTTCGGGATAGCGAATGTGCGCGCGCAGATCGGCGGGCATCGCGCTGAGCGGCTTGAACATGCCGGGAAAAATTCGCGCCCAGGTCTTGATGATCGGATCATCGGGATCGGCGACATAGAAATCGGTCTTGCCGCTGTAGGCGTCAACCACGACTTTGACCGAATTGCGCACGTAGTTGATCTGATCGCCGTTGCGCTGGGAGTAGGGATAGTGATCGCTCGCCGTATAGGCGTCGCAGATCCAGACCAGGCCGCCGTTGTGAACCACGAGGTAGGGGTCGTGATCCTGGCTCAGGAACGGCGCGAGATTGCCGATGCGGTCGACGATATTGCGGCGAAGCATCAGCCGGGTCCGGTTCACGATGTTTTCGGTGACCAGCAGGTTTATGTCCCGGAAGTAGTAGGCGAATAGCAGCCGCCGCCATAGACCGGCAACCGGAACCCCGCCATCGCCGGCATAGAAGCCGAAGACGTTCCCGGCGCCGCGCGGATAATCGAACTCGGAAGTGGCCGCATCGACCACCGCGTAGTCGGTGTTCTCTTCGCCGAAGTAGATCTGCGGATGATCGATCCTGAACCCGACTTTGGAGACCGGCGGGATGTCGTTGATGTAGAAGAGCGGCAGTCCCTCGGAATCCTTTTGGTTGACGGGACTCATCACGAGGCCGACGCCGTGCGTGAATTTCAGATGGCGGTTGACCCAGGTTTGGGCGTTGGCCGGAAGCAGATCGACGTTCAGTTCGCGCGCCGAGAGCATCACCTGCGTGTACTTGCCGTCGATCCAGTAGCGATCGATATCGACATCGCGGAAGTTGTAATAGAGGCGAATCTCCTGCAATTGACGGAAGGTCGCGATCAGCGGGCGCGGATCCCAAAGCCGGATGTTCTTGATTGTCGGTTCGTCACTGTCGATAGATTCCAACGTCAGCTTGCCGGAGCCGAGGAACGGCTTCACGTCGAAAGCGTCGAGGCCGAACGCCTGACGGGTCATCACGATGTTCCGCTTGAGATATGGCGTCTCGATCCTGAGCTCGTCGGGTTTGACCCACAGACTTTCGATTACCGGCTGGATAAGGCTCAGCACAATCGAGGGCCCGAACACGATGATCGCCGCGATCACGGGCGTCCGGAGCGTGCCTTCGCGCAGATTGGCGACGCAGATCGCTGCCGCGATCAGCGACAGGACCACCAGCAGCCACAGTCCCGGCTTCCACAGCAGATGGTCGACATAGCGGAGGCCGAACACGACGCCGTTGCCATGCAGCAGAAGTCCAAACCGGGCGAGCCAGTAATTGAAGGCGCGCTGAAGAAAAAATACTCCGAGCAGGACTGAGAGATGCCCAGCGGCGGGGTTCGAAATTCGCGGCGGCGATTCGCGGAAATCGAGTCCGCCGCGCACCCAATAGATCGCGCCGGTGAGCGCCGCCGTCAGGATGAGGATCAACATGAACAGGTCGCGCCAATCCTCGAGCAGCGGCAGGGTGAAAACGTAAAAACCGACGTCGTGTCCGAAGGCCGGCTCGATGCGCCCGAAGGGGACCGCGTGGTAAGCTTTGAGATAGACGTCCCAGGCGATCGATTCGCCCTGCGCGACAAACAGCGCGAGCAACGCCGATGCGCCCGCGGCGATCAGCCGCCATGGTACGCGCTCGCCGAGCGTGCGAATCAACTCGGGCAGATTGACTTCGACCATGTCGTCGGGCCGCCGCACCACGCGGAGCCGCTCGCGTTCGTGACTCAAGCGCACTGCGATCAGCGCGCTCACGACGATCGGGATGAACGCGACGAGCCATACGATGCCGAAGATCGCGTACTGCGCCTCGATCATCGTGACGTAGACACTTCGATAACCGAGCTCGCCGAACCAGAGCAGGTTGACAAAGAAATTGTCGAGCAGACTGAGAATGATCACCGCGACGATGACGATCGCCGCGAGTCCAGCCAGAATTATCCGCGGACGCATCAGGCAGCCGCGGAATCAGGCGCCGTGCGCGATGCGGCCGACATGTTCACGCACCACCTCGGGCGGGCACAGCCACAAGAAGATCTTGAGCGTGACGTAACCGACCAGCAGCCAATCCAGTTCGCCGATGAACGGGATGAAGTCGAGCTCCACCGCGGGCGGGGTGAGCAACAGAAGCACGCCGAGCACCGGCACGAGCTTGGCCATCACCGGGACTCGTGCGTCGGTCATAAGCCGATAGAAGAGCCGCACGAAATGTGGGAAAAACAGGATGAACCCGCGTAGTTTGAGCGGATTCAGCATCTGCATCCTTAGCAATCGACCAAACATAGCGCCATCGAAATTGTATACCCATCGATCCGGAAAATCCAAAGCCGGTCGCCGCCGAATCGAATCTGCTACAATGAGAGTTGACAGAGGTGTCGCGTTGAAAAGGCACATGACGCTCGGCGACTTTCTTGTCGCGTATCTGCGCAAAATCGGCTGCACGCACATTTTCGGCATTCCCGGCGACCTGGCGCTCAAATTGTTTTTCGCGCTCAGCCGTCGCCATGCGTTCGAGGTCGTGACCTTCTCGCACGAGCCCGGGGTCGGCTTTGCGGCCGATGGCTATGCGCGCGCCACCGGTCGTATTGGTGTGGTCTGCGTCACCTACGGCGCCGGCGGTCACAATATGGTGAACCCGGTCGCCGGTTCCTTTTCGGAACGCGTGCCAATCCTGATTCTCTCAGGTGGGCCGGGCGACGAGGAACGCAAGCTCGGCACGCTGATCCATCACCAGGCGCGCGAAATCGAATCGCAGCATCGGATCTACGAAGAGGTCACTTGCGCATCGCGCGTGCTCACCGATCCGCATACCGCGGCGCGCGGCCTGCACGACGTGGTGCGCGCGATCTGGGCCGAGCAGCGTCCCGGCTATATCGAAATTCATCGCGACATGGTTGATCGCGAGATCGAGGTGCCTGACGAGCTGATCGAATGGGACGGACGGCTCGCGTTCCATGAATCGGACTCGCGTAAGGTCGAAGAGGCAGCGCGCGAAACCGCCGCGATGTTCAACGCGAGCAAGCGCCCGGTGGTGATCGTTGGGATTGAGATCCATCGCTACAAGGCGGCGCACGAGGTCATCCAGCTTGCCGAGCGGATGGGCGCGCCGGTGCTGGCGACGGTGCTCGGCAAGGGCGCCTTCCCGATGCATCATCCGCTCTACATGGGCGTGCATATCGGTCCACTCAGCCCGCCGCCGATCGTTGCCAGGATGGATGAGGCCGATCTCGTCCTGAACATCGGCTGCCTCAAGACCGACATGAATTTCGGCAACCGGCCCCCGGCGATCATCCAGGACAAGACGGTGTGGGCGGTCGATCGCCGGGTCGACATCAAGTACCACACTTACACTGATGTCGGCGTACGTGATTTCGTGCGCGCGCTGTTGCGCCAGGACCTGCGGCGGCATCGTGAGACTGTCCACTATGCTGACAATCTTCCGCCCGCGGCACCCGTTAACGGACGGGGGACGGCGGCGCTGCGAGTCACCGAACTCCTGCGCGCGGTAAACGAGTTCCTCGACGCGAATCGCCGCTACATAGTGGTTGCGGAGTCGGGTGATATGCTTTTTGCGGGGCTCGACCTGCGCGTGCCGCGGGCCTCCGGCTATTTCGCGCAGGGCTTTTACGCCTCGATGGGATTTGGCGTGCCGGCCGCGATGGGGGCACAGATCGGGATGGGAATTCGGCCGCTGGTTCTGTGCGGCGACGGCGCTTTTCAGATGACCGGGCCGGAGATCTCTCATGCCCCCGCGCTCGGGCTGAATCCGATCGTGATCGTGGTCAACAACGGCGGCTGGGGAATCTTCCGGCCCATCGCAGAGCGGCACGACTTGCTCGAGGTTCCCTCATGGCCGTACGCGCGGCTGGCTGAGGACTGGGGCGGGCGAGGTTTCGAGGTGCACACCGCGGCCGAGCTGAAGGCGGCGCTCGCCGAGGCCCATGAATCGCCGGGCTTCGCGATCATTGATGCGCGCATCGAGCGCGAGGATCTCTCGCCGATGAGCGTCAAGTACATCAAGGCGGCTGCCCGCCGGTCGCAGCCGCCGACAACCGAACGGCGCAATCCGCACGGCGCCGTCCGATAGCCTGAGCATATGGACGAAAAGCGGGATTACGAATCGCGCTTGCGAAGATTTCGCTGGGAGACGCCCGAGTATTTCAATTTCGGCGCAGTGATCGATGAATTCGCCGAGGATCCGCATCGTCTCGCACTCCTATGGGAGGATCAGGACGGCAATCGCGCGCGGCTCACGTTTGCCGACTTGCGCCGACAATCAAATCGCGTTGCGAATGTGCTCGCCGGCCTCGGCGTGCGGCGCGGAGATCCGATCCTGCTGGTATTGCCGCGCATCACGATGTGGCAGGCGGCGTACATCGGGGCGCTCAAGCTCGGCGCGATCGTGGTGCCGTGCACCGCGATGCTTCGCGAGCAGGACTTGGTTTATCGCGCCAATCATGCCGAGGCCCGCTCGATAATCGCCGGACCCGACAGCGCCGAGATGGCTGCCGACCTGCGCAAACAATGTCCGTCCCTGAAACATTTCATTCTGGCGGGTTCGAACCGCACTGGATGGGCCAGCCTGCAGGAGATGATGCAGGAAGCGGACGACAAGTTCCCGGTCGCGCGTACTCGCGCCGCGGACCCCGCCATCTGCTACTACACCTCCGGCACCACGCGGCATCCGAAGGCGGTCCTGCACAGCCATGGCTACGCGTACAGCCATCGCTTCACCGGCCTTAATTGGCTCGACGTGAGACCCGGTGAACTTCACTGGACGACATCGGACACCGGCTGGGCGAAGGCGGCTTATGGAGTGCTCTTCGGTCCCTGGATGAACGGCGTCGCAACCCTGATGTACAACGGCCGCTTCGACCCGAAAAAACAGCTCGAGCTGCTGGCACGCTACGGAGTCAGCACCTTCTGTGCGCCGCCGACCGAATTCAGGATGCTGGTGAAGGAGAACCTCGCGAGCTACCGCTTCCCGAAGCTGCGCCATTGCACCAGTGCCGGCGAGCCGCTCAATCCCGAAGCCATCGCGCTATGGAAGGCGCACACCGGCCTCACGATCCACGACGGCTACGGACAGACCGAGACCATCATCGTGGTTGCGAACATGCCCGGGATGCCGATTCGGCCGGGTTCGATGGGCCGCCCGTTTCCGGGCCACGACGTGCGCGTGGTCGACGAGAATTTAAATGAATGCGCGACTGACGAGGTCGGCGAAATCGCGCTGCGCGTCAAGCCCGAACGCCCGCCCTCGCTGTTCCTCGAGTACTGGAAAAGCCCTGAGGAGACGGCCAAAGTCTTTCGCGGCGAGTATTACCTTACCGGCGATCACGCGTCGCGCGATGCCGACGGCTATCTGTGGTTCGTCGGGCGCGCCGACGACGTGATCATCTCGGCGGGCTACCGGATCGGACCGTTCGAGGTCGAGAGCGCGCTGCTCGAGCATCCGGCGGTGATGGAATCCGCGGTGGTCGCCAGTCCCGATCCTGACCGGGGCGCGATCGTGAAGGCGTTCATCAAGCTCAAGGCTGGAGTCGACGGCGACGAAGCGCTGGTTCGCGAGCTGCAGGAGCATTGCAAACGCGTGACTGCCCCCTACAAATATCCGCGCGAAATCGAATTTGTCGACGAATTGCCGAAGACGGTCAGCGGCAAGATTCGCCGCGTCGAACTGCGCAAGGCCGAAGAAGCGCGCAAGCGCGGCCACGCGCCGTCCTGATCCAAACCTAACGCGGTTAATGGTGAGCGGCCGACGGCATCGGAGCGGCCGCTTTTGCGCCCGGCGTCGCCGCCGGCGAAGGATTGTTGGTTGAGGTCGGGTTCGGGCCTGTGGATGTCGAAGACGGCGTCGCCGACGGGCTGGCGCTCGACGCGATCGCCGGAAGCTCGGAAGTCGCAATTTTTGCCGGCAGCACGCGGCGGAAATCGGGATGGCTGGTGAAATCGTCGACCGCTTCTGAGATCGCCGCGGAGAGCGCTTCGCCCGGGTCATTGATGAGCCGTCGATGGTGCTGCGCGGCCTCACCGAGCGGCGGTTCGTCCCGCGTGCTGGAAAAGGAATCGCTCAGAATTACGTTGCCGTCGCGATCGGCGAGCGTGCATCTAAGCCGCGCTTTGGCCTTCATCAGAAATGAATTCGCGCCGGGTCCGTTCGCCTGATCGATCCGCTTGACGACGCTCAACGCTTCGGGCTCGCAGCTTGCGATATGATCGTAGCCGTCCGGCACCTCTGCGGGACTTGAAAACACTTTCGCCCTAAGACCTTGATGATCGAGATCTTCCGCGACCAGCCGACTCACGGCCTGAAGAGGATCTTCCAATATCAGCGTTACCTCGTTGCCATCCGGATCGAACAACGTACCGACCGCGAGTTGAGTAACAGAGGTGTTTCCGGCCGGCGTGACCGCTACGCGACTGGGCTCGAATACGTTGCCGTTGCTCTCGCCGGGATAATATTTGAGTGTCAGACGATTCTGCAGCTGACATCCGGTCATGAGCGCAAGCGCGGCGCCCACGATCAGAATGTAGAACGCGGACTGCCTAGCGCTTGACCGTGGACGCTGTATCACGATCTTCACGTCGCCAGAGAAGGTAAATCGCTAGCGCCACCACTACAATCACAACGGCGGCGATTTGGCCCGCGCGATGGGTCACATGAATCGCGGGCCAGAGCTCGTCCCCGACGAGGTACCCGATTGCGACCATCAGGGCGCACCAGACCAGCGCGCCGAGCAGATTCCAACCAAGAAACCGCCAGAAGCTCATTCCCGCCGCGCCCGCCATCGGGCCGGCGAGAAAACGCGCGCCGGTGATAAAGCGCGCCATAAACACTGCCTTCGGCCCGTGCATCTCGAAGAAACTCCGGATGCGCGCGTAGCGGCTACGGACGAACTCCCATTGTCCCGCCATGCTTTCGATCAGCTTCTGCCCGCCGGTCCGGCCCAGGAAATAGCCGCATGTGTCGCCGGTGACGGCGCTCAGCACCACGACCACGTAAACGGTCCGGAGTTCAAGAATTTCCTGGCCGGCGAGAAAGCCCGCAGCGAGCACGACGGTCTCTTCGGGCACCGGGATACCCAGATTGCCGATGAAAACGCAGGCGAAGATCCCCAGATACCCCCAGTTAGCGATCAGATCGGTAATGAATGCCGGATCCAGGAAATGCATTGACGCGGTCTGCCGAGCTGGAAATCCGCTATAGGATGCTGCGGTCGTCGGGCACAGTCACCCCCGCGCTCACGGCTCGCGCAGCGCATCGAGCACCTTGCGCCACTGTCCGAGCATTTCAACGCGGACTTCCGGGGTGGAGGTGAAGGCGATCCCGTGTGCGACCGGGAGTCCCTCATGAGCGTCGGAATCGACCGCCTCGACCGTCACTTCGAAGCGTTCGATGTCAGGATCGCGCCCGGGCGTCAGTTCGCGCGGGCGGCCGCGGACGTAGAGAACCAAGCCAGGGCCGACGTAACAGATCACGACCCGTCCGCCGCGTCTTAGGTTCGCACCCGTGCGGCCGTTGGGCCACAGCGCCATCCGGATGGTCCGCTCGTCGAGCGCGAGCAGCTCGCCGGCGCTCAGCATGCACGGACGCGGCGAGCCGTCTGCATCTGAAGTCATCACGATGTAGGTCTCGCCGTACTTGCGCTCGAGTTCACGCCCGTCGAGTGCGGCAATAAATTCGGCGGGCAGCTTGTCACCCAGATGTTTTGCCATCGCAGTTCGTCTTCGGTTCAGCCGCGCGATGGCTTGTCCCGCCGCTCTTCTGAACCGTCCGCCTCGCCCCAGCGCTGGAACAGCGAATGGCCGAAGCCGAGCTGATCGAAAATTTTGCCGATTGTGTGATCAATCAAATCGTCGATCGATTTCGGGCCGAAATAGAAGGCTGGTACCGGCGGCAGGATGATCGCGCCCATCTCGGCCGCCGCGACCATCGCGCGAAGATGGCCCAGGTGCAGCGGCGTTTCGCGTGGCAGCAGGATGAGCGGACGGCGCTCCTTAAGGCAGACATCGGCGGCGCGCGTCAGCAGGCTGTTCGATTGACAGTAGGCGATCGCCGCCAACGTATTCATCGAGCACGGCACAACCACCATCCCGGCCGTCACGAACGAGCCGCTCGCAATCGATGCCGCGATGTTGCGCAGGTTGTGCATCACAGCGACCTTAGTCGCCAACTCCGACTGGCTCATCCCGAGTTCCTGAGAAAGTGTGATCCGGGCGGCGTCGGTCATGACCAGATGGATTTCCACCTCCTTGAGATCGCTCAGACGCTCAATGAAGCGAACGCCGTAAACGATACCGCTGGCCCCCGTAAGGCCGACGATTAGTCTTCGCATCCCAGCAATCATACGCTGCCGCGTTCCTCCTTGAAACGTTCGCGTTGGGCGCTGTCGTATCGGTTGAATATCCGGCGACCCCGGGCCTAGTATTCGATTCAGAAAGGCCGGTGCAGCCGGGGCCGGTGTTAACCCTGCGTTTTTCGATCCGGGAGCGGGATGAAAGAGGGCTTTTACGACCTGAGGAGCGCGCTTGATTATCTCGAGCGCAAGGGCGAGCTGGCGCGGGTCGAGGGCGAGGTCAACTGGGAGCTCGAACTCGGCACGCTTACGCGCGAGGTCCAACGGCGCAAAGGTCCGGCGCTGCGGTTCGGAAACATCAAGGATTACAACGGCGAAGGCGCGCGATGCCGCGAGCTTGCAACCGGCATCTATGGCTCGATGCGCCGCGTTGCGCTGATGCTCGGCTTCGACGACCTTCAACCGAACCGCGCGATGATCGAGCACGTGCTGGAACGCAATCGCACGCTCATCAAACCGATGATCGCAAAGGACGGTCCGGTCAAGCAAAACGTGCTGACCGGCCGCGACATCAACCTGTACGATTTCCCGGTGCCGAAATGGCACCATCTCGATGGCGGCCGGTACATCGGTACGATGGCCTGCACGGTCACCAAGGACCCTGAAACCAACCTCACCAACGTCGGGCTCTACCGCAGTATGATCGTCGATCAGAACCGCATGTCGAGTCTGATCGTCAGCTCGCAAGGATGGGGCGCACATTGGGCGAAGTACCGGGCCAAAGGCGAGCCCATGCCTGTGGCGTGGGTAATCGGATGGGACCCGGTGATGGAATGGGTGGGCGGCAGCCCGGTGCCGGCAAATGTCTGCGAATACGAAGTGATGGGTGGGTATCGCAACGCGCCGGTTGAGTTGGTCCGCTGCGAGACCGTCGATCTCGAGGTGCCGGCGTCAGCAGAAATGGTCATCGAAGGGTCCATCTCGCCCGATCCCGCCACCTTCGCGCCCGAGGGTCCGTTCGGCGAATTTACCGGCTACACGGCCGAGATTCCAACCCCGCGCCCGGTTTGCAAGGTGAGCGCGATCATGCATCGCGATCGCCCGATTTTCCGCGGCACCCTCGAAGGCTCACTGCCCGGCGCCTCGGGCGAGAACAGCCACATGTCGGCAATTCAGCGCGCCGCGATCGCATGGAACATTCTCCGCACTGCCGGCATTTCCGGCATTCTCGACGTTTACGTCCATCCAGTGAACAACGGCACGACGGTCATCGTGCAGATTAAAAAGCTCTACGAGGGACAGCCCAAGCAGATCGCAGCCGCGTTGTGGGGTTCCAATGCTTCGACCTTCCGCTATAAGATCGTGATCGTGGTCGATGAGGACATCGACCCGTCCGACTACGAGGCAGTTGATTGGGCGATCAACTATCGCGTCGATCCCGGTTCGGATGACCTTGTGATCTTTCGCGGCACGCTCGGTTCGGCGCTCGATCCGAGCACGCCGCTGGAGAACCGACGTATCTCGGAACTAGGCGCCGGCTTGTGGAACCGCCTGCTCATCGATGCGACCAAAACCTGGCGTTTTCCACGCCGTCCCGAATGGAACAACGAGAAATTCCCGCCGGTTGGCCGCAATCGTCCTGAGGACATCGAGCAGGTGCGCAGACGATGGACCGACTATGGCTTTACGAAGTGGAAAGTGCCTTTTTAGTTACAGGCGAGATATGGCGCCGCGGAGGAACTAGATGAACGGACGAGCGAAAATCGATTACAACACCCTGGTAAAGACCGACCGCGTCAATTCGCGAGTCTACACCGACCCGCAGATTTTCGAGGACGAGCTGGAACGCATTTTCCATCGCGGCTGGGTCTTCGTCGGGCATCGCGGTGAAGTTCCGAACCCCGGCGATTTCCGCCTCAAGCGCATCGGATTGCAGCCTGTGATCATGGTTCGCGACCACGCCGGCAAGGTGAATCTGCTGCTCAATCGATGCCGCCATCGGGGCGCTGTCGTATGCCACGAGACGCGCGGCAACGCGCGGAACTTCCGCTGCGCTTACCATGGTTGGACGTACAAGCTGGACGGTTCGTTGGCCGGCGTGCCATATCCGGAAGCCTACGACGATAGCTTCCGTCGCGAAGAGTACGGGCTGACCCGTGTGCCGCGAGTCGCCGAGTATCGTGGATTCGTGTTCGGCAGCCTGAGCCCGGCCGGCATCACTCTGGAAGAGCATCTCGGGCGCGCGGCGCGCGAAATCGACATGTTCGTCGGCCTGTCCGATGCCGAAGAGATCGAAGTCAGCTCCGGAATCAACAAGTACGATTTCAAGGCCAACTGGAAGCTCGCCGTCGAGAACTCGATGGATGGGTACCATCCGAATGTTACCCACGAGTCGTTCGTCTCAGCCGTGATGGAACGGATCAAGAACAACCCATCGCCTGAACACGGCGCGGTGTTCGATCCGAACTCTTTTGCTGCCGGCAGCTACGGCTTTGCCAAGGACCTGGGCGGCGGACATGTGATGCTTGACTACGGCTTCCGCATCTACGATCCCCTGAACCGCGACCCCCTGCCGCCGGTGCGTGCGATCAATGCGAGTGGCGAGATGCATTTGTCCGACCTGCGCCGCCGTACCAGTCCCGAGCGCGCGGCCGACATGCTCCGGGAGGGCGGCACGCACACGCTGGTATTCCCGAATTTGATCCTGATCGGGCTCCATATGCGTGTTGTGCAGCCGCTCAGCGTCGATTACACCGAGGTCTGCCTTTATCCGACCACGCTCAAGTGGCTCACGCCCGAGGTCAACCAGATTCGGCTGCGATCGCACGAGGCGTTCTTTGGCTCGGCGAGCTTGGGCGGTCCGGATGACTCCGAGATCTTCGAGCGCATCCAGACCGCGGCGGCCGCCGATCTCGAACCGTGGAACATCATCTCGCGCGGGCTGGGCAAGGAGCGTCCGGATGACGAAGGCTATTTGTATGGCGATATGACCAGCGAGATCACCCAGCGCGCCATCTGGCGTCAGTGGAAGAAGATGATGACCCAGGACGCGGGGACGGCCGCAACCCGCAAGCGCGGTTCGCGCACCTCGACAAGGAGCTGATGCGATGGCGGTGGATCGGGAAAAGGTCGAACAGTTCATCTACCATGAGGCGCGCCTGACGGACGAAAACCGTTACGATGAATGGCTCGCGCTGTGGACCGATGACGCGCTCTATTGGGTGCCGTGCGGACGCGACGATATCGATCCGAAGCGCGAGATCTCGCTGATTTACGACGATCGCACGCGGCTCGAGACCCGGATCACGCGGCTCAAGAGCGGGGTCGCGCACGCGCAGGAGCCGAAATCGCGGATGCGACGGATCGTTTCGAACATTGAGATCGAGGAGGGCGCCAACGGCGAGATAACTGCGTTCGCCAATTTCATGCTGGCCGAGCTCAGGCGCGGAGTGCAGGACATCTTCGCCGGCCGCACGATTTATCGCCTGCGGCTTGTCGACGGCGCCTTTAAGCTCGCATACAAAAAGGTCCTGCTGGTCAACAATGACGAGTACATCGACAATCTGACCTTCCTTATCTGATCGCAAGCGCGGAGGCGCCCGAGCGATGGCGCGGACGAAAATCAATTATCGCGCGCTGGTGAAGTCCGACCGGGTGCATTCGCGGCTCTACACCGACCCGCAGATTTTCGACGAGGAGCTCGAGCGCATCTTTCATCGCGGCTGGGTCTTCGTCGGCCATCGCGGCGAGGTTCCGAACCCGGGCGATTTCCGCCTCAAGCGCATCGGGCTGTGTCCGGTGATCATGGTGCGCGACGGCGCCGGCAAGGTGAACCTGCTGCTCAATCGATGCCGCCATCGCGGAGCAACGGTTTGCAATGACGAACGCGGCAACACGCGAGCGTTCCGATGCGCCTATCACGGATGGACCTACAAGCTCGACGGCTCGCTCGCGGGGGTGCCGTATCCGGAAGCCTACGACGAGGGTTTCCGACGCGAAGAGTTCGGGCTCACGCACGTGCCGCGCGTCGCCGAGTATCGCGGATTCGTGTTCGGCAGCCTGAGCCCGGCCGGCATCACGCTCGAACAGCATTTGGGCCGCGCGCGCGAACAGATCGATCTTTTTGTCGGCTTATCGGATGCCGACGAGGTCATGGTCGATTGCGGGGCGCATAAGTACGACTATCGCGCGAACTGGAAGCTCCAGGTCGAGAACGCGATGGACGGCTATCACGCCGTCACGCTTCATGAATCGTTTCTCGGCGTGCTGGCCGAGCGCGCCAGGGCGCAGCATGCGGCTGACGACTACAAGGGCCAGTTCGAGGGCAGCCGCTTTGCCGTGACGCGCGATCTCGGCGGTGGCCACGTGATGCTCGATTACTGGAATCGGCTCTACGATGCGCTCAACGACGATCCGATTCCGGAGGTTGAGCCGACGACTGCCCGCGGCCGCATCCATTTTGACGAGCTGACGCGTCGGTTCGGCCATCTTCGCGCCGCCCACAACCTGATGCAGGGAATGACGCACACGCTCATCTTCCCGAACCTGATTCTGATCGGCGTTCAGATGCGCGTGGTGCATCCGGTGCGCGTCGATCACAGCGAGGTCGCGGTCTATCCGGTGCGACTTGACTGGCTAAGCGACGCGGTCAACGCGACGAGGCTTCGCGGCCATGAAGCGTTCTTCGGTCCGGCGGGTTTCGGCGGTCCTGACGACGTCGAGGTTTTCGAGCGTGTGCAAACGGGACTCGCAGCCGATCGGCTGGCACCGTGGCTGATGCTGTCGCGTGGGATGAGCCGCGAACGCCGCGATGCCGACGGCACGCTCATCGGCGAGCGGACCGACGAAGTGACGCAGCGTGGCATCTGGCGCCAATGGATGAAGGTGATGACGCACGAGGATCGACCGCGCCGGGCGACCCGTCAGTCGGTCCGCCTCCCCATCGGCGCACATCCATTTCACCAATCCCATTAAGTCGCGGAACCACGGGGCGGGATTTCAATTTATCCTTTGTCGACCGTGGCTGTTCCCGCCGTCAAAGCCTATTTCAACTATGCCGGGCTCAACCGGCTGAGCCCGGAAATCGCTGCTGCCTGTCACGCTGCGGATGAAAGATTTCAGCGCATGCTGCTCAGCCTCGCCGGCATCGATGAGTACAATGCGCAGATGGCTCGGACGCGCAAAAGTGTTGCGCGCCTGATGCGGCTCGAAACCGATGCGCCCGATCGTATCTTCCTGGTTCCCAACGCGACCACCGGCTTGAGCTTGCTGCTGCAGGATCTGCTCGCCGAGCTGGGTACCGACCGGATCGCCGTGACCTCTGATCAGGAGCATCCCGCGGTCGAGCGCGTCCTTGCCAGAGCTGAGAGCCGCGGAGTCCGCATCGGACGGATTGGCGGCACTTCACAGGATGAATTCATCGGGCGACTTTCCGCGTTATGCGCTAACGGCGGCGTCGGGCTGGTCGTGCTCTCGCAGGTGTCATACAAGGATGGCCGGATCCTGCCGATTGCGAGAATCGCGGAGCAGTTGGCCCCTGCGCGCGTGCCACTGATCGTCGACGGCAACCAGGCCGTCGGGCACGTCCCCGTCGAATTTCCGGCGCACGGATGTGTCGCCTATGTTTTTTCGGGACATAAATGGCTCCGGGCACCGATGGGTACCGGCGCCGTGGTTCTCGATCCGGACTTCTGGCGCAGGCGACGCAGCGCGGCGCTCGGGATGCTGAACGATTTCCAGAACGGCACGCTCAGCTACCTGGGTATGGTCGGGCTCGAAGTCGGATGCGAAATCGCGGCGACTTCGCTCGCCGGACGAATCGCGCAGCTCGATCAGGTAAGGCGTAAGGTCATCACGGCGCTCGGCGATTTACCGATCGTGAAGCGGCCGGATTGGAACGGTCCGATGGCCCCGGGGATCACCGCGCTGCTGCTGCCCGAAGAGCGGCCATCCCAGGAACTGACCGAGCGGATGCTTTCGCGACACGGCGTAGCCGTAAAAGCCTTCGTTCCGCCCGAACTTCCCAACGAGGTCCGTATCTCGTGGGAAATGTCGACCACCGATGCCGAAATCGATCTGCTGCGGAAGGCGCTGCGCGCCGAACTCGGATGAGTTAGCAGCCAGCTCTACTGAGCGGGAGCTCCCTCGACGGGCAAGGTCGGATTGTCTATCTGCGGAGGTCCGGAGACGCCCGGGGCGTCCACCCGTATGAAGACGATCAGCATGCCCTGAGCGTAGTGCGGTCCGCCGAGAATCAGGAAAGCGTGATTGGGAAGCTTGAGCTCAGTCGACATTTCCGGCCGGTCGCCCTGGAAAAGCACCAACTTCATCACGATCATATCGCCGTCGATCTCCCGCGGCGCAACGTGCAGGATGCGCCCGCCCGGCAGCGCGAACGCGATCATCGTTCCGCAGCTGGCTCGCTTGCCCTCGCTCTTCAACAGCCGATAGGTGCTATAGCTGAATGGCAGGGTGCGCAGCTGCGAAGTCATCGCGGCGAGCCGCGCGTCGATTCCCTCATTCGTATCTGCCGCCATCACGGAATCAATGCTGACGATCACCGGGTGGCTGGCCGACTTTTGGCCGGCATTGGCCTGAAAGCTAAAGACGAGAAGCCCAGCGAGAGCAACGACTCCTGACCAGCGCGCTAGCATTACTTCCCTTGCCGTCTCCAACCTGCGCTAGCGACCTGCCTGGTCCGGGAGCCAGATGACGGTCGTATCGGTATGCGGCTCGCTCCAGACCGCGACCGCCGGATTTTCGGACTCGAGATGCGAGATAATCGCGCGCGAGTCCTCGGCGAGAACCCGCTCCATCGGCCGGACCAAGTCGGGCATACCCGATTCATGAGGCGTGCGCGCTCCGGGCGCTGATGCCGATTGATGGATGGAGTTGGAAGCCAACTGCGGCCTGTTTCCGCTCATCAAGGTGCGCACGTAGGGGGTTAGCAAGACCGCTGTGATGGCGGAGATCGCCAGCGCCGCCGATGCGAAGGTAAAGGCGGGACTGATCCGATCATCGAGCGATGCGAACCATCGTTTGACTCGCACCAGCGGCGAAGGCTTAAGGTCAACGATCCGGGCCTGGACCGCCTCGCTGAAACCTGCCATCGGAATCGCGCTCAGGATCGCTTCATGAGCTTCGCGCAGTCCCTCGCCCAGCGCGCTGAAGTCGGCAGCCTCGCGTTCACAATCCGGGCATCCGGCGAGATGACGGGCGACCTTGAGCAGTTCGGGCGGCTCCAGTTCTCCGTCGCCAAATGCGCTCAGCAGTGGGCGAATCTCACTACAATCGATCATCCGAACTCAATTCCTGTCCAGATCTGCTCAATCCCTGTCCAAATCCTTCAGCACGCTGCGCAGCCGATTGCGTGCATAATGCAACCTGCTCATCACGGTACCGCGCGGACATTGCAAAATTTCGCTGATCTCGTCGTAGGAGAGCCCTTCCACCTCACGTAGCAGTATCACGGCGCGGTGTTCCGGGGTCAACTCCTGCAAAGCCTCCTGGATTCGATGGCTCAGCTCGCTGCGGGCAACCGACCGAAACGAATCGCCGTGCGAACTGGGCAGCCGTCCAAGCTCGATCTCTGCCTCTTCGCCGCGCAAGATCGCCTGGCGTCCCGCGTGCCGGCGGAAGTCGATCGCGATGTTGGCCGCAATCCGGTAGAGCCAGGTAGAGAAGCTGGAGCGCGATTCGAACTTCGGCAGATTCTGAAAGGCACGGATGAAGGTTTCCTGCGCGAGTTCAAGTGCATCATCCTGATTGTGGACCACCGCCAGAGCCACGCCCACCACACGTCGTTGATAACGCTCGACCAGCACGCCGAAAGCCTCCGCGTCCCCCTTACTGGCCCGCTCGATGAGCTCAGCTTCATTCCCGTCTGGGCGGCTCGGTTTTCTCAATTCAGTTAGACGCCGATAAGCCTGGTGAAATTCAGCGGCTGGCGATCTTCGCCAGTCATTTCAGCCCAGTTCGGACCCCACTTGAGCTCGGTTTTAAGCGGAATTTTCAGCTCGGCCGCCCCTTCCATCGCGATCCGGGTTATGGCTCGCGTTTCCTCCAGTGCTCCCTGCGCGACCTCGACCAGCAGCTCGTCATGAACCTGGAGAACGATACGCGCATCGAGCTTCGCTTCGCCGAGCGCCCGCCGCAGCCGCAGCATCGCGACCTTTATCAAATCGGCGGCGCTTCCCTGGAGCGGCGTATTTATCGCGATCCGCTCGGCCTGCGCCCGAGCACCGCCCTGCGGGCCGTTCAGCTCGGGAAGATAGCGGCGACGTCCATACATCGTGGTGACGTAGCCGCGTTCGCGAGCCGTCCCGAGCGTTTCATCGAGCCACGCTCGCACCCCCGGCAGGCGCTCGAAATAGCGCTTTATGTAGTCAGATGCATCGTTCAGCGCAATGCCAAGTTCGCCGGCCAATCGCTGCGGACCCATCCCGTAGATGATTCCGAAATTGATTACCTTGGCGATGCGTCGTGCCTCGGAATCGACCTGCTCGGGTTTGATCCGCAGGATTTCGCATGCCGTGCGCACGTGGATATCCTGACCGCGCGAAAAAGCTTCGATTAACGTGTTATCGCCCGAGAGGTGCGCCAAAATCCGCAGCTCGATCTGCGAATAGTCGGCGGACAACAGGACCGCGCCGGGACGCGGCACGAACGCCCGACGAATCCGGCGGCCGGCCTCGCTTCGGGTCGGGATGTTCTGCAGGTTCGGCTCGCTGGAACTCAGCCGGCCGGTTGCCGCCACCGCCTGATTGAATGACGTATGCAAGCGCCCGTCGATCGGATCGACTAGGCTTTGCAGTGCATCAGCATAGGTCGATTTCAGCTTGGCGAGCGCCCGATAGTCGAGCAGCTTTCGCGGCAGCTCATGCAACGAAGCGAGTCGCGTCAGCGTATCGACATCGGTCGAATAGCCGCTCTTGGTTTTCGAGAGACCCTTGGTCGGCAGCTTGAGTTCCTCGAACAAAACGCGGCGCAACTGGATTGGCGAGTTCAGGTTGAAGGGATGCGCCGCGAGCTCGTAGCATTCCCTCTCCAGCCGCTCCAGCTCGGCGCCGAACTCGCGGGCGATTGCGCCAAGCGCGGCGCGATCGATCCCGATGCCGGTCGCTTCCATCTCGGCGAGCAGGACTGCGATGGGCAGTTCGATGTCGCGGAACAGATTGTCGAGGCCGTCCGCGGCGATGCGCTTGAGGAGCGGTTCGCGGAGGCCCGCGACGACCTTCGGCTCGGAGCCGACCGGGTGATCGCCGCCGAGCGGCGCGAGGTATTCATGGTACAGGTCGCTGATTGACGGCTCGGGCTTGCCCGGATTGACGAGGAACCCGGCGAGCATCGCGTCGAAATCAACGCCGCCGAGCGTGATGCCGTAGCGACTCAGTTGTCTTATGTGATGCTTCAGATCGTGGCAGCTTTTGGCCGGCGTATCGCCGGCCAAAAGCTGCCCGGCCTGGGCGATCGCGCTCTGCGGGAGCACATACACCGGCCCGCCGCTCTCGGCGGCGAGCTTGAGGCGCGGCTCGCCGCCGTCATCCACCGCGAGATGCATCGCGATTCGCGGCGCTTCTTTCAGCGCCGCGAGTGCTTCCGCGAGCTCGGCGCCGTCGACCTGCCGCTCGCCGTCGGCGCCGCCGACGGCGAGCGGCAGCGCCCGCTGCGTCGGCGCCAGCTCCGCCAACAGCGATCCAAACTCGAGCTCGCGCAACAACTCGGCCGCCGCGCGCTCATCGACCCCGGGCCACGTCAGCTCCTCCGGCTCGATCGCGATCGGCGCCGCGGTATCGATCCGCACCAGCTTCCGCGCGAGCTCAATGTCGGCGCGATGTTCCGCGATCAGCGCGCCGAGTTTCTTCGCGCCGCGAATTCCGGTTTCTTCCAAATGGTCCAGGTTCTCGAACAGCTTCTCGAGCGAGCCGAAATGACGAATCAGGGCGGCCGCGGTCTTCTCGCCGACCCCCGGCACGCCCTTGACGTTGTCTATCAGGTCGCCCATCAGCGCCATCACGTCGACCAGCGCCGCCGGCTCAACGCCGAAGCGCTCGCGCACCTCGCGCACGCCCGTCCGCTTGTCACGCATCGTGTCCCACAGTGTGATCCGCGGCGCGACGAGCTGCATGAAGTCCTTGTCGCCGGTCACGATCGTGGTGTCGAAGTGACGCTCGGCTGCACGGATCGCGAGCGTACCGATTACGTCGTCGGCTTCGTAGCCATCGATCATGATCCGCGTGATGCGGAACGCTTCGACCGCGCGATGTATGTAGGGAATCTGCACGCCAAGGTCGCCGGGCATTTCAGCCCGGTTCGCCTTGTAAGATTCGGATATATCGTCGCGGAAGGTTTTCCTGGGCGAGTCGAAGACGATCGCGATATGGCGCGGGCGCGCGTCCTTGAGCAGCTTGAAGAGCATCCGGATGAACCCGTAGACGGCGTTGGTCGGCATCCCGCGCGAGTTGCTGAGGTGAGGCAGGGCGAAGAAGGCGCGGAAGATATAACCTGACCCGTCGACGAGATAGAGATCTTTGCGCTCCACGGCCATTGGATCGAACCTAACCGAACGTGACGTCGCGCAAAAGCCCGTCGCGGTGACGCCTTCGTGAATGCCGAAAAAAAACGATTTCCGCGCGAGGCGGGCGTTTACATCGAGCGGTCCACGTAATGCGCGGGCATTACGCAAGCTTTAGGCTGCGCTGCCGCAGCCTAAGCCGAGTTCCTCACATGCGTTCGCGCATGGCCGAGGCTCGTGCTTTCAGACAGATTCGCTATTCAAGCACCCCGAAGGCCGGTCCGAACGTCATTCCCCACGAATCCGGAGCTGCGGCGCCGGTGAGGAGAATCTTGGGCGCAGGAGACCCGCTGCTCTTGATCTGGCTGGGCAAAAACTCCTGGGCGTTGCCATCATCGTAGTCCAATACCCACAAGTGACCGCCACGAAAACGAAGGCACCATGGTCCGACAAGAGTGGAGCTGCTGATCGTCACTGCCGGCGGGTCATCGTTCGAGGTCTTAACATGACCCTTCGGGAACATTACGACGGTGTCGGTGCCGTAACTGGTCACCCAGAGATTGCCATGGCCGTCGAATCCAATCTGGCCCGGATCAGACAAGCTCCCACCGGCGCCAAGCACAACAGCCGCAGTCTTGTTCCCGCCGGATTTCAACTGGGAAGCTGAGAATTTGAAAAGCTTGTCATCATCGCGGCCATCCGTCCACAGATTTCCCGCCTGGTCGAAAGTAAGAAAGGCCGGATGCGCAGATGACATCTCAGCGGTGTCCGTGATGGTGATGGCGGGAGTGATATCGCCGGTGCCGGCTTTCAGTTGCTTGGCGGAGATTTCATCCAGACTGTTGTTGTCGAGGTCCACAACCCACAGATTGCCATGGCTATCGAAGGTGCAGCCGACTATGTCGGAAAAGGTCGATGTGCTGGTGATCGTTACCGCCGGGCTGATGTTCTGGGGGAGTTTCTTGAGGTCCGAGGCTTTAAACTCGAGGATCTCTTCGTTGTCATCCGTGACCCACAGATTATGTGAGGTGTCGAAGCACACCCCCCACGGGAAAGCGCCGAGCTTGATCGTGAGCGGGATCGGCGTATGGCCGCTCTTAAGCTCGACGGGTAGATACTCATCGATCCGTAGATTACCCGCATCAGCAATCCAGAGGGCGGCAGATGCAGCGCGCGCGGCCGGCGCGGTCAGACATACGGTGATCGAACAGAGAAACGCGGCCAATCCAGCGCGAAGATAGGAACTCATCGGCTCAGATTTTCCCTGTGATTCCAGCGACATATAGAGTTACCCATTGGACATCAAAGTCCTGCAATTTCGCTCAATCTATTAATTAATTTAAAAAAGTTGCGTCATTTGCTTTTAAGTATGCAATTGTCTCTTTATTGGTAGAGGCCGTCAAGGCGCCGAGACTCTGATTTTCTCGACTGCCTCTTGATGCTTCCTTTCCTGTCCCGCGTTTACTCGTTAGTTCAGGTCGGTTCGTTCGAGGTGCCATGGGTCTGATTGAACCAGAGGTTGGTCCCTCACAGGATGTTGCCGTCGTAGGCGTCGTCGATCGAATTGTCGCTCTGTTCGGCGCCTGAAAGTGAAGAACAGCAGCGCCGCAGGCGCGTTATTGACAGTGATGGCTGCGATGACTAAACCGTTATCGTTCGCTGATTTGGTCGAATTAATCGGGAACGTCCATCGTCATAAAATTTCGGATTGCGTGCGAGATGGCCTGCCCCACCGGCGGCGCAAATGATTGAAGTCAAGAACCTGAACAAGAGCTACGGCGATTTCGTTGCGATCCGCGATGTCTCGTTCACGGCCGAGCAGGGGCAGATTCTCGGCTTTCTCGGTCCCAACGGCGCGGGCAAGACCACCACGATGCGAATCATCACCGGCTTTATGCCGGCGACGTCGGGCAGCGTGCTGATCGATGGACTCGACTCGTTCCGCCAGTCGCTCGAGGCCCGCCGGCGCATCGGGTACCTTCCCGAAAGCCCGCCGCTGTACAACGAGATGCGCGTGCGCGGCTACTTGCGCTTCGTCGCCAAACTGCGCGGCGTCGAACGCAGCCAGGTCGAGGATGCCGTGGCGCATGTGGTCAACGCCTGCGGGCTGCAAGCGGTCGCGGATCGAATTTGCGGACAGCTCTCGAAAGGCTACCGCCAGCGTGTCGGACTCGCGCAGGCGTTGATTCATAATCCCCCGGTGTTGGTGCTCGACGAGCCGACGATCGGCCTCGACCCGCGTCAGATCCATGAGATCCGCGAGCTTATCCGTGGCTTCGCCAAGGATCGCACGGTGGTGCTGTCAACGCACATCCTGCCCGAGGTCTCGCAGATCTGTGACAAAGTGGTGATCATCAACGAAGGCCGGGTGGTGCTTGAAGAAAGCCTCGCGAAAATTCCGGCAGGCACCTCGCTCGAAGACCTGTTCCTTAGCACCATCGCGAAGGAGCATCACGAACCAATCGACGCGGAGGAGACGCTGGAAGAGGTGGGGGCCGGGCACGCCTGATAGATGCGATGAGAAACACGCTGACGATTGCTGCGAAGGAGCTGCAGAGCTACTTCGTCCAGCCGATTGCATACGTTGTGATGGCGGTATTTCTGCTGCTCGGTGGATGGTTCTTCTTCGTCCTCATCCGGCGCTTCGACCTCCTGATGCACATTTACGCGGCGATGGGCAATCAGCAGGCGTTGCAAGGGTTGAATCTGAACGAGGCGGTAATTTCGCCGCTTCTGCAGGATCTCTCGATCGTGCTGGTGATCCTCGTCCCGGCGATCACGATGCGCACCTTTGCCGAGGAAAAGCGCGTCGGCACTTACGAGTTGTTGCTGACGGCGCCGGTTCGCACCGGTGAAATTGTCGCAGGCAAATTTCTGGCGTCGGCGACGCTGGTGCTGATTATGATCGCGCTCTCGGGCATCTACCCGTTGATCCTCGCGATCTTCGGGAACCCCGAGATGGGAGTAATCGGCGCAGCGTGGCTCGGGATGGCGTTGCTCGCTGTCGCCTTCGTCTCGATCGGGCTTTTCACCAGCTCGCTTACCCAGAATCAGATCATCGCGGCAATCAGTTGTTTCGGTGTTTTGCTGTTGCTGTATGTGATTTCATGGCCGGCGGAACTGGGCAGTGCGACGCTTGGCGACGTGCTCCGCTATCTGGCTCTGCCGGAACATTTCGACCAGATGATCAAGGGCGTAATCGATACCACGGACATCGTCTATTTCCTGAGCGTCATCCTGGTGGCGCTGTTCCTCACGCAGCGCTCGGTTGAGTCGGCGCGCTGGCGGTAGGGGCGGGCGATGGCTGGCAGCAGTTCGGTAATGGCCGGAATTCTCGGTCTGGTCCTTCTGATCTTCGCGATCGTCGATTACATCGCCGCGCCCGAATTCCGCTTTTTCTTCCTGGTCAACCTCGTGGTCGGCATTTTTGCGCTGATCATCTGGGCAACATCGAGCCGCACCTCGATCACCTCGCTCGCCGGCCGCCGAAGCGCCCGCTATGGCGCGAACGCCGCGATCTACTCGATCGCCTTCGTCGCGCTGCTGGTCGCCGTCAATTTTATCTCGACGCTGCATCATCATCGCTTCGACATGACGTCGAACAAGGTCTTCAGCCTCTCGAGCCAGTCGGTGAATGTGGTCAAGCAACTCAAGAAGCCGCTCAAGTTCTATGGCTTCTTCGCTGGAGGCCGTAATCCTCAGGCTCAACAGCTTTTCGAAAGCTACGAGTACAACTCGCCGATGGTCTCATACGAGATGGTCGATCCGGATCGCCATCCGGAACTCGCCGAGAAATACAAGGTCACGCTGATGAACACCGTGCACATCCAGTACGGTGGCGACGAAAGCGGCGACGGCACCAACGTCAGCGAGCCGACCGAGGCGGCGCTGACCAACGGGATCATCCGTGTGACCAGGAGCACGCATAAAGTCGCATGCTTCGCGCAAGGCGAGGGTGAACCGGACGTCGATGACACGCAGGGCGCGACCGGCTTCGGCGAATTACGCCAGGCGATGGAAGGCGAGAGCTACGAGGTGCACAAGGTGCTGCTCGCGACTGTGCCTGCAGTGCCGTCGGACTGTTCGATGCTCATCGTTGCCGGGCCGACCCGGCCACTGCTCAAGAACGAACTGGACTCGATCTCGACTTATCTGAAGAAAGGCGGACGGGCGATCGTGATGCTGCGGCCGCCCAATCCGAAGGATCCCGGGGTCGAATCGGGCCTCGTCAATCTGCTCAACGACTGGGGCGTGAAGGCCGGCAACGACATCGTGGTCGACCAGGTGCTGCGGCTCTTCCAGGGCCCTGCGCTCGGCCTGAATCCGATCGTCGATACGTACGGGCCTCATCAGATTACCGCCAATTTCAGTCAGCGCACGGTGTTTCCGATGACACGCTCGGTTGAGCCGGTTGAACCGCCGAAGCCGGGGTTGGAAGTCGTATGGCTCGCGAAGACCGGTCCGACCTCGTGGGCCGAGACTGACCTGAAAGATTTGTTTGAGCATCAGACTGCCACACTCGACAAGGAAGATCGCAAGGGACCGATCACGGTTGCGGACGTGGTGACCGCCGATCTGAAGCAGCTCGGATGGGGCGCCGGCGTCGCGCGGATGATCGTGTTCGGCGATACCGAACTGGTCAACAATCAGTATCTCGACAACTTCTTCAACCGTGACTTCTTCATGAACAGTGCGGACTGGCTAGTCGGCGAAGGAAACGCGATTTCAATTCGGCCGCGCACGATGCGCGCCTCGCGCTTCGCGCTGACCGTGACCCAGTTCAGCATCGTGTTCGTGCTCTCGGTGCTGCTGTTGCCGGAACTGCTGATCATCGCCGGCATCTACGTCTGGTGGCAGCGGCGCACCTGATCGCCCCGGCCGTTGCTGATTCCGTAATGTCACTGCGCAACACGATAATCGTTCTGATCCTGCTGATCGTGATTGGCGGCTATGCCCTGATCATCGGGCTCTGGAGCAAGCCGATTCCGCCGCCAACGTTGGTGAAGTTCGACGCCAAGGATGTCACAGCGATTGACCTCAAGTATCCTGATCGTGAAGTGGTGCTCGAGCGCGAGGGAGCGGGCTGGCAGATCGTGAAGCCGCTGAAGGCCAAGGCCGATCCCGCCACGGTCACCGGGCTCATCAATGCGGTCAACGGCTGTCAGATCAAGGAGACATTGGAGGAGCATCCGACCGATCTTGCGCCGTTCGGCCTTAAGGAGCCGCGGGCAACGGTGATCATTACGGTCAAGGGCAAGGGCGCGCTGCCGGCGATCGAACTGGGCAAGAAAACCCCGGTCGGTTACTCGGATTACGTGCGGGTTGGCGGAAAGCCCGCCGTGATGCTGGTTGCGGACTCGTTTTCGTCGGATGTGATCAAAACCGCGAATGATTTTCGGGATCGCGAACTGATGAACTTCAAGGTCGGTCAGGTGCAGCAGTTCACGATCGACCGCTCGGGCGGCGAGCAGATCGAACTCGCCCGCAACGGCGACAACTGGCAGATCGTGAAGCCCGCCCATTATGACGCTGATCAGACCACGGTGCAGAGCGCGCTCAGTGCGCTCGCCGAACTGCGAATTGCGGATTTCATCGTCGATAATCCCACGGATCTCGCCGAATACGGACTCGACAAGCCGCGCTTCACGATCACGGTGTACACCGGAAAGAAGGGCGAGGCGCATGAACTCAAGTTCGGCAAGGACCAGATCGGCGGCAAGGACGGCATCTACGTCCAGCGGGCCGGAAATCCCGCCGTCTTCACGATCTACAAGGAATCGCTCAACAGCTTCGACAAATCGGTGAACGAGTTCCGGGACAAGACCGTGTTTGCGTTCGAACCCTCTAACGTGGGACGTGTCGATGTTGAAAATACAATGGAGCAGTTCACGCTGACGCGCGTCGACAAGGGCTGGACCATCACGTGGGACAGGAAGACCCAGCCGGCCAAGACTACCGCGGTCGAGACTTACCTCGACGAAATCCGTTTCCTGAAGGGCACCGGGATTGCTGCCGATCCGATGATCGACGCGACGAAATTCGGGATGGATAAGCCGCGTGTGCTGATTCGGGTGTTCGACCGCAAGGGCAACAAGCTCGGTGATCTCAAGCTCTCAGAGATTATGGTCAAGGCGCCGGCGCCGAACGGCGGTCCCGAGGGAAACCAGGAGTTTCCGTACGCCGCGTCGTCGGCTAGCCGCGCCGTCTATTCGATCGACAGCTACGACTACGGCCAGCTCGACAAGACTGCATTCGATTTCGGTTTTCGCAGCGCGCAACCGCAGAACATTCC